>Ga0075421_100013000_pt1 | contig 10363 bp, 8 predicted proteins | sample SoiMetdeltSBSDD5_FD_75292 | JGI IMG/M metagenome (GOLD analysis project Ga0075421, IMG submission 75292) | Bulk soil microbial communities from a Populus tree surrounding site in Tennessee, USA - Soil MetaG P. deltoides SBSDD5 | ecosystem: Environmental > Terrestrial > Soil > Tree plantation... | reverse complement strand
GTGATCGCGACCGGCGAGGGCGGCTCCGGGGAGTACCTGCGCGACGCGGAGAACGCGATTCTCTTCGAGTCCGGTGACGCGGCCGCGCTGGCCGCGGCCGTTCGGCGCCTCGCCGAGGAGCCGCGGCTGCGCGCCCGGCTGCGCGCCGGGGGGCTCGAGACGGCGGCGCGGATCGACGACCGGGCCTTCTATGACGCGGTCGAGGAGCTGCTGCTCGAGGCCGTTGAGGCCGGAACGTGAGCGACACCGTCGATACCCCCGTGGCGGACCGCCGCCGCAAGGCGGCGCGCGGGACCGTGATCAACTCCGCCTTCCAGGTCGGCCTGGGCAGCCTCAACATGCTGAAGGCGGTGATCGCCGCGGGGCTCCTGACCGCGGCCGACTACGGCGTCTGGGGCGCGCTCTTCCTTGCCACCGGCCTGGTCCTGGCGATCAAGACGACCGGAGTCAGCGACAAGTTCGTGCAGCAGGAGGAGGCGGACCAGGAGCTCGCCTTCCAGCGCGCCTTCACCCTGGAGCTGCTCGCCTCACTGGTGCTGATGGTCGTGCTCGCGGCGCTGGCGCCGCTGCTCGCCTTCGCCTATGGCCAGCACGAGCTGCTCGCGCCCGGACTGGCGATCGCTCTGGTCATCCCCGCTCTCGCGCTGCAGGCGCCGATCTGGATCCACTACCGCCGCATGGACTTCCTGCGCCAGCGGGCCCTGAGCGCGGTGGACCCGGTCACCTCGTTCGCCGTCACGCTGGCGCTGGCCGTCGCCGGGGCCGGCTACTGGAGCCTCGTGATCGGATTCATCGCGGGCTCCTACGCCTCGGCGATCGCGGCCGTCGCCACCTGTCCTTACCGGCTCGCGCTGCGCTACGAGCACGGCACGATGCGGGAGTACTTCAGGTTCTCCTGGCCGCTCGTGATCGCTGGGACGAGCGGGCTGCTGATCGCCCAGCTCTCGGTCTTCTTCGGCAACGTCGCCGCGGGTCTTGCGGCCGCGGGCGCGATCACCCTCGCCGGGCAGTTCTCGGCCTACGCCGACCGGGTGGACACCGTGATCACGCAGACGATCTACCCGGCCGTCTGCCGTGTGCGCGACGACCGCGAGCTGCTCAAGGAGGCATTCACCAAGTCCAACCGGCTGACGCTGATGTGGGGCATGCCGTTCGGGATCGCGCTCTCCCTCTTCGCCGCCGACCTGATCGACTTCGGCATCGGCGAGAAGTGGAGCGAGGCGCTGATCCTCCTGCAGGTGTTCGGAGTAACCCAGGCCCTCGGGCACATCGGCTTCAACTGGTCCGCCTTCTACCGGGCGGTGGGCGAGACCCGCCCGATCGCGCTGGTCGTCGTGGTCACCGCGCTCGTCTTCTGCGTCACCGCGATCCCGCTGCTGCTGGTCTACGGGCTGCCCGGCTACGCCGCCGGCATCGGTGCGATGACGCTGGTCTCCCTGGCGCTGCGCGGTTACTACGTCGCAAGGCTCTTCCCGGGCTTCGCGGTCTTCGGGTACGTCCTCCGGGCGCTGGCCCCGACCGCGCCGGCGGCGCTCCTGGTCCTCGCCGTGCGAGGCCTCGAGAGCGGTCCCCGCACGCTGCAGATGGCGATCGGGGAGCTGGTCCTCTATGTGGCGGTGACCGCGGCGCTGACCGTCTGGCTCGAGCGCTCGCTGCTGCGCGAGGCGATCGGCTATCTGCGCCGGCCGCGCCCGCGGACGGACCCGCTACCGGTCGGGGCCTGAGCGGCGGGTGTCGAGCGGGGCCTACCTCGGGGGGCTGGCCGTCTGGCTGGCGGCGACCGGCTCGGCGCTGGCCTGCGCCACCGTGATCGCGCGCGCCCGCCTCGCCGCGCTCGAGCCGCTGCCGCGCGCGCTCGCCGCAGCGCTGCTGGCGATCGCGGCGCTGCTCGCCGTCTACCTGCTGCCCGGCGTCCTCGGCGTGCTGTCGCGCGGGACGGTGATCGCCGCGGGGGCGCTGCTGCTCGCCGCCACGCTGTTCTGGCTGCGCGGAGAGGAGCGGCGGCCGCTCGGCGCCGGCGTGTCCCTGCGGCTCCCCCGCCGCGAGGAGCTCGTGGAATGGGCGCCGGCGGCGATCGGCATCGCCGTTGCCGCGATGACGGTCCTCGCCGCCCTGATCGAGCGTGCACCGACCGCGGTCACCAACCTCGACGCCCTCAACTTCCACCTGCCGGGCGTCGCCAGCTGGATCCAGACCGGCAGCTACTGGGAGGTCAACCAGTACATCCCTGACCTGGCGCACGGCAACTACCCCCAGAACGGCGACCTGCTGCTGACCGCGGCGATCCTGCCCTGGCATGACGACGCCTTCGCGCGGCTGGTCGGGTTCCCCCTCCTCGCGCTGGCCGGGCTGGCGGTCTACGCGATCGGCCGCGAGCTCGGCGCGCGCCCGGCCTCCGCGGCGCTCTGGGCCGCCGTCTTCGTCTCGATGCCCGCCGTCCTGCAGCCGGCGACCTTCGAGATCCTGACCGACACGCTGCTGCTCGCCACGCTCGCCTGCGGGCTGCTCTTCCTGTTGCGCCACTGGCGCACCGGCGCCCGCGCCGACCTGCTCCTCGCCGGCCTCGGCCTCGGCATCGCCTTCGGCACCAAGTGGTACGGGGTCTCCTCCGTGGCCGTCGTGCTCGCGTGCTGGGCGGGCGCCTGGCTGCTCGCCCGCCGGCCGCCCCGGAGCCTGTTCCGGGCGGCGGCGACGCTGATCGCGATGATCTGCGCCGCCGGCGGGTTCTGGCTCCTGCGCAACCTGGTCGAATCCGGCAACCCGCTCTTCCCGGTTCGCGTCGCACCGCTCGGCCTCACCCTCTTCGACGCTCCCTTCGACAACGCCCGCGCCGCCGCCGGCTTCTCGATCGCTCACTACTTCGGCAGCCCGGGAGTGATCGTGGACGACATCCTGCCCGCGCTCTGGCAGACCGTCGGTGCGGCGGCGATCCTGTTCGGGGTCGCGGCGCTGGCGGCGCTCGCGCTCTTCGCAGCGGACCGCCGCCGCGGCAGGGCTCGGGACCCGCGCATCGCGATGCTCGGCGTGCTCGCGCTCGGGCTGGCGGCCGCCTACACGGTGACCCCCTACACGGCGCTGGGGGCCGAGGGAAACCCGATCTTCGCCGCCTTCAACGTGCGCTACCTGGCGCCGGCGCTGCTCGCGGCGGCCCCACTCGCCGCCTGGCTCCCGAGCCGCCTGCCCGCCCTGCGCTTCGTTTGGCCGGGGCTCGGCCTGCTCGCGCTGCTGCTCGCCTGCGGGCGCAGCCTCGGCGAGCTCGGCCGCACCCCGAAGCTGCAGGCGGCGCTGCTGGTCGCGGCAGCCGCGCTGCTCCTGCTCGCCGGCCTGCGCCGAGGAGCGCGCCTGCCGCTGCGGGCCGGCTGGGCCGCGGCGGGCGTGGCCGTCGCGGTGCTGGCGCTCGCCGCCGCGGGCCAGTGGCTGCAGCGCCATTTCAACGACTCGCGCTACGCGGGTGTTGACCCGGTCTACACCTGGGTCCAGGCCGACGCCCCGGCCGGGCACCGGATCGGCGTCGTCGGCGATTGGGGCGTCACCGACATCTCCCCGGTGTGGCCGCTCTTCGGCCCCCGCCTCGGCAACCGCGTCCACTACGTGGGGCCGTTCCGGCGGGAAATGCTGCGCGACTACCGGACCCGCGCGTCCTTCCTCGCCGGGCTGCGGCGCCAGCGGGACGACCTGCTCCTCGTCGCCCGCGGCGGCCCGGGCCGCCAGGAGCGCTGGGCCTCCTCAGCCGGACTGCGCGCGGTCGTGCGCAGCGACCGCTTCACGCTCTACCGCGTCCCCCGCAGCTGAATGTGCCGGCCGCGCGATGACGAGCATGCGGTCGCGGAAGTCGGGCGCCCACATGCGCCCGGCGAGGCCCGCCGCCCCTGCCGCCCGGACGAGCGAGCGCGAGAGGGCGGGGGAGTACCCCTCGACCCGCTCGAGGTAGTAGCCGACCGTGAACGCCTTCGGCGCCGTCCCGACCTCCAGCAGCTCGAAGCCGCTGCGGCGGAGGAGGACCTCCATGCTGAAGCGGGTGAAGTAGTGAACGTGCGTCGGGATCACGGACCACCAGCGGCGCCCCAGGAGGCGGGCCACCCGGCTGCCCGCGTCGGGCAGCGCCATCGCCAGCACGCCCCCGCTCGCGAGCAGCTCTCCGGCGCGCCGCAGGGCCGCATCCGCATCGGGAAGGTGTTCGATCACGTCCCCGAGGAAGACCGCGTCGAAGCCGCCTTCCGGGAGATCGGCCTCGAGCAGCGGCTCGCGGCGTACGTCGAGGCCGAGCCGCTCGCGCGCGTATCCGGACGCGAAGATGCTCGGCTCCACCCCGACCGGCTCCCAGCCGCGGCGGCGGGCCTCGTCGGGCATGAAGCCGACCCAGCAGCCGAGGTCGAGGAAGGCGCCCGGGGGAGGGCGCCAGCGCTCGATCCGGGCGAGCAGGCGCCGCGCGGTCTCGCGCTGCCCGGACTCCTCCTCGACGTAGTCGCCGGACTCGGCGTCCGCGTAGGCCTCCGCGAGAACGGCGTCAGCCGGGAACTCTCGCAGCTGCATGTGCCCGCAGCCGGCGCAGCGGACGATGTCCGAGAGCGCCGTTCCGAAACGGTCGGTCGTCGGGATCAGGCCCGCCTCCCCGGCCTGCCCCGCGACCGCCATATGGGGGCGCAGCGACGAGCCGCCGCAGGCGACGCATGTCGAATTGACAGCCAGGACGGCCGGATGATCGCAGCCGCGATCGTGCCCGGCGCCGGTGGCCGCTGATGCTGGCGTCGAGCCGAGCCAGCCTGCTCGAGCGCCTGGCGGACGACGAGCGGGTGCTCGATGTCGGCGGCTGGGCGAAGCCGCTGGACCGGGCGGATTGGGTGATCGACCTCCTTCCCTACGAGACCCGGGGGCTCTACGGCGGCGAGCCGGACCCGAGCGCGGAGCGCTTCAGCGCGGAGACATGGGTCGAGCGCGACATCTGCGACCGCCGGCCCTGGCCCTTCGAGGACGGTCAGTTCGATTTCGTCGTCTGCTCCCACACTCTCGAGGACGTTCGCGACCCGATCTGGGTCTGCAGCGAGATGACCCGGGTCGGCGCCGCCGGCTATGTCGAGGTTCCCTCCCGGCTCGAGGAGCAGACCTACGGGCTGCAGGGCCCGTGGGCCGGCTGGAGCCACCACCGCTGGCTGGTCGACGTCACTCCGGGGGATCTGCAGTTCGTCGCCAAGCCGCACGTGATGCACTCGCGCGAGTCCGACCGCTTTACGCGTGAGCGCTGGGAGGCTCTCACCCCCGAGCAGCGGGTACAGACCCTCTGGTGGCGGGGCGGCTTCGAGTTCCGCGAGCGGGTCTTCATCGAGGCCGCGGAGCTCGACGAGTACCTCGCCCGCTTCGTGCGCGAGAACGGCGGCGGCGACGGACGCGGCCAACGCCGCTGGTGGCGGCGGTGAGCGAGGCGCCCGACATAAGCGTCGTCGTCGCGACGCGGGACCGCCGTGAGCGCCTCGCGGCGCTGCTCGACTCGCTCGCCGCGCAGTCGTTCCCGAATGAGGGCTTCGAGGTGGTCGTGGTCGATGACGCATCGCGCGACGGCACCCCGGATCTCCTCGCCGCGCGGCAGGGTTCGGGTGAGCTGCGGCTGCGCTCGGTGCGCCGCGACGCCGCCGGGGGGCCGGCGGTCGCCCGCAACCAGGGCTGGCGCGCGGCGCGGGGCTCGCTGATCGCCTTCACCGACGACGACTGCGAGGCCGAACCCGGTTGGCTCGAGGAGCTATGCGATGCCGCGCGGAAGGCTCCCGGCACGGTCCTGCAGGGGCGCACGGAGCCGATCGGCCGCGAGCGGGACCGGATCGGCATCTTCACGCGCACGATCGAGGTGGCCCAGCGCGGGCCGTGGTTCGAGACCTGCAACATCGCCTACCCGCGGTCCGTGCTCGAGCGGATCGGGGGATTCGAGGAGGGCTTCCCGCCGTCGCCCGGCGGCGAGGACACCGACCTCGCCTGGAGGGCGCTCGAGGCCGGGGCGCCCATCGCCTACGTGCCGCAGGCCGTTATCGGCCATGCCGTCAACGACCTCGGGCCCGTGGGCAAGCTCCGCGTCGCGCTCCGCTGGAGCGATACCGCCTGGATCTTCGGGCGCCACCCGGCGCTGCGCCGCCAATTCCACTGGGGCGTGTTCTGGAAGCCGTCGCACGCCAAGCTGCTGCTGGCCGTGGCCGGGCTGCTCCTCGCCCGGCGTTTCCCGCCGGCGCTGCTGCTGGGGCTGCCCTACTGGCGCGAGGCGGTCGGCCGCTGCAACGAGGCGGGCACGTCGCGGACCGGGGTCCCCTACATCGCCCTGCACGACGCGGTGGAGACGTTCGCGGCGGTCCGCGGCGGGGTCCGCTACCGCGTCCCGGTGGCCTGAGCATGGGCACCGTCCACATCGCCTGCGCGGCCGACGACCGCTATGCGCCGCACGCGGCCGCGATGCTGCGCTCGGCACTGACCGAAACCGATCGCGAGGTCGCGGTCCACTTCCTGCACGGCGAGCGGCTCTCGGCGCCGGCGCGGGACCGGCTCGCCCGCATGGTCGAGCGCGCGGGCGGCGAGATCTCCTTCCTCGAGGTGCCGGCGTCCGAGGTGGCGGGGCTGCCGACACGGCGGCTCGCAGACCCCTCGACCTGGTACCGCATCCTGCTGCCGGAGCTGCTGCCGGAGCTCGACCGTGTGCTCCACCTCGACTCCGACGTGATCGTGCGGGAGAGCCTCGGCCCGCTCTGGGAGACGGACCTCTCCGGCTCCTATCTCGCCGCGGTCACCAACGTCTTCGAGCCGCAGCACCGCGGTCACCCGGCCGACCTCGGGCTTGCCGCCGAGGCCGACTACTTCAACGCGGGGGTGTCGCTGATGAACCTCGAGCAGATGAGGCGGGACGACGTCACCCCGGCGCTGCGCGAGTACGCCCTCGCCAACCGCGAGATCTGCTTCTTCTTCGACCAGGAGCCGCTCAACGTCGTGCTCGGGGAGCGCCGCCAGGTCCTCCACCCGCGCTGGAACTGCATGAACAGCTTCTTCCTCTTCCCCTGGGCGGGTGAGGTGCTGGGAGCCGCGGCGCTGGAGGAGGCGACGCGGGATCCGGCGATCCGCCACTTCGAGGGCCCGGGCGCCAACAAGCCGTGGCACCTGCTCTGCGAGCACCCGCACCGGCGGCTCTACGGGCCGCACCGGCGGCGGACGCCATGGCCGCTCTACCGCCCGGACGGGTTCACCGCGCGCAACCTGCTGCGCCGCCTCAGGCCTTGACCGCGAGCCGCCCGCTGTAGTCGATGCGGCTCAGCAGCAGGGGCTCCGCCTCGGCTGCGAAGTACTCGTCCACCGCCTTCCGCGCGCCCTCCCAGTGGCCGTAGTCGTCGAGGATCAGCACCCCGCCCGGGCACAGCCGGGGATAGAGGTGGACCAGCTCGTGCCTGGTCGACTCGTACCAGTCGGTGTCGAGGCGGAGCAGCGCAAGCCGCTCGGGCGCCGCGTCCGGGATCGTCTCCTCGACCGGCCCCTTGACGAAGTGGATGCGCTCGGCGGGGTACTCCGCGGTGGCGATCAGCTCCCGCACCAGGTCCTCGTTGAAGACCTCGGAGGCAAACCACTCCGGCCAGGGCCGGCCGTCGGTGCGCTCCCACAGCTCGGTCGCCGGCGGGAAGTAGTCGGAGCGGTCTGCCGCGGTCGGCTCGGTCATGCCCTCGAAGGTGTCGAAGAGCCAGACGTCGCGGTCCTCGACCCCCATCTCGCGCAGCGTCAGCAGCATCGCCAGCACGGAGCCGCCGCGCCAGACCCCGCACTCGGCGAAGTCGCCGGGGAGGCCGCGGCGCACGCAGTGGCGGACCGAGTCGATCAGGGCCGCCAGCCGCAGCACCCCGGTCATCGTGTGGTGGAAGCAGGCCTCGATGATCCGCCGGTCCTCGGCTGAGATCGCATCGATGTCGCGGTCGCGCCTGACCTCGACCGCCGGCAGCTCAGGCTCCGGGGCGGGTTCGGGGCGGCGTACCTTGGCGAGCGCGGATTGCAGGGCGCGGGGTGTCATGCGTGAGAGCGGCCGGGGCCGGTTCTGGCCAGCGCCAGGGTAGCCCGGGAGAACCGGCGCAGGCGCCGGTTGCCGGTGGCATCATCGGCCTCCATGGCAGAGGGACGGGACCGCAGCCCGGCGCTGGTCAGCGTCGTCGCGCCGCTCTTCGACGAGGAGGGGACGGCGGAGGAGTTCCGCCGGCGCGTCGGCGCGGCGCTGCAGGGCTTCGACTACGAGCTGGTGCTCGTGGACGACGGCTCGACCGACCGCACGCCGGAGATCCTGCGGGGGATGGCGGAGGAGGACCCGCGGGTGCGGGTGGTGACGCTCTCGCGCAACTTCGGCCATCAGGCGGCGCTGACGGCGGGCCTCGACCACGCCCGCGGCGAGGTGGTGGCGATGCTCGACGCCGACCTCCAGGACCCGCCCGAGCTGATCCCGGAGATGATCGGCGCCTGGCGCGAGGGCGCCGACGTGGTCTACGCGGTGCGGCGGGAGCGCAACGGGGAGACGCGCCTGAAGCTCGCGACGGCGCGCTGGTTCTACCGGGTCTTCGGCCGCCTCGCCCAGATCGAGTTCGAGCAGAACGCCGGCGACTTCCGCCTCCTCGACCGCTCCGCCCTCGACGCGCTCGGCTCGATGCGGGAGCGGAGCCGCTTCCTGCGCGGGATGAGCGTCTGGGTCGGCTTCACCCAGACGGCGATTCCCTACGAGCGCGACGCACGCCACGCCGGGCAGACGAAGTTCTCCGCCCGCAAGATGCTGCGCTTCTCGTTCGACGCGCTGACCTCGTTCTCGAACGTGCCGCTGCAGGCGGCGATGCTGCTCGGCTTCACCTTCTCCGTGATCGCCTTCCTCGGGATCCCGGTCGCGATCGCGATGAAGATCGCCGGCATGTACGTCTCCGGGATCGCCACGGTGCTGCTCGCAGTCCTCCTGCTGGGCGGCGTGCAGCTGATCGCGATCGGGGTGATCGGGGAGTACCTCGGGCGCGTCTACGACGAGGTGAAGAGGCGTCCCCTCTACGTGGTCCGCGACCGCGTCAACATGGTCGCGGCCGAGCCCGCGCCCGACCACGAGCTGAGCCGCTCCGCAGAGCCCCAGCCTCGATGAGGATCGCGGTGCTGGGGGCCGGGGTGACCGGCCTCGTCGCCGGCCACCGGCTGGCGCAGGACGGGAACGAGGTCGACGTCTATGAGCGCTGGCCCGGCCTCGGCGGCCAGGTTGCCACGCTCGACGTCGGCGGCGGCCACCTGCTCGAGCGCTACTACCACCACCTCTTCACCAGCGACGTCCACATCGCGGCGCTCTACCGGGAGCTCGGGATGGACGACGCGATCGAGTGGCTGCCCTCGAGCGTGGCCGTCTTCGCACGGGGCCGCAGCCATCCCTTCACGACGCCGCTGGACCTCCTGCGCTTCAGCCCGATGCGCCTGCGCTCGCGCCTGCGCATGGGCCTCGCCGCGCTGCGGCTGCAGCGGGGAAGGGGGGAGCAGGCCGACTTCGAGCGGGAGACGGCGCAGGCCTGGATCGTGCGGGAGATGGGGCCGGAGGCCTGGGACGAAGTCTGGGGGCCGCTGCTGCGCGGAAAGTTCGGCGACCGCGCCGGGGAGATCTCGATGGCCTGGCTCTGGAAGAAGCTGACCCTGCGCCGGCAGGCGAGCGGCCGCGAGGTGCGCGGTGAGATGCTCGGGTACCCGCGGGGTGGCTGGCAGCCGCTGCTGGAGCGCCTCCGCGCGGAGATCGAGTCGCGGGGCGGTCGCGTCCTGATCGACCGCCCCGCCGCGCGGCTGTCGCGCGCCCGCGGCGGCGGCTTCGAGATCGCCTTCGGTGCCGCCGGCTCGTTTCGCCGCGGTCACGATCCGGCCGGGTTCGAGCGGGCCGGCGCGGAGCGCTACGAAGGCGTTCTCGCAACGGTCCCGAACGAGGTCTTCCGCGACCTGCTGGACGACGACCTGCGCGCCGCCGTGGGATGGGAGTACCTCTCCCGTCTGGAGCGGATCGAGTACCACGAGGCCCTCTGCCTTCTGCTCGAGCTGGACCGGCGGTTCTCGCCTTTCTACTGGACCAACGTCGCCGACGGCGAGCTGCCCTTCGTGGGCCTGATCGAGCAGACCAACCTGATCGCGCCAGAGCGCTACGGGGGGCGCCGCTTCCTCTACGTCGCCAACTACCTGGCGCACGGCGACCCGCTGCTGGAACTCGATCCCGACGCGCTGCTGGAGCGCTACGCCCCCGGCCTGCGCCGCGTCAACCCGGGCTTCTCCACCGGCTGGGTGAAGCAGCGCTGGCGCTTCCGCGAGCCCTCCGCGCAGCCGGTGGTGACGGTCGGCTACGAGCGCCTGATCCCGCCGCTTC
>Ga0075421_100012999_pt1 | contig 10363 bp, 8 predicted proteins | sample SoiMetdeltSBSDD5_FD_75292 | JGI IMG/M metagenome (GOLD analysis project Ga0075421, IMG submission 75292) | Bulk soil microbial communities from a Populus tree surrounding site in Tennessee, USA - Soil MetaG P. deltoides SBSDD5 | ecosystem: Environmental > Terrestrial > Soil > Tree plantation... | reverse complement strand
CGAACGGATGGCAGAGCAACGGCGGCCCTGCAAGAGCTGGTACGGCGATGGCGAGCGACGCAATAACTACGCTTAGGATTGTGCGCGGTTTCATGATTCTGACCTCCTGTTACGGAGGACGGTGCGGCGTGCGGAATGTTAGCAAGGCACTCGTCAGTAATAACGTGCGCGCTTCTGCTTGAGGAACTCGACCGATCGCGCAATCTCGCCCAACCCTTCCATACCTGCCTCGACTGAAATCCAGCCGTTGAATCCGTTGTCGGCAAGAATGCGGAAGATTGCGTCGTAATCGTTCATTCCCTTCCCTGTTTCGCCGTGCTTCAACGCTGATGCATATCCGATAGAACCGTCGCCCACCTTCAAATCGTCGAGGGTCGCACCAGCGGCGAGATACCGATCGGAGGCATGCATCGTCACCACGCGACGTGCAACCTTTTGAAGAAACGTCACGGGATCGAAACCGCCGACAAATGCATTGGATGGATCGTACTGAACACCGAAATGCAGCGAGTCGATCTGTTCGATGATTTCCAGGAAGATGTCCTCCGGTTGCGCGAACTCCGGATATCGCCAGGTGCCATCCTTGTAGTGGTTCTCCATGCACAGCACGACATCGCGACGCTCGGCGTACTCGAGTGATCGGCGGATGCCCTCGACCGTGCGCGCGACGCCTTCGGCCCGTGAAAGCCCGGGATGCCGTTGTCCACTGAGCGTGCGACAATGACGCGCACCGAGATGAACGGTCAGATCGATCGCGGCTTTCTGCCGCTCGACTTGTCTTTTTCTTTCTTCGGCGTCCGGATGCGTAAAGTCGGGCGAGAAACACATCATCGACGTTTCCTGGCCGATGGAGTCGATCAGTCGCGCGATGGGGTCGACATCGCTGGGTGCAAGACTGCGAAAGAACCCGTCGTAATGCTCGATCCCTTCCCCTCCGAGACCCGCGGCCTCCTGGATCCATTGCTCGAACGAGGCCTGTCCCGACACGAGTTCGTCGAACTGGTATTTCGGAAACACGCTGATGCGGGGCGCCATGCCTGAGGAATCTAACAATTTCGTCAGGGACGCACCACTGGCGTCGACCCGACAGCCACCCCATGTGCGAAAAGTGCGTAGTTTGTGCCAGAACCGATCAACTTTGTCAGTGAACGTCACCGGCGTTGCGGGGTGCGCCGCACCGGCAACCGACTGGAAGGATGGTACTTACTTGAAGCTTGTCCGTCCCCGTTGCGAGGGCGTACCGCTTGCACCCCGGGAGCGGACCTTCGATGGACCTGGCCAATCGCGTCGCCCGCGGCGCGTCCATTCTCGTTGTCGATGACAACGAGCTCAATCGAGATGCGCTCTCCTGCCTGCTTCGGCTGCATCAATACGACGTGGAGGGCGCAGCAAATGGACAGGAAGCGCTGTCGCTAATCCACACGCGCCGATTCGATCTCGTAGTCCTCGACATCGAAATGCCAGGCTTGAACGGGATCGAGTTACTCACCCAGATCCGCGCGACGAGAAATCAGACTGACTTGCCGGTCATCATGTTGACCGCGCGCACCCACGGCGCCGATATCGTCGAAGCCTTTAACCTTGGTGCGAACGATTACCTCACCAAGCCGATCGACTGCCCGGTTGCGCTCGCCCGCATCAGCACTCACCTGTCTCACAAACGAGTGATCGAGAGTCTCCGCGAAAGCCAGGAGCGATACACACTCGCCGTCAACGGCGCCAACGACGGGCTGTGGGACTGGAATCTCGCGACGAACGAAGTGTACTGGTCACCGCGATGGAAGGCGATGCTCGGTTACGAGGATTCGGAGATCGGCATCAAGCCCGAGGAGTGGCTGGACCGCTTGCACCAGGATGATTGGACGCGCGTGCGGCAGGCGATCGCTGAGCACATCGCGCGCGGCACCGGGCACTACGAAAGCGAACATCGGTTGCGCCATCGTGACGGCACCTACCGCTGGGTCCTGTGCCGCGCGGCAGCGATCAGAAATGACGCAGGCGTCGCCACGCGCTTTGCCGGTTCGCTGACCGACATCACCGAGGCAAAACTCGCAGATGGACTGACCGGGCTGCCGAACCGCGTGCTGTTCCTCGATCTCTTGGGGCGCGCGCTCAGCCGGACGAGGCGCCGGCGGGACTACCATTTCGCGCTGGTCGTTCTGGGCCTCGATCGCTTCAAGACAGTCAATCACAGCCTGGGAACCGCGGTCGCGGACCGACTGCTGGTGGAAGTCGCCCACCGGCTTCAAACCTGCCTGCGTGCAACCGACGCCGTCACGCGCAATCATCAGGGGTTCACTCTGGCCCGTCTCGGCGGCGACGAGTTCACAGTGCTGCTCGATGATATCGACGATGCGGCCAATGCCGTTCGCGTCGCGGATCGGCTGCGTGATGCGCTGCAGAAGTCATTCGTCGTCGACGAGCACGAAGTGTTCGTGACTGCCAGCGCCGGTATCACGATGAGCAGTTCCGGCTATTCCGATCCGGAAGACGTGCTGCGCGACGCCGCCATTGCGCTACAGCGCGCGAAAGAAGGTTCGAAGTCCGAGCTGTTCGACGTGCGGATGCGCGACCGTGTGGTGTCTCGGCTGAGAGTCGAGACCGATTTACGCCAGGCGATCGAGCGCGGCGCATTCGAGGTGTATTACCAACCAATCGTCACCATCCGTGGCGGAGCGCTCGCCGGGTTCGAAGCGCTCGTGCGCTGGCACCACCCGACGCAAGGGCTGATCGATCCCGCCGACTTCATCCCGATCGCGGAAGACACCGAGATGATCGTGCTGATCGGCCGGCAGGTCCTCGCGCAGTCGTGCCGGCAGATGGCCGAGTGGCAGAAGCAATTCGGGGCGGCGGCGCCCGGCGTGATGTGCGTCAATGTTTCGAGCAAGCAGTTCGGCGACGCTGATCTTACGAGCGAGATTCAGAACGTACTCGAAGAGTCGAGGCTGCATCCGTCGAGTCTCAAACTCGAGATCACGGAGAGCGCCTTCCTCGGAGACATTCGCCGCGCTCAGGCCACGCTGCGACGATTGCAGACGCTCGGTGTCGCCTGGAGCCTCGACGATTTCGGAACGGGCTACTCGTCGCTCAGCTATCTCCACCGACTCCAGGTCGACACCGTCAAGGTCGACCGCTCGTTCGTCAGCCGCATCGGCCGCGACGACGGCGCCGAGATGGTTCGCGCGATCGCGGCGATCGCGCACAACATGGGCATGGATGTCGTAGCCGAAGGCGTCGAAACCCCCGAGCAACTCGACTGGCTGCGATCGATCGGCTGTGAGTACGCGCAGGGGTTCTACTTCTCGCGCCCGGTTGATTTCGCAACCGCCACCGGATTTATTGCTTCCTCACCGTGGCGAGGCGACAAGCATTGTGCGCCTGGCAACGCCGTCCAGTTGAAGATCTGGCCAGTGGAGCCGCCCGAGCCTGCCCGCTTTTCTTGACACCCGGCGCCCGCCGACGTAGCCTGCCCGGAAGCGTTCCGGGGGCGCAAATGCAGATAATCCGTAACCGCACACTCTACGACGTCTGTGTCATCGGCTCAGGGGCCGGCGGCGGGATGGCCGCGATGGTTCTCACCGAGGCCGGCGCGAACGTCGTCATGCTCGAAGCGGGTCCTCTCTGGGACTCGACGACCGAGTCGGCCATGTTCAAGTGGCCGTACGACACACCGCGGCGCGGCGCGGCGATTCCGGAACGGCAGTTCGGTGAGTTCGATGGCGCCCTCGGTGGATGGACGCTCGAGGGAGAACCTTACACGTCGGCGCCCGGAAATCAGTTCGACTGGTTTCGATCGCGAATGCTCGGCGGGCGCACCAACCATTGGGGGCGAATCTCACTTCGCTTTGGCCCAGACGATTTTCGCCGCAAGTCGCTCGACGGCCTCGGCGACGACTGGCCGATCACCTACGAGGATCTCAAACCGTACTACGACAAGATCGACCGCTTTATCGGCGTGTTCGGCGTGAATCTGCCAAATTTCCCGAACGAGCCGGACGGCATTTTCCTGCCGCCGCCGGAGCCCCGGTGCTACGAGCTGATGATCAAGCAGGCGTCCGAGCGGCTCAACATCCCGTGCGTCCCGTCGCGACTCTCAATCCTGACGAAGCCACTCAACGGCCGGCCCGCATGCCACTACTGCAGCCAGTGCGGCCGCGGATGCGCGACCCACTCGAACTTCTCGTCACCTTCCGTTCTCATCCCTCCGGCGATGAAGACCGGGCGCCTGAAGATCATTCCAGGTGCGATGGCGCGTGAGGTCACGATCGACGATGCAGGACTGGCCAACGGTGTGACCTACGTCGATAAGGCGACAGCCCGCGACAATCACATCCGCGCCCGCATCGTCGTGGTCGCCGGTGGCGCGTGTGAATCGGCGCGCCTGTTGCTCAACTCGAAATCGACCCGGTTCCCTCAGGGACTCGCCAACTCGAGCGGAACAGTCGGCAAATTCCTGATGGATTCGACCGGCGCCAGCGTGACCGGGTTCATCCCAAAGCTGATGGACGGGATTCCGCACAACGAGGACGGCGTTGGCGGTATGCACCTCTACATGCCGTGGTGGCTCGATAACAAGAAGCTCGATTTCCCGCGTGGGTATCACATCGAAATCGGCGGCGGTCGGCGCATGCCGAATGCCGGCTTTGGCGGCGGCATTCACAATTTCACCAGCGTCGAGGTCGCCGGGCGTCCGTATTCGTTCGGCGGATACGGCAAAGACTTGAAGAACGACTATCGGCGGCTCTACGGCGCGACGGTCAACTTCGCCGGCCGCGGCGAGATGGTTCCGAACGCCGACAGCTACTGCGAAATCGACCCCACGGTCGTCGACAAGTGGGGAATTCCAGTACTTCGGTTCCACTACAAGTGGAGCGACTACGAGTTGAACCAGGTCAAGCACATGCAGGAGACCTTCCGCGCGATCATCCAGGAGATGGGTGGAAGGCCGACATCACCGATGCCGACAAAGGAAGATGGGTATGGCATCGCGCCCGGAGGACGCATCATTCACGAAGTCGGCGTGACGCGGATGGGCAGCAATCCTTCGACGTCGGTGCTGAACAGGAACTGCCAGGCGCACGATGTGAAAAATCTGTTCGTCGCCGACGGCGGACCGCTGCCGTCGCAGGCGGATAAGAACTGCACGTGGACGATACTCGCGCTGTCGATGCGCACCGCTGAATTCATCGCCGACGCGCGGCGAGCAGGAACGGTATAAAGCTATGAAGACCAATCGTCGAACAGTTCTGCAAATGTTGGCGGCGGCACCCGCGGCCGCAGGATTCACCTGGACTGAAGCCGAGGCGCAGACGGCACACACGCAGGCCCAGACCGCGCAGAACACGGCACAGAAGACCGGGACGCCTTACAAACCGAAATTCTTCAATGCGCGAGAATGGGCGACGATCGGCATACTGGCGGACATGATCATTCCCAAAGACGATCGATCCGGCAGCGCGACCGACGCGGGTGTGCCGCAGTTCATGGACTTCATGATGGCCGATCAGCCGACACGGCAGACGGCGATGCGCGGCGGGCTTGCCTGGCTCGATCGCGAATGTGTCAATCGCTACGAAAAGACGTTCGTCGCCTGCACGGCGGCCGAACGCGCGAAATTGCTCGACGACATTGCCTGGCCTGGGAAAGCGCCAGCCGGGATGTCGCATGGCGTCGCGTTTTTCAATGCATTCCGGGATCTCACCGCCAGCGGTTTCTGGACCAGCAGGATGGGGATCAAGGATCTCCAGTACATGGGCAACGTGTTTGTCGCCGAGTGGAAGGGTTGCCCTGACGAAGTCCTGAAGAAGTTAGGCGTCACGCGCGCGTGATCCTACCGACTCGTTGATTCGCGGTGGCCACACTTAGTCTGGCAGTCCGACTCCTACTCGCCTTCAGCCTCATCCTGTCGACAACTGGCTGCAAAGCCGAAGCACCGGGAGTCCAGGCGCCGGCCGGGCCCGCGAAAATGCCACCATTCGAATCGGATCTCGCCTTCCTCAATCAGCACACGAAGATCATCGTGTTGACCGGACCACGCGGCGCGGCGAAAGTCGCGGTGGCGCCCGTCTATCAAGGGCGGGTCATGACGAGCACGACTGGCGGCAGCGACTCGCCGAGCTTCGGCTGGCTCGGGCGCGCGGCAATCGAGTCCGGAAAACGACAGCCGCATATGAACGTGTTCGGCGGCGAGGACCGATTCTGGCTCGGACCCGAAGGCGGTCAGTACGCGCTCTACTTCAAACAAGGCGATCCCTTCGATCTCGATCACTGGCAAGTTCCGGATGCCTTCGATTGGGGCGCGTGGGACATCGCCAATCAGTCACAGACGTCGGTCGCATTCAGCAAGCACATGTCGCTTGTGAATTACTCGGGCACACGGTTCGACATCGAGGTCGATCGCACCGTGAAGCTGTTGAGCGACGCGGAGGTGGGATCTTTCCTCGGCGTGATGCCGGGAAGCGATGTTCAGACAGTCGCGTTCGAATCCGCGAACACGGTGACCAACGCCGGGAAGCAACCGTGGACACAGCCGTCGGGGCTCGTCTCGATCTGGATTCTTGGTCAACTCACGCCGTCTGATTCGACGACGATCGCCATTCCTTACAACGCGGATCCGGCAAACAAATCCGCACCCGTCGTCAACGACGCTTACTTCGGCAAAGTCCCGTCCGACAGGCTCATCATCAAGGAGCCGATGATCTATTTCCGCGGCGATGGTCAGTATCGCAGCAAGATCGGACTTCCGCCTTCGCGCGCGCTACCGCTCGTCGGCAGCTACGATGCGGCGGGGCAGGTGCTCACGCTCGTCCAGTACAACCGCCCGGCGAGTGCAACCGACTACGTGAACTCCATGTGGGAACTCCAACGCAGCCCTTACAAAGGTGACGTCGTCAACAGCTACAACGATGGACCGTCTGCTCCCGGTAAGCCGCCGCTTGGCCCGTTTTACGAACTCGAAACGTCCTCACCGGCGCTGAGCCTTGCGCCGGGCGAGCAATATACACACGTCCACCGGACATTTCACTTTGTCGGCCCGGATGCCGAGCTCGATCGGATCGCGCAGGCGACGCTCAAAGTGCGATTGTCAGACGTCATCACGGCGTTTCGCTAGTCAGCACCGTTCACTGCCACACTGCGATCGTGTCTTAAGAGATCACAGGAGAAAGGAGAAAGGAGAATAAGTAGGGATGCAGCGTGATTGTGAACGGTGCTGAGTGATTAGGGGTAAGGGATCAGATGCACAGCATCACAGATCTGTTTGAGCTTGCCGTAGAGATTGTCCGCCGACCGAAACGCCTGTCCATCGATGACGAGCGGAGCACCAACGACGACAAACGGAGCGCCGCGGCGAGCGCACTCGATGGCCTGCTCGATTGAGAGGCCGCCGACGGCTTGAACGGGTATCGAAACGGCCCGGACGACATCGTCCAGTTCATCGAGTGGACTCAGACCGCGTATCATCCCGCGTTCGTCGAAGCCGATGTGATGGACGATGACGTCGACTCCAAGACTGGCCATCCAGCGCGCTGACGCCACGCGATCCTCGGCGCCGAGGTTGTCTCCCATCACGCGGATGTTGAAGTCTCGTCCGGCCTCGACGACGCGGCGGATCGTCGCCTCGTGCGCGCGCCCCATGACCACCACGAACGACGCGCCCGCTTTGGCCATCATCTCGGCTTCCAAATATCCCCCATCCATCGTCTTGAGATCGGCAACGATCGGGTGATCTGGAAAGCGCGCGTGGAGTCGTTCGACCGCGTGTAGACCCTCGCCGAGAAGAAGCGGCGTGCCTGCTTCGAGCCAATCGACGCCAGCTTCGACGCCGACAGCCGCCGTCTCGATCGCCTCTTCGATGGTGGTCAGATCGAGCGAGAGCTGAACGACTGGGTGCTTCAAGTCCTGCAGATTCATGAATAATTCGCGCCTACAGTCCGCGGCCGCGGATCACGTTGATGAGGAGAAAAATCACGGCGATGACGAGGAGAATGTGCAACAGTCCGCCGAGCGTATTTTTTGTGAGGACGCCCAGAAACCACAGGATGACCAGGATGACGACGATTGCAGCCAGGTTCGCCTCCGGCAAGCATCATACGTCCGACGCGGATATGATTTCGCATATGCTGCCGACTCAACTCAGCCGCCGCGATGTTCTGCACCTGACCGGCCTCGCTTCGCTTGCTTCCGCTTCGCCAATGACGCCACGACAAAAAACTTCCCCGACGGCCAAGGCCAGTCCTGATGTGCGACGGCGCGAATTGTACGGACTGCTCGGCGATCTTCCGGACCGCAAACGGCCGATCAGCGGGAAGAAACGGAATGAGGAAGAGCGGGATGGATACATTCTCGAAACGTGGGATCTGGATCTCAACGGCATCGAGACGGTGCCCGCGTATCTCGCCCGTCCAAAGACCCTCAACGGACGTGTTCCAGGGGTGCTGTTCGACCACTCACATGGCGGCGGCTACAAGATTGGAAAGCAGGAGTTCATCGAAGGCAGGAGCTACCTTCAGCCGACGCCATATGCGAAAGAGCTGACAGGTCTTGGGTACGTTGCGCTGTGCATCGACTCGTGGATTTTCGGCGAGCGTAGCCACACGACCGAAGCCGACATGTTCAAGGCGATGTTGTGGCGCGGGCAGGTGCTGTGGGGCATGATGGTGTACGACCATTTACGGGCGCTCGACTATCTCCTGACGCGTCCGGAAGTCGATCCGCAGCGGATCGCGACGCTCGGGATGTCGATGGGCAGCACGATGGCCTGGTGGCTCGGCGCACTTGACGAACGGATCAAGGTTACCGTCGACATCAACTGCCTCACCGATTTCCAGGCTTTGCTGGCGCGCAAGGCGCTGTCACTTCACGGGCTGTATTACTACGTCCCCGACTTGCTGAACCACTTCACAACCGCGCAAATCAACGCGTTGATTGCGCCGCGCGCACACCTCGGTCTTGCCGGACTTCGCGACAAGCTGACGCCGGTCGAAGGATTGGACGTGATCGATCGCGAGCTGCAGCAGGTGTATGCCAAACTCGGTCATCCAGAACGATGGAAACTCCTGCGCTACGACGTCGAGCATCAGGAGACACCGGAAGGTCGGCAGGAGATTATTGCGTTTCTCAAAAAATTCTTGTGAGCATCACGATGAATACGAAAACGATTCTCCCCGCGTTGATCCTCGGAGCGGCTGCGATCACGGTGGCGCAGCAGCCACAACAGCAGCCTCCTCCTGCGGTCCCGGCACCGCCGAACACGGACGCGCACTATCAGCTCGGCCCTGATTCGCTGCCGCGCGACGGCGTGCCGAAGGGAGAAGTCCGCGGCCCGTATACGCTGCCGAGCCAGGCGTATCCCGGGACGCAGCACACCTACTGGGTGTACGTGCCGGCTCAATACGATCCGGCAGTCGCCGCGAGCCTGATGGTCCTCAACGACGGTCAGGCGTTCAAGAACATGGAGGGAGACGTTCGCGCGCCGAACGTTCTCGACAACCTGATTTATCGTCGCGAGATTCCCGTGATGCTTGCCGTGTTCATCAATCCTGGGCGAACTCCGGAGCAACCGGAACCCACGCCACAAGAGTGGGGCGACCGCACGACCAACCGCCCGACCGAGTACAACACGCTCGACGACAAATACGCGCGGGTCATCGTCGACGAACTGCTCCCGGCGCTCAACAAGGAGTACAACATCTCGAAAGATCCCGAACGGCGCGGCATCGGCGGTGCCAGCTCCGGGGCCATCGCTGCGTTCACGGTGGCGTGGGAACGTCCCAACGAGTTCCGCAGAGTCCTTAGCATTGTCGGCAGCTTCACAAACCTGCGCGGCGGTCACGCCTACGCGGACCTCGTTCGAAAGACCGAGAAGAAGCCGATCCGCATCTTTCTCCAGGACGGACGCAACGACAATCGTGGCGTCGGCCGCAACGGGCAGTACGACGAAACGCGCGACTGGTTTCTTCAGAACGTCCGCTTGATGCGGGCGTTGACCGACAAAGGGTACGAGGTGAACTATACCTGGGGCATCGGCCGTCACGGACAGAAACAAGGCGGTGCAATCTTCCCTGACATGATGCGCTGGCTCTGGCGCGATCAGCCGGTCTCGACGGACGTCAATGACGCGGTCGAGCGATCGTTCAACAAGCCTGCTGAAAAGAAGGGGCTCTGAAATTGTTGATTGTTGATTGCTGAATGCTGATTGAAAGAGCCGCGCAAAAGAATCGTGTCAACTCACTCAATCAGCAATCAGCAATCGAAAAAATCAGAAATTTCAACGTTCTTGCCTCATTCCCTCCAATGGTTCGACACGCGCGGCTCGCCACGCCGGGAACGCGCAGGCGATGACCGCCGCGAGCAGCAACGAACC
>Ga0075421_100012993_pt1 | contig 10364 bp, 6 predicted proteins | sample SoiMetdeltSBSDD5_FD_75292 | JGI IMG/M metagenome (GOLD analysis project Ga0075421, IMG submission 75292) | Bulk soil microbial communities from a Populus tree surrounding site in Tennessee, USA - Soil MetaG P. deltoides SBSDD5 | ecosystem: Environmental > Terrestrial > Soil > Tree plantation... | reverse complement strand
GAACTGGTGAACAGTTGCCTCGTACCCATACTGCAAGCAGATGGGGCTGAGGTCGTCACGATTGAAGGCATCGCGAAAGATGAACAATGGCGGCCGTTGCAGCAGGCCTTTGTCTCCTGCAACGGATCGCAGTGCGGCATCTGCACGCCGGGAATGATTTTGGCCGCCGTTAACCTTCTCAAACAGAAGCCTCAGCCGTTCGATGAAGAGATTCGAGCTGGGTTGGCCGGCAATCTGTGCCGTTGCACGGGATATATCAGGATCTTCGAGGCAGTCAAGAAAGCTTCTGCCGGTCTGAAATGAAGTGATGACGTTGAGCCTGAAATCGCTTCACTCATCACGCACGTCATTGGATTCCATGAGAGCTTATCTTCCTGGTTATGAACTGCGAGCCCCTGCGAACCTGGATGAGGCACTTTGCCTGCTGGAACGGGAACCCGAAGCGTGGATGCCGTTTGCCGGCGGGACAGATTTGATGGTATTGCTGGAGTTCGGGAAACTCAGGCCTGGCAAGTTTCTCAGCCTTTGGAACCTGCGAGAGCTCCAAGGCATAGAGGAAGCTCCAGAGCATGTGACTCTGGGAGCGCTTACGACCTATTCGGAAATTCAAAGAAATGTGATCTTACAGCGCGAATTCCCTATGCTTTGTCAGGCGGCTCGTGAGACGGGTGCTGTCGCCATTCAGAATCGGGGCACACTGGCCGGTAACATCGCTAATGCCTCACCAGCAGCTGATTCGCCTCCAGCACTGTTGGCCTACGATGGCCAGGTGGAACTGATTTCGGAGGGAGGCAAACGCTGGGTGCCGTATCGCGAATTCCATGTTGGTTACAAGAAGACGCTGAGGAGGTCAAATGAGCTGATCTCGCGGGTGCGTCTGTCGCGCTTGAGTAAATACTCGAGACAAAGTTATCGCAAGGTGGGAACCCGCAGGGCTCAAGCAATATCGAAAGTGTGCTTCGCGGGTGTACTCCAAATGGAAGGCATGGGAATCCGGGAGGTTCGCCTAGCCTTTGGAAGCGTCGCGACGATCCCTCTGCGTTGTCACAAGACAGAGTCCACCCTGTGGGGCCAACCGATTACGGCGCGATTGCTCGACTTTGCGAAAGAAACCCTCTGGCAGGAGTTGTCGCCCATCGATGACTTCCGCTCGACGGCAGACTACCGCCGTCGGGTAGCCACGAATCTTCTGGAGGAGTTCTTAACCCACCCACAGGAATCCTAAGCTGTAGTCGGCGAATTCCGAGCGATTGGCTTCTCGATCCGCCATTCGGACGCAAGCCCTTGGATCTGCAACCTGTTTCGGGGATTCTCCTTGACACAGCTGTCCCCCCTTACTATTCTCTTTCATGTTCACTAAGTGCCAGGTCTGACTGAAATCTGGCCTCATGGAAAGGATACAGATATGAGAGATATGAGAAGAGCCGCAGGCTTCCTAGGGATTTTTCTTCTGGCTCTGAGCTCCACCGCCATGGCGGGCGAGTGGACCGGTTGGCTCTCCGATGCCAAGTGTGCCGCTAACGGAGCCAAGGCAGCTCACAAGGGTTGCGCCGTGAAGTGCGTGGAGGGCGGACAGGCCATCGTGTTTGTGACTGACGACAAAAAGGTGTTCAAGCTTGACAGCCCCGCCAAGGTGAAAGATTTGGTCGGTGACAAGGTGGTGTTGAGCGGCGATCTGGATGGGGAAACTATCAAGGTGGCTGCCGCTAAGAAAGCTGAGTAATCGTGTTTGGTTAACGCCACCCATGGATTGGAGCTAAGGTAGGGTCGGCTGGCCTCAGGCCGCCGTGTCTGGGATTCTAGGGAGCGCTGAGGACAGCGCGCCCCTACATTCCTGGGAGGATGGCAGTATGATACGACTGGACGCGGATAAAGCGGTTCATTTCTGTGACGGCTTCACCCGGCGCGATTTCTTGCACGCGGGGACGCTGGGTTTGATGGGGTTTGGCCTGACCAACCTCTTTGCCCTTAAGGCGCAGGGAGCCATGTCACACGATAAGGACCTGAACGTTATCCAGTTGTTCTTAGTCGGTGGGCCGAGCCAGTTGGATACGTGGGACATGAAGCCGGAGGCTCCGTCAGAGATCCGGGGACCCTACAAACCTATCAAGACCAATGTTGCCGGGATTGAGATCTGCGAAATCTTTCCCCGCATGGCCAGGATGGCCGACAAGTATGCACTGGTGCGCAGTCTGTACCACACCGCCGCAGCCGTGCACGACACGGGTCACCAGCTGATGCAGACGGGACGACTTTTTCAGGGGGGCGTTATCTCACCGCACTTCGGTTCAGTACTGGCTTACAAGAAAGGTGGACGGGGGGCAGTCCCGCCGCATGTGCTGTTGCCCCGCCCGATCGGTAACACGGGGGGTGGCCTGCCTCATGGACAGGAAGCCGGTTTCCTAGGCAAGAGTTACGATCCTTTTGTGCTGAACTCCGACCCGTCGGATCCCAACTTCAAGGTCCCTGACCTGCTGCCTCCGGATTACATCACCTCGCTGCGAACTGACCGGCGGCGACATTGGCGGCAGTTGGTCGACCAATCGGTTAAAGCGTTTGAATCAACGCCCGATGCCAAGCTGTTCGATTCGAACTTTGACCAGGCTTACGGGTTGATGTCGTCGACGGCGGCTCGCGAAGCTTTTGAGTTGGAGCGTGAACCGGACAAGCTGCGGGACGTATACGGTCGTAATCGTTTCGGTCAGAGTTGTTTGCTGGCGCGCCGTTTGATCGAAGCAGGTGTGCGCTACGTCACCGTCAATATGTTCGAGACGGTGTTTGACGAAATTACCTGGGACATTCACGGCTCGCGGCCCTTCAGCCCAATCAGTTGTTATCGCGATCTGGTTGGCCCCATGTTTGACAACGCCTTTAGTTCGTTGCTGGAAGACCTGTCGCAGCGCGGGTTACTGGACAACACGCTGGTTATGGCCACGGGAGAATTTGGCCGAACGCCAAAAGTGAATCCCGCAGGTGGCCGCGATCACTGGCCGGCTTGCTGGAGTTGCGTCTTTGCGGGTGGAGGTGTCCAGGGTGGCAGGGTAGTTGGCGCGTCGGACGAGATCGGCGCTGCGCCGAAAGACCGCCCGGTCACGCCCGCAGAAGTGGCTGCTACAGTCTATCAGCTGATGGGTTTCGACCTAGAGACCTTCCTGCCAGCCCAGCAAGGGCGCATCGTTCCTTTGGTCGACAACAACGCCCAACCCATCAAGGAACTGTTGGCTTGACGGCAGCGGCGAGTTGTCAGTTCAGTTCTTAACGCTTACGAGGACCTCAGGATTCGGCTCGCGACAGATCTGCCCTAGCGTTCTTACTCCCGTTTACCCCCACTGACACTGACATCGAGCCGCTGGCGACGTTTCAATGGAGACTAAAATAAACGATGTCGATTCGAAGATTCCTCTCACTTCTGCGCCGCGGATTCATCCTGCCTTGTGTCGGCCTGATGCTCAATCTGCCCTTAATTGTATTCCCGAACACATCGCCTACTTCCTCTGAATCTCAGCTTCGCTCGTCGAAAACTCTCCAAAGGCTCGCGATCTATCCAGCCGATGCTCTTCTCGGCAGTCGCCACGCCTCGCAACGGCTGGTCGTGCAGGGTTATTACGCTGACGGCTACTCTGAGGATTTGACAGCACAAGCCAAGATCACGACTGCAGATCCTAAGCTTGTCAAGATTAACTCGGCCGTCATCTCACCGCTCGCGAGTGGCTCAACCACGATCACCGCTTCCATTGGAACGTTGAGCGCCACAACCAAGGTCACGGCTCGGGACATCGAACAGACGCCGCAATGGAGCTTTCGCAATCACGTCATCCCGGTTCTCACCAAGGCCGGTTGCAACATGGGTGCCTGTCACGGAGCCGCCGCTGGCAAGAACGGCTTCAAACTCACGCTGAGGGGTTACGACCCTGAAGTGGACTACAAAATCCTAACGAGGGAGGCTGTCGGGCGACGGATCAGTGCTCAAGACCCAGGGCATAGCCTAGTCCTGCTGAAACCCACTCTGCTCATCCCCCATGCTGGCGGGCGGCGCTTTGGCGCGGATTCGCTGGAATACAGGGTGATTGCGGAGTGGATCTCGGAGGGCACACGACCGCCTTCGCCGGAAGACCGGCGGATTGAAAAGATCGCGGTCGAACCGCGCGCCTTGAGGCTGCGAACCGGCTCGAAGCAGCAGCTGCTGGTGACGGCGCACTTTAACGACGGGTACCGCGAAGATGTTACTGAGTGGGTGCGCTTCGAATCCACCAACGCCGGAACTGCCAGTGTGGACGAACATGGCCGCGTGGAGCTGAAAGGCGCCGGTGAGGCTGGCATCACGACAATGTACCTGAGTAAAGTGGATGTGGCGAGTATGGCTGTTCCTTTCCCGAACAACGTGAGCGAAGCAGCCTTCAGCAGTTCGCAGCAGAACAACTACATCGACAAGCTCGTTTTGGACAAGCTGCGTGCGCTGAATATCGAGCCTTCTGGCCTTTCGACTGACGGCGAGTTTATCCGCCGGGCCTATCTCGACGCGACCGGAACGCTGCCCAGCGCGGGCGAGACTGAGGAGTTCCTGGCAAGCAAAGGCCTTGAGAAGCGGCAGAAGTTGATTGAGAAGCTGCTCAACAGTGAAGCTTACGTGGATTATTGGGCTTACAAGTGGTCCGATCTGCTGCTGGTGACCGTGGGGAGTGCCGACAACGCGGGGGGGAATAAGCTCACACCGGGGGCAGTGCGCTCGTTCTACAACTGGGTTCGCGACTCGGTTGACCGGAATAAGCCTTGGAACCAAATGGTCCGCGAGATGTACACGGCCACTGGCAGCAGCCGGGAGCTCGGCGCCTTGAACTTTTATCAACTTCACAAGGATCCGATTCGGCTTACCGAGAACACGACGGTGGCCTTCATGGGGTTGCGGCTAACTTGTGCTCGCTGCCACAACCATCCGCTTGAGAAATACACCCAGGTGGACTACTACAAGATGGCCAACCTGTTTGCGCGTGTTCATCAAAAGGCTGGAGACACTCCAGGAGAGATCATCGTTTACAACACAGATGCCGGCGACATTTCGCATCCACGCTTGAACAAACCTCTGCCTCCCGCCCCCCTGGAAGGTCAGGAAATCCCTCTCGACGCCGCTGGTCGGCGCGAGCTGCTCGCCGACTGGCTGACGTCTCCCGACAACCAGTCATTTTCCAGGACGATCGTCAACCGCGTCTGGGCCAATTTCATGGGTCGCGGCTTGGTCGATCCGGTGGACGACCTGCGTTCCACCAATCCGCCTTCGAACGAACCATTGATGAAAGCCGTGGTCGAGGACTTCGTGAAGCACGGCTACGACATCAAGCGCCTCGCCGGTATCATCATGAACTCTGCGACGTATCAGCGGACTTGGCAGTCGAAGCCGACCAACGTGAACGACGATCGCTATTACTCGCACTATCTGCTGAAGCGGCTACCAGCCGAAGTCATGCTCGACGCGATGTCCCAGGTGACCGGCATTCCGACTCCCTTCGAAGACTTTCCACCTGGCACTCGTGCACTGCAGCTTCCTGACACGAACATTGAGTCTTACTTCCTTGATGCGTTCGGTCGCCCGGATCGAGCTACCACCTGTGAGTGCGAACGTGACCCGCAGCCCAACCTGAGACAAGCGCTTCACATGATCAATGGCGACACGCTGAACAAGAAGCTTTCCGCCTCCGGCAGCTTGACAGATAAGGCTGCAAAGATGGGTATGCCAGACAGCAAGTTCGTTGAGCATTTGTACCTGACAGCGCTTAGTCGTTACCCCACAGAGCTGGAGCGAGCCAAAGCAATTAAGTCATTACAGGAAGCCGGTGGGCCAGACCGGGCGCAATCGAGGAAAGAAACGCTGGAGGACTTCGCCTGGGCCGTGCTGACGGGGAAGGAGTTTATTTTCAACCATTAGGTTGCTCTTCGGGTATGAAGCAAAAAGCGTTCGTCGCAATGAAGCATCTGGTTTTCGGTTTTTTCCGGCGGTTGATGGGAGGGCGGTGGCCGTCTGCTTCACCCGGTGATCCCTACGCTTGGAAGCCGGCTCCTCGAAAACGAGGTCCGCGAGATCAGGATGCGGCAGTCGCGCTGGCTGAGCCTCGAGATGACTGAAAGCAGTGTCGAAAGAATAAGGAGCAGGTAAGTCTTATGGTTAGACGCGTCAGACAAAGTTTCTCCCCAATACCGTGGAGGGAAGTTCTCGTCTTCTTTTCCGTGTCTTTGTGCCTCTGTGGCTCCCTTCTCCGAGCCCAAAATACCACCGAAGCCACGAAAAACTACCACAACGAAAATCAGCGGATGGAAGTCAGCTTTGCCAAACAAATAGCTCCGATCTTCCAAGCCAAATGTGTAGGCTGTCACTCCAAGGCGGCCAACATGGGTGGTTTCGTTCTCAGCGATTTCGAATCGCTAATGAAAGGTGGAAGCCACGGCAAGGCCATTGTTCCAGGCAAGAGCGAGGAAAGCCGGCTGGTGCAAATGATTGAGGGTAGCGTGCAGCCTCGCATGCCGATGAGCGGTGAACTCGAAGCTCAAGAGATAGCGGCCATAAAGACCTGGATCAACCAAGGAGCGAAGCTGGATCAAGATCTTGGCCAGCTGCAAGCCTTGCATGAGCCTGAAATCCCCAAGATCAAACCAGCCTCGCTGCCGGCGCAGGTCGGCGCGATTGCTTTTTCGCCCGATGGTTCGATGGTTGCCGTCGGTGGCTATGGAGAGGTCACTTTTTTTGACGCAGCCAGTCGGCGGCCTCTTGGGAAAATCAGCGGCATTACGGAAGCCGTGCGCTCGTTGGCCTTTTCACCGGACGGAAGACATTTTGCAACCGGTGCCGGACGTCCGGCTCAGGAAGGGGAAATCAAGATCTGGCAGAGCGGCAAAGAGTTCTGGACCAAGCCAGCTGGGCAGTCGTTCAAGGCTCATCGAGATTGTGTCTATGCGCTGGCCTTTGCACCGAACAGCCAACTGCTCGCCTCGACCAGCTACGACCACATGATCTATCTGTGGGATCCGGCGACCGGCAAGCAGGTCAGGCCGCTCAAGGAACATACCGACTCGGTGTTCGACTTGGCCTTTTCGCCCGACGGTAAATGGCTCGCCTCTGGTGGCGCCGACCGGACCGTAAAGCTGTGGGACGTGGCCACCGGAAGGCGCATCCACACCCTGGGTAGCTCCACGGAAGGCGTGAACACCGTTGTGTTTCATCCAAGCGGCAAGTTTGTAGCAGCGAGCGGCTTCGACCGGACCATCCGAATCTGGGATATCTCCGGCAACGAGCCGCAGGAAATTCGGGCGGTGATCGCACATGAAGACACGGTCTTGCGGCTAGCTTACTCTCCGGACGGCAACTGGCTCGTTTCCACCGGTTGGGATCGCGTCGTGAAAATCTGGGATGCGAAAACAATGGAGCAGAAGCAAGTCATCCCAGATCAGAGCGACTGGGTGTTATGCCTCACCTTCTCGCCGGACGGAAAGATGCTCTATTTCGGGCGCTACGACGGTTCAGTCTCTGTTTACGACACTGCACGTTACCAGCTGCTCGGTAATCTGCTGGCACCACCGTCGACACTGCGAGCGGGGAAATAGCCTTACGTATAAGGCTTGAGACCTCAAGCCTTAGGAGGTTCTTAACTATGAAAGTTCGAGTGCTTTTCACTATGGCGATCCTCTCGATGAGCGTGCCAACATCTCAGACGCTTGCTCAGACCACGCCCCCAACTGTGACCTTTACAACGCCGTCCGGGATTCAGCGCGGCACTACGGCAACATTTGTCGTGGAGGGCACGGGTCTGGCCGGTGCAACGGCGATGGTCTTTTCCGAGCCGGGCCTGTCGGGCAAGATCCTTGGGGTCTCCGCCGTACCGGAGAACCTCTTGGCGTTGGAGCCCAAGGTCATTCGATCGAGCCGCCCATATTTTGAAGAGCCCCCGAAAGTGCAGGCGCAAGTCGAGATTGCGGCTGAGTCCTGGATGGCGCCGGGCACACATCAGTTCCGCATCATTACTCCGAACGGCAGCTCGACGCCCGGACGCATTGTCGTCTCTGCCTATCCGGAAACTCAGGAACGTGAGCCCAACGACACCTTGACAGAGGCGCAGGAATTGGCTTTGCCCATGACAGTTCATGGTTTGCTGACCAAGCCCGGTGATACCGACGCCTACCGCTTTCAGGCGAAAGCGGGTCGGGAAATCGTTTTCACCATTAGCACGGCAGGCTTGGGATCACGCCTCGATCCCGTAATGGAAGTCCTTAGCCTGGAAGGTAAGCGTCTCGGATCCAACCTGGACGATCGCGTTCGCGATTCGTTAGGATTCAAAGTCCCGGCTGATGGCGCTTACAGCCTACGAGTGAGCGACTACCAGCAAGGTGGTAGCATTCGTCATTTCTATCGCCTGACGATGGGTCAGCTGCCTTTTATGAAAGGACGCTATCCGCTGGGCCTGAAGGCTGGAACCACCCGGGAGTTCAAAGTGTGGGGCTACAACCTGGGTGATACAAAGACAGTCAAACCTGAGCCGTTTGGCCTGCTGCCAGGCAAAGCCATGGAGATCAGCGCAATCCTCGCTCCGACCGAGCTGGGCGAATCCGTTAATGCATTACCAGCTGCCATTGGCCGCTTTGAAGAAATCGAGGAAAGTGGTCACAACGGCAGCCTACAGACCGCTCAGGAGCTGCAGTGTCCGGTCACCGTTAACGGAAGAATTCTAGTGGATGCTTCTGGCAAAGCCACTGCTGACTATTATCGTTTCACTGCTAAGAAGGGTCAGAAACTCATCCTGGAAACCGCGGCCAGCCGGTTGGGTTCGCCGCTCGACTCGATGATTGAAGTGCTCGACGCCAATGGCCACGTAGTTCCTCGCATCACAGCCCGGGCGGTGTACAGATCGCAGGTTACATTGCGCGACCGTAGTTCTCGCGATCCGGGACTGCGGCTATTTCAGCCGACTGGGATCGACCTTCACGATTACATGGTGGCGGGGAACGACTTGATGCGCGTCGTCAAATTGCCTCTGGCCCCGACTGCTGACGAAGACATGATCTTCGACAGTTTCGGTGGCCAGCGCCTGGCTTGGGAAGACACAACTCCCGAGGCACACGCCCTGGACGGTCCAGTTTACAAGGTCGAGTTGCATCCCGCCGGTGCTGATTTTCCGCCGAATGGCATGCCGGTTTTTCGCTTCGCCATGCGCAATGACGACGGAGGGCCAGGATACGGAAAGGACTCGCGTGTCAGGTTCACCGCGCCAGCGGACGCCACCTATTACGCCAAAATAACCGACGTGCGCGATCAGGGCGGCGACGACTTTGCCTATCGCTTTACCCTTCGTGACCCTATGCCGGACTATCTGATTACTGCCAGCCCCACCAATCCGAACATTCCAGAAGGCTCCGAGGCAGCCGTTGAAGTGACCGCACTCCGTCTGGAAGGCTTTGAAGGACCGATTGACGTGGAGTTCGAAGGCCTACCCGCGGGCATCACGGGGACCCGCGGCACCATTCCCGCTGACGAGAGGTCGGTCACCTTGATTCTTTCTCACAGGGCTGGCAGCCAGATCGCTGGGGGATTCAGCCGTTACCGGATTGTCGGAAAGGCCCACATTGGAAAGGAGCCTGCTTTCCGCGTGGCCAACGGCGGTGACTATTTGAAGGTGATCGCGCTGATGGCCAAACCGGACATTCAGGTCACGGTGAAAACACCAAAGGTTCAGATGACGCCCGGCGGCGAGACCCAGATTACTCTCACCATAGAGCGTCACAACGACTTCAAGGGGCGCGTGCTATTCCGACTCAATGACCTGCCGTTCGGCGTGAGGCCGGTCAACGTGGGCCTCAACGGCATCATGATCGCTGAAAACGAAACGGAGCGGACGTTCAGCCTCGATTCCCGTCCCTGGGTGAAGCCCGTGACGAAGCAGATTTATGCCGTAGGTATCGTTGAGGCACTCGTCTCCACCGAACATCCATCCGTTCCCATCACGTTAGAGATCCTTAGCAACGAACGCGCGGCGAAATAGCCCACCTCCCGCCGTCGAACATCACTACGCACCCTGCTTAAGGGTGAACTCAGAGAAGGGGAGAGTTTTGTCCGCCATTCTCTTTGAACCAGCGGCTGACGACGTCGATAGCTTGCCGTTGGAATCACGATTCATCAGCGGGCATGAAGATGTAATCTAGGATTTAGATAGGTAGGAATAATAGAATACACCTAACCAAGTCAGTATCACCCGAACGGACAATCCAAAAGCAGAGCCTTGTTGAAAATCTGCGAATTCGCGTCAAACAAGAGTGGGGCGGGCTTTCCAGCCTGCCGGTTCGCCGGACTTTCCAGTTTGGCCTTGGGGCGACTGGAAACTCGCCCC
>Ga0075421_100012991_pt1 | contig 10364 bp, 7 predicted proteins | sample SoiMetdeltSBSDD5_FD_75292 | JGI IMG/M metagenome (GOLD analysis project Ga0075421, IMG submission 75292) | Bulk soil microbial communities from a Populus tree surrounding site in Tennessee, USA - Soil MetaG P. deltoides SBSDD5 | ecosystem: Environmental > Terrestrial > Soil > Tree plantation... | reverse complement strand
GCCGCGCGAAGCGCGGGCGGCGGTCGCGGACTGGAGCTTCGATTCTTCGGATCTTCGGATCTTCGCGTTTAATCGTGGGCTCGTTTCAGCGTGACAGCGAGAACGACTAGTCGCCGGAACTCGTCTACCTGGCGATCGAGCCCGGACGCGGCAAACACAAGCCCCATCCGGGACCCTTCGTGGCTTGCGTTTGTCGGTCCCGTGCTCGATCGCAGACGCCGGCCGCAGGCCGGCGCGCGACCGTCGGTACCGAGGGCCGTTACTTTGCTGTCCCTGCTGCGCCATCATTGACCGTCGCACGATGCGAACACATTCGGTGAGCGATTCGCGCTCTGGACCGAGAGAAGTCTTCTTGGCGTCCTTTGCGCGCTTTGCGCGAGATCCTTCGTGTTCTCGGCAGTGACTAATCGCGGAACGCACCTGCGCACACAGGGGAGGAGAATCTCCGATGCTGTTCATGGTCATCGAGCACTTCAACGAGGGCAAGGCGAAGGCAATCTATCGGAGGTTTCGCGAGCGTGGACGGATGGCCCCTGACGACGTCGCGTACGTGGCGAGTTGGGTCGATCTGAAGTTCGAGCGCTGCTTTCAGGTTATGGAAGCGGAGAGCGAAGCGCGGCTGCGTGAGTGGACGCGCCATTGGGAAGACCTCACGGATTTCGAGATCGTGCCGGTGCGCACGTCGGCGGACGCCGCTGCGCTCATGAACAAATAGCGCTGCCCACCTGGCGACAGACACCTGTCACTCACTCACTCCTGCCGCAGCGCGACGAGCGGATCGACGCGCATGGCGCGTCGGGCCGGCATGTAACACGCGAGCGCGGCAACCGCCAGAAGCACCAGCGCCGTCGCGCCGTAGCTCGCCGCGTCGAACGGTGTCACGTTGAACAGCATCGACTCGATCACGCGCGCCAGGGCAAGTGCGGCGGCAATCCCGCACACCACACCGATTGTCGCGAGTTTGAGACCGTCGCCCACGACCATGCGGAGCACATTCGCGGGGCGCGCGCCGATCGCCATCCGGATGCCAATCTCTTGCGTGCGCTGAGTCACCGTGTAAGCAACGACGCCGTACAGCCCCACCGCGGCGAGGAACACCGCAATGCCCGCAAAGAGGGTCAGCAGGAGCATCGAGAAGCGGCGCTCGGCAACCGACTCAGTGACGGCGTCGGTAAGTGGTCCGACCCGAAAAGCCGGCACAGCAGGATCGACCTTGCGCAGCGCCTGGCGCACCGATGCTGCCAGTCCCACCGGATCGCCGTCTGTCCGAGCCATGATCCACATCGACGAGAAGATGTCCTGGCGATATGGCACATACATGGTTGGACGGGGATTCGTCTCCAGACCTTCGTAGTGCACACTGCCGACGACGCCAACGATTTCGGTGAAGCCAGTCCCGCCATTGCCGATGTCGATTCTGTGACCGAGCGGATTCTCGTCAGGGAAGTGCCGATCGACGAAGGCCTGATCGACGACGGCAACCTGCGGCGAGGTGTCCATGTCGCGATCGTTGAAGACGCGCCCACGCAACAACGGGATGCCGAGGGCATCGAAGTACTTCGGGCTGACCACGCGATAGTTGGCGGAGGGCTCCGTATTCGGCGGCGGTGCGGGCCGTCCCTGAAACGTGACCGAGAGGACGTAGTCGCCTCGCATCGGCAGCGTCTGCACCATGCCCGTTGACCTGACGCCGGGCAGCGCGTCGAACTCTTCGAGCAGTCTCGAGAAAAACGCCGCGCGGTTGTGAGGCTCCGGATATGCCGTGTTCGGCGGCGACACCTGGAATGTGAGGACACGCTCCGGGTGGAAGCCGGGATCGACGCTGGTGAGCTTGGCGAAGCTGCGGAGCAGCAGCGTCGCACCGACCAGCAGGACGATCGACAGTCCGACTTCGGCAACGAGCAGCGTGTTTCGCACCCAGCGGCCGCCGGCGCCGCCGGACGTACGTGCGCCTTCCTTCAGCACGTGTCCGAGCGTCGCACGGGACGCATGCCACGCCGGCGCCAGGCCAAAAATCAGCCCCGTGAGGAGCGAGATACCCGCGACGAACCCGACGACGGTCAAGTCGATCGACAGATCAGCGATACGCGGAATGCTGGCCGCGCTGAGCGTCTTGATTGCCGGAACCGCAAGATACGCGAACAGCAGCCCGAAGGCGCCGCCGGCAAGTGCGAGCACGACACTTTCAGCAAGCATCTGCAGCCCGAGACGGCGTCCGCCCGCACCGAGAGCGGCGCGAATCGCAATCTCCTTCTCGCGCACCGACGCTCGCACCAGAAGCAGGTTGGCGACGTTCGCACACGCGATGAGCACCACGACGCCGACGGCCGCGAGCAGCGTCAGTAACATCGGACGGATGTCGCCGACGATATTTTCTAAGAGCAGCACGACCTTCGCCGACTCATTCGCACTTTGTTCCGGGTACTGCACGCCGAGCCGCTCTGTGATGGTTTTCATTTCCGTATTCGCGGTCTCGAGGGAAATACCCGCCTTCGTCCGTGCGATGACACCGATGAAATGCGCGCCGCGTGGGGCATCGGCCGGCTTGAAGGCCAGCGGCGTCCAGATCTCGGTCGTGCGCGAGGGAAAATAGAAACCCGGTGGCATTACACCGACGATGGTGCTCGACGTGCCGTTGAGGGTGACCGGCCGCTCGAGCACGGCCCGATCGCCGCCAAATCGCCGCTGCCATGCTCCGTAGCTGATGATCGCAACCGTCTGCTTGACCGGCGTGCCTTCCTCCACCGTAAACGTTCGCCCGAGGAGTGGTTTCACCTTCAACAACTCGAACAGGTCCCACGACACTGACGCACTCGGGACACGTTCGGGCCCCTCCGTGCCTGCGATCGTGGTGTTGCCAGCGTTATACGCGGCGATGTACTCGAACACGGAATTCTGCTGCCGCCAGTCGAGGAAAGTCGCGGGCGCGACAGCAAATAGTCCGTACTGCGGCACGATCTCGTGCACGCGCACAAGCCGGTCCGCTTCCGGATAGGGCAGGGGCCGCAGCAGCACGGCCTCGACGACGCTGAAGATCGCGCTGGTCGCGCCGATACCGAGACTGAGGGTCAGGATGGCGACGATGGTGAAGGCCGGCGTCTTGATGAATTGGCGAGCCGCATGGCGCATGTCGCCGAGAAAGTCCGCAAGCATCTTCATTCCTCCTCCGCGCGTTTGGCCCAGCCCCGTCACGGTATCGGCGATTCGTTCCATCCGTGGCTGCGTATTCTCGCGATCGGCATTGGCGACGTCGCGACCCAACTTCCGCCAGTCGCGAATCTGCTCGCAGGCATACGCGTCGGCTTCGGACTCCGACAAGCCGCGGGCGATCGCCTCGCGATAGAAGTCCTCGAGCTGCGCCGCCAGTTCCCGGATGATGCGCGCTTCGCGCATGGGCGCGTGCGCGGGCAGCTGCAGCCGGCTGCGGACAAATGCTTCCCAGTTACGCACGGCTGCCCCCCATGACGTCGTTCACCGCCGCCACGTACGCAATCCACGTTTTCTGTTGTTCCTCGAGCACGCGCCGGCCCTCGGGCGTCAGGCGGTAATAGCACCGCTCGCGCTCCCCGGCCTTCTCGACCCAGCGACCCTTGATCCAGCCGCGATTCTCCAGGCGCAGCAGCGTTGGATAGAGCGTCGGCAGCGCGAATTTCAACCGCCCGCCGGATCGCTGTTCGATCAGCTTGCCGATCTCGTATCCATGCCGGGGCCGCTCTTCGATCAACGACAGCACGAGCATCTCGGTGCTGCCTTTCTTCAGTTCGGCGCTGAACATCATAGTAAGCGTCACTATATATTGCGACGCGCACTATAGCACGCCGTTTTTGGTCACGGACAATGACGCGGCAAGTTTGGCCACGTGTCCCACACTTCGCCCCAGCTCACACGCGCGAAAGACGTAGAATGGCGCGATGAGCGAGCCGCATCGTCGCGCGTGGAACAACAGATGGTCGGGGCACGCGCCCACCATCATCCTCAACATCCCGCTTGTGGTCGCGCTCCTTCTCGTGACGCTGGCGACGGGGGGCAGCCCTCCCGTCCTCGCGCGGCAGACTTCCACGTTGGCGGGTACTCAACCGCTGACGTGGGAAGGCGATCTATCGGAACGAATGATGGACGGCGCGCATCGGTTCGTCGAGCGCAAGATCGAGCAGTCGATTCAAAACCGTTCCCAGTATTGGAAGCGCGATTTCGCCTCGCGGCCTGGCTACGAAAGATCAGTTGAACCCAACCGCCAACGCTTCACCAGGATCATCGGTGTTGTCGATCCTCGCGTACCAGTGACGATGGAGCGGTTCGGAGATGATGACAACCCGGCGCTGGTGGCGACGACCGAGCAGTACCGCGTCTATCAGGTCCGCTGGCCGGTGTTGGACCAGGTGTGGGGCGAGGGACTACTGCTTCAGCCAGCGAAACCACTGGGCCACGTCATCGCCTTGCCTGACGCCGATCAAACACCCGAACAGATCGTCGGCCTGACGCCAGGCGTCGGGACCGAGTCACAGTTCGCGCGTCGATTGGCCGAACACGGGTTCGCGGTGCTCGTGCCCGTGATGATCGACCGCACTGCGCGATGGTCAGGTCACGCGGACATTCGCATGACCGACCAGCCACACCGGGAGTGGATTTACCGGCAGGCCTTTCACATGGGCCGCCACATGATCGGCTACGAGGTGCAGAAGGTGCTCGCCGCGGTCGATTGGTTCAAGCGGCGGAGCGACACCGCGACAAAGGTTGGTGTCGCTGGCTACGCCGAGGGTGGACTGGTCGCCTTCTATGCGGCGGCAGCGGACACACGCATCGACGCCGCGCTGGTCAGCGGGTACTTCGATTCACGTCAGAACGTGTGGTCCGAGCCGATTTATCGCAACGTCTGGGGATTGCTGCGCGAATTCGGCGACGCGGAGCTGGCGACGCTGATCGCGCCTCGAGGTCTGGTCGTCGAGTACGCCCCGGGGCCAAATGTTGCGACGAACAAAGGCACGTTGAAAACGCCGGCTTTTGAAAGCGTCAAGAATGAATTCGAACGCATCGACGGGCTGACCCGGCCCGGCTTTCAGCCGAAGCAACTCGTCAACGCATCTCCATCAGGTCCCGGATCGCAAGCGGCACTGCAGGCGTTCGCCAGGTTACTCGGGGTTCGATCCTCGTGGTCGCGGATGGGCAAACCACCTGCAGAGCGTCGCCGAGCGCTGGATGTCGCCGAGAGGCAGCGGCGGCAAGTCGCGCAACTCGAACAACACGTGCAGGGACTCGTCCGCGATGCCGAGCACGTCCGCGACCGCTTCTTCCTGTACAAGGTCGCACCCGAACTTGGGGCCGAGAACTGGACGAGGGAGCTCCGTCACAACACGATCGCGCCCGACAAGTTCGTTGAGGGCGCCAAAACGTTCCGTCAATACTTTGCTGAAGAAGTCTTGGGCCGATTCGACGATCCGTTTCTGCCTTTCAATGCTCGTACACGAAAAATCTACGACACAGAAAAGTGGATCGGCTACGAAGTCGTGCTCGACGTCTGGCAAGACGTATTCGCGTGGGGCATCCTGCTGGTGCCCAGGGATCTCAAGCCGGGCGAACGACGACCTGTCGTGGTCTGTCAACATGGGCGAGGAAGTCTTCCCAAAGACACTGTGGAGGGGGACGACGCCTACTATCACAATTTTGCCGCGCGCCTCGCCGATCGCGGCTACGTCGTTTTCGCTCCGCACAATCTGTATCGCGGTGAAGATCGGTATCGGTGGCTCAGTCGCAAAGCCAATGGCGTGAAGGCCTCGCTCTTTTCCTTCATCATCGGGCAGCACGATCAACTGCTACGCTGGCTCGAGTCACTGCCGTTCGTGGACGGGAAACGGATCGCGTTCTACGGTCTCAGTTATGGCGGGGAGACGGCGGTGCGCGTGCCGACGGTGCTCGAGCGCTACAGCCTGTCCATCTGCTCGGCCGACTTCAACAGCTGGACACGAAAAGTCGCCGCGACCGACGAACGATTCAGCTTCATGTACACGATCGAGTGGGAAATGCCCTACTTCAACATGGGCAGCACGTTCGACTACGCCGAAATGGCGTATCTGATGATCCCGCGCCCTTTCATGGTTGAGCGAGGCCATCACGATCGCGTCGCGCGCGATCAATGGGTCGCGCACGAGTACGCAAAGGTCCGGTGGCTCTATGCACAGTTCGCGCTGACTGATAAGACGACGATCGAATACTTCAACGGCGGCCACACCATCAATGGCGAAGGCACGTTTGAATTCCTGGATAAGCAATTGAGTTGGCACAAGTGACCCCTGACGTAACATACGAGTCCCATGACCGAATCACCGGGTGCGCCTCGGTCGTTTCACGTGACCGTACGAACGCGGATCTCGCGCACTGCGGCGCTCGTCTGTCTGAGCGCCGCGTCGCTGTCGGTGACCTCACCGCAGGCGCAACGCCATCAGCGCGACTGGCCACCCGTCACCGCTGAAACGAAACCGTGGACGCGGTGGTGGTGGCAGGGAAGCGCGGTCGACAAGGCGTCGCTCACTGCACAACTCGAGTCGCTCGCTACGGCCGGTCTCGGCGGCGTGGAAGTGACACCGATCTATGGCGTCAGAGGTGTAGAAGATCGGTTTATCCCGTATCTATCGGCGCGCTGGATGGCGATGCTGGATCACGCGGTTCGCGAAGCCGCACGGTTGAAGATGGGCGTCGATATGGCCACGGGGACTGGTTGGCCATTCGGTGGACCGTGGGTCGGGGAAGATATCGCCGCGCGATCCCTCGTTTACAAGACATGGATGGTCAGCACCGGAGAGCGCCTGACCGAGCCCGTCAAACTGCGTCAGGCACCACTCGTTCGCGCGACTGGGAACCAGGTTCACATTGTGAATGAGGGTGCGCCTGGCGATCCGCCGCGCGGCGTTGCTCCTTCCGCGACGGTCACCCGGTCAGACGCGCGGCCAATTCAAATCACTGACCTCGTCGAGCCGGTGACGGCCAATCGCAATCTCCAGGCACTCGCACTCGAGCAGGTAAAGTATCCACGCGACCTGCCCCTCATTGCCCTGATCGCGTTTTCCGACGGGGGCACGAACGTGGATTTAACGTCGCACGTTCGGGCTGATGGCACCCTGGACTGGACGGCCCCTCAGGGGCGCTGGACGGTGTACGGGCTGTTCGCGGGCTGGCACGGCAAGCTCGTTGAGCGAGCTGCTCCCGGTGGCGAAGGCATGGTCATCGATCACTTCTCGGCCAACGCCATCAGCAAATACCTGCTGCCGTTTACGCGCGCATTTACCGGACACAGGCTGGATCGCGTCCGCGCGTTCTTCAACGACTCCTACGAAGTCGACGATGCGATGGGGGAGGCGGACTGGACCCCCTTGTTGTTCTCCGAGTTCGAGAAGCGCCGCGGTTACGATCTTCGCCGTCATTTGCCGGCCCTCCTCGCTCGCGAGAGCAGCGACGCCGGTGTCCGTGTGCTGGCCGACTACCGGGAAACGATCTCGGATCTGCTCCTCGAGACGTTTACCACTCAGTGGGCAGCGTGGGCCAAAAACCACGGTCGTCAAGTACGCAACCAGGCACACGGATCTCCTGCGAACATTCTCGATTTGTATGCCGCAAGCGACATCCCGGAGACCGAGGGCTCTGAAATCCAGAGATTCAAGTGGGCAACCTCCGCCGCTCATGTCGCCGGTCGGCCGCGGGTTTCCGCCGAAGCGGCGACCTGGCTCGGTGAGCACTTCCGCGTACGATTGGCGGAGGTGCGCGCGGCCATTGATCGGTTCTTCGTCGCCGGCGTCAACCACATCGTTTATCACGGCACCGCGTATTCGCCAGTTGGGGATCCCTGGCCGGGATGGCAGTTCTATGCGAGCGTTGAATTCAACCCGCAGAATGCCTGGTGGGACGACTTTCTGGCACTCAACACATATGTCGCGCGCGCGCAGTCGTTTCTGCAGTCTGGGCGGCCGGACACGGATGTGCTGTTGTACTACCCGTTCTACGAGTCGCTGAGCGTTCCTGGAAAATCGCTTCTGGCCCACTACGGTGGCGCGGCCCCCCAGCCGCAAGGTACCGCATTCGAACGGGCGGCTGGCACGCTGCAAGCCGCCGGCTTTACCTACGATTTCATTTCTGATCGTCAGGTGCAGCGACTCTTGACGAGCAGTGGCCGTCTCACAAGTGACGGGGGAGCGACGTACCAGACTATCGTGCTGCCGTCGTGCCGGTATGTTCCGCTCGAAACGGTTCTCAAGATCCTGGAACTCGCACGCAACGGCGCGACGGTCGTCTCTTTCGAAGGCTGGCCCTCCGATGTGAGCGGCCTGAATGATCTCGACAACAGACGCGCACGTTTCAAGGAAACGATCGAGGCAGTGAGCTTCGACATTCTCGACGCAGACAACGTTCGAGAGGCCGCGCTCGGCCGCGGTCGGATTCTGCAGGGACGCAATCTCGACCGGTTACTCGCCCGCGCGAACGTTCACCGCGAGCCGCTGGTCGACCACGGCCTTCAGTTCACGCGGCGTGTCGACGCGATGGGTCGCGTTTACTTCGTCAGCAACGCGGGCGATCGCGCCGTCGATGAATGGGTGCCGTTCGACATTCGCAGCGATACGGTGGTCGGCTTCGATCCGATGACCGGACGCCGTGGACGCCTGACCCTTCGCGCACGGGAAGGTATCCGCGAGATCTATCTGCAGATACCCAGCGGAGGATCGCTGATCGTCGCCGAATCGCCGGGACGCGTCGATGAATCGTTTGATCTGTTTCGTATAGCCGACGAACCGCAAGCCTTGTCGGGGCCGTGGACGATCCGTTTTCTCAAGGGAGGTCCAAACCTTCCACCACAGCGGCGTCTCGATCAGCTCGTCTCGTGGACGACGTTCGGCCACGACGCAGAAGTGTTCTCGGGTACCGTCACCTATACGACCACCTTCACGCAGCCAACGACCGCCGTCCGCTGGTGGCAGCTCGACCTTGGCCGCGTTGCGGAGAGCGCTCGCGTGCGCCTGAACGGACGTGCCGTGGCGACGCTCATCGGACCGCCATTCCGAGTCGTACTCGATCCGTCGCAGTTGCGAGCCACCAATTCGCTGGAGGTCTCGGTCACCAATCTTTCGGCAAACCGTGTCAGGGATCTCGATGTGCGCGGCGTGAGCTGGAAGAAGTTCTACAACGTCAATTTTCCAGCGCGATTACCCGAGAACCGCGGGTCAGATGGGCTATTCACTGCAGCGGGCTGGGAGCCGATCGAGTCAGGCTTGCTGGGTCCGGTGACTCTGACACCACTCGCGATCCTTCGGTAACGGCAACCGGCGGCTCGGGCGCAGGCGCGCCGTTCGGTCTCAGGCGCGCCGACGGAGGCGGCGAGGCTCGGCTGCTTTCTCTTTTGCCGCATCGGCGTCGATCCACTTGTGCGCCCATTCCGCGATCGCGTCGATCGCGGTGACCAGCGATCGACCCTTCTTCGTCAACGAGTATTCCACCCGCACCGGCGTGTCAGGAACGACCGTGCGCGCGACGATTCCTTCCGCCTCGAGCTCCTGCAAGCGGTCGCTGAGCATCCGATCGGTGATATCGGGGATCGCCTCGCGCAAGGCGGCGAACCGGCAGCTCGACCGAAGCAGGACGAAGATGATTGCCCCCGTCCAGCGGCGCCCGATCAACTCGCTGGCGCGGTGAAACCGTGAACACAGCTCCGGCGGATGCGATGAAGAACCAGCCATCTATCAACAGGATACCGCGAACGCATGGAATTATGCAAGTAACTATTTGACATATATTGACTATATTTTATATAGTTACATTCAGAAATGCAGGTGTGGCAAAGGAGTTGGTTATGGATGCAGGCTTGTTGATTGCCCGTTTCGTGTTTGGACTGCTGATGGCCGCGCATGGCACGCAGAAACTATTCGGCTGGTTTGGTGGGTATGGTCTTACCGCGGTATCCGGCTATTTTGAGTCGCTCGGCTTCCGCCCGGGTCGTTTCTTCGCCCTGGTGGCTTCACTGACCGAAGTCGTCGGTGGTGTGCTGGTCGCGGCCGGCTTTTTCGGACCGATTGGTCCGGCGCTGGTGCTGTCGGTCATGATCGTCGCCGCGCTCACCGTGCATGCGCCGCACGGGCTCTTCGCCGCCAGCAACGGCATTGAAGTGCCTTTGCTTTATGGTGCCGCGGCCCTCGCGCTCGGGCTCACCGGTCCAGGTGCCTACTCGCTCGATTCCGCGCTTGGATTGAGCAGCGTGTGGACCCCCGCGATCGTCTGGAGCATCTTGCTGGTGGGCGCCATCGGCGGCGTGTTGAACGTGGCCGTCCGCCGCGCACCACAGCAGGTGACCGCGACCTCCTGAGGCCACGGATGAACACGCACCACGG
>Ga0075421_100012988_pt1 | contig 10366 bp, 8 predicted proteins | sample SoiMetdeltSBSDD5_FD_75292 | JGI IMG/M metagenome (GOLD analysis project Ga0075421, IMG submission 75292) | Bulk soil microbial communities from a Populus tree surrounding site in Tennessee, USA - Soil MetaG P. deltoides SBSDD5 | ecosystem: Environmental > Terrestrial > Soil > Tree plantation... | reverse complement strand
CATCCCTTCAGGCTGATCGACGCGGGCCGTGGGGTAGGGATGGTGCATCTGCGCCAGGGGGACGTGCCCCGGGCCATCCCGTTGCTGGAGCGGGCCGTGGGGTTATGCCAGGACTGGCAGATTCCCCTTTTATGGCCCATCATGGCCGCCAACCTGGGCCTGGCCTATGCCCTGGATAGGCGTGTCGCCGCGGGTCTGGAGCTGGTGGAACGTGCGGTGGAGCAAGCGGTCGCCGGGGACAGACCGAGAGCGCTGGTGCACACGGTCGTCCCGCTCAGCGAGGCGTATCTGCTGGCGGGCCGCCTAGAGGAGGCGCGCCAACGCGCCGCGCAGGCGCTCGACCTCGCCCGCCAGTACCAGCAACGCGGCAACCAGGCCTGGGCCCTGTGGCTCCTGGGCGAGAGTACGGCACGCCAGGCGTCGCCAGAGCGTGAGCCCGCTGCCGGTCACTACCACCAAGCCCTCACCCTGGCCGAGGAACTCGGGATGCGTCCGCTCCAGGCCCACTGTCACCGGGGCCTCGGTAGGCTGTATGCCGCGACGGGCCAGCGGGAGCAGGCCCGCGCCGCTCTCTCAACGGCGATCGAGATGTATCAGACGATGGCGATGACCTTCTGGCTCCCGGAGACCGAAGCGGCGCTGGCGCAGGTGGACGCACGATGACCAGAGGGAGAGCTATCTGGCCTCATCGTGTGACATTACGCCTAATGTTGCAACGGCGGGGCACGCCGTGTGGTGCCTGCACCGCCCTCGGCTCCTGCTCGTGGCCTACACCAGCGGCAAGGGGCACAGCGTGTACACGCCTGCCAACTCGTCACCAGTGCACCGGTCAATGATCGCTAGAGCGCAAGACGCTGGCACCAGGCGTCGGTGCTGATCACCTCGCTGAGGAGCATCTGCTGCGCACATAGAATGGCGCGGTGTAATTCCTCGGCACTCACCTCCCCGGCGGCATTCTTGAGCGGCAAGGTGCCCGTCGCATCGCTCAAAAATTCCACGGTGAAGCCGCGATGTACGGCCTCACGTGCCGTCGTGTCGCAACACATATGCGTCATGTAGCCCGCGATCACGACGGTGTCAACGGCCTGCTGGTGCAGCCAGGACTCCAACGTCGTGTCGGTAAAGCTGCCTGGGAGATGTTTCTCCAGGTAGAAGTCATGCGGGCGCGCCTGTACTGCCGGATGGAGCTCCCATGCTGGTGTCCCGCGCTGGAAAAAGGGTTTGGCGGGGTCACAAAAGGTATGCTGTACCAGCACGCGGGGAATGGCATGCGTAGCTGCAGCATCCATGGCCTGCAACACCTTGTCAAGATGGCCATGGGGGTGGGTAATCGGGAGCATCCCGGTAAAATATTCATTTTGTACATCGATGACGAGAAGAGCGCGTTTCATAACCATGGTCTCCGTGTTCCGGTGGATAGCGCGTCCTGGCTGAGGCCTCCCATGCCCCACCGACCAGGGAGACCCCAGGGCGATGACCCTGTCTCACACTGGACCCTCCTGGGCTGGATGGGACTTGGCGTCCGCAGGGTTTCCTGCTACGATGGCAGCCGCCATACCAGGGTACTGGGAGAGAAAGTATGCACCCTCCTGTGCTCCCAGTCATAAAAGTACGGTTCGTTTTTGGTTCGCAAATTGTTTCTGACGGGGTGTGAAAGGTCGACGCTATGGCGGCGAGTGTGCAGTGGGTGTTTGGCGCCTTCCGTCTCGACCCGATGAATCGGTGCCTGTGGCACGAGGCAGTGGCCGTGGCGCTGAAACCCAAAACGTTTGCCGTCTTGCAGTATCTCGTGGAACATGCCGGGCAACTCGTGACGAAGGCAGCGCTCCTGGATGCGGTCTGGCCAGACACCGCCGTCAGTGATGTGGTCTTGAAAGTCTGCATTGCCGATCTCCGTAAAGCCCTGGGGGATCGGGTGCAGACCCCGCAGTTTATTGCAACGGTACACCGGTATGGTTATCGCTTTGTGGCGCCTGTGACCCCGGTCGCAGCGTCGGTCTCTCTCCCCAGGGTACTGCCGACCGCTGCGTCCCCTGCGACCGTGTCATGGGCTGGAGTCCCGTCCGCCAGTCGGCGTCCTGAGCGCCCTCTGGTGGAGCGTGACGCTGCCCTGGCGAGCTTGCATGCGACCTGGGCACAGGCGCGTCAGGGGCATCGCCAGGTGGTCTTTGTCACGGGAGAAGCCGGGATCGGGAAAACGGCGCTGGTGGACGCCTTTGTGACCCAGGTGGTGGCGACGTCCGGCGTGTGGCTGGGACAGGGGCAGTGCGTGGAGCACTACGGGACTGGCGAAGCGTATCTGCCGATGTTGGAACTGCTGGGCCATCTCTGTCAGGCGCCGCAGGGAGAACGTCTGGTCAGTCTCCTACGTCAGCAGGCCCCCACCTGGTTAGTACAAATGCCCTGGCTATTGACTGCAGAGGACCGGCAGCGCTTGCACGATGAACTCCACGGGAGCACACGGGATCGCATGGTGCGCGAGTTTGCCACCCTGGTGGAGACCCTGACGGTGGACACGCCATTGCTCCTGGTGCTCGAAGATCTGCACTGGAGTGATTACGCCACGCTCGATCTGCTGGCCTTCTTGGGTCGCCGCGCGACATCCGCGCGGCTTCTGATCCTCGGGACCTATCGTCCGCTGGAGGTGCGCCTCCACGAGCATCCCTTGCAGACCGTCGTCTACGGGTTACAGCGTCAGGGACAGGCTCTGGCCATCCCCCTGAGCAGCCTGAGTCGCGAGGCAGTGGCAAGGTATCTCGCGGCGCGCTTTCCTGCACACCACTTCCCGGTGGGCTTGGCCGGATGGCTGCAGCAGCATACCGAGGGGATCCCCCTGTTTCTGGTGACGCTGATTGCCAGTCTGGTGGCACGTGGGGTGATGGTCGAGCACGCAGGCTCCTGGCAACTCACCACCACACTGGCGGCGCTTGGGGTGGAGGTGCCCGAGGGACTCAGACCGCTCCTGGAGCAGCAGCTGACGCGGCTGCCGCCAGCGGCCCTCCGGGTGGTGGAGGTGGCCAGCCTGGCCGGGGTAGAGTTTGCTGCCCCCACGGTGGCCGCAGCGCTGGAGACAGAGGTGGAGCGCGTCGAAGCGCTGTGTGACGCGCTGGTGCGACAGGAGCTGCTGCGCCCGGTCGGCCTGACCACCTGGCCGGATGGCACTCCGGCGATGCAGTACGCCTTTGTACATGCCCTGTATCAATACGTCGCGGCCGAGCGTCTGGGCGATGGAGCCAAGCGACGCGTGCATCAGCAGATCGGGCGGCGCCTGGAGACGGCATATGGCCCGCAGGCGGGCGAGATCGCTGCCGCACTGGCGATGCATTTTCTGCGCGGGCCCGATCTCGAGCGTGCCGTGCATTATCTGCGCGCTGCGGCAGAGCAGGCTTTACGCCGGTATGCGACTGCGGAAGCGGTTGAGTATCTCACGACCGGTCTGGCGGTGCTCACCCCCCTCCCGCAGGCCTTCGCCCATCAGCAGTCTGAACTGGCCATGCTCATGCTGCTCGGCTCGGCGTTAATTGCCCTGCAAGGCTATGCGGCCCCCGCAGTCGAGCAGACCTACACGCGCGCCCGTCTCCTCGGACAGCAGGTAGGAACCACCCACCAGGTGTGCGGGATCGAGTTCGGTCTGTGGAACTGTGCTTTTGTCCGTGCGGAGCATCAGACAGCGCAGGCGCTTGGCGCCTCGCTCCTGGCCCAGGCCCAGCCGCATGCTGACGACTTGGTGCAGCTCGCGGGCTATTTTGCGAGCGGTGTCTCCCTGGCCAGTGGCGGCGCCTTGGCGGCGGCACGGGAGCACTTGCAGCAGGGTGTCGCCTGCGCTACCCCGTTACAGCATCCCCGTTCTCTGGCCCTGTTTGGTATTGATCTTGGGGTGTTTTGCCACGCCTGGCTGTCCCATGTGTTATGGTTACTCGGGTATGCCAGCGAGGCGTTGGCGCTCAGCGATGAGGCCCGCGCCCAGGCCCAGGCGCTTGGCCATCCGTTCAGTCAGATGCTTGCGCTGGATTATGCGGCCTTGCTGCATCAGCTCCGTGGTGAGCCGGGCGACGTATATGCGCAGGCCCAGGCGGCGTTGCGGCTGGGGACAGAGAAAGCCTTTGCGTACTATAGCTCCTGGGCCCTGATGTTTCATGGCTGGGCGCTCACGGCGCACCATCAGAGGGAAGAGGGCATACGCCAGATGCATGAGGGGTTAGAGGCGTTACAAGCGACCGGGGGCGCCGTACGACTCCCGTATTATTGGGCGCTCCTCGCTGAGGCGTATTGGCAGGCTGGACAGGTGGCGGAGGGGCACAGGCTGGTGGCCCAGGCGCTGGCCCACATCGACTCCACAGGAGAGACCTGGTATGCGGCAGCGCTCCATCGACTCCAGGGGGAGTTGCTACTCGCACAGTCGCAGGAGCAGCACGGCGCCGCGCACGCCTGTTTCCAGCAGGCCCTCACGGTAGCTCGTCGTCAACAGGCCAAATCGCTGGAGCTGCGCGCGGCTATGAGTCTGGCACGCCTGTGGCAGCAGCAGGGGAAGCGGACCGAGGCCCGGGAGTTGCTAGCCCCGCTCTATGGCTGGTTCACGGAAGGCTTTGACACCGCCGACCTCCAGGAGGCCAAGGTGCTGCTAGACGAGTTGGAGGGATAAAACAGGGGTGCATACCACGCCACAGTGACAGAACGCCCACCACTTAATGTGAAAAGTTACACCCCGAGCCGTTTTGCCGCGTTTAACGCTTTGTTCACTCTGACACTGCGGGCAGCGGACGGCGATGCAAGTCATGGACCATTCCTTCCTAAGAGCGGCTACGAAGATGAGGCCCGGTGGGACATACATCTCAGTCCATCTCCACTTTTGAAACACTACCAATGGTGGCAATTCGGTCGTCCGCTGCCATCCGGAAATTTGCTATCATCTCTCCGGTACTCTTACGTTTGAGATGCACAGCATAACGCACGGAGGCGCATCGTATGGCGAAAGACGGCTTTAAGGTCATGGACTCGGACATGCATATCGTTGAGCCCACCGACCTGTGGGAAAGGTATATCGACCCGGCGTTCAAGGACCGGGCGCCCCGAGGGCTGAGCCGTCATCCCAGGGACCTGGGCGTCCAGGTGGGCGAGAGCGTCTTCCCGCTGCCCAACCGCAGCTACTCCAACGCCATCGCGCCCCTGATGACCGGACAGCAGGACATCTACACCGATGCCGAGGCGCGGCATTGGGACAGCGGCTCCCAGGTGACCGCCATGGATAAGGAGGGCATCGATAGGGCCGTGCTGTTCCCGAGCCGCGGCCTCTTCACCCTGGGCGCCGATGGGATGGACCCGGCCCTGGCCACCGCCATCTCCCGCGCCTATAACGACTGGCTGGTGGAGTTTTGCGCTGGCAGCCCGGACCGCATGTTTGGTGCGGGCATGATACCGCCTCACGACATCGAGGGCGCCATCAGCGAGGCCCGACGCGCCGTCAACGAGTTAGGCTTCAAGACGGTATTCGTCCGCCCCAATCTGGTCAATGGCCGCAACTGGCACGACGCCTACTACGATCCGCTCTGGGCCGAGATCGAACTCTTGGGCGTGCCGCTTAGCTTCCACGAGGGCGGGCGAGTGAACCTGCCGCAACCGGGCGACAATTTCGACACTCACATGCTCTACCACACATGCACCCACCCTATGGGGATGATGCTGGCGGCGGTCGATATCGTGGGCGGCGGCGTGCTGGAGCGTTTCCCCGGCCTCACCGTGGCGTTCCTGGAGGGCAACTGCTCCTGGGCGCCGTGGCTCCTGTGGCGCCTGGACGAGCACTACGAGATGTCCGCCGCCTATGACCACCCCGATCTCACGATGGCGCCCAGCGCGTACTTCCGCCGCCAGTGCTACCTCTCGGTGGAGTGCGACGAGAAGCCGGCGGAGATCGTCTCCAAGTACGGCCTGGAAGATAACGTGGTGTTCTCAACCGACTACCCCCACGCTGACTCCAAGTACCCGAGAGCTGTGGAGCGCTTCCTGAAGTTGCCCCTTTCTAGCCAGACTAAACGCAAGTTCCTGTGGGACAACTGCGCCAAGCTCTACGGATTCGACGCCTGATCGCATAAGGATATAGCATGCGCTACGACACCATTATCGTCGGTGGCGGCACTGCCGGCTGCATTCTGGCGGCCCGCCTGTCCGAGGACCCGCATCGCAGCGTGCTCCTCCTGGAAGCCGGACCGGACTTCCCGGACCCAGAGCAGTTGCCGGATATGCTGAAATATGGCTGGGGTGCCATCAATCTGGAAGCACGGCAGGCCGGGGCTCCCTACAACTGGTCCCTGGAAGGGACGGCGAATGCGCACCAGCCCAAGCCCATGCCCGTGCCCCGTGGCAAGGTCACCGGGGGGACCAGCGCGATCAATGGCCAGACGTTTATTCGTGGCGCCCCGGAGGATTTTGCCACCTGGGCCGCCTGGGGCAATACGGAGTGGTCCTACGAACGGGTGCTGCCCTATTTCAAGAAACTGGAGAACGATGTCGATTTCCACGATGCGTTTCACGGCACGGACGGCCCCATCCCGGTACGCCGCTTTCCCCGAGCGTCCTGGCCGCCCATGCAAGAGGCCTTTTATCGCGCCTGTGTCGCGGCAGACTTTCCCGAGTACCCTGACGTGCATCATCCTGAAGCCACGGGCATCAGTTTACGGGCGGAGAACAATGTGGACGGCATCCGTATGAGCACCGCCCTGACCTATCTCCAGCCCTGCCGTCACCGCCTCAACCTCACCATCCGGGCGCGTGTGTTGGTGCGTCGCATCCTGTTCAGCGGCACGACGGCCATAGGCGTGGAGGTCGACAGTGCTGGCGAGCGGTTTCGCATCGAAGGTCAGGAAATCGTGCTCAGCGCCGGGGCGGTGGCCTCGCCGCACTTGCTCATGCTCTCTGGGGTGGGACCGCAGGAGCCGCTGCGCGCCCTGGGTCTGCCCCTGGTGCAGCCTCTGCCCGGGGTGGGACAGAACATGCGTGATCACCCCAATGTGCAGGTGCGGCTGCGCCTGAAGCCCGAGGTGCCCGAAGACGACATCGCGCGTCGCGCCGTGCGCCTACGCTATACCGCTGCTGGCTCCAGCACGCCCAATGACATGATCCTGTCGCCCGCCTCACTTAATACGGTCCATGCCACGGGCCAGGATCCGAGCCATACGATCAACTGTGGTTTATATCTGGCCGTCGGTGCTGGCGAACTGCGGCTCACCTCCGCTGACCCAACCGTGCCACCGGCCATGGAGTATCGGTATCTGGACGATCCCTGGGACTTGCAACGCCTGCGCGAAGCCGTGCGCCTGTGTGTGCGGCTCCTGGATGATCCGGCTTTTCAGGCGATTCTGGCGCAGCGGGTCTCACCCACAGATGCCGAACTGGCCTCAGATACGGCCTTGGATCACTGGCTGCGGCACACCGTGACTAGTTCGTATCACATTGCTGGGACCTGTAAGATGGGTCCGGCATCCGATCCCATGGCCGTCGTCGACCAGTGGTGTCACGTGCATGGCCTCTCCGGCTTGCGGGTGGCTGATGCCTCCATCATGCCCGATGTGGTGCGCGCCAATACCAATGTCACGACGATGATGATTGCCGAGCGCTGTGCCGATTTTATCAAAGCGGGACACTAGCACAGCATAGAAGGCCGTTTGATTTATCCACGCTCGCCAGTATAATCGCGCTCCAGTGCAGCACCAGCAGCGCCAGGGGCCGCACCAGATCTGTAACCACGCACAGGAGGATGGTGTCTATGGGACAGCTCAGTGGAAAAGTTGCCGCCGTCACTGGCGGGGCGTCGGGGATTGGTGAGGCCACCGTGCGGCGCTTCATCGCCGAAGGGGCGCAGGTGGCCTTTGCTGATCGTGATGTCGAGCGTGGCCAGCGCGTCGCTGCAGACATTGAGGCCAGTGGCGGCCACGTCGTGTTCGTCGAAACGCACGTGGAGCAGGAAGCCGAAGTCGCCGCGTTCATACAGAGCGCCGTGGACCACTTTGGTCAGCTCAACATTCTGGTGAATAACGCCGGGATACGCATGTACCAAACCGTGGTCGAGGCCAGCGCCGAGAGCTGGAACACCATCCTGGGCGTCAACCTCATGGGCTATGTCTTCGGCGCCAAAGCTGCCATTCCGGCTATGCGCCAGGCCGGCGGGGGGAGCATTGTCAACATTGCCTCGGTCCGCTCCATTGTGGCCGGAGGCAACAACCTCCAGTATGACACCACCAAAGCCGCGGTGGCGGGCTTGACCCGTGGCCTGGCTATGGACCACGCCGTGGACGGTATCCGGGTCAATGCGGTCTGCCCAGGCCCCATTCTCACGCCGTTTCACGAACGCCGCATCGCTGCCGCTGGTAAAACCCTGGACGATTACCGTGCCGAGTCCAGTGCACGCACCATGCTCAAACGTCCGGGCACGCCCCAGGAAGTAGCCGCGTGTGTGCTGTTTCTGGCTTCCGAGGAAGCCTCGTACGTCACGGGCACCTGTCTGTTCGTCGATGGTGGCCTCACAGCCCTCTGACCCTCGCAGCCCGCTCAAGTGGAGGCACAGGCATGACGCGCGTGGTGGCAATTCTGGCGCACCCTGATGATGCTGAAATCCTCGCTGGTGGTACCCTCTACCAGCACCGACAGCGGGGCGACAGCGTCGAGATCTGTAGTGTCACGTATACGCCCGATTCTGTGCGCGGGCAGGAGGGGGCCATGGGGGCGCAGCGCCTCGGGGCCGACTTTACGTGCTTCGGCCTCCCCGATATGGGGGTGGCACGTTATACACCGGAGGACGTTGAGCGCCTCACGGCCTTCCTCCTGGCTCGACCCCCAGACCTGCTGCTGACGCATTGGCTTGAGGATACCCACCCCGACCACGTGGCCAGCGTGCGGCTGGTCATCGAGGCACTCGTACACTATGCAGTGTCACACGGGTTAGAGGACGTCGACGCCAGTCGCCGGGCGTTCCCCCAGGTCTGGTCGTGTGACACGTATGGGGCCCTGGGGAGTCACGGGGTCTTTGACCCTGAGTGGTACATTGATATCAGCGCGGTCTGGGAGCAGAAACTCTATGCGCTCGCGGCCCATCAGAGCCAGACGCCAGCGCACTGGACGGAGCTCATCCGGCGCCATAACGCGTTCTATGGCGCGCGGTGTAACCGGGCGTATGCCGAAGGCTTTCGCCGCCTGCCTCTGGCCTTTGTGAACAATCTCCCTGCCTACGAGTATCTGCCCTCATAGGCTCTCACGTGTGGGGCGATGGAGGAGGGTGTTGCAGAGCTGCTGATGGCACGACAGGTGGTTGGCGTGGGTCTGTGCGGAGGGCCGCAGATCCGTGGCTGGCGAGGAAGGAGGCCGACATGGCGCAACCGGCGGTGGTGCACCCGTTAGAACCGCTGTTCGAGAACTGGCAGCGTGGACTCGCAATCGTAGCCCACCCCGACGATCTCGAGTTCGGGGCAGCCGCGGCAATCGCCCGCTGGACCGGGCAGGGCAAGCAGATCGTCTACTGCCTGGTCACCAGCGGTGAGGCGGGCATCGACGCGATGGCGCCGGCGCAGGCCCAGCGGGTCCGCGAGGCGGAGCAGCGCGCGGCGGCCGCCGTGGTCGGTGTGGAGGTGGTAGAGTTCCTGGGCCAGCCGGACGGCGTCGTCGAGTACGGCGTGTCGCTACGGCGTGAACTGGCGCGGGTCGTGCGCCGCCACCGGCCGGAGATCGTGATCACCAACAACTTTCGGGACACCTGGGACGGGGCCGTCGTGCTCAATCAGGCGGACCACCGGGCGACCGGGTGGGCCGTCCTGGATGCCGTGCGTGATGCGGGCAACCGGTGGGTGTTCTCCGAGCTGCTCGCCGAGGGCCTGGAGCCCTGGGAGGGCGTCACCCAGGTATGGGCCGCGGGGTCGCCGGACGCCCGTCACGGTGTTGACGTCACCGCCACGTTCGCGCACGGGGTGGCGTCCCTGCGGGCGCACGAGGCGTACCTGCGTGGGCTTGGGGCAGACGCATTTGATCCAGAAGCGTTCCTGGCAGAGCTCGGCCGGGCTGCTGGTGTACGGTTGGGGACCCAATACGGCGCGGCGTTTGAAGTCTTCCACTGCGCTTCCCGGTAGCTGTGGAGGAAGGGGTTGCACCGTTGTTGGCTCTCTAGCCGCGCACACCGGAAAATGTCCGGCAAGAGGAGTGGCCGAAATCATTGCACTGGGTGCGAGTGTTGTCCATCGATCGCACCTCTTGACGCGGAAGACTATATGCCGCGCCGGCTCGACGCGCGTCGCCTGCGTCACTGGGAGGGCCGCCAGGGCGGCCCGCGAGAACCATGCGAGGCTCCCTACGGCAGTTATGGCCACAAAACTGCAACACGACGCAA
>Ga0075421_100012987_pt1 | contig 10366 bp, 5 predicted proteins | sample SoiMetdeltSBSDD5_FD_75292 | JGI IMG/M metagenome (GOLD analysis project Ga0075421, IMG submission 75292) | Bulk soil microbial communities from a Populus tree surrounding site in Tennessee, USA - Soil MetaG P. deltoides SBSDD5 | ecosystem: Environmental > Terrestrial > Soil > Tree plantation... | reverse complement strand
GGAAGAGACCAACTGAATCAGATTGCGGTAGCCGTCCTGGTTTTCGCACAACAGAACGAGATGGTTGTAGGAGCGGGCGTTGCTGCGGTCCTTTTGGCCGAGGGGGCTAGTGTAGACTTCGCAGCCGATGATGGGGTTGATGCCGCGCTCTTTGGCCGCGTTATAGAACTCGACGGCTCCGAACATGTTGCCGTGGTCGGTCATGGCGACGGCGGGCATACCCTGCTCGGCGACGGTCTGCATCAGCCGCTTGGTTTCACAGGCGCCATCGAGGAGTGAGTAGTCGGTGTGGCAATGAAGGTGGACGAAGGGCGGTACCGCTGACATCTTGGGCTATTGTAACGCCCGCCTCCGTGATACTATCCCGGGCATGCGACGATTTGCTCTGACCCTGGCCGCCTGTGCTCTCCTGAGCGCGCCCCTTATGGCGGCGCGGAATTCGCTAGACATTTACTTCATTGATGTGGAGGGCGGGCAAGCGACTCTGCTGGTAACACCCGCTGGTGAATCGCTTCTCGTGGACTCGGGCTGGCCGGGCTTTGAAGGACGCGATCCGGTGCGCATCCAGGATGCGATGAAAAAGGCGGGCATCCAGCATATCGACTACTTCTGGATGACCCACTTCCACACGGACCACGTAGGCGGACTGGAAGAATTGGCGCAGAAGGTGACGATCAAAACCTTTGTCGACCATGGCGACAACGTGGAAACCAATGCCGGCGCGCAGAAGCTCTCGGCCGCCTACGAACGGGCGCGCGCAAAGGGGAAGCGGCTGACTTTGAAAGCCGGCGACAAGTTGCCGCTGAAGGGCGTCGACGTGGTGACGGTCGCCTCCAATGGAAACCTCATCACGAAGGCCATCAACGGGGGCGGCGCGGCGAATCCTTTGTGCGCCACTTCACAGCCGCGCGCCGCCGATCCGACGGAGAATGCCCGCTCGTTGGGATTTCTACTCACCTTCGGCAAGTTCCGCTTTCTTGACCTCGGCGACCTCACCTGGAACAAGGAACTCGAAATGGTTTGCCCGAATAATCTCCTGGGCAAGGTCGATGTCTATCTGACTACGCACCATGGGATGGATATGAGCGGCCCGGCGCAGATCGTCCACGCTCTGGCTCCGCGAGTGACCATCATGAACAACGGGGCCAAGAAAGGTGGCGCGGTTCCGGCAGTGCAGGTGGTGAAGTCCTCGCCTGGACTCGAAGACCTTTGGCAAGTGCATTTCGCAGTCGCCGGAGGGGCAGACAACAACACGGCGCCCGATCAGATCGCCAACCTTGAGGAGAAGTGTCAAGGAAACGGCCTGGTGCTCACGGCCCGTAAGGACGGTTCCTTCGACGTTATCAATTCGCGAAATCAGCATAAGAAGTCCTACCCCGCACGGCGCTAGCGGCACAAGGCTAGGGCAAAGTCCAACTTCCCCGGACCGACCAGTCGGATCGAAGGCCGCTCTTGTCCAGCGCGAGCGCAAGAATATTCTTGGTGCCGGTATACGTCGTCGGCACGAACGACAACGGAATGTTGAGAGTGAGTTCACTTCCGACAGCACTCACGCTCATATTGGCGAGCGGCAGAGCGCACTGGGAATTCGACAAGGTGTTGAGTGCCCCTGGCGGATAACCTCCGATCCAAGCCGATCCCGAATTGTTGAGCAGATAGACCAAGCCGAGTGTGTGGTTATAGGCGATGTGGCAAGAATTGAATCCCGTCAACACCGTGTTCACCATGAACTGAATCGAGTCAAGGTTGTTGGCGCCGTTGGCATCCGTGTATTTGAGAGTGAATACCGCGGAGGTACCGCCCCCCGAATTCGGTGTGAGCAGAAAGAAGACGGGCGCGGACGGAGGGACAGGCGCTGCCGACATCTTCGCGACGAACATATCGAGCGAGCCCGCCTGCGTATAGCGGTAAGCGGACTGGGTGGGGAAGTTCGACGAACTGGTTGAACCTGTGAGGAACATCTCGCCAAGAAGGTTGACGGCAACACCATAGGCCTGATCCGCCGCTGAGCCTCCGAGATAGGAACTAAAAGCGAGCACAGAGCCGTTGACATCCACCTGCGTCATGAAGGCATCGTATGAGCCACCAGGCGCTGATTGCGCAGGAAGGTAAGTGGGGAAATTGACGGATGAGGTGTAACCGGCCACGAATATGCGGCGATTAATGTCCACAACAATCGCGGTTGCGACATCGGTACCCGCGCCCCCGAGATAGCTGCTGTAGACGCGGACACCGCCATTGTCGTGCTTGACAAAGAAGGCGTCCAGCCCCCCCTTGTTCGTGCTTTGATAGGGCAGCAGTATCGGGAAGTTCGTCGAGGAGGTGACACCGGTTACATAGTTGTTACCAAACACATCAACAGCAATTGCCCGCGCCTGTTCGGGAAGAATCGTGGTTCCATTGCTTCCACCAAGGTAGGTCGAGAACACGAGCGCATTTCCATCGCTGTTGAATCGCGCTACGAATGCATCCTGGCCCCCTGCATTCGAAGGTTGAGCGGGATTGAAAACGGGGAAGTTCGCCGACCACGTATATCCGGTCACATAAGGAGTCAATTGAGTGGGATGAAGAGCGATGGCGCGCCCGCCATCGTCGGCGGAGCCGCCGAAGTAGGTGCTAAACACGAGTGCGGAATTAAAATTGATCTTCAGCAACATGCCGTCATAGCCGCCGGCGCTAGCGGCCTGGAACGGAAACCGTGTGGGCAGATTTGTAGAGTTGGTCTCGCCCACCGCATAGAGCTGGTTGTAGGAGTCCAGCACGCAACCGTAGACCGTATCGTTGCCACTACCTCCGAAGTAACTGCTGTACACGAGTGCGTTCCCCGCCGGATTGAGCTTCAACAGGAACCCATCGCGGGCGCCGCCTCGCGCCACCTGAATCTGGGACGCGTTGACGGTGGGGAAGTTGGCAGACGTGGTGCTGCCGCACGCATACGCGGAGCCGGCGGCATCGACCGCAATGCCGTATGCACGGTCGTCGCCCGCTCCACCAATGAAAGTCGCGAACTGGATCTGGGAACCTGCGGCATTAAGCTTAAAAACGAACGCGTCGACACTACCGCCCTGACTTTGTACCGAACCCTGCGTTGGAATGTTTGTGGAGTCGGTGAAGCCGGCCACATACATCGCACCCAATGAATCCAAGACAATCGAGTTGCCGGTGTCGGACCGCGACCCGCCAATGTACGTGCTGTAGGTAAGCACCGGATCGATTACCAGCGGCGCCTCCCGGTCATAATCCTCAATGAGGAAACCGGCCGTCTCATCGCCCTGGAGGAAATATCTCGCACCGAGATACCGCCTGCCCCCGGCCAGATCCTGATACACCACCGGCGGTTGTTCGCGGAACGATCCGTTGGCCGAATGCACTACAAGGCTGCCGTCCTCTTCCACTTCCACTCGTTGGGCGCCCCGGTAACGGACGCGAATCACACGATGGTCCATTCCCGGTTGAACGGTGAACTCAGTTTTCAGATTTCCACCCTCGGAACCAAAGATCAAGTCAACGCCTTCATATAGGTTGCGGTACGCCACCGCCGCGTAAATGGGAACATCCCGTATTGGCCGCTGTCCCTCGCCGCGCAGATAGTTGACGTGCGTGGTAAGTGGTTGCACTCCCTCTATGCGAGGCGACCGGCGCGAGCCTGGAAACATCATCTCCACGCGATCGCCATCCTGCGCCAGGACGATCCTGTCCGGTTCAAGCCAGGCCTTCAGGCGTTGGGAAAACGCGAGGAATTCCGTTTCCGATTCAAACTGGCCCTTATTTGCGATCAAGAAGGCTGGTGAAGAAGCGAGTGCCGGTGCGGATGTGGGGGTGAATCCTTCCGCAGGCTGCGGCTGAGCCGGTGTAGAAATGAGGATGAGGCCGAGAACAAGGCCTGCCAAAGACTGGATCCGGGCGGATACCCTAACGTTCGGCGTTTGGGAATTCATAGCTCCACACGTCTATTCGTCGGGGTAACGGTTATTCCTTACGCAAGACTTCGCCTAGACCTTAGTCTGGTGGGGCTATTCGTAGGGCCCGTGAAATGCGTCACTTATGCGCCGATGTACTTCGCGTACCACCCGCGCGCTACGGCCACATCCGTGGTCCCTTTGATAATTGCGCGTCCATCGGGGAACACGGTGATCTCGAAAGGCGGCTGAAAGAAGCGTAGGGCGAACTCATTCGAACGCACTTGCCCGAGGGGGCTTAGCCGCCGCCCCAGTTCGGCAAGATCCAAGGGACGGCTACGCTCATGGATCTGCACTGCGTTTCGCCCGCATAACGAGACGGGGGCACGGTGTTGGCCATCGAGCCATTCGAACTGTCGCAGACCGCAGGCGGGGCAATCGGGTTGCGGACCCGGCTGGCGTGTCTGGCGGATGGCGCCGGTCCAGAGATCGAGTGTCGTGATTCGCCGGGGCAGGGCCGCCGCGTTGCCCGATAGAATCTGCATCGCCATACTGACCTGAAGGGCGCCAATGGCCGTGGTAACCGTGGTAAGCACGCCGACGGTTTCACAGGTGTCCTGAGTTCCAGCGGGAGGAGCGGGATAAACGCAGCGCAGGCAGGCGGTTTGGCCCGGCAGCACGGGCATGGAAAGACCATAGGAGGAGACGGCCGCCCCGTAGATCCACGCAATTCCATGCAGAACGGCGAAATCGTTGATCAGGTAACGGGTTTCAAAATTGTCGCAGCCGTCTAGAATGAGGTCTACTTCCGAAAGCAGGTCGCCGGCATTCCCCGGAGTCAGATCGGCGACCTCGGCCTCGACGACGATCGATGAGTTGATGCGGGCTAAGGCTCGTTGCGCGGCGATAGCCTTCGGTGTCGCTTCGATCGCGTCGGACTCCTCATAGAGCCACTGCCGCTGCAGATTGTTCCACTCCACGTAGTCGCGATCGATCAGGCGAAGGTAGCCTATGCCGGCACGAGCCAGCGCGGCCGCATGGTAGGAGCCGAGAGCCCCGCATCCCACGATGGCAACGCGCGATTGCCCAAGCCGAGCCTGTCCGCCGGGTCCGAGCGGGGCAAAGCGCTCCTGGCGGGAATAGCGGTCAGGGGAGGCCATCAGCCTTCATCCTAGCAGTGGCGCCGCAAGGTCTCTTTCGTCGCCGCGGGATAGGCCCACGCTATGATGGCGTTAGTGGCGCGATCCCGCAGCCGATGGGCGGCCAGCACAGTAGCCATCCTGATTGCCCTGCTGGGTGCTGTCCCGCAGTTGGCGGCATTGGAGTGGGAAGGGAGGGGTTTGTCCGCGATCCGGTTTGATCCTCCGGTCCAACCGCTGCATCAAAAAGAGTTAGACGAAATCCTGCAACTCAAGCCGGGAGACGCCGTCGATCGTGTTGTCCTTCGAGAAGCCCTTGCGCGGCTCTACGCCACGGGCCGGTATGAAGATCTGCAAGCCGACATGGCCGCGGAAGGCGACACGGTTACACTTACCATTCAAACCAAGCTTTCCTGGTTTGTCGGCCGCGTCAGCGTCAGCGGCGTGAGCGAGCCGCCGAACCAGGGGCAGCTCGTCAGCTCCACGAAGCTACAACTCGGTTATCCCTTCGCGCTCGAGGAGGTGAGGGCGGCTTCGGAGAACCTGCGCGCCAAGCTCGAACGCAACGGCATCTACGACGCACGCATTAATCCCGTTCTGGACTACGACGAAAATACCCAGCAGGTGCATGCGGATTTTCAAGTGGCTGCCGGCCCGCGCGCCCGATACGCCGAACCCGTCATCACCGGGGCGGCGCCAGCGGAGGCCGCGGCTCTGACCAGAACCTCGCGTTGGAGAACCGTCCTCGGTCTACTTGGCTGGAAAAAAATTAGCGAGACAAGAACTTTGCGTGGCGCGGAACGAATGAGGCGATACTATGCCGACCGGGAACGCCTGCTTAGCGACGTCGAATTGACCGAACTGCGGCACGATGCGCGAACGAACCGTGCCACGCCCATGATCAAGGTGGTGCCGGGACCGACAATTCAAGTACGGATCGAGGGGGCAAAGGTCGGCAAGTCCAGACTGCGGAAGTTGGTACCCGTTTACCAGGAGCAATCAGCCGATCGCGACTTGCTCGTCGAAGGCATGCGCAACCTTACCGAATATTTTCAGAGCGAAGGCTACTTCCGGGCAACGGTAGACTTCAACTCGCGCGAGTCCACTCCGGGCCGGCAGGAGATCGTGTACACCGTCGACCGCGGTCCTCGCTACAAGCTCACCAATCTGGACTTTGCAGGCAATCGCTATTTCGACCGCGGCACGATTCGCGAACGCATGGCGATTACTCCGGCCACTCGAGTGCGCTACCGCAACGGGCGCTTCAGCGAAGCCCTACTCAACGGCGACGTCGCTTCGATCCGCGAACTGTACCTCTCCAATGGTTTCCGCGACGTCAGCATCTCGCCGCGCGTGACCGAGCATGGAACTGGCGACTCACAGACGCTGCAGGTTCTGGTGACCATCAGGGAAGGCGAGCAATGGCGGGTAGCAGAGTTTGTTCTGGACGGAGTCGCGGACACGCACCTGGAGCAGGTACGCGGATTGTTCAGCAGCCACGAAGGCGAACCGTTCAGCGAGGCCAGCGTGGCGCTCGACCGCGACCAGGTACTGAACTACTATTACAACCGCGGCTATCCGAACGCTCAGTTCGATTGGGATGTGGAGCCGCTGGCCGGCGCCAAGGCGGTGCGAATTCATGTTCGCGTCGACGAGGGCAAGCCGCGCTATGTGCGCGACGTTCTGGTGGGCGGCTTGGACAAGTCCAATCCGGGCATGGTGTACGAACGCCTGCGATTGCAGCCCGGCGATCCGCTCTCTCAGGCGGCGATCATCGAGAGCCAGCGGCGACTGTACGATCTGGGGGTGTTCGCGCGAGTAGACACGGCCGTGCAGAACCCGGACGGTGAAGAGCCGAACAAGTTTCTTCTGTTCCAGTTGGAAGAGGCGCGCAAGTATTCGTTAAACGTCGGCCTTGGCGCGGAAATCGCGCGCATCGGCGGCGGCAACAATTTCGACGCGCCGGCCGGCTCGCCCGGCTTCAGCCCGCGCGTCAGCTTCGGAGTATCGCGGTCGAACTTCCTCGGCTACGGACATACCCTGGCGGTTCAGACCCGCTTGTCCAGTATTCAGCAACGCGAGCTGGTCACGTATCTGGCACCGCAATTCAAGGGTGTGGAAGGGCTCGCCCTAACGATCACAGGGTTCAACGATCTTTCGCGCGACATCCGCACCTTCACCAGCCGCCGACAGGAGGGCGCCGTTCAGTTAAGTAAGGTGTTGTCGCGCGGCAACACGGTGCAATCGCGCTTCACTTATCGGCGGAATACGGTGGATGCCAACAGCCTCAACATCGCGCCGGCATTGATTCCCATCTTCTCGCTGCCCGTTCGCGTGGGAATTCTCAGCGGCACCTTTATCCAGGAACGGCGCGACGATCCAATCGAATCGCGCCGTGGTTACTACAACTCGGTGGACATTGGCCTTGCCAGCCGCGCCTTTGGCGGCAGCACAAGCTATGCCCGCCTGCTGGCGCGCAATTCCAGCTACTACCAGGTATATAAGGATGTGATCCTGGCCCGGTCCACCACCTTTGGCTGGCAGTACAACCTGAATCCGCTGGCAGTCGCCGGAGAGAGCGAGGTTGAGCTCAACATTCGCGAGCCGATTCCGCTGCCTGAGCGCTTCTACTCCGGCGGCTCGTCCACCCATCGCGGATTCCCGGAAAACCAGGCCGGCCCGCGTGATTTGACAACGGGATTTCCCGTCGGAGGCGCGGCACTACTCATCAACAACGTGGAGCTGCGGTTTCCCCTGCTTGGGGATAACCTCGGCGGCGCCTTGTTCCACGATATGGGCAATGTGTTCTCCCAACTGAACAAATTGACTTTCAATTGGAAGCAGCCGAGCCTTGTCCAGTTCGACTACATGGTGCACGCCGCCGGCATTGGCTTTCGCTACCGCACGCCAATCGGGCCAGTGCGCTTCGATCTGGCATACGTGCCCAATTCACCCAGTTTCTTTGGCTTCCGTGGAACGCGCGAAGAACTGATCAATGGCCAGGGCGAGTTCGTGATGCAACGTTTGAGCCGATTCCAGTTTCATTTTTCCTTGGGGCAGACCTTCTGATGCGCACGATTCTATTTCTGCTCGTTATTCCGGCCGCCCTCGCAATGGCCGAGCGAGTGGACCGCCTGGCGGTAGCCGTGGAACGCTCGGCGATCATGGAAAGCGAGATCCTCGACCACTTGCGGGTGGCCTCGTTTCTTGAAGGCAAGCCGCTCGATGTCTCACCGCGGGCGCGCCGCACGGCTGCCCAACAATTGATCGAGCTCACGTTGATCCATCGAGAAATGCAGTTGAGCCGCTACACGCCGCCGGGCACCGAGATCGCCGTGCCGCTGCTCAAAAAGTTCCGCGCCGACCATTATCCGGACGAGGCCAAGTATCTCGAAGCGCTGGCCGCAAACAACCTGCGCGAGAACGACCTGCTTCGCAACCTGCTGCTGCAGATCACCATTACGCGCTTCATCAATTACCGTTTCAAACCTGGCGTGCGTGTCGCAGAGAACGAGGTCGAAGACTATTACCGCACTTCGTTCGTGCCGGGATGGGAGAGCGTGAAGAGTCCCGTACCGGTGCCGCCCCTGGAAGAGGTGCGCGAGGAGATTGAAACGACGCTCACCGACCAGAAGGTCGATGAGGCGATGGACGCCTGGTTGAAGGCCGCCATGGCTTCGGTTCGGATCGTCTATCGCGAGGAGGTGTTCCGGTGAGACGGCTTCTTCGCTCCTGGTGGACCCGCGCGCTGGTGACTCTGCTCCTATTAGGCATCGCAGGGTATTGGGTTGCCTGGCAGACGCTCCAATCTCAGTGGATGGCCGAGCAAATCCGTCTTCGGGTACTCGCCGAGATCGAGAAGGCAACCGGCGGGCACGCCGAAATTCAACGCTTCTCGATGGATTGGCGGCGGTGGCGGGCGAATGTGGATGGCCTTGTGTTACACGGAACCGAACCGGCGGGAGCGGAACCTCTACTCCGTTTGCCTAAGGCCGCGGTCGACCTGAAGGTGCTGTCGTTCCTGGACAAGAAAGTGAATGTGGCGGCCGTGCGGGTAGAAAATCCTGAAGTCCATCTGATCCGCGACGCGCAGGGCCAGTGGAACTTTCCGCAGCCGGCAGCGGCGCGGCGCCGCTCCAGAGCGCCCGTGGAAACCGTGCTCGACCTTGCTATCGGGGAACTGGAGATTCGCAGGGCTCGCGTACATTATGAGGACCGCATAGTTCCCGTGGATCTCGTAGCGCGCGAGGTTGAGGCGAAGCTGCAGTTCGAGCGCGCCACGCGCGCCTATGCCGGTTCTGTCGCCATGCGCCAATCGACGCTCGCCGAACCGCTCGCGGTACCGGTCAATTTCGATCTGCGTGGGCCCGTGCGATTCGATTCCGCCGGCATGGATATGACTGGGGCCGACGTTTCGCTCGGCCAAAGCACCGCCAAAGTAAATGTCGTGCTGCGCGACTGGAACTCACCGGGAGTCAATGTCGAAGGCGAAGGCACTGTCCTGGTCGCCGATCTGCACAAGCCGTTGCGCCTACCCATCGAGCCAAGCGGCAAGGCCCGTGTGAAGGGCCGCCTCACAGCAGGCGCGGGGAGGCCCTGGACCGCCGCTGGAACCGCATCGGCATCCGGTTTGGGATACTCGACGCGCGGCATCCATATCGGAGGCGCCTCGGCCGACGCAACCTGGAAGGCGGAGTCGAAACTGGTGATCGTGGAAGACCTGCGAGCCTCCGCTTTAGGCGGTGCCTTCTCGGGCCGCGCCCGCATCGAGAACGGCGCGAAGTTCCATGTGGAGGGCACGTCGTCGGGCCTTGAATTGGAGCAGCTTCACGGGATTCAGAAGCAAACCACAAAGTCCGAGATTCCGCTCGTTTGGGCGGGCGTGGTCAGTGGACCAATCGTCGTGGACGGTACCGTCAATGCATTCCGCGCCGATGTCGATCTCTCCATCGTTCCGGCGGAGCAAGACGCTCCTGGCAAGCAGCCGGTCCGCGGCGCTCTGAAAGCCAGTTATGAAAGCGCCCGCGGCGAGGTGCTCGTGGAGGCGGGGCATCTCGAGTTGCCGCATACCAAATTGAATGTAGAAGGCGACCCAAGGCGGCAGTTGAGATTCTCCGTGTTGTCTTCGGATCTGAACGATTTTCTGCCCGCGCTGCGCATGCTCTCCGAACGGCCGCCGGCGAGTCTCCCCGTCACCTTGGACCGGGGACAGTTGCGCAGCGACGGAACATGGAACGGCTCGCTCGATCATGGCCGCATCGCTGGAAAGTTGAGCATCGGTCCCGCCGTAATCGAGAACCGGAGGATTGAGAGTCTGGAGACCGAATA
>Ga0075421_100012986_pt1 | contig 10367 bp, 12 predicted proteins | sample SoiMetdeltSBSDD5_FD_75292 | JGI IMG/M metagenome (GOLD analysis project Ga0075421, IMG submission 75292) | Bulk soil microbial communities from a Populus tree surrounding site in Tennessee, USA - Soil MetaG P. deltoides SBSDD5 | ecosystem: Environmental > Terrestrial > Soil > Tree plantation... | reverse complement strand
GGGCACCTTGGATTTCTTCAGCCACAGGTGCGCCATGACGGATTCTTCGATGATTCTGGTTTCTGTTTTGCCCATCACCCTTCTGCCACATTTTCGGCACTTTGTTCGCCACTTTTCGATAAGCTTGGCTGAACTTGCGGACAAGGAGAAACGCCACGCTGCTCATATGACGCGATCTCGAAGTAGCCCTGGCAAGAGTCCTATTACGAGCAGCAGCATCGCCGCGCCGACATAAATCCAACCAACTGTGCGACCACGCCGAATCAGGACGACCCCCCAAGCAAGAGAAGCGGCTGAAAGGGCGAGCTAGCCGAAAACGAAAAACAAAACAACTGTATTCACCGGTTCGCTCATGCGGACAAAGAAAATTGGGGAAATGCATGGTGTTTATCAACCCTCCGGTAATACAGTCCATCACTATGTGGAGTTCTGTACCATTTTCGTTTCCGTTTTGATATTCCTCCTCTACGGCAGCCGCAGGTCTGTTGCTTTGATGTCGAAGCGCCACATGGGAACTGTTCGATGCCACAATTGCGGGAAGCCAAATTCGGTAGCCAGGAGCCGAACAGTCGTGAAGTGCCTCGATTGCGGCCAGGATTCGGCGACCTGAGACCATGGTTTTTCTTCCGCACAATTCCGCGCAGAACCGTCCGGCCTTGGCTCGGATTTGCCACGGGAGTTGCCTTTAAGCGGTCATTTCGTCGCAAATCTACGCACCTCTATTCATCGGGTTGCACATGGACCCCGAAACAGAGGAAGTGCATAATCAGCCCGTAAACAGTGGCAAATCTCATCCTTCAGGGTTGGCTGTCCGACATGGATTCGAACCATGACTAAAGGCTCCAAAGACCTCTGTGCTACCATTACACCATCGGACAATGCGGACTTAAACTATCCGGCTGCGAGTCGAGTGCAAAGGGAAAACTCCGGTCGTGGCTCAGTCTGCAACATCGGTGGGGCGAGAGTCCTCGCGAGCAGGCTCGTCGGTAGCCTCGCCCCACCAAACTGCGCCACTGGTTTAGCAAACTCCGGATCACACGGCAACCAAGGCCGCGCTAAACATGGAGTTATCCGCCACTGCCTGAAGTCAAAGCTCAACACCCCAGGCTCCGGGAAAGCTCCACGCTCGAATAGCCAAGTGTCCCACTTTTTCCCCTCGGTCCCTGGAGCTTGGCATTTGGAATTTATCTTGAGCTTTGGACTTTGAGCTTTGAGTTTCTTTCAGGGTTTGCGCCGGTAAATAGAACGCCTTTGAGTCGGCGCCCCGAAATCCGCCTCCACGCGCGCTCCGATTCAGAGCGGCACAACGGCAGTCCAATAGTTATCGCCAAACTTCGCGGTGAATCTTTCCTTCAGTTCGCCGGCCGCCTCACTTCCTTTTATCAACGCAAAGGTGGTTGAGCCGCTGCCGGACATCAGGGCTGCGGCTGCGCCATTGGCTTTGAGAAACTCCTGGAACAACGCCAGCAACGGATACTTGGTCAGGGCGGGTGCTTCGAGAGAGTTATAGAATTCCGTGCCGGCCGCGGCGAGGTCGGGCGATTGAAGTAAGCCGATCAACTTTTGGGCGCGACCTGGCCGACCTTTGAGGGCTTCGGCGTGCTTCGCCAGTTGCTGATAAGCCCAAGCCGTTGAAATCCCAAAGCCCGGATGAATCAGCAAGAGGGACACGCCCTGCAACGCGGGAAAGGACGCGAGCGGCGTGATCTTCTCGCCACGGCCGGTGGCCAGCGCCGGCTTGTCCTGCAGGAAAAACGGCACGTCGGAGCCGAGCGCGATCGCAAGCTCCTTAAGTTTTTCCGGAGCTAACGGATGGCCGAACAGTTCGTTGAGGCCGAGCAGCGTGTGAGCGGCATTGCCGCTGCCGCCCCCCAAACCGGCCGCCAACGGGATTTTCTTTTCGAGATGAATGGAGACCCCTTCCCTGATTTTTGCCGCTTGAAGAAATGCGGCCGCTGCACGATGGACCAGGTTGGTGGAATCGACCGGAAGCGAGGGCTCGCTGCACGTAAGCTGAATCCCGCCCGCCGCGCGCGAGAACTCCAGTTCGTCATGCAGGGCCACTGGCTGCAGGACCGTCTCCAGTTCGTGAAAGCCGTCGGCACGCTTGTCCAGGATGTTGAGCAGGAGGTTGACCTTGCAGGGAGATTGGCGGTGGATCGTCATCAACAAAAAAGGCGCCAACATCGAGATGTTGGCGCCGGTGAAAAAGGATGGTTCAGTAATCGAAAATGCGGAAACGGCTGCCTGGCACGAACGGTGCGATGTCGCCGCCGCTGAAGCCAAGGGCGGTATCCTGGTCGAATGTCGAGTCCGCGACCAGCTTCGGCCGGTAATTGTCGGGGTACACCGGATGCTCGGTCAGATAGTCGGTGAAAACCGGATCGTATGAGGGCAGCGGCGCTGTGATGATCTCGTAGACGCCGACGCCGGTGCGAACGAGCGATTTATTGAAGCCGCGGATGAAACCGACGCTGTAGGCCATTTCCGGAGTGTCCAGCAATGCGGTCTGTTCCATCGAGAGCCGGATCTCGCCCATTCGCGTGAATTCGGTGATATTTCGGACGCCACGGCCGAACTTGGCTTCCGTGTTGGCGCAGCCGGTTCCCAGGAAAGCCACTCCCGCAGCCGCTGCGAGCAGGAAAAAAGATTTACGCATAGGTGGTTGTCTTGTTGCCCGTAAGGTTATCCGCCCAACCCGGCTTGTAAAGCGTGAATTCTTGCAATCCGCGTTAGTGGGCGGCCGACCCGGAGTCAAGTCCTCGAGCCGCCGCCGCTTCGGCCAGCCATTTTTTTTTCCGCTCCCAATTGGCGGAGATCAAGATGCAGATCTCCATGAGGACCTGAACCGGGATGACCATGAAAAAAGTGCTGATGAAATCGGGTGTGATGAATGCGCACAAGACCAGGTTGACTACGAAGAAATACCGCCGGCCCTTCACCATCCACTCGTGAGGGACGACCCCGAGTCTCACCAGTGTCAGGAGGATCACCGGGAATTCGAAACTGACTCCCATCCCCATCATGAACATAATGACGAACTGGAAGTATTCCTCCGCGCGCCAGATGCTGGTGGCGATGCCGAGCCAGTGGTTATAGGCCACGAGCCCCTTGAGGGAGATGCCGAGGATGAGGAAATAACACAACATCACTCCCGCCATGAAGAGCCCGCCGCCGATGATCAATGCCCGGCGAAAGTATTTTTTTTCAAGCACCTTGAGCGCCGGCATCACAAAGGCGCTGACGAACCCCAGAATGAGGGGCAAAGCGATCGTAATGCCTCCCCATAGTGCAATCTTCATCGTGGCGCCCACGCCTCCAAGCGGGCCCAGCCACTCCAATTTGATGTTGGTCTTCGAATTGGCGAGGGGCCAGGTCAGGAACTCAATGATCTGCGGCGCCGCCACCATGCAGACCGCCATGCTAACGAGGAGTGCGGTAATGCACTTGATGAGGACCCAGCGGAGATCTTCGAGGTGTTCGAGAAAGGTCTTTACCGGTCCCCCCTCTTCCTCTTCCGGATCGGGACGGTTTTCATCTGGCTCTGTTGCCATGACCGCAGCCGGGGAATCGATCAGACTTTCTGTTCAGGGGACGACTGAGGAACAGCGGAGGCCGTCGCAGACGGCGTCGCTTCCGTAATCTTCTTCTGCTGCGGAGGCGGGGGTGGCTCGGCGTCCATCGCGCTTTGCAGTTCATCCGTCACCTCCCGCGTGGACTTCTTGAATTCCCTGATCCCCTGCCCCAACCCGCGCGCCAGTTCCGGCAGTTTCTTCGCGCCAAACAGCACGAGCACGACCGCCAGAATGAGAACGATCTCCCATCCGTTAAGCATTCCAAAAAGCATTGTATTCATACCATCACCTTCGCGTTGCGCCGCTATCCTTGGTCGGAACCGTCACGGACGGATTTCCTGAACTCGCGGATCCCCTGTCCCAGCCCCCGCGCGAGGCCCGGCAGTTTCCTCGCCCCAAACAGGAGGAGCACAACCGCCAGGATCAAAACGATCTCCCAACCGTTGAGGAATCCGAACAAGTTAGCTTGCATAGACAATCATTCGTTTCGGACACTAAGCCAGTGCGGACCGTTAGTAAAGCGGCAAAACGGTAGCGGCTCAGTTTGCAACATTCGGTGGGGCGAGAGTCCTCGCGAGCCGGCTCGCCGGTAGCCTCGCCCCACCAAATTGCGCTACTACCGGCAAAATCGGGCGCCCGCCGCGATCCGAAGCATCAAAGACGGAGGCAATTTACTGCTTTGGCTTCAGAACGACAAATTCCCCGCGTCGATTCTTCGACCACGCGGCTTCGTTGTTGCCGGGGTCGGCTGGACGATCCTCCCCGTAGCTGATGGTCACAACGCGGTCTCCCTCAATGCCGAGATTGGCCAGGTATTCGCGGAGCGCCAGCGCGCGGCGCTCGCCGAGTGAAAGGTTGTATTGCTCGGTGCCTCGCTGGTCACAATGGCCTTCCACCAGCACCCCCACACCGGGATTACCTTTCAGGTAGCTGGCCACGGCTTCCACTTTACTCGTCTCGCTCGATTTGACGGCGGATCGATCGTAGTCAAAATGGACGGTGTAGGAGGCCAGAGGACCGCGGTCCTGTTCCTCGTCCCCAGTTAAGCGGCGATTCTGGGCCAATACCCCGCCTGGATCGGTTATGGGTGTGCCAGTGGTAGCTCCTTCGCCGGCAACCGGAGTGCGTCCCGTCTCGGCTCCAAAACCGGCGTCCTGGCCAGTCGGGCCCGCTCGCCCCCCCGGAATCGGGGTTGGCCCTTTGACCTTCTTTTTGCAGCCGGCGGCGCCAACTGTCAGGATCAGTGCAACAGTGAAAAGATTGAACCAATAGATCGAACGTTTCATGATTGTTTAGTAAGGAAGTTTATGACCGGGTTCAACAAAACGCCCACTTTGGGAGAGCCTCCAGGCCGGGTGGCCACGATGTTGGAGGAACGGCAGTGCGCCGTCTCTCGCCCAAAAATGTATTTTGAAACCACTTCTAATATTTTGCCCAACTCGGCTGCGAACAGCTTCCTGAAACTTGGCGAACATCTTTTACGCGTTTGGTAGGCACGTCAAGCAAAGACACCACACGTTTGCCACCGGCGCGCCGCGTGAATGCCACCGTGCGTGAATTGGGCGCCCATGAAGGATCTTCGCCCGCCACCAGCGGTGTGGCCCTTCCTCCCCCCGCCGGCACCGTGCAAATCTGAAAGCCGCCCATGTTCGCAGTAAAAATAATCGTCTTTCCATCCGGAGACCAGTCCGGCTCGGTGCAGTTGATGGCGCCGTCCGTGAGCAAACGTCGCTTGCCACCGCCGTCGGCTCCGATCACATACAAGGCCGCCCGACCGCTTTCCCGCGACGCGTAACAAATCGTCCGTCCGTCCGGCGACCAGCAGGGCGAAGACTCGTCTTCCTTGGTGCGGGTGAGTTGCTTTAGATTGGTGGCGTCCACGTCGGAAACGTAAACATCCGGGCTGCCGCCCTTGCTCAGGATCATCGCCACGCGCTGTCCGTCAGGCGACACCGCCGCGCCGGCGTTCAAGCCTGGATAGCGTGCAAACGGGCGGCGCGTTGCCCCGCGAAGGTCATGCACGAAGATGTCCGGGTTGAAGGCCTTATAGGAGGTATAAAAGATCAACCCGCGGCCAGGTCCCCACGCCGGATCACGCGTGATCGTGTTGTCCTGCGTCAGGGCGACGGCGCCGTGGCCGTCGTAATCCGCCATGTAGATCTCGCTGTTCTGGCCCGTGTCCACTTTGAAAGCGATTTTGGTGCGGGCAATGCCTTTTCGAGGTGGATTCGCCAGCTTCTCCACGATCTCATCCGCGAACGCGTGCGCCTGAGTGCGCGGCGTGCCGCCGGTGTACTCTTTGGCGATGAGCGATGCCTTGTTGATGCGATCCGTCACGCGCCCCACGAGACTCGACGAGTTGTTGCCGCTGATGAGGTATTGGGCCTTGTCCACGTTGGTGACGTCGAATCCCTGGATCTCCAGGTCAAACTTGAGCGCCAACAAGACTTCGCCGCTGTAGCCCTCCAGCGCGACAGGTATGAACTTGGCCAGTTTATCTCGATCGATATCAACTTCCTCCTGGGCCGAATTCAAGCCTTCTGGCCGGACCAGCAGCAACAGAACAACGATTGCGTATTTGTATTTCATCCGGTGAGGCGTTTTGCTTTCAAGTTAAAATTGATGATGAACGTGCGTTCGCGTTCCTTCGCGCCCTCGGGAAATGGCGGGAGCTGGCGAACACGATCCAGCGCGTGCTGAACGGACTTATCGAGGGCCGGAATGCCGGACCGGCCGGTGATGGAATCAGAAATGATGGAGCCGTCACGGGCGACCACAACCTTGACCTTGACCGTCGCCGCATTGTCACTCACCTCATCGGGATCAATCCAGGCGTGATCGTAGATGCTTTTAATGACCTGTGCGTAGTTGGCATACGCCGCGCCCCCACCGGTCCCCGGCATCTCGATCGTTGTGCCCGAGGAAAGATTCTCACTGAGAGATTTAAGAGAGCCGCTGAGTCGGGCGTCGATCTGTTTCGCCGTCCGCTGACGCGCGTCGGCCAGCTCGCGCTCCCGGGCGCGCGCCTGCTCCTGTTCCTGTTCCTTCTTGGCTTTGGCGTCCGCAAGATCTTTGGGCTTCAGCGTCGTGATCTTGTCGTTAACTTTGATCTGCGACTTTGGTTTATCGGTCGAAAGCTTCGACGTTTCCGCTTTGACCGTCACTGGCGTCGGCTCAGTTTTGGGTGGTTTCGGCTCTGGCCGCGGTTTGCTTTCGATCGGAGGCTTCGATGTTACTGGTTCTGGCTGAGGAGGCTGTGGCGTGGGTGGCTCGGGCTGTTGAACCGGCTGAGCGACTGGAGACGCAGGCGGGGGTTTGGCGTTGGGGTTGCCGCCGCCAGAGAACAACGCATCGGTCAACCGGGACGGAATCATGTCCAGCACCGGGAGATCGTTAGAGACTTTCTTCGACGACAGAAACGCCGGGCCGACCAAGAGGATCACCAGCAATAGCGAATGCATCGCCATGGAGGCGACCAGGCATTTTTTTTGCAGCCGGTTCATCGTTTGTCGCGCGGTTCGGACCGCAGGGAAACGGTGATGCCGTGATTGGCGCACATGTCCGTCACCTGGTAAACCAGGTCCCACGGCGTCGTCCGGTCCGCCCGGATGAAGATGGACAGGTTCGGATTGGCCTGATGCTCTCGAACCAGGCGCTGTTCGATTTGCGGCAACGTCAGGCGCTGCCGGTCCATCACGTAAAATCCCTGTGGGTTCACTTCGAGCGTCCTGAAATCCTCCCTCTTCAAAGGCCGGTCCGGCTTGCCGCCCTTGGGCAGCTTCATTTCCAGTCCCTGCTCCAGCAACGGCGTGGTGATGACGAAGATGATCAACAACACGAACGCCAGGTCGAGCAATGGTGTGATGTTGATGTCGCTCAACGTCACCAGCGGATTGCGTTGGGAGAAACGGCGCATGATCAGGCGAAGGTCGAGCGTTCGAGACCGTTGGTTTCCTCGTCCTTGAGGTATTCGGTCTCCATCTTCGAGACGAGTTCCTGGGCGAAGTTGTCCAGCTCGACCGTCAGGACGCGCAGGGTATGCACCAGCCAGTTGTAACCGAACATCGAGGGGATCGCGACCAGCAGGCCGGCCACCGTCGTGACCAGCGCGGCGGCGACGCCCGGCGCCATGGCCGCCAGCGTGGCCTGCCCTTGCATCGCCACGTAACTGAATGAGCTCATCACGCCCCAGACGGTGCCCAGCAACCCGAGAAAGGGCGCGCCGCTTACGGCAATCGCCAGCAGGATCAAACCGGATTCAAGCTTCAATGCCTCTTGCGCCACAGCCCGTTCCAGCGTCCGTTTGACGTGTTCCATCGCCTTGAGCGAAATCCACGGCCGGCGGTTGTCGCCACCCGCGCCCTTCAGCCGCGCGTCCAGCTCCAGGCAGCCTTGCTGATAGACGGCAAACAGCGGACACCCCTCCACCTGGACTCTCCGGTCGAAGACGGCGAGGACGTTGTTCTGCGCGTGAAACTCGCCGTCGAAAAGCAAGTTCAGCTTCTTCGCCCGGCGCATCTGCATCGCTTTGGAGGCCATCACGGACCAGGCGAAGATCGAGAAGATCATCAGGATGATGATGATCGCCTTGCCCTCCGGCGTCGCCGTGCGCCAGATGAAGACGAGTTCGATCTCGGATTTTGCCAACATGTAAAACGGCAAGTTCATTTTAACAATCAACGGCCCGGAAAACGGCTCAACTGGACAAAAAAGGGTTTAACGTCCTGACCCAAAATGGTCAAAAGCTTTTGGAACAATTCGAGTGGCTCCGTGACGACCGCGTTCAAAAAGAAGCGCTGGAATTCCGACCCGCCTCCTGTTGACCGGAGCGCTCATCTCATCATTCAAACTTTGTTCAAACTTTCGTGAAGAATCCGACGTCCGTGCGTCCGGCCATTCGGCTTGTCCGTGTCGCTCGCCTTTGTTAGCGTCCGACCCCAACACATGACTCCTCCCGACACGGCCCCGAAGCCTGCGCTGCGTCCCGCGCTTCGTCTCCAGGAAGGCGGACTGCTTGTCGTGATACTCCTTCTCGGCCTGCTACTCACCCTGTTTGGCGGCACCGTCAAGAGGGCGGAGTTCCGGGAGAATGCGGCCGGCGAAACGGAACGGGTGATGGTGGAGAAAAACAAGTTTCTCAACGCCCGGAATCTGATCAACCTGGCCAAGGATACCAGCTTCATCGCCATCATGGCGGTCGGAATGACCTTTGTAATCGTTTCGGGCGGTATCGACCTGTCCGTCGGCGCCATCTACGCACTCGCGTCGGTATTCGGCGCGCTGGTCTTCCATTGCTTCGGCCCGGAAGGACCGGCGTCAGGCTCTGAGATGATGGGTGCCGTTCTCGGCGCCCTCGCTTGCATCGGTGCCGCCACACTTTGCGGACTGCTGAACGGAGGCATGATCGTCGTTCTGCGGGTTCACCCGTTCATCATCACCCTCGGAATGATGGCGATCTTGCGGGGTATTGCCTTCGTCCTGACCAAAGGCCAGAGCATCGGGTCGTTTCCTGCCGCCTTTCGAGACGTTGTGGCGAACCCAACGCTGCCCGGGTCGGATGGCAGAGTGTCATTGGCGGTTGGAGGCGTGTCGATGGTTCCGTTGATGGTGATGGCGCTGGTGACTGTGCTGGGGGGAATCTACTTGTCCCGCATGGCCGCAGGCCGGCGCATCTACGCGATTGGCGGCAACGAACTGGCCAGCCGTTACAGCGGCGTGCGAGTCGGGCTTGTAAAGCTGAGCGTCTATGTGATCTCGGGACTCACGGCCGGCCTGGCGGCCTTGCTGGCGCTCGGTTACTACGGTAGCGCCTCGTCCGGAGACGGCCAGGGCTACGAACTGAATGTCATCGCCGCCGCCGTCGTGGGTGGAGCCAGCCTTTCGGGCGGCAAAGGCTCGGCGTTGGGCGCCTTATTGGGCGCGCTGGTCATCCAGATGATCAGTACCGGCATCGTCATCCTTGGTATCGACCAGAACTACAGCCAGATCATCATTGGTGCGGTGGTCATCCTGGCCGTCGTGCTGGATCAATTGAACTCCTGGCTCGCAAAACGACGGCTTGTCGCACGAACCGGAGCCAACTAAGCTTCGTCAAATCACCTATGAACACGCTCAAATTGACTCTGCTCGCGGTCCTGCTCCTCGCATTCCCGGACGCGACGCCTGCCCAGGCACAAAAGAAATCCTACACCATCGGCCTTGTCGCCAAGTCTCAGGGCAACCCCGTCTTTCAGGCGGCCCGCGTCGGCGCCAACGACGCCGCCCGCGACCTGGGCAAGAAACACGGCATTGAGATCAAGATCGACTGGCGCACGCCCAACGAAGAGGACGCCCAAAAGCAGGCCGATGCCATTGAGCAACTCGCCATCAGCGGCGCCGATGGCATCGCCGTCAGTTGTTCGGATGCCAACAAACTGACCGACGCCATCAATTCCGCGGTGAAGAGCGGTGTGCCGGTGGCGACCTTCGATTCCGACGCGCCGGCCAGCAAACGCTTCGTCACCTACGCCATCGACGATGCCCAATGCGGCGAACGTGTCCTGGAGGAGCTGGCCAAGACCATGGGCGGAAAGGGAGTGGTGGCCATACTGGCCGGCAATCAGAACGCACCGAATCTCCAGAAACGCGTGCAAGGCGTAAAGAACGCCGCAAAGAAGTTTCCCGGCATCACCCTCCGCGACACCTACTACCACAAGGAAACCCCGCAGGACGCCGCCGCCAAGGTCGAGCAGGTCATGCAGGCGAACCCGGACATCACCGGCTGGGCGATGGTTGGCGGATGGCCGTTGTTCA
>Ga0075421_100012985_pt1 | contig 10367 bp, 9 predicted proteins | sample SoiMetdeltSBSDD5_FD_75292 | JGI IMG/M metagenome (GOLD analysis project Ga0075421, IMG submission 75292) | Bulk soil microbial communities from a Populus tree surrounding site in Tennessee, USA - Soil MetaG P. deltoides SBSDD5 | ecosystem: Environmental > Terrestrial > Soil > Tree plantation... | reverse complement strand
GCGGTGCTGATCGAGGAGCGGATGCTCCCGGGATTGCTCTCGTCGAACAGCAGATGCTGGATCACCTTGCTGCCGGTGATCTCGCCATATTGGGCAATATAGCTCTGTTCGCAGCCGCAGCTCTGAAGCGTCGAGCGCCATTCGTCGCGATGGCCTTCGCTTGCCCGCGGCATGAGCGAAATGCGGTAGCCGACCTCGGCGAGACGGGCCATGTTCTCGGCCCGCTCGACATAGCGTGACATCCAGTAGAGCGCTGCCGCCGAGCGGCCGAGCAGGATCTGGTCTAGTCTTCCAGAACCCATGTGTCCTTGGTCCCGCCACCCTGGCTGGAATTGACGACCAGAGAGCCCTTCTTCAGGGCGACCCGGGTAAATCCTCCCTTGGTGATGCGCACGCGATCGCCGGTCAGCACGAAGGGACGAAGATCGACATGGCGCGGCGCGACGCCGTTCGGGGTGAGCGTCGGCGCGGTCGACAGATTAAGCGTGGGTTGCGCAATGTACTTCGCCGGCGATGCTTCGAGCTTCTTGCGGAACTCGGCGATCTGTGCCCGCGTCGAGCTCGGCCCGACCAGCATGCCATACCCGCCCGAGCCATGGACTTCCTTGACCACGAGCTCGGGCAGATGCTGCAGCACATAGCCGAGATCGTCGGCGTCGGAGCACCGCCAGGTCGGCACGTTCGACAGCATCGGCCGCTCGCCGGTGTAGAATTCGATGATTTCCGGCATGTAGGCGTAGATGCTCTTGTCGTCGGCGATCCCCGTTCCCGGTGCATTCACCAGATTGACTCGGCCGGCGCGATAGACGTCGAACAGCCCGGGCACGCCGAGCGACGACTCGGCCCGGAAGGTGAGGGGATCCAGAAAGGCATCGTCGATCCGGCGGTAGATCACATCGACCCGCTTGGGTGCTTGCGTGGTGCGCATATAGCACCAGCCATCCTCGACGAAGAGATCGCTGCCCTCGCAAAGCTCGACACCCATCTCGTCGGCAAGAAAGGCATGTTCGTAATAGGCGGAATTGTAGATGCCGGGGGTGAGCACCGCCAGCGTCGGCTCGTCGGCGGTGGGCGGCGCGACCGAGGTCAGCGTCTTCTGAAGCATGTCCGGGTAGTTTTCGATTGGCGCGACCCGGTGCTTGGCGAACAGCTCCGGAAACAGGAACATCATCGCCTCGCGGCCCTCCAGCATGTAGGAGACGCCGGAAGGCGTGCGGCAATTGTCCTCCAGCACGAAATAGTCGCACTCGCCGACCCGCACGATGTCGATGCCGATGACATGCGCATAGACGTTGCGCGGCGGGTTGACGCCGATCATCTCCGGCACGAAGGCCTCGTTCTGCAGGACGAGCTGTGCCGGAATGCGCTTGGCCCGCAGAATCTCCTGCCGGTGATAGACATCATGGATGAAGGCATTGAGAGCGCGCACCCGCTGCTCGATGCCGGCAGCCAGGCGCCGCCATTCCGTCGCTGCAAACAACCGGGGGATGATGTCGAAGGGAATCAACCGCTCATTGGTCTCAACCCCGCCATAGACCGCGAAGGTGATGCCGCTCCTGCGGAAGATCGCCTCGGCTTCCTTCTGGTTGCGCACCAGATCGGCGCGCGACAGGCCGTTCAGCCAGGTGGCGACCTCGGCGTAATGGCCCCGGATGTTGCCGTCCGGCAGCGTCATCTCGTCAACAATGCCCTTCGTCACGGCATTTCCCGGTGGTTGAGCAGGGGCCCGAGCTCCATGGTGACAAACCGGACCCGCTCGATCAATCCATTCCCTACATGTGAGCGCGATGCAGACAACCGAAAGAACGAGTAGGCTGTCGGAGTGATCAGACCGTATGAATATCGCCCGGCGTGGTTTTATGTCATGGCCTATGCCGGCAGCTGGCTGCCATGGTTTCTCGGTCTGTATCTCGGATCGCAGCCGACATTTGCCCGTTACGCGCCGCTGCTCAATTTCATCGGCCTCTTCGGGCCGATCGGCGCGAGCAGCGTCCTGATCCTGACCTCAGGCAACGTGCCGCTACAAAGCGACTTCAAGGACAGATTGCTCGACCTGCGGCGAATTCGGCCACTCCTTGCCCTGCTTGCAGTGGTGTTGCCTTTCGCGGTCATCGGCTTGTCCATTCTCCTGTCCTTGTGGTTCGGACAGTCGACCGATCAGCTCCGATTCGTTGACGGCAGCACGATCATCCCGCTGATCGTCCTCGGGCTGATCCTCGCACCCATCTACGAGGAGACCGGCTGGCATGGCTACGGCGTCGACAGCCTGCGCGCCAGGAACGGCGTGATGCCGGCAACGCTCCAGTTTGCCGTCCTGTGGTGCGCCTGGCATGCGCCGTTGGTGCTCATTCCCGGCACCTATCAGCACGGGCTCGCCATCATGGACAACAAGATCTTCGTCGCGAACTTCTTTGTCAGCATCATCCCGGTGGCGTTTGTTGCCAATTGGTTCTACTACCGGAACGACCGCTCGATCGCCGCCTCGATCCTGCTGCATTCCATGCTGAACGCCGCCTCGATCCTGATCGATGCCGGTCAGGTTGCCAAATGCATTGCAACGCTCCTCTATTCGGCGATCGCCGCCGCGCTGGTCATCGGCGATCAAAGTCTGTTCGCCCAGGGTCAGCGCAATTTCGTGAGCACCCGGTCACCAGCACCCGAAGGTCACTGACTCGGCACTGGACCCTCCAAGGTCACCACGTCGCCGCGCCGGCTGATGACGATGGTCGGCGGCGCCGAGTGGTCGTCGACGCCACCCGAAAAGACGACCTCCTGCGCCGGAGCGAGCACCGTCTCGATCCGGATGGGCCGCGGGTTCTCCTCGCTTGCGAGGGTGACCACCACGCGATACCCGCGCGGCTCGACGTTGTAATAGGCTGTGCCGCTGAATGAGCCGAAGCGAACCGCGATGGCCGCCGGGGCCCGGAGCTCTTCGGCCGAAGCGACCGAGCCGCCGGCGAGCAGGGCGGCAGCGCAGATGATGTGAAGCAGCAGGCGCATATCCAGGTCTCCGCTGTTGTTGACCTGGGCTTCCCCCGTGCCAGCGATCCGATCTCTCGGGATGCGTTGCGCTGCACAATCGAGAACTTACAAGCTATTCAGCCAATTGGAAGGGGCTTTGCTGCATTGCGGAAAAGCCGTTTGCCAGGAAGCTTGCGCTAGACCTCCTCGAAGCGGCCGCTCCTGCCGGCGCGAAAGACCGCATCGAGAACCCGCATGTTCTTGACCGAATCCTCCAGCGGAAACGGCAAGGCGCGACCATTTCGCACGGCATCGGCGAAAAGATCCCCCTGGAGCGTGTACTGGTTCACCACGTCGAATGTCTCGATGCGCGCCGAACGGTCGCCAAGCTCCGAGCCGTCATCGACGAAGATCCGGCATGCCCGGTCGGGCGGTGCGTTGAACGGGATCTCGATCTCGATTCGCCCGTCCGTCCCGAGGATCTGCATGCGTTGATAGGGGACGAGCTGGGTCGAGCAGAAGAACAGCGCCTGGCCGGTCGGAAACTGCAGCAGGGCACTGGTCAGCCGATCGGTCGCGAAATGCGGGTCGTGCTCGATCTGGCTTGCCACCCTGAGCGGCTCCGATTCGAACAGGAAGCGCGAGCCGACGATCGGGTAGCAGCCAATGTCATAGACCCCGCCGCCGCCGATATCGGCCTGATTGCGCACATTGGCCGGGTCGCGGTTCATATAGCTGAAGCTGCCCTGGACCACTCGCAGCGTGCCGATGGCGCCGCTCCTCACCAGCTCCCGCGCCCGGAGCCACTGCGGATGGCAGCGCACCATGAACGCTTCCTGGATCAGCTTGCCGGTCCGATCGCGTGCCGCGAGCAGGAGCCTTGCCTCTTTGGCGCTGAGGGCGATCGGCTTCTCGCAGAGCACGTGCTTGCCCGCTTCTGCCGCGGCGATCGACAGCGGCACATGCAGGTGATTGGGCAGGGGATTGTAGACCGCCTCGATCTCGGGATCCTGCAGCAGCGCCTCATAGGACCCATGGGCCCGCGGGATCCCGAGCGCCTTGGCCGCCGCCTCGGCCCGGGCAAGATCGCGCGACGCGATGGCCACGATGCGGCAGTGCGCGCTCTTCTGCATCGCCGGGACCACCTTCTCCATGGCGATCCTGGCCGTGCTGATCACGCCGAAACGCACTGGTTCCATGCTTTCCTCCCTCGGGATGCGTGCCCTGGCCGGGGCAAGTGGTCACCTGATCACCGGCATCTCGCGTGGCGCGCGGGTGGTCAGCAGCCTGGCGCCGCTGTCGGTGATCTCGACATTCTCCTCATGCACGATCATCTTTCCGGGCTCGTACTCGATGCCGGGCTCGATGGTGAGCACCATGCCCGCTTCGATGACCGTACCGTCACCCGGCATATGGGATGGTGGCTCGGTGAGTTGCATGCCGAGCCCATGGCCGAGCCGGCCAACATTGTTGCCCACCGAGCCGGCGGCTTCGATGACCCGCGCCATCGCTTCGAACACCTGATCGGTGGTCGCGCCCGGTACCGCCGCTTTGAGACCCGCTTCGGTCGCCTGCCACATCGCCTCATGCGCCCGCTTGGCGCCATCGGAAATGGCGCCGACCGCATAGTTGCGATCGAAGTCGCACCAATAGCCATCGAACGTCGATCCGGTATCGAAGAACAGCACGTCGCCCTCCTGGAGCAACCGATCATGCGGTCCACAGACGATCTGCGACACGCCGCCGGGTCCGGCAATCCCCGGCAGGAACGGCGTTGAATCGGCACCGAGCCGGGCAAGCTCGATCCGCAGCTTGCGACAAGCGTCTCTTTCGCTGTCGCTGCCCGTGACCAGCTCCGGCACCGCCGCATAGGCTTGGGCGGCGATCTGGCAGATATGCTCGACATGGGCGATCTCGGCCGGCGTCTTCACCATGCGGATCTTCCAGATGCATGGCGAGCCATTGTCGAGCGCCAAACCCTGAACCCGGTTGCGCAGCGCCAGGAACTGCATGACAGGCATGCGCAGGCTGTGCTCGCGGCCAAGCTCGAACCCCACCCGGCCGAACCGCCGCGGCAGCTCGCCGAGGACGCTCGCGAGCAGCGAGGTGCCGTCATCCGCCGGTCGTGGCGACGGCCAGCTGCGAATGTCCTCGATCCAGGTGCTTGCCATCTCGGGCACGCCGATCTCCGGAATGACCGCGATCGGACGGCCGCTCGCCGGAACGACGATGAACCACGGGCGGGTCGGGCTCTCCCAGAACTGCGAGTCGAATCCCGAGAAGTAACGGACATTCGGCGGGGTCGAGAGCACCAGCGCATCGAATGTCTGCTCCGCCATGATGGCCTGAGCGCGTTCGGTGCGGCGGGCAAACTCGTCCGGGGTGAAGCCTCGCTTTGGCGTCGGATCGTTCATAGGCTGTCTCTGCTCCCTTTGACTGCCCTCCATAATATCGCAATCTGATCGCGCGCAAGATGAGGATGGTGCGGAGCACTGGGTGAGGGGCTTTTAGGCAGTAGGCAAATAGGCAGTCGGCAGTTGTGAAGTACTCAGTTCACGACCGACTGCCTAACGTCGACTGCCTCCAAACCCCTCATGTGGCGCCGTTTGGCCAGCATCAACGAATTGGCTGATCGGCGAGCGGGATCGGAACGACCACTGGCCGCTCGGGCGTCGGCCAGATGCTCATCCATCGCTCAGCGATCTTGGCCTTTGACCGGCGATCAAGGAAAGCTTCGGCTCGGCTTCGGTCGCGGCGGCGGAATCGGCGCGGCTGCGAGCGCATTGCTCGCCAGCTGCCCCGTCTTGTCGCCGATCGACCCGGTATGTTCGGCAAAGATCTCGGCGAGCCTTGCCTTGCTGATCCACGGCCAGTGCCGCACATTCCCAGAATCGATATGAACGAAGCCGCCCTTGCGACCCGGATAGTAGCCGACGCCGCCGGCCTGCCGCACCAAGGCGCTGTTGCGCAGCCGCTCGAGCGGCACATCGGGGAATTCGAGGTCGATGGCGCGGCCGAGAATGTGCTGGCTGCGCGTGGCCACATGCCGGCCAATCCGCTTCAGCAGCGCGTTGGTCTCGGCCGACCGGAAGCCGCAGATGATCCTGATCGGCGCCTTGGAGCCGAGCTCCTGATGAAGCTCCCACATGAGGTCGATGGTCTCGCCCGACATGCTGATCAGGCCCTTGGTGCGCCAGTCCCGCAGGAAATAGTCGAGCTGGGCCATGGCGGAGGGGATGTATTGCCCATCGCGCTTGTAGGTGATCGTCAGGGAATCACCGGTATGGACGTGATACAGCTGAAGGCTGCGCAGCTCGGCCGCGGCAGCGATCTGACAGCCGGTGATGCCGATGAGCGCGATCGCAGCCCAGATGCCCGCTACGGCACGATGTCGCCAGGCCCCGTTCATCCCCGCAACCGAATCGATTCCCCTGCTGGAATCGTAGAGTCTGGACAGCCAATTCTCGTAGACGGAAATTGAAAGGAAGATGACGTGTCCACAGAAATCGAGAAGGAATGGTCATGACGACGGCCTCTGCCACCCTCCCGCTGCTCGTCATGGTGCGGACGACTCCGCAGGACCACGCCTTGCGGCGCCTCGAGAAGCTTTTTCATGTCGTCTGCATCGATCGCCCCGATCCGGCTCTGATCGATGAGACCATTCGCGGGACCGTACGTGGCGTTGCCTCCTTCGCCGGCTTCAACGCGACTTTGATCGACGGCCTGCCGAAACTCGAGATCATCGCGCTGTTCGGGGTCGGCTATGACATGGTCAGCGCCGCTTACGCCGGAACGCGCCACGTGATGGTGACCAACACGCCGGACGTTTTGACCGAGGAGGTTGCCGACACCGCGGTCGGCCTCCTCATCAACACCATTCGCGAGCTGCCTCGTGCCGAGACCTGGCTCAGGACCGGGCGCTGGGCCCGCGACGGAGTATACCGCTTAAGCCCGTTGACCCTGCGCGACCGCAGCATCGGTATCCATGGCCTCGGCCGCATCGGCTTGGCCATTGCGCGCCGGCTCGAAGCCTTCGGCCTGCCCGTGGCCTATCACAACCGCCGGCCGGTGCCGGGCGTCGGCTACCGCTACTACCCGACCCTTTTGGAGCTTGCTGCAGCGGTGGACACCCTGATCTCGGTGGTGCCTGGCGGGCCGGCGACCGAGAAGGTGGTCAACGCCGCGGTGCTGGCCGCACTTGGCACGAACGGCGTCTTCGTCAATATCGGCCGCGGCAACACAGTCGACGAGCCGGCGCTTGCCGAAGCATTGTCGAACGGCACCATTGCGGCCGCCGGCCTCGATGTCTACGCCGATGAGCCCAACGTGCCGCAGGCGCTGCTCGATGCGCCGAACGCGACGTTGCTCCCGCATGTCGGCTCGGCATCGGCAGCGACCCGTCGCGCCATGGCGGATCTGGTGGTCGACAATCTCGCGGCATGGTTCGCGACCGGCCGTCCCCTCACGCCGGTGCCGGAGACCAGCGCGCAGTGAAGCTAGATCCCGAGGGCCCGCCGCCCATTTGTCGTGAACATCGCGATGAAGTCGGCGCGCGACACCGTCTTGTCGAGCAGGCCGGCGAGCGCCGCGGCATAGCGCAACGTCCCTTCGGGAAAGGGATCGCTCGACACCTGCCCGAAATCGGTCGACAGCAGCACCTGCTCCGGCCCGGTCACCCGGATCGATTCGGCGTAAGACCCGAGCGGCACCCCGTCCTGGGTGTGGATGGCGAAGCAATGCTCGATGAACACCTCCGGACGGCGGCTCAGCGCCTTCAGATCGGAGTCCGACAGCAGGATCGAGGGATAATGCGGATGCGTCAGGATCACCCGCTTGATGCCGAGCTCGAGCGCCATCGGCACCAGCTTCTTGACCTCCTCGGCATGCAGATGGCCGGTCGCGAGAATGCAATTGTTCCTTGCAATCGCCTCGAGCGTCGGCACCAGCTCGGGAGCCGGCCGCCCATCGTCGTCGAACACGATCACCGGCTCGTCCTGCATGGCCACCGGCACTGCCGCCTGATCGTCTTGACCGTGGCTGCAGCACCCCGACCAGCGCGGGTCGAATCCGAAGCCATGGACGTTGATATGCGAGCGGGCATGCACCGTCGGCATCCAGACGACGATCGGCGAGGGATCTGGTTCTTCGCTGCTCACTTGCGCGCGGTTCCCGGACCTTGCGCTCTCCACCGCCTGCGGATTGAGACCGCCGACATAGCGGTTGAGCACCACGCCGCCGAAGAAGCGGGCATTGAACTGGGCGCGCGCCAGCGCTGCCAGCGGCGTTGTCGGATAAGTATGATTCTTCAACACCAGCGTCGCCCCGAAGGGCGCCGCGACGTCGGCCAGCATCTTGACGTCGTAGCGCCGCACGATCAGCTCGGGGCCGACATGATAATGGGTGTCGACCACCCCCGCTTCACGCAGCGCCTGTGGCAGTGTCGAGGTCTCGTCAATCATGGGTGGTGTCCCGATCGTTCACTTGGCGAAATAACCAGCGCGGACCACATTGCCGATCAGGTTGACGATGAGCCGTCCGGCGGTGATCGCCGTGATGCGGTTCACATCGCGGGACGGCGTGATCTCGACAATGTCCATGCCCACCACGCGGCCCTTCTGCACCAGGCCGCGGATCAGTGTCCGCATCTGGCCATAGGTGACGCCGCCGGGAGCAGGGCCCGCGACGGCCGGCATGATCGTCGGGTCCATGCCGTCGGCATCGATGGTGAGATAGTACCGGCGGTTGTCCGGAATGCGGGCGAGAACGGCATTCATCCCGACATCCTGAAGCTCGCTGTCGCTGATCAGCACCGCGCCGAAGGCGCGTGCCGCTTCGACCTCCTCCTCGCGCGCACTGCCGGCCGCCCTGAGCCCGATCTGAAAGATCCGGTCGAAGTGAGCCATCTCCGAAGCGCGCCGGATCGGGCTCGACAGGCCTTCGCGAACGCCATTGATTTCGTCCCGCCAGTCGATATGCGCATCGATCTGGATGAGGGTGATCGGCCCATGTTCCTCGAAGGCCCGGAACACCGGTATCGGCGTGCCATGATCGCCGCCGAGCACGATCGGTAGCGCTCCTGCCGCCAGGATCTTCCGGATCGCCGTTTCCGCACGCCCGCCATGCACTGACGGATCGTGGCGGTCGCCGATGACGTCGCCGCAATCAACCACCCTGGTGCTCGTGCCGCCGAGCAATGTTCCGCCGAGATCGAAATCGTAGCGATCGAGACCGCGCAGCGCCCGCTCGCAGCTGCGGCGTATATGCGTCGGGGCATTGGTCTGGTCGTTGGAGATCTCGTCGATCGTGTAGGCCGCGCCATAGGGAATGCCGATAATGGCGACATCGGCCTCGAGCCGGTCGAGATCGAGGCAGATCGGGAAATCGTGGAATGATTGAAATTCGCGTCGGGGAGCGGCTGTCAGTCGCTGTTCCATGGCCGAGCAACTCCATCTTGGCAAGCCTTTGCGCATTGAATAGGCTTTTCGGTCAATGAGACAATAAACTCAGTGGGAGGAGGATGTCATGACGACCCGCAACCGGAGGATCACGCTTTCCCTGTGTCTGATGGCCGCGGCCATCCTCGGCATTTTCGGCAGCGGCACGGCGAACGCCGCCGTCGGCGAGAAAGACAAGGTTACCTGCATGTATCCGGTCTGGGTCGGCTTCGGCCCGGTTCACCTCGCCAACGAGCTCGGCTATTTCAAGGACGAGGGGCTGACGGTCACCGAGATCCTCGATGACGACATGCCGAACGGTGTTGCCGCGATGGAGCGTGGCGATATTGACTGCTACCTGCGCACTGTCGGCGAGTTCCAGGGCCTTGGCCGTCGCAAGACCACCCAGGGGATCATCATCGGCACCATCGACGTGTCGACCGGCGGCGATGGCTGGGCCGCCGACCAGTCGATCAAATCCGTGTGCGATCTGAAGGGCAAGACGATCGCGGTCGAGCCCAACCTGCCGGCGCGCCTCATCATGCAGATGGCCCTCAAGAAGCAGTGCAACCTTTCCATCAAGGACGCCAAGCTGTCCGACATCGCCGCGGCTGAAGCCATCGGCGTCTTTGCCGACCCGAATGTGGCAGCCGTCGGCACCTATGAGCCGGTGCTGAGCCAGGTCGTCGCCAACCACAAGGAGCGCGGCGCGCACATCGTGGCATCCTCCAAGGACTACAACGACCTCATTCTCGACGGCATCATCGCCCATACCGGCGAGCTGCGCTCCAACCCCGAGAAATATGTCAAGTTCCTGCGTGCGATCTATCGCGCCATCGACTACTTCAACAACAGCCAGGACAAGGCCATCCCGATCATCGCCAAGCACTTCTCGATCACGCCCGAAGACTTCAAGGCAACGCTCCCGAACTTCCGTTACACCCCCTTCGACCAATCCAAGGAGCTGATGGG
>Ga0075421_100012984_pt1 | contig 10367 bp, 3 predicted proteins | sample SoiMetdeltSBSDD5_FD_75292 | JGI IMG/M metagenome (GOLD analysis project Ga0075421, IMG submission 75292) | Bulk soil microbial communities from a Populus tree surrounding site in Tennessee, USA - Soil MetaG P. deltoides SBSDD5 | ecosystem: Environmental > Terrestrial > Soil > Tree plantation... | reverse complement strand
TTCCTGGCGAAGCGCTTGCCGGCCTATATGCTGCCGGGGGCCGTGGTGGTGCTCGAGCAGTTGCCCCGGACGCCGAACGGGAAGGTCGACCGCCGGGCGCTGCCCGCACCTGAGGGCTTGGGCGCGGGCGTTGGGTACACGGCGCCGCGCACGGCGGTCGAGCAGGCGCTGGCCGAGATTTGGGCCGAGGTGCTGAGGGTGGAGCGGGTGAGCATCGACGCCAACTTCTTTGAGTTAGGGGGGCACTCGCTGATGGCCATGCAAGTCATCTCGCGGGTGCGCCGCGCGCTGCACGTAGACCTATCGGTGCGGAGCATCTTTGAAGGGCCTACCGTCGCCGAGTTGGCGAGTGGGATTGGGGCGGCTGAAGGTTTCAACTTGAACGGTGTCGTGCCCGCGATCAAACGTGCGCGCCGGGAGGAGCCCAAGGCAAGGTTGGGCCCGGACGAGTTGCGGGGTGGGGCCAGCCACAACGGAGCCGGGGGGGGCCACGGCCTAATTAATAAGACTAAACAGGGGAAGAAGGAGCAAATCTTAGTAAGACTCGATCAGTTGCCTGAGGAGAAGCTCGAGGCGCTGCTCGATTACCTTAAAGTACTGGCGCCCCCTCCCGCCATAGGTTCACCGGAAGAAGTTTCCGTCTTCCCGCTCTCTTACGCGCAGCAGCGGCTCTGGTTCATCCACCAGCTGGAGCCGGGCAGCCCGGCCTACAATCTCCCGATCGCCCTGCGCGCGCGGGGGCGGCTTGACCTCGCCGCCTTGAGTCAGAGTCTCAACGAGATCATCCGCCGCCACGAAACCTTGCGAACCACCTTTGCCGTGATCGACGGGCGGCTGATGCAGGTCATCAGTTCGCAGCTGACACTGTCGCTGCACCCTGAGGAGGCGTCGGGGCCGGGCGAGGCCGAGCGGCTCGTCACCGAGGCCATCCGCGAGCCGTTCGACCTCGGCCGCGGGCCGCTCTTCAGGGCGCGGCTCTTCAGGCTCGGCGAGGCAGAGCACATCCTGCTGCTCAACCTGCACCACACGGTCGCCGACGGGTGGTCCTTAGAGGTCCTGCTGCGCGAGCTGGGCACGCTCTACACCTCGTTCTCGGCCGGCGCGGCGCCTTCGCTCCCGAGCCTCCCGCTCCAGTACACAGACTACGCCGTCTGGCAGCGCGAGTGGATGCAGGGGGAGGCGCTGAATCCGCAACTGGACTACTGGAAGGATCGGCTCGGCGCGCCGCCGCCCGACCTGGGCCTGCCAACCGACCGGCCGCGCCCGGCCGTGCGCTCCTCGCGCGGGGCGGTGACCTCGATCCCGCTCGACGAGGCCCTAGCCGAGGGGCTCAGGGCGCTGAGCCGGCGCGAGGGCGCGACGCTCTTCATGACGATGCTTGCGGCCTTCCAGGCGCTCCTCCACCGCCTCTCGGGGCAGGCCGACATCGCCGTCGGCTCGCCGGTGGCCCACCGCCACCCGTCCGAGGTCGAGGAATTGATCGGGGTCTTCATCAACACGCTGGTCCTGCGCACCGACTTGTCGGGCGACCCGAGCTTCCGCGAACTGGTGGGGCGGGTGCGGGAGGTTGCCCTGGGCGCCTACGCGCACCAGGAGGTGCCCTTCGAGCGGCTCGTCGAGGAGCTGCGGCCGGAGCGGCAACTCAGCCGCAGCCCGCTCTTCCAGGCCATGTTCATGTGCCAGCGGGCATTCATCCAGCCGCTGGAGCTGCCCGGCCTGACCCTCATTCCTGAGCCTATGGACCGCGGCGGGGCGGTGGAAGACCTGACCCTGTTCGTCCTTGAGCAGGGGGAGCGGCTGACGGCATTGGTCGAGTACAACACCGACCTGTTCGAGGCCGGGACGATGCGCCGGTGGCTGGGGCACTACAAATCACTCCTCGAAGGGGCAGTGGCCGACCCAGACCGGAGGATCTCGGAGTTGCCCCTGCTGTCATCCGAGGAGAGGCATCGGATCTTGGTCGAGTGGAACGCGACCGCCGCCGCCTACCCGCGCGAGGCCTGCCTGCATCAGCTTTTCGAGGCCCAGGCGGGGCGGACGCCGAAGGCGGTCGCGCTCGTCGCGGGCGAGCGGCGGGTAACCTACAGCGAGCTGAACCAAAGGGCCAATCAATTGGCACGGCACCTGCGCCGGCTGGGCGTGGGCCCGGAGGTATTGGTCGGCCTCTTCGCGGAGCGTTCGGTGGAGATGGTCGTCGGACTGCTGGCAGTGCTCAAGGCCGGCGGGGCGTACGTGCCACTGGACACGACTTACCCGCAGGAGCGGCTGGCCTTCATGGTTGCGGACGCCCGGCTGCGTGTGCTGCTTACGCAACACCACCTGCTCGGGCGGCTGCCCGAGTACGGGACAGAGGTGGTCTGCTTAGACCGCGACGCGGAAATCTTTGGGAAGGGACCCGGGGATAACCTACCCGACTTGGCGAGGGCCGAGAACCTGGCCTACGTCATTTACACCTCGGGCTCAACCGGGAGGCCGAAGGGGGTGATGATCCACCACCGCGGCCTGGTCAATTACCTCTGCTGGTGCGCCAAGGCCTACGGCGTCGAGGAGGGCGGGGGCGCCCCCGTGCACTCCCCGGTCGGGTTTGACCTTACCATCACGAGCCTGCTCGCCCCGCTCATCGTCGGGCAGCAGGTGATCCTGCTCCCCGAAGGGGACGCGGTCGAGACGCTTAGACAACTGCGCGGCGGGACCGGCTACGGCCTGGTCAAGCTCACCCCGGCGCACCTGGAGCCCTTGAGCCGGGAGTTGAGACCCGAGGCGGCGGCGGCCTGGGCGCGGGCGCTGGTCATCGGCGGCGAGGCTTTGAGCTGGGAGGATCTGCGCTTCTGGGCGCGGCATGCCCCCTCGACCCGGCTGATCAACGAGTACGGGCCGACCGAGACGGTCGTCGGCTGCTGCGTCTATGAGGCGCGCGCCGGGGAGGCCGAGGCGGGCGCGGGGGGCGTGCCGATCGGGCGGCCGATCGCCAACACCCGGCTCTACGTCCTCGACGCGCGGCTCGAGCCGGTGCCGGTGGGGGTGGCGGGCGAGTTATATGTCGGCGGGGAGGGAGTGGGGCGGGGCTACCTCAACCGCCCGGAGTTGACCGCCGAGCGGTTCGTCAAGGACCCGTTCGGGGCGGACCCTGGGGCGCGCCTGTACCGGACGGGCGACCTGGCGCGCTACCGCGAGGATGGAGTGCTGGAGTTCCTGGGGCGTGTCGACGAGCAGGTCAAGGTCCGCGGCTACCGCATCGAGCCGGGGGAGATCGAGGCGGCGCTACGCGCCTGCGGGGCGGCGCGCGAGGCAGTGGTGGTGGCGCGTGAGGAGAGCCCGGGTGACAAGCGGCTGGTGGCCTACCTGGTGCCTGGCGAGGGGGGGCGGGTCAGCAGCGAGGAGTTGCGGCGGGAGCTGAGCGCGAAGCTGCCGGCGTATATGGTGCCTACGGCCTTCGTGGCGCTCGAGGCGTTGCCGTTGACGCCGAACGGGAAGGTCGACCGCCGCGCTCTGCCCGCCCCCGAGAGGACCGCGGGTGAGGGCACTGGAGAATATGTGGCGCCGCGCGACGCGCTCGAGCTCCAGCTCACGAAGATCTGGGAGAAGGTGCTCGGCCTCCAGCCCATCGGGCTCAGAGACGACTTCTTTGAGCTCGGGGGCCATTCGCTGCTCGCCGTCTCTCTCTTCGCCCAGATCGAGACGAGTTTTGGAAGGAGCCTCCCCCTGGCGACTCTCTTCCAGGCGCCGACGGTGGGGCAGATGGCCGAGATCCTGCACCAATGGGATTGGGCGCCGGCCTGGACCTCACTAGTGCCGATTCAGCCCGGCGGGTCCAAGCCGCCCTTCTTCTGCGTCCACGCCGGGGGCGGGCACGTCCTGTTCTACCGCGACCTGTCGCGCCGCCTGGGCCCGGACCAGCCCTTTTACGGGCTCCAGCCGCTGGGCCTAGACGACGCGGAGCACGAGGGCCATTCGCGGGTCGAGGAGATGGCGGCCCACTACATCCAGGAGATGAGGAGCCTGCAGCCCGAGGGGCCCTACTACCTCGGCGGGGCCTCCTTCGGGGGGACGGTCGCCTTCGAGATGGCTCAGCAACTGCACGCTCAGGGCGAGAAGGTCGGACTAGTCGCCTTGTTTGATACGAACGGGCCGGGCTACCCGCGGCTGCTGCCGACGATCACGCCCTTGCGCGCCAATATCTATCGTCACATCGAAAGGCTCGAGCACCACCTCGGGAGCTTGCGGCTGCTCGAGCCAGTGCAGAAGCCCGGTTATCTCTGGAAGAAGGCGAGGAAAGCGCAGAGGATGTTGAGGCTCGTCATCAGAGAGAAGGCGAATGGACTCGCCCGTCAGGTGCACCTTGCCCGGGGCTACACCCTGCCGAAATCCCTCATGGAGACGCAGGATACGATCCAGCAGGCCCTGAGGAATTACGAGCCGAAGGTCTACCCGGGCAAAGTGACTCTGTTCCGAGCCCAGGCACAGCCGCGCGGGATCCACCCCGACCCGACTATGGGGTGGGGCGATTACGTGAGCGGGGGGCTAGAGATTCAAGAGGTGCCTGGCAGTCATGGGTCAGTGGTGGTCGAGCCCTGGGCCCGCTTCTTGGCCGGCGCGCTGGCGGAGTGCCTAAATCAGACCACACAAGATAAGGACAAGGAATAGTCCACGGATGACACAAAGAGCACGGATGCTCACGGGTCTGATCCGCGAAGCTCCGTGCTCTCCGTATCATCCGTGGGCTATTCTTTTGGCTGAATAGAGCTCCATTTGCCCAATCTCGTTATGAAGATACTGATTGCCAGTTCAATTGATCCTGAGGCTGTTGAAAAACTAAGTGGGCGGCATGATGTTATTTGTGCTCTGAATGCGAGGAATGAAGAATTAAGGTCGCTTGTTAAAGATCGTGAAATCCTGATATTCCGTAGCGGAGTTCACATCGATGCCGGGATGTTGTCATCCGCGCCTCATCTGGGCATGTTAATTCGGGCTGGATCAGGCCTTGATAATGTGGATATTGAATATGTTTGCCAGCGCGGCATCAAGCTGATAACAATTCCTGAGCCTGGCGCCAAGGCGGTTGCGGAAATGGCTTTTGCTTTAATGCTCGCCGTATCCCGCAATATTGTTACTGCCCATCAATTGCTTTCAAAGGGGAGATGGGCTAAAGCCGAGCTACAGGGTCACCTCATCACCGATAAAGTATTGGGGATCGTAGGTCTGGGGAATATCGGCACCAGAGTCGCCCGACTTGGGGCAGCCTGGGGCATGCACCCTGTCGGCTGTGTTGCACACCGATCACAGGAACGCGCTGAAGCCATGCGTGACATGGGTATTGAGCTCCTGAGTTTTGACGAGGCCATTGCCGTAGCTGACTTTGTCAGCCTGCATGTTCCGCTAACAGAATCCACCCGCTGGCTAATTAATGCAGATGCCTTGTCTCGAATGAAACCAGGAGCTTTTGTGATCAATCTTGCGCGAGGTGGGGTCGTCGATGAGAAGGCCCTCTACAATGCATTAACCAACAATAGCAAATTGGCCGGGGCCGCACTCGATGTTCATGAGCAGGAGGGGGAAGGCAAGATTTCACCATTAGCTAGCCTGCCAAATGTCATTCTGACCCCACACCTTGGTGCCATGGCTATTGAATCACAGCGCGAAATAGGACGGCGCCTGATTGAATTGGTAGAATCCTTCGCTATCGTTGCCTGATTAAAGTACGGGACTCAAAGAGAACAAGGTCGTGAGCGGTTTTTTGCCTTGTTTGATGAGCCTGAACAATGACAAATCCGAGAATACTGATCGGAGGTAAAAACGTGGGAAGAGCAGAGGTCAAGCGAAAAGAACTTCGGGAAGGCCTTCGGGGAGCCAAACCCTTTGTCGCCGTAGGGGCCCATGATGCGATGAGCGCGCGGCTAATTGAAGATTATGGGTTCGACGCAGTCTGGGTCAGTGGGTTTGGCGTGTCCACAATGGCGTACGCCATTCCAGACCTTAATTTGATCACCATGACGGAGGCGTTAGCCGCAGCAACCCGCATGAATGCCGCGACCACCTTGCCCGTTGTGGCCGATTGTGACAATGGCTTTGGCGCACTTTCCAACGTGGTGCGTACGGTCAGAGAGTATGAGCGAGCTGGCATAGCGGGTATTTGCGTGGAAGATAATGCCTTCCCCAAACGGAATAGTCTCTATAAAACCGGTTCCGACCGCGAGCTCGTTCCCCTCAAGGAACAGGCGAGGCGCATTAGGGCGGGAAAGGGGGCGCAGGAAACAGACGACCTTGTTTTCATTGCCCGGGTAGAAGCTCTCATTGCCGGGCATGGCGTCGAAGAGGCATGTAGGCGAGCAGACGCTTATGTTGACGCGGGGGCAGACGCTATTCTCATCTCTTCGTGTGATGAGACGCTGAGCGAAATTGAAGAATTCCTGAGTCGCTGGCAAGGACTGGGGGAAGTACCTTTAGTTGCGGTCCCGACACTTTTCCCCACCTTCACGACCGAACAGTTGTATGAGAAGGGTTTTCAAATGATCATTTTGGCTAATCAGCTGATGCGTGCGTCGGTGAAAGCAATCGAAGACACCCTCCAGACCTTGCGCGAGGAGAGAAACGCCGCTTCCGTTGAGCAGCAGATAGCGCCGATCGACCATATTTTCAGGCTGGTGAAGACAGAGGCAGCGATCGACCTTGAGAGTAAGCTCGATCAAGGCCCGGGGGATTTTGGGCCGGAGTTATTGGGGGAAGCGAGCCTTCTTTCTGGCATGAAATGAGGCCGTCCCTTAGAGCTACGCGTCGCAGGCGGCCAGCAGAAGCAGATCACCACGGGGGACACGGGGAGTACCGGGGAAAGGTAGAACGCCTTGACCTTGTTGCTACCCCGTGCCCCCCGTGGTTTAACCTCTCAACGTGACACGGGAGGCAGAATTGAGCGAATTCTCTGTACCTATTCTTCGTTCCCCCTCATGGCAGCATTCTTTTCAGGGCAGCCGCGTCCGCCCGACCAACCCTTTCGTCGAGTTCAGAGAGGAGGAGATTGAGCAATCGATCCCCGATCGGTTCGATCAAATAGTGCGCAGCTATCCCAGCCGCATTGCAGTCAAGAGTAAGGGTCAGGTACTCACCTACGCGGCGCTCAATCACGGTGCCAATTGGGTGGCACGTACCATCCTGGCCGAGCGCGGCGAGCGCCAGGAACCGGTGGCGCTCCTGCTCGAACACGGCGCCCCGGCGGTTGTCGCGATGCTCGGCGTGTTGAAGGCCGGGAAGTTCTACGTACCGCTTGATCCCTCCCATCCCGACGCAAGAACCAGCTATATCCTGGAGGATACACAGGCAGGCCTAATTGTGACTAACAGCAGGAATCTCCCTCTGGCCCGTCGGCTGGCCCGGGGCACGGCCCACCTGATCAACCTTGACGAGCTGGACTCCAGCCACTCTCCTGAGGGGCCCGGCCTGCCGATATCACCTGACGCCCTGGCTTATATCATTTACACGTCCGGCGCGACCGGGCAGCCGAAAGGGGTCATCCAGAATCACCGGAACGTGCTTCATAAGGCCATGGAGTACACCAACAGTGTCCACGTCTGTGCGGATGATCGACTGGCTCTTTTCTACTCGCCTAGTACCAGTGGCGCAGTCAGGGACATTTTCAGCGCTTTGCTCAACGGCGCGGCCCTCTTTCCGTTTGCTCTCAAGGAGGAAGGGCTGAGTGATCTGGCCGGCTGGCTGATCCGGGAGGAGATCACTATCTACAACTCTGTGGCGACGGTCTTCCGCCACTTCATCAGCACCCTGACCGGAGAGGAGCGGTTCCCCAAGCTGCGCCTGGTCCATGTGGGGAGCGAGACGATCTACAAGAGGGATGTGGAGCTCTACCAGACGCACTTCTCCGAGGGCTGTATCTTCGTCGCTAACCTCGGGTCCACGGAAGTAAGCCCGATCCGGCAGTACTTCGCCGATAAGGAGACCCGGATCGCCGGCAGTACTGTACCTGCCGGCTATGCAGTCAAGGACACTGAGGTCCTCATCCTCGACGAGGACGGCAGAGAGTTGGGCCCCAACCACATTGGTGAGATCGCGGTCAGGAGCCGCTATCTTTCCCAGGGCTATTGGCGAAGTCCCGAACTCACACGAGCCGCATTCCTGCCTGACCCGGAAGGGGGGGACAAGCGCATCTACCGTACCGGGGACCTGGGTCGGATGCTCTCCGATGGCTGCCTTGAGCACCTCGGGCGAAAAGACTTTCAGGTGAAAATCAGAGGTCATCGGGTTGAAGTCGCGGAGATTGAGTTAGCACTGCTTGACCACCTCGCCCTCAAGGAAGCTGTCGTTCTGGCCCGGGAGGGCCGGCCCGGTGACGCACAGCTGGTGGCTTATGTTGTCTCAGCCGCGCAGCCTGCGCCTACTGTCAGTGAGTTGCGCAGCTTCTTAAGTGAGAGGCTGCCTGACTACATGGTGCCTTCGACCTTCGTGCTGCTCGAGGCCTTGCCGCTGACGCCAAGCGGCAAAGTGGACCGCCGGGTGCTTCCCGCGCCCGAACGGGCCAGGCCCGGGCTGGCGCAAGCTTTTGTGGCTCCCCGCACTCCGGCGGAGAAGGCGCTCGCGGGTTTCTACGCTGAAGCTCTCGGGCTGGGGCGGGTTGGCGCCCATGACAATTTCTTCGATCTCGGCGGCCATTCGCTCTTAGCCTCGCAGGTCATGTCTCGTGTGCACGCTGCTTTCCAAGTAGAGTTGTCCGTCAACAGCCTCTTTGAGGCACCTACTGTGGCCGAGCTGGCTGAGCGCATCGAGATAGCTCTCTGGTTAGCACCGGGGGCAGGGGTTGGGGCCGGTGATCAGGTGGGCGCCCGCGAAGAAGGTGAGTTATGAGATTGGTCGAGCTCTTAGCTTACCTCCGCGGTCGCGACGTAAAGCTCTGGGCTGACGGTGGCCGGCTGCGTTATAGCGCCCCCCTGGGGGTGCTGACGCCGCCCATCGGCGCTGAGCTGGCCAAGTACAAAGCGGAAATCCTCAAGTTCTTATCCGACGCTGATACGGCGTGCTTCAGGCGACCGCCGATTCGGCCGATCTTGCGCGCAGCAGAACTCCTTCCCTCCTTTGCTGAACACCGGTTGTGGTTTATCGATCAGCTCTCAACTCACACTTCTGCCTATAACTCCCAGAGGGCCGTGCGGCTAAAAGGTCCACTCAACGTGGCCGCGCTGGAGCAGAGCCTCAATGAAATCGTCCGACGTCACGAAGCCTTGCGCACCACCTTTCCATCGGTCGACGGCCGGCCATTTCAAGTGATCACTCCGGCCTCGCTCTCAAGGCTGCCAGTTATCGATTTACGTGAGCTTGGTGAAACCACCGAGCGCGAGGCCGAGCGGCTAGTCACCGAAGAGGCCGAGCGCCTGTTCGACCTGGCGCAGGGCCCGCTATTTCGCGCCACACTGTTATGTCTGGCCGACGAGGATCACATACTGACACTGACGATGCACCACATCGTCACCGACGGCTGGTCGATGGGAGTGCTTTTCCGGGAACTCGCGGCGCTCTATGAAGCCTTCTCGCAGGGGCAACCCTCGCCACTCCCTGAGCTCCCGATCCAGTACGTTGACTTTACATACTGGCAGCGCGAGTGGTTGCAGGGCGAAGTCCTGGAGAGGCATCTCTCCTACTGGAAGCAACAACTCGAGGGCGCCCCGGCGGCGCTTGAGCTGCCGACGGACCGTCCTCGGCCGGCAGTGCAAAGCTTCCGCGGCGCGAGCCAACCCTTGGTGCTTTCGAAGGGTTTGACCGAGGCTCTGAAGGCCCTGAGCAAGCAGGGAGGGGCGACGCTGTTTATGACGCTGCTCGCGGCTTTCCAGACGTTGCTCTCCCGCTACACGGGGCAGCAGGACGTGGTCGTGGGCTCACCTACTGCAGGGCGCACTCAGGCCGAGCTTGAGGGTCTGATCGGATTCTTTATCAACACGCTAGTGCTGCGGACAGATCTCTCGGGCAATCCCACATTCCGCGAGTTGCTCGGGCGGGTGCGCGAGGTGGCGCTCGGGGGTTACGCGCACCAGGACATCCCGTTTGAGAAGCTCATGCAGGAGTTGCAGCTGGAGCGGAGCATGAGCTACACGCCGCTCTTCCTGACCATGTTTGTCCTGCAGAATACCCCGGAGCTTGAGCTTAAGCTGTCGGGCCTGACTGTGAGCCCGGTGAAGGTCAGTAGAGCGACGGCGAAGTTTGATCTCATGCTCGCCATGGTCGAAGGGACGGAAGGGTTGCGGGGAACGTTATCGTACAAAGCCGATCTGTTTGACGCTGCGACGATGAGACGGATGGCAGGGAATTTCCAGGTCCTGCTGGAGGGTATCGTCGCCAACCCAGACCAGCGTCTCTCGGATCTCCCACTCCTG
>Ga0075421_100012982_pt1 | contig 10368 bp, 12 predicted proteins | sample SoiMetdeltSBSDD5_FD_75292 | JGI IMG/M metagenome (GOLD analysis project Ga0075421, IMG submission 75292) | Bulk soil microbial communities from a Populus tree surrounding site in Tennessee, USA - Soil MetaG P. deltoides SBSDD5 | ecosystem: Environmental > Terrestrial > Soil > Tree plantation... | reverse complement strand
CGAGACCGAGTTCGTCGCCGCGGCCAGGGCATCGACCAAGGACTGCGGCCTGCGGCCCGTCAGCTTCGTCAAGCCGATCGGGGCCGAGAACGAGTGGTCCGGCTCGCTAGTCCTTTGACGTTTAACGGACGGGGTACCCAGCGGCAATTGGGGTTGCGCGGTCGGGCTCGCCGAGCGGGGTGCTCGTGCTCGACCGTCAATGCCATTCGACGGCGAGCCTCCTGTGCGGCACTGCCCGGCGCGGCTGGCAGCCGTCTTCCGCCGGAGAGCTCGCGCAGGAGCTGCAGAAGGCGGAGATCCGGCCGAGGGCGGGACTCGCGCTCGTGCACGGCTGACTCGGCGACCGCCACCGCGCGGCATGCGACCGCCTCGCGCAAGACCGGCTCAAGCTCCCGGAACGCCGGCTTGCGCTTGGCCATGCCGCTGAGTGAGTTCTGGTCGAGGTACAGCAGCGTCGTCATGGCTCGTCAAGAGCGGCGCTTGGCGCGCCTCGACTGCTGCCCGCGGAAGGGTCCCGACGATTCAGCTCAAGCACGGCCCCTGTCATGACGTTCTATTACTCGTAGCACTACGAGTGCTATTAGGGCTTAATCGGTGCTGGATCGCGCGGGGCTCGCGCGACCTGGACCGCGTGCTCAGCATCGCCTCTCCACTGGGGCTCTACGCCGAGGAGTTCGCCACCGCCGGCGGCCGCCACCTGGGAACGTCCCCCAGACCTTCTCGCCCCTCCTGCGTCCCGCTCCTAAGCACTCCGCCGATCCTGGCCGCCCCTCCGGCTTTCGCAGTCGTAACCCTGGATCGATCGACTTGACTGGATCGAGCGCGCGATCGAGATCGGTGAGGAGGTCGGTTGCGGATCACTCACTGGTGGTTGCCCTCCTCTCCCCGCTTATCACGCGGTCGAGCAGCACCCGCACGCCGGCACGCGGTGGTTTCCGCGATCGCACGGACAGCCCGGCGCGGCCATGGATCGCTGGGCCGCCGGTTGAATGCCCAGGGATGTCGGTGCCCACCGCTCGGTATAGCCGGTCAGGTCGCCGTCGTTGAGCGCGTCGACGCACTCGCGGTGATAGCGCTCGGCCGCCTGCTTGAACGCGACGACGTCGGGGTGGACCGGTGCGGCTTCGGTCAGCAGCGCGTCAGCGAGCTTGAAGCTGACCGGGTTACGGCGGTACTCGGACGCGGCCCGGCCACCCCCCACAAGGGAGGGTCTATCTACCGACTTTTGGCTCGCGGTTTCCCCCGCCTAGCGTGACGCTAGCGTGACGCTAGCGCTAGCCTTCGCTGTCACGCCATCCGTCACGCCAGGAACCCCCGCCATGACGCGCAACTGCTCGGTCTGCGGCAAGCGCTACGAAGCCCAGCGCTCCACCTCGCGCTACTGCTCGGACGCCTGCCGCCAGCGAGCGCACCGCAAGCGGATCCGAGACAGCCACGCCGGAGCCAAGCCTCCGCAGCAGTGCCAGCACGAGCAGCGCGAGCGCGAGCAGTTCGTCCGCAGCCTCGGCGTGACAGCCTCGCCGCTGGTGGCCCAGGGGGTGATCTACCTGCTCGACCGGGCGGCGAACATGGCTCTGCGCGAGATGGTGGATACCGGCATCAACGCGACGGCCGTGGGCAACGTCGAGCGCTCCTATGCGACCTTCCGGGCGCATTTAGAGCGCGAGCTGCACGTGGCTCGGGCCGCCGCAACGGAGCTGGCTGACGAGGACTGAGGCGTCCGCGCCGAAGCAAGAGCCCTGCAACTCCCCCCGGCGGTAGAAGCCGGCTGCGTTCCTTGAGCGCCCTCGGGTGTCTGAGTCGCTGGCGGCCGTCGCCGATCCCCTTCGCGCGAAGCGAGGCCTGCCCTTCAGACGCGTGACACGGTCGTAATGAACGATCGCCGGGTGCGGCGGCGCGGGCCCTTGCTGCTCTCGCAATCTCAGGCGGAGCGCGATCCGCTCCGGACCGACTCGCCGACGTACCGTCGCGTAGGCTGAAACGCCATGGCGGAGTTGATCGAGTCGCCGGTTCGCGTTGAGGCGGCGGGGCAGCCGCCGAAGACCATCGAGGAGTTCACAGGCCGCGCTTCGACGGGAGAGATGCGGGTAAGCATCGCGCGCATGCGCTCCCCAGCTGGCTGGGCCGTGCCCGGTCAGCGTCCGGAGTTCGATGAGTACACAGTCGTGCTCGGCGAGTCAGTGCACGTGGAGACCGACTCGGGAACGCCTGAAGTACGGGCCGGCCAGGCGGTGCTGGTCCGCGCGAGAGAGTGGGTGCGCTACTCGACGCCCCAAGGCGCTGAACACGCACAGATCTGCCTTCCGGCCTTCTCGCCTGAGACGGTTCACCGCGACGCCTGACCACTGCTTCGACCGCAAAGCGAGCGCTCCTTCGTCGTGCGGCGCGCTGTCGCGACCACGCGGAAGCGCAACTAGACGAATCTCTTCATGAAGTCGAGTGCCGTCTGTGCCACCTCGCGCCAGGGCGCGCACGCGGCCGGTCCGAGACTTGCGCCTCGGACGAATTGTGAGTTTGCGCCGGTGCTCGATCGCGACCGCTCCTCGCTTGGATGCGGTCGTCTCCCCCGAGGGTTGCTTGGTTGTTCTGGCTCAGTCGCGCGGATCGTTGCCGATGCCGTACCGCCCGTGCAGCGAGACGTACAACACGTCCGCGGAGGGTCAGTCCCTGGCGCGTGCGGTCGATGATGGGCGCGATCAGCCGGCCGTGCGCGGCGAGCTGCTCGATCAGTGGCGACGGGACATCGGGGCACGCCGCGGTGATGCAGATGCGTCGTAGGGGCGTGCTCGGGGTCCCCGAGACCGCCGTCGCCGTGAATGAGGACGATGTCGGCGTGGCCAGTCCGTGCCAGGTTCTCGCGGGCGAAGGCCAGCGTCGTGGCGTCGATGTCGATGGCCACGACCAGGTCCGCGCGGCCGACCACCTCGCGGGCCAGCGCCGTGCCGTAGCCCGATCCGACGCCGACCTCGAGGAACCGGTGGCCTTCGTCGAGGCCGAGCGGCTCATAGAACAGCGGATAGCTGTGCGGGCACGAGATCGTGGCTTGCTCGCCGGGGAGCGGCAGCGGGATCTCTTCGTAGGCGTGGTCGCGGTAGCCCGCCGGGATGAAGTCCTCGCGCCGCACGTCGAGCATCGCCCGACGCAGCCGCTCGGAGCGAAGCAGCCCGCGACGCTCGAGCTCCCCGATCTTCGCTTCGCGCTCGCGCCGCAGGTCCTCGTCGCCCTTGACCGGTCGACTCGGCAGCGGAATGAACCACCCATCGCTCATCGGCCCACGCGACCCAGGCGGCTCAGCACGTGACGTGGAACAGCCCGACCGCCCTGCCCTCGCTCTCGTTCCAGATCCCGATCACCTGAGGGGTGGGCAGCAGCACGATCTCGCACGCCTTCCGGGCAAAGAAGTCGGCCGCCTCGGGCGAGAGCCGCACCCTGCCGTACTGGCCGGCGCCGACGATCAGGCGGTCTGCGCCCGCTGCCCGCCCGTAGACGTACTTGGCCTCCTCGAGCGAGATCGTGTGCGACGTCCCGTAGACCGCCTTGGACAGCTTCTTCTTGCGCTTGGTTACCTCGCCGTCAGGGCTGATGACGACGTCGTGGTCAAACACCGTCCCCTCGACGGTGATCGAGCCGAAGTCCGTTGCGTCGATCCGGGGCCTCACCCCACACCTCCAGTTTGCCAGCCAGCAAACATCCGGGACTCGCGATGCTCGGGTCAGACCGCCGCGCGCGCCTTCCCGAAGTCGTCGACCCCAAGTACGAGCCTGACCCCGCCGAAGGTTGTGTACGCCAGCTCGATGTTCACTCCGGCGTCGGCGACCTTGCGCGCGACTTGCGCCACCGTCCCGGGGCGATCCTCGATGTCGACGACGATCACCTCGCGCTCATCGCCCACCTCGAGTCCGGCGTTCTCGAGGGCGCCGCGCGTGGCCGTGACGTCCTCGACCAGGATGTGCACGGCCGCCCTTCCCCCGCCGGTCGCCAGGCAGCACAACCCGTCGATGTTGACGCCTGCGCCTGCCGTCGCCTCTCCCAGCCTCGCCAGCTCGCCCGGCCGGTCGTCCAGAACCACGCTGAGGTCTTTGGCCATCGCTTGCCTCGCTTTCGAGTCCGCGCCGCCTGTCCCAGGAGGCATAACGCGCGCGTCGGTCGACGTCAAATGCCCCGGGGCGGCGCGGCGAAAGGCGCTGGGTGCTCGGCGCCAGCGAGCCGCTTCTGGCCGCGGCGTGACGCTCGAATCTCATGCCTGCGTACCCGTGGCGCTACGAGTGCCATGAGGGCGTAAGCGCCTGCCCGGGCGTGGCTTACGGCGGCTGCCGTCGCAGACCGTGCCGTTGTGGCGCCGAAGCAGTTTCGGCAGCTAGCTGCGGTCGGCTTCGGCCGGGCTAGCGTCGGCCAGGAAGCGGCGCTCTTCCTCGGTTGTTGCTTGGCGGCGCACATCTGCGGCCAGACCTGGCCGCCCCAGACCTCGGGACAAAAACGCCATCCGTGACTCCGGCCTCCGGTGCCACGAGCAGTGGAGGGTCGGCCATTTACGGCCAGGCCCGGTTCGATTTGGTTCCACGCCGTTGGATACCAGCCGGCTGCTGGCTGGGCTTCCGGTGTTTCCGGACGCAGTGCACCAGACCCAACCGACAGTTGTCGAAAACCCAGCACCAAGAGGCGGTGGCGGTCGGCTTGGGTGGGTAGGTTGTCGGCGGTTGGCCGAGGTGAGAGGCTGGGCGATCGATGTCGCAGCAGGACGTCGAGGTTGTGCGGCGCTCGTTTGACGTCTGGAACACGGGGGACGTCGAGGCCATCCGTGGCCTCTACGCCGAGGATGCTGTGATCGAGGGAGGGACGGGGCTCGGCAGGACGTTGGAGGCCGGCGACCCGATCGGGCGCTGGGTCGCGGAGACTCAAGAGCCTTGGGCTGAGGTGCGCTGGGAGCATGAGCGTGTGGTAGAAGGCGATGGGTTGGTCCTCAGCTTCTACCGGGCGGTTGGCATCGGTCGCCGAAGCGGTGTCGATGTGGTGCGCGACCTCGCCGCGGTGTACCGCATCCGCGACGGGCTGATCGCGAACGAGCGGGTGTATCTCGATCGTGACGAGGCCGTCGAAGCCGCCGGCCTGCGCGAGTGGACCGGAGACACGTCTTTCTAATGTGGCGGGGTCCAGGTTGGCGTCTGGCCCTTGGAGGTCGCCTGGTCGGATTGGGCCCGGGCCAGGCAGGAGCCGATGGCCACGCCCCAGGAAGCCGAGGCACTAGAGTGCCATTAGGACGTAATGGGCCAAGGCTCGGGGGCGTGCTCGGCCGCGCGAGGGAGCTGAAGCACGAGCTACGCTCTGGGGCACGGGCAGCCTCGTGTCAGCCGTCGGCTGCGTCGCCAGCCACAGCTCCTCGCAGGCCCGCCCCGTCGTGGCAGCGCACCGGACTGGTGGGCGAGGTGGAGTGCTCGGCGCGGTGCCGCGACCCGAGGGGTGTCGCGCGGTCGTTACCTGAGGCGCGTGGAGAACGTGTCCGAGCCGAGTGCCCCGTTCGCCTGCAGTGCGAGGTTCGCTGCGAAGAACGGCTGGAAGGCGGTTCCGGCACCGTCGAGTCCCTGGTAGTCGCCCAGGAAGAAACCACCCGCCGGCGCCGCGGCGGCGTGGTCGAATGTGGGTGTCACGCGTTGGCTCGCCGACCACGTGCGCCCGCCGTCGGTCGATGTGGTCAGCCACTCTGCTGTCTGAAACGATCCGTCCTTCGTCGACGTGTCATCGCGCAGGTCGTAGTAGAGGATGCCGACGCGGCCGCGCGTGTCGACTGCGATCGCGGGCGTGAACGCGTCTTGTGCCCCCGCGGGCGTGTCGTTGGCCTTCACCGGCGTGGACCACGTCTGCCCTTCGTCCCGCGACGAGGTGACGAGGACGTCGGTGCGCTTCCCGTTAGAGAAGCGGACGTCCTGCCAGGTCGCGTAGAGCGTCCCGTCCGTTGCGACCGCGAATGCCGGGACGGTGTCGCCCGTACGCAGCCCGGGAACGGGCAGCGACTGCATGTCCATGACGAGCCGCGGAGCGGTGAACGTCCGGCCTCCGTCCTTCGAGAGGGTCATCCACAGACTTTGGCTGTTCTTCTTGAGGCTGGCGTTGTCGAAGTAGGTCCCGAGGACGGCGACGTCGCCGTTCGGGAATACGACGGGGACGTTTCCGATCGTCTGCTTGTTGTTTCCCGTCCCGAACACGACCTGAGGCGTCAAGAAGCTCGCGCCCCCGTCGGTCGAGCGGGAAAACATGGCCGGGCCGGTGAAGGTCCCGACGAACGGCTTGCCGAGCGGGTCCTCGATCAGGCGGTCCCACGCGACGTAGACGTTGCCGCGATTCGGGCTCGAGCTCCAGTCGTCCACGGCCAGCGCGTTCTTGTCGTTGAAGAACTCGAACTGACGATCAACGATCACCGGGACCGGCGCACCCCAGGTCAGGCCGCCGTCGGTCGACGTGCTGACGAAGAGCCCGTTGTCGGGGCCGGTGTCATCGAAGCCGAGGCTGAACGCGTAGGCGCGGTTTGACGGGCCGAAGTCGACCCAGGGGTCGGTGACCCGCTGGAACTCTCCGCCCGCGAGGATGCTCACGCCCTGAAGCGGGCTGTTCGTCCACGTGCGCCCACCGTCAAAGCTGGTGCCCAGGACGAGGTTGCGCGATCCGCCGCTCGTCCAGCGGTCCTCCTGCCACATCCCGACGACGTTGGCACGGTTCGACTGGTTGACCGAGACCATCGGCTCGGTCTGCGAATCGAGCGTCACGCTTCCGCTCGTCGTGAGCTCCTCCGGCGTCAGTGGCGCGGAGACGCCCTGGTCGGTGGATACGCGCACGAGCCCATCCAAAGACGGCGCCGCCGGCGTGGTCACCGGTCCGGGAACGGCGTTGGGGTCGCCGGACACTCCGGCCGAGAAGACGGCGCCGTGGAAGGTGCGTCCGGCGGGCCCACGAGCGGTCGCCGATCCCGCGAAGAGCGCACCGAGCAACGCGAACGCGGTCGTCATCGCGAGCAGTCGTTTCACACCTCCACCTCCCATGAGCTTGTGCGGTTACCGGAGCCCGCACCTCGGCAAAGGATCCCATGTCCGCCGCCCTGCCGTCTAGGCCGACCATCGCCGTCGCGCGCGACGTGAGCGCCGGGAGTCCGGTTCGCCGAGCGTTGGAGCCCGGGGGAAGGACCTGCGCGAGCAGCGCTACGAGACCCTGCTCGCAACGGTCACGGTCTAGCGTGGGCGTTGCCGCGACGAGTGGGGGGCCCCCGTGGCCGGAGGGCCCCACGCCGTCAAGCGCCTAGGAGCGCTGAAGAGGAACTCGTCGGTCGGGTTCGGGTTGGGAAACTCTCCCACTCCCGGGCTGCCCAACGTGGACAGGAGCCGGAACGCGCTGCCCTGCGAGTCCACGCCCTGATAGTCGCCCACGAAGTAGCCGCGGGCGTACGGCGTCTCGTGCAGGTCGAAGGGCCCGTCCACCTGAGTGTCCGTCCAGGTCGCTCCCCCGTCGTGCGAGTGGGCGATCCAATGGTTGGTGATGAGCTGATTCCGGTCCTCTGCGTTCGGCCGGTCGTTGCGGAAGTCGTAGTACGACACCGCCACGACGCCCTGGTCATTCACGTGCACCGTCGGCTCGAAGGCCTGGTCGGTGAACGCGTCGCTGGGCGTGCCGTTGACCTTGATCGGGCCCGTCCAAGACTGCCCGCCGTTATCGGAGTACGACAGCAGAATCAGGTCGTCGCCGCGCGGGTTGTCCTGATGGTCCTGCCACGCCACGTACAGGCGGCCCGGATGCGAGTCCGGAGCGGTGGGCGAGCTCGTGTCCACCGCCAGATCGATGATCACGCCGTCCGACCGCACGATCGTGCACGGCGGGTTACCGGTGATGAACGGCCGGCACTGGATCGGCTCGGGATCGCTCTCGCCGATCGCGTGGACCGGCGCGACCGTGGTGGCCCGCTTCGACCACGTCTCGCCCTTGTCGGTCGAACGGATGACCTGGACGTCCGCGCTCCCCTTGACGGTCGCACCCTGGTGGAGCACCTGCGAGTGCAGGTGCATGAACCCGTCGACCAGCGTCCCGTCCGGCAGGACGATGACCTGGTTGGCGATCGTCTGATCCCGCGTCCCGGGGTCGTAGATCTCTCGTGCCGGCTCCCAGGTCGGGCTGTTCGACGCGCCGTTTGTGGTGCGCGCGAACCAGGTCTGGAGACCGGCGTGGAAGCGGCGGGCACTGAGCGAATGAACGCGTCGTTCCTGAAGCCGTTCGCGAAGCGGTGGCGGGTCATGTGCGTCAACCGCAGAAGAGGCCTACCGGGCGGGATGTCGATGGCCGAACTGGCGCGGGAGCACGCCGACGCGATCCGCTCGTTGGGCGGCGGGGCGATCGACGTCGTCGGCATCTCGACCGGCGGCAGCATCGCCCAGCAGCTGGCCGCCGACCACCCCGACGTCGTCGATCGCCTCGTGCTACTCAGCACTGCCTGCCGGCTCGGGCCGGAGGGACGAGCCCTGCACCGCCGCGTGGCGGCCCGTATTCGGCGCGGCACCCACCGGCAGGCGCTCGCCGTGATGGCGGCGGGACTCGTTCCGCCCAGGCGAGGGCAACTCGCCGTCGCGGCCCTGGCGTGGCTCGCCGGTCCGCGCCTGCTCGCCGGGGGAGATGATCTGGCCGACATGGCCACGACGATCGAGGCGGAGGATGCTTTCGCTCTGGCGACCTGCCCGAGCCCCGACGCTGGTCCTGGCCGGTAGCGCGGATCGCTTCTACAGCCCGGAGCTCTTCGCCGAGACCGCGCGGTTGATCCCCGCCAGCCGGTTGCGCGTGTTCGAGCGTCGCGTCATCACCGCCGCGATGCATCCCCGCATGGTCTAGCGAGATGGCGCGCTTCATCGCGGAGGTGGACAGGCCGGCCTAGCGCCGCATCGCCTCCCGCGACGGCGGGATCGTCGTGCAGGCCCGGCCGACGCCGACCTCGGCTCTGCTCCACCAGCGTCTGCTGCGTTCGGATACTTGCGCCGGCGCGGAGCTTCTCCTCGCTCGAGAGCGGACGACGGGTTTGCGACCATGCCGAGGTCTAAGCTCGCTCTGTAGGCGAGTTCACGCTCAGCAGCGAGGCGTTCACACACGGCAGCGAGGTCCCCCGCCGCCACACGTGCGAGGGCGAGGATGTCTTTCCCGTGCTGACCTGGAGCGGCCCGCTATCGCGGACGCGTGCACTCACGCTGATCGTCGACGACCCGGATGCGTGCTACACGCCCTTGACGCCGCGCTCGACGTCGGCTCCGGGGCCGGGCGGCGCGAGCTCGAGCGCGCTCTCGCTGGGCCGTGCTTGCGACCGCGGAACTCATGGGCACCTACGAGCGCTGAGCCTGCCCGCGCTCGCCAGCCGCCGCGGCTCATGGTCGAGGGCCGGCCCGGGGCGGGCAAGACGACCGCGGTCGTCCGGCTGGTAGACCTTGTGCGCGCGGGCGGCTGTCTGTGACCGGGTTTGTCACGCGCGAGCTCCGCGAAGGGGGTGAGCGCGTCGGCTTCTCGCTCGGACGCTCGACGGCGAGCACGGCATCCTCGCGCACGTCGGCATCCGCGGCGGCCGCCGGGTTGGCCGCTACGGCGTCGCCCTCGACGACCTCGAGCGGCTTGCGATTCCGGCGGTCCGCGCCGCCGCGGATGTCGTCGTGGTCGACGAGCTGGGCAAGATGGAGCTCGCCTCGGCTGCGTTCCGCGACGCCGTGATCGCGCTGTTCGAGCGCCCCGTCGCGGTGGTCGCGACCGTGCACACCCACACACATCCGTTGACCGACCGGCTCAAACACCGGCCCTCGATCGCGGTCGTGCAGCTCACGCGTTCCAACCGCGACGAGCTCCCGACCGCGATCGCCTCGAGGTTGCTACTTCGCGTCATCAAGCGCTAAGCCTGAGGCCCTGGCACTACGAGTGCCATTAGGGCATAAGGCGACGCTGGGCTCGTGCTCTGCCTCGAGCGCCGGAAGCGTGGTGCTCGCCCCCGACAATCTCGCAGCTCGTTCGAGGCCCGCCGCGTGCGCGCCTGCTTGTCGCTCATTGCGATAGTCAGCTCCGCGCCGGCGAGACTGCTCTTCGTCGTCCAGAGTAGAGGCCTGGGCCTAGCCCTGGGTCAGATCAGGTTGCCCTGCGGAGGTGCTGGGTTGCCTTGTCTGTAAGGACGGCGGGATACCTCGCCGGCCGTGTCCCAGGAGTGCTCATGAATCCCAGCCTCAGCTAGCGGCATCCTTCGTACCTCCGGGGCTGGCCGACGTTGAGTACGTCCTATATGCAAGGAGCGAGGTGGGACACTGGACGGCGAGGCCGCGACGTCGGGTCGTTTGCCCCATTTGCGGCCGGGTACCGACGCTGGTGGGTGGT
>Ga0075421_100012981_pt1 | contig 10368 bp, 8 predicted proteins | sample SoiMetdeltSBSDD5_FD_75292 | JGI IMG/M metagenome (GOLD analysis project Ga0075421, IMG submission 75292) | Bulk soil microbial communities from a Populus tree surrounding site in Tennessee, USA - Soil MetaG P. deltoides SBSDD5 | ecosystem: Environmental > Terrestrial > Soil > Tree plantation... | reverse complement strand
CGCGAGGGTCTCGTTCTCGATTACATCCGCCGGAATCGCCGGCAAATCGCCCAGGTGGACAAGATTCCCGACGTGCGGCGGCGCAGTGCGCTCGAACTAGCCGAACGTTGCAACTACTACGCCGAGCACGCTCAGCAGGTCATCAGGCTGGCGCTGGCGCTGTTCGACCAGAGCCGGGCCGTGCACGGGCTGACCGACCGCGAGCGAGAGTGGCTCGAGTATGCCTCGCTGCTCCACGACGTCGGCGGGCTCATCAGCTATGCACGCCACCACCGGCACTCGTACTACCTGATCAAGAACGGGGATCTGCGCGGCTTTCACCCCGATGAGATCGAAGTCATCGCCCTCGTGGCGCGCTATCACCGGCGCGGCACGCCGAAGCGATCACACGACGAATACGCCAACCTTTCCTCGTCGCTGCGACGTACGGTCCGTACCCTGTCGTCGATTCTTCGGGTTGCGGAGAGCCTCGACCGTAGCCATGCTCAGGCGATCACGGGACTCGAGTTGCGCGATCGAGGCGACGATATGCTGCTGCTCGTGCATACGAGCTCCGATGCCGAGCTCGAGGTATGGGCCACCAACCGGCACTTGCAGCCGTTCGAGAAACTGCTCGGCAAGCCCGTCCGTCTCGAGTCGGCCATCACGCAAGGACCGGTCGCAAGCGCAGAGCCACGGCGAAAGTCCTCGCCGAAGCGCGTGGCGATGACCACCTCGAAGCCGCCCGCCAAAGCGGCGCTGTAACATGGATTTAACACCCAGGAAACAGGCGCGAAATTACCGTTAGATAGCGTGGGTTCGTGACCAACACGCCTATGCGCCCCCGCCTTTGCCTGCCGGCTTCGGCGAGGCATGCCCTGCTGTTGACTGCTGTTCTGCTCGCCGGATGCGGCGGCGGAAACACCGCCAGCACCGAGACGACGTCCGCCGCGCCGTCGGTGATCCAGATCGACGGCTCGAGTACGGTGTTTCCCATCACCGAGGCGGTCGCCGAAGAGTTTCAGAAAGCCAACAAGGCCGTCCGGGTGACCGTCGGCATCTCCGGCACCGGCGGCGGATTCCAGAAATTCTGCCGCGGCGAGACCGACATCAGCGACGCGTCCCGGCCGATCAGCGCCACCGAGATCGAGGCGTGCAAGAAGGCGGGCATCGAATACATCGAGTTGCCCATCGCCTACGACGGGCTCGCCGTGGTCGTGAATCCGAAGAACAGCTGGGCCTCGGCAATCACGGTCGCCGAGTTGAAGACGTTGTGGGCGCCAGAGGCTCAGGGCAAGGTCACGAAGTGGAGCCAGGTGCGACAGGGTTGGCCCGACCGTGAAATCCACCTGTTCGGCGCCGGCGTCGACTCGGGCACCTACGACTACTTCACCGAAGCCACCGTCGGCAAGCAGGGCGCGAGCCGCGGCGACTTCACCTCGAGTGAAGACGACAACGTGCTCGTTCAGGGCGTGAGCAGCGATGAACTGGCGCTCGGCTTCCTCCCGCTCGCCTATGTCGAGCAGAACAAGTCGGCGCTGAAAATCCTGCCGGTCGACGACGGCAAGAAGGAAAACGGCGATGGCCCGATCGTGCCGACGGCCGAGACGGTTCGTGACGGGACGTATCAGCCGCTGTCGCGGCCGCTCTTCATCTACGTCGGGCGCAAGGCCTCCGACCGCCCCGAGGTCCAGAAGTTCGTCGAGTCGTACTTCGTCGCGGAGAAATTGATGCGCGAAGTCGGCTACGTCGAGCTGACGCCGCAGATTTACGACCTGGCCAAGACGCACTTCGCCGAGCGCAAGGTGGGAACGGCATTCGGCGAGGGCGGATCGCAGGTCGGTCTCACACTCGAGAAGCTGCTCGCTCGAGAGAAATGACCGTGCGCCCCGCTCAAGAACCGCGTCGCGGGTTGAGGCGGTTCGAGTTCGTGATCGAGTGGGGCCTCTTTCTCTGCGCCCTGCTGTCGATTGGCACCACGATCGGCATCATCGTGGTGCTCACCGTGGAAACGGTGGCGTTCCTTCGCGAAGTGCCGATCGTCGAATTCCTGACCGGCACGGAATGGACGCCGCTGTTCGCGATGCCGCGCTTTGGCGTCCTGCCGCTCGTCGTCGGCACCACGCTCGTCTCACTCATTGCGATGCTCGTGGCGCTGCCAATGGGACTGTTCAGCGCCATCTATCTGAGCGAGTACGCCAGCGTCGGTCTCCGGCGCGTGGTGAAACCGGTGCTCGAAATCCTGGCCGGTGTTCCGACGGTGGTCTACGGCTACTTCGCGCTGCTGTTCGTCACACCGCTGCTGCAGCGCTTCATCCCGTCGCTCTCGGGGTTCAATGCGCTTGGACCCGGCATCGTGATGGGGATCATGATTCTGCCGCTGGTCTCGTCGCTTGCCGAAGACGCGATGCGCGGCGTACCGCGCGGACTGCGTGAAGGCTCCTACGCGCTGGGCGCCACCAAGATGCAGACGAGCCTGCGCGTCGTGGTGCCGGCGGCGTTCTCGGGCATCACCGCCGCCTTCATCCTCGCCGTCTCGCGCGCCATCGGCGAGACGATGATCGTGGCCATTGCCGCGGGGCAGCAGCCGCGGCTCACGTGGAACCCGACCGTGCCGGTCGAGACGATGACCGCCTACATCGTGCAGATCAGCCTCGGCGATACGCCGCAAGGCACGCTCGAGTACCGCACCATCTTTGCCGTCGGCATGCTGCTGTTCATCGGGACGTTCGGGTTGAACCTGGTGAGCGCGTGGCTGCGCGAACGTTTCCGTGAGGAGTACGCGTGAGCCAGTCTGCTCCTGTCACGCTCGGCGCGGACCCTGCCGATCGAATGATCGCGTGGCGGCGCTTCGCCGATGTCGCGTTCCAGGTGCTCGCGCTGATCGTCCTGGTGGTGGCGCTCGCGTGCCTGGGCGCACTGATCTGGGACATCATCAATGACGGCGCCGGGCGGCTGTCGTGGGACTTCATCACCAGCTTCTCGTCGCGGCGCGCGTCGCAGGCCGGCATCTGGCACGCGCTCACCGGCAGCGTGTTCGTGATCCTGGTCACCGCGCTCATCGCCGTGCCAATCGGCGTCTCGGCGGCAATCTATCTCGAAGAGTACGGCGGACGCAGCCTGGCGGCGCGACTGATCGAGCTCAACATCACCAACCTGGCCGCCGTGCCGTCGATCATCTACGGCCTGCTCGGCCTCGGCCTCTTCGTCCGGATGATGGGCATGGGCCGCAGCGTCCTTGCCGGCGCGTCAACACTGGCGCTGCTGGTGCTGCCGGTCGTCATCCTGTCCACGCGCGAGGCGCTTCGCGCCGTTCCAGGCTCGCTGCGTGAGGGCTCGTATGCGCTCGGCGCCACCAAGTGGCAGACGATCTGGCATCAGGTGCTGCCCGTCGCCGCGCCAGGCATCCTGACCGGGCTGATTCTCGCCCTGTCGCGTGCCATTGGCGAGACGGCGCCGCTCATCACGATCGGCGCCGTGACCTTCGCAACGTTTGCGCCCGATTCGATCTGGTCGCCGTTTACCGTGTTGCCGATCCAGATCTTCAACTGGGTGTCGAGACCGCAGGCGGATTTCCACGCCAACGCCGCCGCCGGTATCCTGGTCCTCGTGATGCTGCTCCTGTCGATGAACGCCGCGGCGATCTGGCTGCGCGACCGCTATCAGAAGAAGGGCACGGCATGAGCACCGCCACGTCCCGTCCACTGCCGTCGCTCGGCGAACTGGCCGCGAACCGCCACGACACCACGGACGCCAACACGCCGTGCAAGATCGAGGTGGACAAGCTGAACTTCTTTTACGGCGAGAAGCGCGCGCTGCAGGACATCTCGATCCGGATCAAGCCCAACCTGGTTACCGCGTTCATCGGCCCGTCGGGCTGCGGCAAGAGCACGTTCCTCCGCACGCTGAACCGCATGAACGACATCATCCCGGGCACACGCGTCGACGGACAGATCCTCATCGACAACGTCGACATCTACCGATCGGGCATGGACGTCGTCCAGCTGCGGCGGCGCGTCGGCATGGTGTTCCAGAAGTCGAACCCGTTTCCCAAGTCGATCTTCGAGAACATCGCCTACGGGCTGCGCATCAATGGCATGGCGGGCAACAAGTCCGAGCTGGCGGGCCGGATCGAGGAAAGCCTGAAACAGGCCGCGCTGTGGGATGAGGTGAAAGATCGCCTGCACGAATCGGCGCTGGCGATGTCCGGCGGTCAGCAGCAGCGGCTGTGCATCGCCCGCGCGCTGGCCGTCCGGCCCGACATCATCCTGATGGACGAACCGGCGTCGGCACTCGATCCAATCGCCACCCAGCGCATCGAGGAACTGGTCTACGATCTGAAGAAGGCGTACACGATCGTGATCGTGACGCACAATATGCAGCAAGCGGCGCGCGTCTCCGACCATACGGCCTTCTTCTGGCTGGGCCGGCTGGTCGAATACGATCGGACCGAGAAGATTTTCACGGCTCCTGCCGAAAAACTCACTGAGGACTACGTAACAGGGAGATTCGGTTAGTGGAACGACAGGTACCACATTTCCGGGAGGAGCTCGAGGCCCTGCAAGGCCGGCTGCTCGAAATGGGCGGTCTGGCGGAGGAACGGGTACGGGCAGCCATTCAGGGCCTGGTCACTCGCGACCCGACGCTCTTCGAGAAGGTGCTGCTCGGCGACGAGCCCATCAACCAGCTCCACATCGAGGTGGACAATCGCTGCTTCCGGCTGCTCGCGCTGCACCAGCCGATGGCCACCGACCTGCGCGCGATCGTCGCGGCGGTGAAGATCAACACCGACCTCGAACGCGTCGGCGACCTGGCGGTGAACATCGCTGAGGCCGGCACGCGGTATATCAGCCACCCGCCGGTGAAGAAGCTGATCGACATTCCGCAGATGGGCGACATCGCGCAGACGATGCTGCGCGACGCGCTCGACGCCTATGTCAAACGCGACACCAGACTCGCGCACCAGGTGCTCAACGAGGACGACCGCCTCGACTCGCTGAAGACGCAGGTCTTCCGCGATCTGCTCACCTACATGCTCAAGGACCAGAGCACGGTCGAACCGTCGCTCGACCTGATCCTCGTCTCGCGCCATCTCGAACGGATCGGCGATCACGCGACGAACATCGCCGAAGACGTGATCTTCATGGTCTCCGCGCTCGACGTCCGTCATCATCCGCCGGCGCCTGTTGAAGACTGAGCGCCGGCGCGGGAACTCCCAACTCCCAAAACCCAACGCCCAACCACTCCAATTCCCAACTCCCAATAACTCCCAACAGAATTGAAGGTTTTGGGAGTCGGACATTGGCAGTTGGGAGTGGTTGGAAGTTGGGTTTTGGGAGTTGGGAGTTATGATTGTTCGGATGGGCGAGACACAGCCGTGCGTCCTGTGTCGCCTCCGTCCGGTCGATGCCCGCTGGCGGCCGTTCTGCAGTGAGCGGTGCCGCAACGAGGACCTCGCCCGATGGGCGGATGGACGATATCGAGTCGCCGGTGAGGCGGTCCCCGATCGCGACAGCGAGACCGATTCCGATCCTCTGCGAAATCAAGCCGACTAGCGACTCAGTTCAGTTCATATGGCCGATACGCTGACTATTACTGATAACAGGACCGGCAAGCAGTACGAAGTCCCGATTAACGACGGCGTCATTCGCGCCACCGATCTGCGGCAGGTCAAAGTGGCGTCCGACGATCAGGGGTTGGCCACCTACGACCCGGCCTTCATGAACACGGCGGCCTGCCGCAGCCGCATCACGTACATCGACGGCGACCAAGGCATCCTCGAGTATCGCGGCTATCCCATCGAGCAGCTCGCCGAGCACTCCACGTATCTCGAGACAGCCTATCTGATCATCTTCGGCGAGCTTCCGACCGAGACGCAGCTCAAGGAATGGGTGATGCAAATCACCTTGCACACGATGCTGCACGAGAACATCAAGAAGCTGATGGAGGGCTTTCAGTACGACGCCCACCCGATGGGCGTCTTCGTCGCGACGGTGGGCGCGTTCTCGACGTTCTACCCCGACGCCAAGAAGATCTTCGACGAGCAGTCACGCAAGAAGCAGATCCACCGGCTGATTGCCAAGGTCCCGAGCATCGGCGCCTATGCCTACCGCCACTCGATCGGCCGCCCCTACATCTATCCCGACAACGATCTGAGCTTCGCCGGCAACTTCCTCAACATGCTGTTCCGCATGACCGAGCTGAAGTACCAGGTGAACCCGGTGCTCGAGCGGGCGATCGAGGTGCTCTTCATCCTGCACGCCGACCACGAGCAGAACTGCAGCACGAGCGCGATGCGCGGCATCGGCAGCTCGCACGTCGATCCGTACTCGGCCATGGCCGGCGCGGCGGCGGCGCTCTACGGCCCGCTGCATGGCGGCGCCAACGAGGCGGTGCTGCGCATGCTCACCGAGATCGGCTCGCTGCAGAACATCCCCGGTTTCATCAAGCGCGTGAAGGCCGGCGAAGGCCGGCTGATGGGATTCGGTCATCGCGTCTACAAGTCGTACGACCCGCGCGCCAAGATCATCAAGCAGACGGCCGACGCCGTCTTCGACGTCACCGGCAAGAACCCGCTGCTCGACATCGCTCTCGAGCTCGAACGCATCGCGCTGCAGGACGAGTACTTCGTCACGCGCAAGCTCTACCCGAACGTCGACTTCTACTCAGGCCTCATCTATCAGGCCATGGGCTTCCCGGTGACGATGTTCCCGGTGCTGTTTGCGATACCGCGGACGTCGGGCTGGGTGGCACAGTGGGAAGAGATGCTGCTCGACCCCGATCAGAAGATCGCGCGGCCGAAGCAGGTCTATATCGGCAATAAACGACGGAATTACGTGGCGCTGGCCAAGCGCGGCTAGAACGTGCAATCGAGCTTGCGCTCATCGGTGCAAGGGGTCTGACGAATGTCGGTGCAAGGCGCCTTCGGCGGGTCGGTGCGAAAGCTGCGCGGCGCGTGCTCGACCGCCGCGATTGTCGGTGCGATGATCGCCTGCACTGGCGCTGAAAGCGCTCGAACGATGAACGACGCACCGACCAGCGACAGCAAGATCGCATCGACGAGCGAGAGCCAGCTTGCACCGGCGACCGCATTCGACAGCAAGCGGGCCTGGGATCATCTACGCAAGCAGGTCGCCTTCGGCCCGCGTCCCTCCGGCACGCCGGCCATCGTCGAGACGCGGCGCTACATCATCGAGCAGCTCAAAGCCGCCGGCATCGAGTCGCGCGAGCAGATGTTCATCGGCATGACGCCACTCGGCGAGGTGTCGATGGCGAATGTCATCGCGACGATTCCCGGCAAGCGCCGCGAGCGAATCGCCATCGCCAGCCACTTCGACACGAAGCTGTATCGCGAGTTCAAATTCGTCGGCGCCAACGACGGCGCCTCGTCGACCGCCGCGCTGCTCGAGCTCGGCCGCGTGCTCAAGCAGCGCCAACACGAGTTCACCATCGAGCTGCTGTTCCTCGACGGCGAAGAAGCACGAATGCCGGAGTGGCGCGGCAACGACAACACCTACGGCAGCCGCCACTATGTCCAGGCCGCACAGAAGGACAAGTCGCTCACCACGCTGAAGGCGCTCGTCCTCCTCGACATGATCGGCGACCGCGATCTCACCGTCCGGCGGGATGCCAACTCGACGCCATGGCTGGTCGAGACAGTCTGGGCAGCCGCCGCGAAGCTGGGACACTCGGGAACGTTCTCCAACGAACTCACGACGGTCGAAGACGATCACATCCCGTTCGTACGTGCCGGCATCCCGTCCGTGGACATCATCGATCTCGACAACCCGACGTGGCACACGCCACAGGACACGCTCGAGTTCGTCAGTGCCCGCAGCCTGCAGACCGTCGGCGAGGTCGTCCTCGCCGCGCTCCCCGAGATCGAAAAGCGTCTGGCAAAGTAAGGCGGACCTGGCACCAAGGACCAGGGACCAGGTGTATCCTCCTGCGTATGGCCACCCTGACACTGAACGTGAACGGGCGCGCGCGGACCGTCGAAGTCGATCCAGCCACGCCTCTGCTGTTCGTCCTGAGCGACGACCTCGAACTGCGCGGACCGAAATTCGGCTGCGGCCTCGGTCAGTGCGGTTCGTGCACGGTCATCTCCAACGGGCAGGCAATCAGGTCGTGCATCACGCCGGTGAGCACCGTCACGACCGCCGAGATCACGACGCTCGAAGGCCTTGGCACGCCCGAGAAGCCTCACGCGATTCAGCAGGCGTTCATCGATGAACAGGCGGCGCAGTGCGGCTTCTGTCTCAGCGGCGTCATCCTGACCGCCAAAGCCTTCCTCGACAAGAACCCGCGCGCGACCGACGACCAGATCCAGCAGGCGCTCTCGAGCGTGCTCTGTCGCTGCTTCGGAAACGTGCGCATGCTCAAGGCGATTCGGAGCTACGCGACGAAAGGGGCGAGGGCATGAGACGAACGCTCACCTCCGACGCGCGACGGGCATTGACCAGCGCCGGCGTGTCTCGCCGATCGTTCCTGAAAGGCTCCGGCGCGGTCATTGTGACCTTTGCCTCCGCCGGAGCGATGGACCAGGTGAGCGGCGTGCTGGCCCAGGGCTTCAATGGAACCGGCAGCCCGCAGCTCGATTCGTGGATCGCCGTTGCCGCCGATGGGACTGTCACCGCCTACACCGGCAAGTGCGAGTTCGGTCAGGGTCTCTATACCGCGCAGACGCAGCTGGTCGCGGAAGAACTCTGCGTCCCGTTCGACCGCGTGCGTCTGATCCAGTGCGATACGTCGATGACGCCGGATCAGGGCACCACATCGGGACAGCAGTCGCATCCGACCAACTTCAACCGGACGAACCTGGCGCTGGCCGCGGCGACCGCGCGCGAGACGCTGGTGCGTCTCGCCTCTGCACAACTGGGCGCTCCGCCTCAGGATCTCCTCGCCAGGGATGGAGCCGTCAGCGTGAAGGCCACGCCGTCTCGCACGGTGTCGTATGGTGCCTTGATTGGCGGCAGGAAGTTCGAGGTCCAACTCGATCCCAAGGCGCCGCGCAGGCATCCGCGCGAGTGGACGGTGCTTGGCAAATCGGTACCGCGTGTCGACATGCGCGCCATGGCGACCGGGCAGTTCGAGTTCGTTCACAACGTGCGCATGCCCGGCATGCTGCACGGCCGCGTCGTGCGGCCGCCGTCACCGGGCGCAACGCTGATGAACGCGGACGAGAGCTCGGTTCGCAGCATGCCCGGGTTTGTGAAGCTCGTCGTGAAGAACAACTTCGTCGGCGTGGTTGCCGAGAAGCCGTGGCAGGCGATGCAGATTGCCGAGAAGCTGCGGGTCACGTGGACGCCAGGACCGCGTCTCTCGCCGCAGCCCACTGCCTATCAGCAGATCAGGAAAGAGCCGTCCACCGACACGCTGCTCGTGGACTCCGGCGACGTGGACAAGACGCTGGCATCGGCGGCCATCACGCTGCGAGCCACGTATCACCATCCGTATCAGATGCACGGGTCGATTGGCACGTCGTGCGCCGTCGCCGACGTGCAGACCGACAAGACCACGTTGTGGTCAGCGTCGCAATCGGCCTTCCCGACGCGCAATACGACGGCCGCCATCCTCGGCGTGAAACCAGAGTCGGTGCGCGTGATCTACACGCGGGGTGCCGGGTGCTACGGCATCAACGGTGCGGACACGGTGACCTACGATGCGGCCGTTCTGTCGCAGGCGGTTGGCAAGCCGGTGCGCGTCCAGCTCTCGCGCAAGGACGAGATGGCGTGGGAGAACTACGGCAACCTGTTCGCGATCGATCAGCGAGTGGGTCTTGATCCCCAGGGCACGATCCTCGCGTGGGACTACGAAGCGTGGTCGGCGGCAAAAGGCGGACGCCCCGGCTATAACACGCCAGGCAACGTCGTCACCGGGACGCTGCTCGGGCTCAATCCGGCACCGTTCAATCCGCGCACGCCCGCACCGGCGCCAACCCAGCCGCTCAATAACAATCTGAACACGGCTCCGTCCTACATCGCTGGACGCGTGCAGAGCTCGCAGAACGGCGCCGGTGTCATCCGCAGCGAGCGCGTGCTCTCGCATCGCGTCAGGTCGCCGTTCTTCACCGGCCCGCTGCGCGCACCCGAGCGCCTGCAGAACACGTTCGCCCACGAATGTTTCATGGATGAAATCGCGGCGCACGTGAAGGCCGATCCAGTCGCCTATCGGCTGCGCCACCTCAATCACGCCAGGTTGAGCGGAGCCATTCGCGCCGCGGCGAAGGCCGCCAACTGGCAGGCGCGGCCATCGCCAAGGCCGGCGGCAAACCCCACAGGCACGTCCAGCGGCGGGCGCCTGAGCGGCCGCGGCATCGCCTGCGTCTGCTACGAAGGCGACAACGGCTACGTCGCGATGGTGGCTGAAGTCGACGTCGATCAAAGCAGC
>Ga0075421_100012980_pt1 | contig 10368 bp, 11 predicted proteins | sample SoiMetdeltSBSDD5_FD_75292 | JGI IMG/M metagenome (GOLD analysis project Ga0075421, IMG submission 75292) | Bulk soil microbial communities from a Populus tree surrounding site in Tennessee, USA - Soil MetaG P. deltoides SBSDD5 | ecosystem: Environmental > Terrestrial > Soil > Tree plantation... | reverse complement strand
CTCACCTTCGTGGTCGGCGGCGGCTGGAGCCTGCCGCTCGGCTATCCGAACTTCTCCACCACCTGGATCGAGATGGTCGGGACCGAGGGTGCGGTCATCGTCGACGACTCGCACCGCGATGTCGTGGTGAACACGGTGAAGAAGGGCATGCAGCTGCCGATGTCCACCATGCCGGGCGAGTTCGTCGAGCACACCTACGCCGGCGCCATGGCGCCCGAGACCGTGCACTTTCTCGAGGCGGTGGTCTACGACCGGCCGGTGCTGGTGACGCCCGAGCACGCGCGCATGGTGATGGAGGTGTACATCGCGGCCGACCTCTCGGCCGAGCGCAACGCAGCAGTCGATCTTCCGTGCGAAAAACCCCGAAGCGGATCGGCCTCGCGATCGTCGGCGCGGGCCGCGTAGGCCTGTTCCGCGGCGAGGTCGCCGCGCGCCACCCGATGGTCGACTTCATCGGGCTGGCGGACCTGAAGGAGGACCGGCTCGAGCTCGTCCAGTCGAAGACACGCGCCGACTTCGCCACCACGGACTTCCGGGAGCTCCTGAAAAGGCCCGAGATCACGGCGGCGATCATCGCCACCGACGAGCATCTGCACGTCGAGCCGATCCTCGCCGCCTGCGAACGAAAAATCAGCCTGCTGATCGAGAAGCCGCTGGCCACGGAGCTCGCGGAGTCGCAGCGGGTGCTCGACGCCATCCAGAAGGCGAAAGTCGACGCGGTCGTCGGCTACACGCAGCGCTTCCGCCGCCGCTGGCTGGCGGCGAAGGAAAAGGTGCGCACCGGCAGCCTCGGCGACGTGACGCTCGTCACCTCGCGCGCTTTCATGAACCGGCTCGTCGCGCTGGACAACTACAAGCGCACCGCCGATCCGGCGAAGATCTCCCCCATGGTCATCTCGGGCACGCACGCGCTCGACATCGTGATGTGGATGATGGAGGCGAAGAAGCCGGTCGAGCTCTACGCGCGCTCGATCGACAAGGCGCTCGGGCCGATCTGCAAGGGCATCGACGCGACCGCCGGCATGATCACCTTCGAGGATGGCAGCATCTACCACGCCTCCATCTCGTGGGCGCTGCCGACCATCTGGCCGGGCGCCGTGTATAGCCTGGAGGTCGGCATCACCGGCACCGAGGGCGTGCTGACCATCGACGACACGCACCGCGATATCGTGCTCGCCACCACGAAGTCGCAGAGCGAGGGCTACAACCCCGATTCCCAGAGGAAGGTGGATTTCCTTGGCAGCTATCCACCCGGAGACATGGCGCTCGGCGAGCTGCGCGGCCCGATGCGCGAGGAGACCGAGCAATGGCTGAACCGCGTCTCGATGGGGCTCACCACACAGCACGCCACCGCCGCCGAGGCGCACAACCGGCTGATGCTCACCAAGGCGTTCGACCTCTCGGCGCGGCGCAAGAAACCCGTGCAACTTCCCATTACGGAGGACTGATGAAAAGACTCATCGCGGCGCTTCTCGCTTTCCCGATCGTGGCTTTCGCCCAGGGCTATCCGAACAAGCCGATCCGCATGATCGTGCCGTTCGCGCCGGGCGGCGCCTCCGACTTCGTCGGCCGCATCCTGCAGCCGCGCCTCGCCGAGTTGCTTGGCCAGCAGGTCGTGGTCGACAACCGCGCCGGGGCTTCGGGCAACATCGGCATGGAGGCGGCGGCCAAGTCGCCGCCCGACGGCTACACCATCTACCTCGGCAACATCGGCACGGTGGCGCTCAATCCCGGCGTGTTCCCGAAGCTCGCGGTTGTGCCGACGCGCGACTTCATCGCCATCACGCAGGTGGTCGACGTGCCGGGCGTGCTCGTCGTCCATCCCGACCTGCAGGCGAAGACCGTGAAGGACATCGTCGCCATCGCCAAGGCCTACCCCGGCAAGCTGAACTACGCCTCGCCCGGCGCCGGCAGCCAGAACCGCCTCGAGACCGAGGTGTTCCGCAAGATCGAGAACCTCGATATGGTGCATGTCCCCTACAAGGGCGGCGCCGGTCCCGCGATCGCCGGGCTGGTGGGCGGCGAGACCCACCTCATGTTCGTCACCGCGTCCTCCGCGATCAACCACGTGAAGAGCGGGCGGCTGCGCCTGATCGCCGTGACGAGCGCAAAGCGGCTCGCGGCTTTCCCCGACGCGCCGACGATGGCCGAGTCCGGCTACCCCCAGCTCACCAGCGGCTCCTGGCAGGGCATCTTCGTGCCCACCGGCACCCCGCAGCCGGTCGTCGAGCGGCTCTACAGCGCGATCATCGAGACGATGAAGACCAAGGAAGTCGGCGAGCGGCTCGCCAACGGCGGCGTCGAGGTCGTCACCAGCGCGCCGGGCGAGTTCAAGAAGTTCGTCGAGAAGGAAACCGAGCGCTGGGTGCGCGCGGCGAAGGAGGCGGGCGCCACCGCGGAGTAATCGGCTTGCAACCCCTGGGCGTCGCGGTGGTCGGCCTCGGCTGGTGGGGCCGCACCATCGTGCCGCTTCTCAAGAGCAGCGCGAAGCTGAAGGTGGTGAAGGGCGTCGACCCGGCGCCCGCTGCCGCCGAGTTCGCAACATCGAAAGGCATCGCCCACGCGGTTTCATTCGAGGAAGCCCTAAAGGACCCCGCGGTCCAAGGGGTCGTGCTCTGCACCCCGCATACGCAGCACACCGAGCAGATCGTCGCCGCGGCGAACGCGAAGAAGCACGTGTTCTGCGAGAAGCCGCTCTCGCTCTCGCGCGCGGACGTGCTGCGCGCCGTCAAGGCGTGCAGCGACAACGGCGTCGCGCTCGCGGTCGGACACGAGAAGCGCTTCGAGCCGCCGGTACAAGCCCTGTTCCAGATGGCAAAGGCCGGCGACCTGGGCACGCTGCTGCAGATCGAGGCCAACTTCAGCCAGGACAAGTTCCTTTCGCTCACGCCGGACAACTGGCGCATGTCGGAGAAGGAGGCGCCGGCCGGACCGATGACCGCCACCGGCATCCACCTGCTCGACCTCTCGGTGGGCCTGCTCGGCCCCGCGCAGCACGTGTTCGCCAGAGTGCGCCAGCTCGGCAGCCGGTTGGTGAACGGCGACACGCTGGGAGTGTTTGTTTCATTCAAGAATGGATCGAATGCACTGATCAGCGCGGTGCTCGCGACGCCCTTCGACGGCCGATTCGCGGTCTACGGCAACAAGGGCTGGGCCGAGGTGCGCGACAAGGCGCACCCCGAAGCCCCCCAGGGCTGGACCTTGACCAGGACTCTGAGAGGAAAGGACAAGGAGGTTCAGGACTATCCCGCGGCGAAAGCCGTGCTGGCGAACCTCGAAGCCTTCGCCGACGCGGCGGCGAAGCGCGCGCCGTACCCGGTGCCGCAGGACCAGATGATCGCCAACGTCTGCGCGCTCGAGGCGGTGTTCAGGTCGGTGAAAAGCGGCGCGGTGGAGACGGTGGAGAACTAGTCAGTTCGCGCCGGCGGTGCAGACCTGGTGCTTCACCTTGCAGCCGGCGGCGTGCTTGGCGCAGGCCTTGATCGCTTCGGTGTCGGCCAGGGCCTGGGTGGTGCCCCATCCCCAGCCGTACGCCTTGGCGCCGACCGCGAGCGCGCCGCAGCCGTTCTTGAACCACAACACCGCCTTGCAATCCTTGGCGTGCTTGCTGCACGCCGCGACCGCCGCGCGCTCGGCGGCTTCGCGCGAAGCGTGGTCCTTCGCCCAGCCGTTCGCCCCGCTGCGCGTGGAGTAGGCGATCGCGCCGAAGTAGTCCTTCGCGAGCACCGCGGCGGGGACGAAGAGGGCAAGGAAGAGGATTACCCGCACGGTCCCTTCCATCCGCGACGCACCTCGCCGAGCGTGACGCCGGCCGGCACCGGGCGATGATTCCCGCGCACGTCCACGCCCGCCGGATTGCAGTGATGCTGCCAGCCCTCGAGCGGCATTGAATCCGGCAAGGGTGCGACCACGTCGGGCGACCAGCGCCCGTTCAGCGACACGTGCAGCACACCGCTGGGGACGTTGCCCACGGACTCGGCGGTGAACAGGTAGTCCGCGCCGCGGCGCTCGATGTGGCCGCGCACCGTGCGGATGCCGAGCTCGCGCAGGAAGCTCCGCGCATTGCCTTCGCCCGCGTAGTTCACGGGCGTCCTGCCCGGCGCGAGCGCCGAAGGCGCGTTGCCGCTCGCGGTGAGCACCACGAGCGGTCCCCAAAGCGCGAACTCGAAGAACAGCAGCGGGTCGTGGCGGCCGATGACCGTCGAGTCCTCGCGGCTGAAGCCGCGGTAGAGCGACCAGCCCGGGCCCGCGAGGCGCGTCTTCGCGCCCTCGGCAGTGCGCTTTTCATAGAGGCGCTCGCCGTTCGCGAACGCGACGAACCGGGCGCCGAAGTCGGCTTCGCCATCGGCGCGCGAGGTGTACTCGACCTCGCCGTAGCACTGCCATTCGTCCAGCGTGCCGCGGCTGCTGTCGGGGCACGGCGCGGCGGCGGCGATGCCGGAAGCGAGCGCCAGGACGGCGAGTTGTGAAACGCGCACCATGCGAGTCTCTTCCCGATGCCATGATAGCGGCCCAACCGAGGGAAGGCCAAAAAACGGCCCAAGAATCAGGAGGAGCAAAGCCGATGATGTACAGCTGCGCACCGGCGGGAAGAGGCTCGCGCGCCGTGGTCAAGAAGAAGAACAAGAGTCTCCGGGTGGACATTCACTGCCACTATCTCAATCCCGATGCCGCGGCGAAGGTCGCGCCGCTCAATCCGGCGCAGCACGAGATGCAGGTCAAGTTCGCCAACGCGCTCACGCGCGAGACCAACAAGAAGCAGCACCAGGAGCGCGCGCCAAAGCTCTCGAACATCGAGGTGCGGCTGAAGGACATGGACCGCATGGGGATCGACATCCAGGCGGTGTCGCCCGCCCCGCAGCAGACCTACTACTGGACCGATCCCGGCATGGGCGCCGAGCTCGCGCGCATGGTGAACGAGCGCCTCGCCGAGATCGTGGCCAAATGGCCCGACCGCTTCGTCGGCCTCGGTACCGTGCCGCTGCAGGATCCGGATCTCGCGCTTTCCGAGCTCGACCATTGCGTGAAAAAGCTCGGCATGCGCGGCGTCGAGATCAACGGCAGCGTGAACGGCATGGACCTGACCGACGGGCGCCTGGGCCTCGATCGGTTCTTTGCCCGGGTGCAGGAGCTCGACGTGATCCTCTTCATGCACCCGACGGGCTACACCCAGGGCGAGCGCCTGCTCGATCATTACTTCAACAACGTGATCGGCAACCCGCTGGAGACCACGGTCGCGGCGAGCCACCTCATCTTCGACGGGGTGATGGACCGCTACCCGAAGCTCAAGGTCGTGCTGCCGCACGGCGGCGGCTTCCTCGCCCACTACTGGGAGCGGATGAACCACGGCTGGAAGGCCCGCCCGGATTGCAGGACCGTCATTAAGCGCAAGCCGACAAGCTACCTGGAGAAGTTCTACTTCGACACCATCGTGTTCGACACGGCGATGCTCGACAACCTGGTCAACCGCTACGGCGCGGACCACGTTGTTATGGGCACCGACTACCCGTTCGACATGGGGGTCGAGGACCCGGTGGGATTCGTCCAACGTGGGAAGCTCTCCGCGGCGGACAGGGCCAAGATCATGGGCGGCAACGCCGCCCGCCTGCTGAAGATTGACTACAATAGCCGCACGAGGAGGAGTAAATCATGAGAGGTTCCAGACGCAAGGTATTGAAGGCGGGCGCCGCGCTCGCGGCAGCGAGTGCGCTCCCCGGAAAGGCCTTTGCACAAGCCGGCCCGGTGAAGATCGGCATGAGCATGCCGCAGACCGGATCGCTCGGCGCCGGCGGCCAGGCGGCGCTCGTCGCGCTGCGGCTGTGGGTCGACGACGTGAACCAGCGCGGCGGCCTGCTCAACCGCAAGGTCGAGCTGATCGCCTATGACGACCAGACCAACCCGGCCAACGTCCCGGGCATCTACACCAAGCTGCTCGACGTCGACAAGGTCGACCTGCTGATCGCGCCCTACGGCACCGTGCCGACGGCGCCGATCATGCCGATGGTGAAGCAGAGAAACCTGCTGCTGATGGGCAACTTCTCGTTCCAGGTGAACGCGAAGGTGCAGCACGACATGTGGTTCAACAACTCGCCGTGGAACGACGCCTCGAGCTGGTCCGACGGCTTCGTCAAGGCCGGGCAGGAGGCGGGCGCGAAGAGCATCGCCTTCCTCGCCGCCGACCAGGAGTTTGCGCAGAACCTGGCGAACGGCGCGCGCGAGCTCTCCAAGAAGGCCAACATCAAGTCGGTCTACGACCAGAACTACCCGCCGACCACCACCGACTTCTCCTCGCTCATCCGCGGCATCCGCGCGGCGCGGCCGGACATGGTGTTCGTCATGTCCTACCCGAACGACTCGGTGGCGATCATCCGCGCGGTGAATGAGATCGGCGTCGGCTCCTCGGTGCAGGTGTTCGGCGGCGGCATGGTCGGGCTGCAGTTCACGCCGATCATGACCTCGCTCGGCAGCCTGCTGAACGGGGTGCTGAACTACAACTCGTACGTGCCGGGCATGAAGTACCCCGGGATCGAGGACTTCCTCTCGCGCTACGCCAAGCGCGCCACCGACGCCAAGGTCGACCCGCTCGGCTTCTACCTGCCGCCGTTCAACTACGCGATCGGCCAGATGCTCGAGCAGGCGGTGAACGCCACCAAGAGCCTGGAGCACCGGCGCCTCGCGGAGTACCTGCGCAAGAACGAGATGAAGACCGTGGTCGGCCCGATCCGCTACGACAAGATGGGCGAGTGGGCCAACCCGCGCGTGGTGCAGGCGCAGTTCCGCGGCGTGGCGGACAAGGACACGGAGCAGTTCCGCCAGGCCGGGAAGCAGGTCGTGATCTACCCGGAGGAGTACAAGACCGGCAACGTGATCACGCCGTTCGAGAAGGCTCGCTCGGCGAAATAAAAGCGCCTCCTTAGAACAGCAGGCCGCGTGATCTTCTCATTCGACCTGCTGTTCGAGGCTGTCCTGTTCGGGGTGCTCCTCGGCTGCTTCTACGCCGCGGTGAGCATCGGCCTGTCGGTGTCCTTCGGCCTGCTCGACGTGCCGCACGTCGCGCACCCGGCGATCATGATCCTCGGCTCGTACTGCACTTACATCGTCTCCGGCTGGGGCCTCGACCCGATCCTCTCGGGGGTCGTGCTGATGCCCGCGTTCTTCGTGCTCGGCGTCCTGATCTACCGCTTCTACTACGAGACCTTCGAGCGCCGCGGCACCGAAGCCGCAGTGCGCGGCCTCGCGTTCTTCTTCGGCCTCGCGTTCATCATCGAGGTCGGCCTGATCCTCGCCTTCGGCGTCGACCAGCGCACCGTGCAGGCGCCCTACATCGGCTCGAGCCTCGCGCTCGGCGACTACCGGATTCCCTATCGGATGCTGGTGGCATTCGGGGTCGCGCTGGTCCTCACGGCGGCCCTCACAGTCTATCTATCCAAGACCTTCACCGGGCGTGCCATCAAGGCGGTGGCCCAGGACGAGCCGGCGCTGCGCCTGATGGGCGCGAACCCGGTACGCATCAAGCAGTGGGCGTTCGGCATCGCCACCGGCGTCTCGGCACTCGCCGGCGCCATGCTGATCATCGTCGGCCCGGTCGAGCCGGCGATGGACCGCGTGTATATCGGGCGCACGTTCTGCGTCGTGGTGCTCGCCGGGCTGGGCAGCATGACGGGCACGCTGGCGGCCGGGCTCATCCTGGGCATCGCCGAGTCGATCGTGCTCATGATGCTCGGCGCCTCCTGGGCGCCCGCCGTGGCTTTCGGGCTGCTGCTGATCGTGCTCGGCATACGGCCGCAAGGGCTGTTCGGGCGATGAAGTTCTGGATCGGCGCCGGGGTCGTCGTCGCCGCCGCCATCGGCCTCGCGCTCTCGCCGGTCAACGAGTACTTCTTCTACGCGAGCTACGTGGTGCTCACCGCGGTGGTCCTGGCCACCGCCTGGAACATCCTCGGCGGCTACGCCGGCTACGTGAACTTCGGTCCGCCGGCGTTCTTCGGCGTCGGTGCCTACGCCGCGGTGGTGATCTTTCGCTGGCTGGCGCTGCCGCTCGGCGCGCAGATCGCGGTGGCGGCGCTGATGGGCGGCCTGCTGGGTTTCGGCGTCGGGCTGCTCACGCTGCGGCTGCGCGGCATCTTCTTCGCGATCGCGACCGTGGCGGTGATCTTCATCATGGAGACGCTGATGATCAACTGGCGCTACGTCGGCGGCGCCACCGGGCTGCAGCTGCTGCGCCCGGAAGTCATGGCGCCCTTCGCCAGCTACACGCGGATGCTGTTCGTGGTCATGGCCGTGATGGCGGTCGCCGCGGTCTCCATCGCCCGCTACGTGCAGGACTCGTGGATCGGCCGCGGCCTGCGCGCGGTGCGCGACAACGAGGAGGCGGCCGAGGCGAGCGGCGTGCCGACGCTGAAGCTCAAGCTCTTTGCCTGCACGATTTCCGGCGGGCTGATGGGCGCGGCTGGCGCGCCGATGCCGATGTACCTGAGCTTCATCGAGCCGGCCTCCACCTTCAACCTGAGCTACACCATCGCCGCGCTGGGCAGCGCGATCATCGGCGGGATGTCGCACTGGGCCGGGCCGATCATCGGCGCCCTGCTGCTGGGCTCGCTGCAGCAGATCGTGACCGTCACGATCTCGAGCGAGGTCAACGTGCTGATCGTCGGCGTGCTGCTGGTGCTGTTCGTGGTCGCGGCGCCAGAAGGCATTCTGGGCCTCTTCCGGCGTTTCCGGGGGCGGAAGTGAGCTCGACGCTGCTCAGCGTGCGCAACGTCTCCAAGCACTTTGGCGGGTTCACCGCCGTGAACCGCGTGACGCTCGAGATCGCGCAGGGCGAGCGCTTCGGCCTGATCGGGCCGAACGGCTCGGGCAAGACCACGCTGATCAATTGCATCTCCGGCGCGCTGCAAAACGAGGACGGAACCATCGTGTTCCAGGGAAAGGAAATCAACCGCCTCGCCGCGTACCAGCGCACGCGGCTCGGCATCGCGCGCAGCTTCCAGATCCCGCGGCCGTTCCACACCATGAGCGTGCTCGAGAACCTGCTGGTGCCTTCGGCCTACGTGGCGCACCTGCGCGACAGCGAGGGCGAGGCGCGGGCGATGGAGATCCTCGCCGGCATGGGGCTCGCCGACAAGGCGCGCGCCGCGGCAAGCCAGCTCTCGCAGGTCGAGCTGCGCAAGCTCGAGCTCGCGCGCGCGATGGCGGCGCGGCCAAAGCTGCTCATCTCCGACGAGGCCATGGCCGGGCTGTCGGGCTCCGAGGTGGACGAAGTGCTGAAAATCCTGTTCTCGCTGAACGGGCAGGGCATCACCATCATCATGATCGAGCACATCATGCATGCGGTGATGCGCTTCTCACAGCGCGTCGTGTGCCTGGACGCCGGGAAGATCATCTGCGAAGGCACGCCGGCGTCGATCGTTCAGAACCCCGACGTGCAGAGGGCCTACCTTGGCGCTTGAGCTGTCGATCTCCGACGTCGACGCCGGCTATAAGGCGGTGCGCGCGCTCCACGGGGTCTCCCTGCGGATCTCGCAGGGGGAGACGGTTGCGTTGCTCGGCACCAACGGGAATGGCAAGAGCACGCTGATGAAATGCGTGATGGGGATGGTGCGGCCCACGAAAGGCACGGTGTCCCTCGCGCTGGACGGCGAGACGCACGATCTCACCCGGTTGACGACCGAGGAGATCGTCAATCTCGGCGTCGCCATGGTGCCCGAGGGCCGGCGCCTGTTCCCCAAGCTGACGGTGGAGGAAAACCTGCTGCTCGGCGCGTTCCGCCCGCAGGCGCGCGACGCGATCCGCCGCAACCTCGGCTTCTCCTACGAGGTGTTCCCGGTGCTCGCCGAGCGCCGGCGGCAGCTCGCCGGCTCGATGTCCGGCGGGCAGCAGCAGATGCTCGCCATCGCGCGCGCGCTCATGTCGGCGCCGAAGCTCCTGCTGGTCGACGAGCCCTCGGTCGGGCTCGCGCCGATCCTGGTGTCGAGCACCATCACGCGCATCAAGGAGCTCAAGGAGCGCACCGGCCTGACGGTGCTGATGGCCGAGCAGAACTTCCACCAGGCGATCCGCATCGCCGACCGCGGCTACATCATCGTGCACGGCGAGATCGTGTTCCAGGGCGACGTGCAGGCCCTGGAGCAGAACGAGCTGGTCAAGAACTACTACCTCGGCGCCAGCGTTTGAGCGTCCGCAACCTCCCCATCGGGTTCTACGGAGCCGTGATGGGCCTGGCGGGCCTGGGCCTCACCGCGCGCGCCGCGGCGCCGCTCTTTCCCGGCGTGGTGCGCGCGCCGGCGTATTTCACCGAGCTTTGGGTGGCTTTGGGTCTGGCCGCATTCGGGGTGCTGCTGCCGGCGTACCTGGCAAAGGTGCTGCGCTA
>Ga0075421_100012978_pt1 | contig 10368 bp, 8 predicted proteins | sample SoiMetdeltSBSDD5_FD_75292 | JGI IMG/M metagenome (GOLD analysis project Ga0075421, IMG submission 75292) | Bulk soil microbial communities from a Populus tree surrounding site in Tennessee, USA - Soil MetaG P. deltoides SBSDD5 | ecosystem: Environmental > Terrestrial > Soil > Tree plantation... | reverse complement strand
GAGCGCCGCGCCGAACGTGAGGCTGAGCGCCTGCGTCTCGGGATTCGCCCCGGCGCGCTCCAACGTGAAGGAGAGCGCCTCACCGTCTCCCAGGATTCGAATGCGCTCGGATAGGATTCCCGCGAGGCGGCCCGCGTGCGACACCAGAGCGCTCCGCTCCGTGAGCGCCTCGGGCGCGACGGTCCCGAGAAGTGACGCGGCGTCGTCCCGATGGACCGTGACGCGCAACCCAATGCGATTCCGGCCCCAATCGATACTCGCGTAGCTGAACGACTGGTCGTGAGCGCTCGCCGTGGTCGCGGCAAGCGAGGCCGCGAGGAGCATCACGAGGAGCATGGACGTGGCGGCCCGATCGCGGCTCACGGCATCGTCCTCGCGAACGTGAGCGAGGCCCACGTGCTCTCCCAATCGGCAGCGCGTTTCTCGGCGCAGGGCACCATGTCCACGACGCTCACGAGCCACGCGCCCCGCTCCCGAACCGGAACCGACGCGCGACCTCGCGAATCCGTGCGGCCCTCCCAGGCGGTTCCGACGGAATCGCGCCCGGCGGCCGCCGACGTGCCGCCGGACTGCAGCGGTGTCCGCCATGCCTTCACCAATGCGCCCGCCAGGGGCCGGCCTCCACGCAAGACCGTAAGAGGAAGGACCGGCTCGGCGCCCGGGATCCCGCCCGGCACGATCTCGAGCGGCAATCCGATCTGCGAAGCGGCGCGTGCCGTGTCGGTTCCGGTGATCCACGTCTTCGCGCACCGCCGGTACCGCTCGCGCCGGGGTGCGGGCGAGGCGCCACGCGCGCGGGCCCGCCGGGCGAAAGTCAGGCCCTCTTCCTCGAGGTAGGCGTCGAAGGCTCCCGATTCGAGCTGCGCCGACGTGAACGTCGTCTCCAAGGCGAGCATGGCACCTCCGTCGTCCGTGGGAGCGAATCGGGCGAGCGTCCTGTCGCCGGGAACGGCGGCGGGCGACAGGTCGATGAGCCGGGCCGCCCGAGCGACGAGCCGAACGGCGCGTGCGGGGGACCACGGTTTTGCCTCGCCGCGAAAGCCCGTGCCGGCGAACGCGGAGACCGAAACTGATCGGCCCCGCACCCCCGCGTAGCTCGACGGCTCGAGCCAGAATTGGTGGGCGAGGGCCGGGCCGGCTGCCAGCGGCCCGGCGGCAATCGTGGAGAGCAAGAGCCCAAGCAGGGCACGTCCCGGAGTATGCATCCGGGACTACTACGGATGTCGCGCGGCACCGGATGAGGCGGCTACCCGCCGAGCTTGCCCACCATGACCACGGGTCCCGCCGGAGCGGTGGTCGTCGGCGCGCCGCCCTCTTTCTCGAGGGAAACCGCGAACGCGGCCAACGAGGCCGGGTCCCCGGCATCCGCCAGACGGACCACGGCGTGCCCAGTCGAGTCCGCCCGAATCAATCCGAGGCTCGAGGGGCCGGACTTGAGTATGGCCCAGAGTTGGTAGTCGTTTCCGGTCGGCGCCGCGAAGTTGGAGAAGACGACCAGCGCGCGGCGCGTTTCCGGATCGTACGTGGCCCGCGCGCCTAGGTTCGGCGCGCCGTCCGGGGTCGCCGCGAGCTGAACGGTGACGGCCCGCGGGGCTGTGAGCACGGCCGCCCAGCGCCGCTCGTCCTCGAGCTGCGCGTTCAGGCGCGCCAGCTCTTCGCGCGCGGCGGCGAGTTCCCGGCCGCGAAGTGTCGCATTCCGCCATTCGAGCGCGCCGAACACCGCGCCGAGGCAGGCGGCCGCCGCCAGCCCCCACGTCATCCAGGAGCCGCGGCGGTCCACGGGCGGCGCGGGACGGATCGCGCGGGCGTCCGCTCCTCGGCGCGCCGGCGTCGCGGCAGCCTCGGCACGCACCGCGTCGAGCACGCGCTTCCGCAGGGCGCTCGGCGCTCGCATCGGCGGCGCCGACCCTGCCCAGAGCGCCGCACCTGACTCGAAGCGCGTGAGCTCGGCCGCGCAAATCGGGCACCCCTCGCGCAGATGCGCTTCCAGGGTCCGGCGGTCGGCATCGTCCAGCGAGCCGAGCGCGTAGCCGGCGCAGAGATCGAGATGCTCTTCGCGATGTTGGCTCACAGCCACTCCTCCCGCGGCACGAGCTCGCTCAGGCGAAGAAGCGCCTGCCGGGTCCACGACTTCACGGTGCCGAGCGGCGCCGACAGTTGGGCCGCGATCTCGGTCTGAGAGAGCCCGCCGAAATACGCCAGATCGAGCACCTCCTGATGCTGGGGAGAGAGCTGAGCGAGTGCGGCCCGCACGCGCTCGCGCCGCTCCGACTCGGCGGCCGCGTTCGCGGGGTCGTTCGGCGAGGCCTCCATCGGAGTGGCTCCGGCGGTCTCCCGCGCGCGACGCCTCGCCCCCTCGCTCCGAATCCGATCGATGGCCCGGCTCCGCGCCATCGTGACGAGCCACGCCCCGACCGACCCCCGAGACGGATCGTAGGAAGCGGCGGTCCGCCACGCGTGGAGCCACGTCTCCTGTAGCACGTCCTCCGCTTCCGAAGGGACACCAACGATGCGCCTCACCAGCGAATAGAGAAGGTCATTGTGGCGGTCATAGAGCTCCTCCATCGCGTCCGTCTCGCCCTCGAGAAGGCGCCCGATGCAAGCGCGGTCCTGATCCTGTCCGGTCATCGGCGGAAACCCGCCACGCGTGAGCCCGACCATGAAGGGATTACGGACGAGAAGGCAAAACGGACGAACGGGATCGGGGGAAGTGCGGTCGTCGAGACGAAGCGAGCACATCGGCGATTCATGGAGACGCGAGCGTAGGAACTGTCGCGATCGCGGGCAAGGGCAATTTGGACAAGGATCTGCGTCGCCTCATCCGCGGAGGCCCGGCGTCCGTAGTCCAGACGTCGAAGGGCCCGCCAGGCGCCAGGCCACTTCGGTCGAACCGGAAGCGTGTTTCGCGATCTCGCCGGATGGGGCGGCATGCCCCACGGCAACGACGAAAGGGGAAATCCTGATGCGATCCATTCGAATGGCGGCACCACTCACGACACTGGCCCTGGCGCTGTTGCTCGGCGCCTGGGCCTTGCCCGCGATGGCTTCGAGCCACAGCGAGGCTCCCGGCACCAATAAGGACCGGCTCGCCGACGACACGGACCTCTACGCGTGGGTGGCCTCGGACGCACCCAGCGCGGTCACGATCGTGGGGAACTGGGTGCCTCTGATCGAACCGAACAGCGGGCCCAACTTTGCGAGCTTCGACGACGACGCGTCGTATTACATCAACGTGGACAACGTGGGGGACTCGCGCAAGCACCTGCGCTTCGAGTTCAAGTTCCAGACGACTCGGCAGAACCAAAATACGTTTCTCTACAACACCGGTCCCGTCTTGAGCCTCACGGACCCGAACCTCAACGTGCGCCAAACATGGACGCTGACCCGGATCGACGTCGACAGCGGGCAGGAAACGGAGCTTGGAACCGGGCAGGTCGCGCCGTATTTCGTCGGCCCCGTCTCGATGCCGGACTACGCGACGCTGGCCCAGTCGGCGATCCAGACGCTCCCCGGCGGCTACAAGGTCTTCGTGGGCCCGCGTGACGATCCGTTTTACGTCGACCTCGCCGCGATCTTCGACCTGCTCACCATCCGTCGCCCGCCGGGCAACATGGGGAAGGGCGTGGACGGAGTCGGCGGATACAACGTCATGAGCATCGTGCTGCAAGTACCGCAAGACAGGCTCACGAAGGACGGCACGACGCCGGACCCTGCCAAGAACAACCATATCGTCGGAATCTGGGACACCGCGGAACGGCTTCAGACGCGAACCATCAACGGCGACGGCACGATGAGCCTCTCAGGCCCGGAAGTGCAGGTGTCTCGTCTTGGAATGCCGCTCGTGAACGAGGTCGTGATTCCGCTGGGATTGAAGGACAAGTTCAACGCCAGCGAGCCGTTCAATGACGTGGCGAACTTCGGGGCGTCCGTCGTCGATCCGGAACTCGCGCGGCTCCTGGCCGCGTTGTACGGAATCCGCGTGCCTCCCGCGCCGCGAAACGACATCGTCGCCGTCTTCGCGACGGGCGTCGCCGGGCTGAACCAGCCGGCGGGAGTGTCCCCGGGAGAGATGCTCCGTCTCAACATGGCGATTCCTCCCGCCGCCCGGCCCAACCGGTTCGGCGTGCTCGCGGGCGACGTCGCCGGATTCCCGAACGGCCGCCGTCTCGGAGACGACGTGGTCGACATCGAGCTCAGGGTCGTGGCGGGCGTGCTCGTGGATGGATTCAACATCGCGCCCAACAACCAACTCGGTGACGGAATCGACGCGAACGACGCGCCCTACCTGCCGTACTTCCCCTACGTCGCGCCCCCGCACAACCCGCTGAATCACGAGCACCATCGGGTGCAGCGGGGGACGGGACTGACCGGCCTCCTCGGAGCGGGCAATGGCTCCGAGGCGACGAAGGCCGGGGCGGCGGGCGGAATCGGCGGGATCGCGCTCCGGGTCGCTTCTCGGAATCCGGGTCCGGCGCCGGTGCTGCAATACTCGCTCGAGCGGAACGCGCGCGTTTCCCTTCGCGTGTACGACGTCCAGGGTCGTTCCGTTCGCACCCTCGTCGACCAGGACGCGGCTCCGGGATCGTTTCGAGCGGTCTGGGACGGTCGTGACGATGGCGGCACGCAAACGGGGCGCGGGATCTACTTCGTTCGTCTCACGGCGGACGGGCGGACCATCGACACGCGCAAGGTCGTGATGGAGTAGCGTTACGGAGGCCGGGCCCGGTCTTCCGGCCGGGCCCGCCTCCAATTTGCTTCCTCTCCCGAAAAACCCACCGTCGCCCTAGACGCCCGCCTCGATTCTAGCTAGGTTAGTCATGGGTGGCGAAGGGGCCCGTTCGACGAACGGCCGCCCTCGGACAAACTGCCTGCAGCGAGCCCGTCGCCGCGGCGCATCGGTTCGGTTCCAATGTGGGCCAAGGAGGAGAGAATGAAGCGTTACGTTCTACTTGCCGTGGGGCTGCTGGTATTCATGCTGGCCGCGGTCCTCGCGGTCGCCGACGACGCGGCGAAGACCGCCAACACCACGAAATCGAGCGCCGCACCCGCAGCGGCCGCCACGCCCGCGCAGGCGGCGGCCACCGCCGGCGAACACCGTGCGTTCCTGCCGGGGGATTTCAAGTGGGCCGACCCGCCCCCGGGCATGCCCAAGGGAGCCAAGATGGCGGTGATCCACGGCGACCCGAGTGCCCCTGGAATCTTCGCCATCCGGGCCATGCTTCCGGCCGGATACAAGGTTCCTCCGCACTTCCACCCTGCCGATGAGAACGTCACGATCATCTCGGGCGAGCTCAACGTTGGGATGGGCGACACGTGGGACGAGGCGAAGGGACATGCGCTGCCGGTTGGCGCCGTCGCGATCATGCCGGTTGGCGCGAAGCACTTCGCATGGACCAAGGTCGAGACCGTGATCCAGATCCACGCGATCGGACCGTGGGGCATCACGTACGTGAATCCGCAGGACGATCCCAGGAACGCGAAGCAGGTCACCAAGTAGCGCACAGCTGATTTCCGAGGTTCGTTGAAGGCCCCGCAGGCTTCAGCTTGCGGGGCCTTCTTCGTGCCGCGCAAGCACTGTTGCCATCCGGCCTTCGGCGGGCCAGACTACGCCCTCCCATGAGCCCTTTCGATCTCGACGCACAGAGCCCCATCGGCGCCGACCACGCGCAACGCTACGCGCGCGGGATGCGCTCGAGCATGATCGGGCTCTCCGTCAACCTGCTCCTCGCGACCGCGAAGCTGATTGCCGGAATCGTCGGGACCTCCTACGCACTGATCGCCGACGCGATCGAGTCGCTCGGCGATTCGCTCGGGTCGATCATCGTTTGGCGCGGTCTCAAGATCGCCCAACGCCCGCCCGATCCGGAGCACCCCTACGGCCACGGAAAGGCCGAGCCGATCGCGGGCGCGCTCGTCGCCGTGCTGCTCGTGGTGGCCGGGATCGGAATCGCCGTCGAGGCAGCCAAGGAAATCGCCTCGCCGCACCGGGCGCCCCAGCCCTTCACCCTCGCCGTCGTCCTCGGGGTCGTCCTCGTGAAGGAGATCCTCTTTCGGTTCGTCCACCGGGTGGGGCACGAGACTGGCAGCAACGCCCTCCGCGCGGACGCCTGGCACCATCGGAGCGATGCCATCACCTCGGCGGCGGCCGCGGTCGGGATCGCGATCGCGCTCGTGGGCGGGCCCGGCTGGGAACGGGCCGACGCCTGGGCCGCGCTCTTCGCGAGCGCGGTCATCCTCTGGAATGGAGCCCGCCTCGTCCGGCCCTCCGTGGAGGAGCTGATGGACCAGAGCGCGGGGTCAGAGCTGGTCCACGAGACGACCAAAGTGGCGGAATCTTTGGCCGGAGTTTACAAGGTAGAGAAACTTTTGATCCGGAAAATGGGTCTATATTATGTGGCGGACATGCACATGGAAGTGGCTCCGGAGATGACGGTTCGGGACAGCCATTCGCTGGCGCATCGGGTGAAAGAGGACGTCCAGCGACGGTTCCCGCAAATCGTGGAGGTCACGATACATGTGGAGCCCGCATGGGACCTGTCGGGTGGCAGGCCCCCGGCCGCTTCGGGGCGGGCCGGGGATGACCCGCCGCCTTGACCTGATCCGGTAACCCCGTTAGTATCGCCAAGCTCCCGACCCGAAGACGATGTTTGGGGAGAGGTGGCCGAGTGGCTGAAGGCGGCGGTTTGCTAAACCGTTGTACGGGTAATGCCGTATCGGAGGTTCGAATCCTCTCCTCTCCGCCATTTTCGGGACGCGGAGCGAGCCGTGTTTGGACGGGCCCATAGCTCAATTGGATAGAGTATCTGACTACGGATCAGAGGGTTGGGGGTTCAAATCCTCCTGGGCCCGCCATTCTTAACCCCTGACGCGTCGAGATCGCGTCCCCACGCCGGAACCAGCCCCGCAGAGGTAACGCCCATGTTGCACCGCCGACCGTTCCGCCCGATCAAGGCGCTGGCCCTGGCCCTCCTTCTGCTACCGGCGCTGGCACCCACCGCCAGGGCGGACAAGGCGCCACCACTTCGCGTCGCGATTCTCCCGTACGAGAATTCGTCTCCCGAAGTCGGGGCGACGAAGATGATGGACGACATCATGCGGGAGCAGGTGAAGAAGGTCGACAAGTCGCGGGCGATCTTCATGCTGCCGTCCGACGTGGAGCGAATCTTGGCCGACCACAACAAGGCCGACGTCGTCTATCGGATCACCGAGAGATGGGGGCGGTCCAACACGCTCGACTCGACCGCCATCGGCGGGCTCGACTCGCTCCTCGACGTGGATGCGGTCCTCTGCGTCAAGATCTCGGAGTGGGAGTCGCACCGCGTGCCGGTGATCGGCGCAGGGCAGTCGAGCTCCACGGTCGCTCTCTCCCTGGCGGCGTTCGACGTTCGAACGAAGGCTCGGATCTGGGCAAAGGCGCCGCGCGAGCAGCGCTTCGCCGCCGAGCACGACGCCTCCTCGGCCAACGTGAACTACGACGAGACCGGATTCATCCAGCGGAAGTCGGACTCGAATCCGCCGCGCATCGAGGCGGTTGCGTCCGACCTCCTCCGCGACGCGTTGAAGAGTTTCCCGAAGAAGTAGTCGCACGGCGCGCCCCGAGACAACGCGTGATTCCAGGCGGGAACGGCTCCGATGAACGCTTCATGGAAGCGGCGTTGGTCGAGGCACGCGCGGCGGCAGCCGAAGGCGAAGTGCCCGTCGGCGCCGTGGTCGTCTGGGACGGCAGGATCATCGGTCGCGGGCACAACCGGGTCGAGGCGGCCCAAGATCCTACGGCCCATGCGGAGATTCTCGCGATCGGCGCCGCGTGCCAGACCGTCAAGACCTGGCGGCTGGACGAGGCCACTCTCTTCGTGACGCTCGAGCCATGCCACATGTGCGCCGGTGCGATCGTGCTCGCGCGGCTCCCTCGGCTGGTCTACGGCGCTCACGATCCCAAGGCGGGTGCCTGCGGCTCGCTTTCGATGATTCCGCAAGACTCACGACTCAACCATCGCGCCGAAGTGATCCACGGAGTCCTCGCCGAAGAGTGCGCTGCCATCCTCGAGGATTTCTTCCGAACGCGTCGCCGCGCGCTCAACAACCGCCTGGAAAACCGGCCCTGACTCGCGTATTCTCGTCCGCGGAGAGATGCGAGAGTGGCTGAATCGGGCGGTCTCGAAAACCGCTATACGCGAAAGCGTATCGAGGGTTCGAATCCCTCTCTCTCCGCCATTTGACGACGGCGCGTGAGGGATCGCGCGAGCACCTTGGCTTTACGGAGAGGTGTCCGAGTGGCTGAAGGAGCACGGTTGGAAACCGTGTAAGCATGAAAGTGCTTCGAGGGTTCGAATCCCTCTCTCTCCGCCAGATTCAGCCGGTATCAAAGCAGTCCGTGGGGATGTAGCTCAGTTGGGAGAGCGCCTCGTTCGCAACGAGGAGGTCAGCGGTTCGATCCCGCTCATCTCCACCACTTTTTCTTCTGCCGAGGGCTAACCGCCCCCGGGCCGCGGAGACCTCGATCTGGCCTCCTCGTGGCTTGGTGTTGACGGCCGGTTCCCGCGCAATCGAGAGTCGCGAACTCCGCCAGGACCGGAAGGTAGCAGCGGTCAGTGATTTCCTTGATGTGCCGCGGACACAACTGACCCGAGCCAGGCGCGGGGGGGCCGTTTTCCCGGTCCGCGACGCGTCTTCGACCCCGTAGGAGCGCTCGTGTCCCACTTGGCCCTCGCCCGGAAGTACCGCCCGCAGCGCTTCGCCGACCTGATCGGTCAGGATCACGTTCGCCTCACACTGGAGCGCGCCGTCGCCACCAACCGGGTCGCGCACGCCTATCTCTTCGCCGGACCGCGCGGCAGCGGCAAGACCACCACCGCGCGCCTCGTCGCGAAAGCGCTGAACTGCGAACGGCGGAAGGATGGAGAGGCGGAGCCCTGCGACGCGTGCCGCTCCTGCACCGAAATCGCGGCGGGCAATTCGATGGACGTGCTCGAGATCGACGGTGCGTCGAATCGCGGCATCGAGGAGATTCGAAACCTCCGCGAGAACGTCAAGTACGCGCCCTCGGGCGGGAAGTCGAAGGTCTACATCATCGACGAGGCGCACCAGTTGACCGACTTCGCGTGGAACGCGCTCTTGAAGACGCTCGAGGAGCCGCCCCCGCACGTCCGCTTCGTCTTCGCGACGACCGAGCCGCTCGACGTTCCCGAGACCATCGCTTCCCGCTGTCAGGTGTTCGAATTCCGCCGGTTGAAGAGCGGCGAGCTGGTGAAGCAGCTCCTCGACATCGCCGGGCGCGAATCGGTGCGCCTCGACGAGGACGCCGCCGAGCTCATCGCGCGCGCGTCCGAGGGGAGCGTGCGGGACGCCCTCTCCCGCCTGGACCAAGCGCTCTCCGTCGCACCTGAAGGGGTGACCGCGGCCGCCGTGGCCCAGGCGCTCGGCCTGGGCGGGTTGGATGCGTTCTTCGATCTGGGCGCCGCCATCGCCGCGCGGGATCCCGGCCAGGCGCTCCAAGTCCTCGACCGGCTCTACGACGGTGGCATGGACGTCGAGGAGATGGCCGATGGGCTCACGCACCACCTGCGCCAGCTCATGCTGCTCGCGGTGGACCGGTCGCTGGAGCGGCTCATCGACGCTGCACCCGCGGACCGCGAACGCTATGCCGCGCAGGCCGCCCGCTTCGGGGCGAACGACTTGAGCGCGATGCTGGCGCTTCTCTTGGAGAGCCGGGGGGCGCTTCGTCGCGCGGAAGCGCCGCGCGCCCTCCTCGAGGTGTGCCTGGTCGAGCTTTGCACCCTGCCGACCGCGGGACCGATCGACGACCTGATCCGGCGCCTCGAGTCGCTCGAAGCGCGCCTCGGCGGTGAGTCGTCGCAAGGCGGCGCGGCCGGCGGCCCGGGACCGCCGCGCGCGGAAGCGCCCGCCCCGCCCCGCGCCGAAGCGCGCGTGCCTCGCCCGCCGGCGCCGGCGGCAACGCCGGTCGAGGCCCCGGCCCCCGCCCGTCGCGTGGAGGCCACAGCCCTGCCGCCGACGCCCCCGCCACCCGAGGCGCCGTCCGCCGCGCTCGATGGACCCGCCGACCTCTGGCGCCAGGCCGTCGTCCGCGTAAAGGAACGGAAGCTCCTCCTCGGCACGTGCCTCGAGGAGGGTTCGTTCCTCGGCGCCTCGGGCGGAAGCGTGCGTGTCGCGCTCGCGCCCGAGCACTCCTTCCACAAGGCGATGCTCGAGATGAAGGAGAACCGGGAGATCTTGAATAAGGAGTTCGAAACCGTCTTCGGGCGGGGGATCGCCTTCTCGTGCGTCATTTCCGCGGAAGGCGGGGCGGAGCCCCAGAACCGGATTCGGGCGGAGCTCTTGGCCGACGCGGCGGATCAGGCGGACGCTCAG
>Ga0075421_100012977_pt1 | contig 10369 bp, 7 predicted proteins | sample SoiMetdeltSBSDD5_FD_75292 | JGI IMG/M metagenome (GOLD analysis project Ga0075421, IMG submission 75292) | Bulk soil microbial communities from a Populus tree surrounding site in Tennessee, USA - Soil MetaG P. deltoides SBSDD5 | ecosystem: Environmental > Terrestrial > Soil > Tree plantation... | reverse complement strand
GCGGTCTCGGCGACGAAGAGCAGGATCAGCCAGGTGATGCGGCTGCGCACGACCAGCCACTGCGGGGTCTGGAAGTAGGGGACCTTGGCCGCCACCTTGCCGGCGACGCCGCCCTGGTTGAGGACGCCGACCCCGACCTTCGACAGCGCGGCATCGAGCAGATCGTCGACGCGGACGGCGCCGACCAGGTTGCCGTCGCGGTCGATCACCGGCAGCGACAGGAAGTCGTGGGTCTGGATGATCTCGGCGGCGTCGCCGCGCTCGGCGGTCTCGACCACCGCGATCGGATCCGGCGTCATGACCTGCGCGATCGGCGTCGCCGGGTCGGCGATGGCGAGGTCGCGCAGGGCGACCACACCGACCAGGCGCCGGCCGTCGACGACGTAGCAGTTGACGGCGACCTCGATGGCGTCGCGCTGGTCGCGGAGGATCGACATGGCGTCGGCGACCGTCTTGTCGCGGTCGCACCGGAAGATCCAGGGCGTCATCAGGCGACCGACCGCGGACTCGGGGAAGGACAGCAGGCGCTCCAGCGCCTGCTTGTCCTCCGGGCTCAGCGCCGCCTCGATCGCCGTGCGCCGATCCGGGCTGACGGTGGCGAGGATCGCGACCTGGTGATCGGTCGGCATGAAGTTCAGGATCCGGGAGGCCCGCTTCGGATCGAGCCCGGCGAGGATGCGGCCGGCCACCGCCGGGTGTCCGGCGAGCAGCATGGCGGCGGCCCGGCGGTCGTCGGCCGCCGCGGCCAGCTGGCAGCCCTGCTCGACCGGGCGGCGCGACAGATCGCGCCCGACGTCGGCAGGCCGCACCTTGCGCAGCGCCGCGGCCAGATCGCCGCCGGCGAGGGCGGCGTCGATCACGGACAGGTCGGCGACGGGGAGTGCGCTGCGAACGGGTTCCTCGCCGCCGGCGGATCCACTCATGTCGGCCCCTTCCTGTTGGCGAGCGCCTTCTCCATCCGGTTGAAGCGCTCCAGCATGTCCTCGTAGATCCGGTCGGTCTTCTCGTGCAGGTGCGCCACCTCGAGCTCGGCCTTGATGTTGACCTCGTACTCGATGTTGGCGCGCACCCGGTCCTTGGCGGCCTGCCGGTCCTGGCTGATCAGGACGAAGCACGACAGGAAGATCGCCTCGAGCGACACGATCATGGTGAGCAGGCCGAACGGGAACGGATCGAAGTGGCGCAGGCCGGGCAGCATGTTGAGGGCGATCCAGACCAGGAACCAGCTCAGGTTCAGGATCAGGAACGTCATGCTGCCGGAGAACGCCGCGATCGTGTCGGCGATCCGGTCGAGCATCGACAGCGACTCCTGGACCTCCTCGTTGACGTTGCGGGCGACCCGCGACCGGAGCAGCGCATTGGCCTTGCGGGTCATGCCGCCCATCGTGGCCAGCATGTCGAGCGCCGCCTCGGGGCGCTTGCGGAACAGCTGCAGGAGGTCCTCGCGGGCGAGAACCATCAGCTCGGTCGGACCGACCGCGGTCGCGCTGGCGGTCCGCGAGCCGCCGTCGAGGAGCGACAGCTCGCCGAAGAACTCGCCGCGCTTGGCGGTGTGGAGGACGATCTTCTGGCCCACGGTGTCGCGGACCGACAGCTCGACGGCGCCCTCCTTGACGATGAACATCGAGTCGCCGGGCTCGCCGGCGCGGAACAGCACCTCGGCGGAACCGATCGAACGATCGGAGATGACCTGCGCGAGCACGTTGCGCTCGTCGTCGTCGAACTGGGCGAAGAGCTTGATCTCGGCCAGGAAGGCGGCGTCGGCGGGCATCGCGCGCTTCACTATCGCAGGCGCCGCGCGGGCGGTGGGACCGGAGCGTCCAGGCACAATGCCGCCAATGCGGAGGCCGGCAACTGCGTTTTGCCTGGACGTCGGCGCTCCCGGCTTACCGCCGGAGCAGCTCCGAGATGCGGGCGTGAACCGCGATGCGGCGCCGGCCGTAGCGCTGCCCGAGGACCAGCGACAGCCCGGTGAGGCCGAGGACCACCAGCCAGGCGCCGGCGGTCCGGGCCCGATGCGCGCCGAGCGGCACCAGCATTCGCAACGCGGTCGCGGCGTTGCCGGCCACGCCCGCCACGATGAGCGCACGGATCTTGACCCCGAGGTCCCTCGCCTCGAGCAGCAGGTCGTGGAGCTCGCGCTCCGCGGCCAGCTCGATTCCTGACGAAGGACGCACACCCACGTTGCGGGAGGGCATGCATTCGCGGAGCCACGACCTCACCCCGGGTCGGGCGAGAGGCACGACGAGATGTTTGATCCCCGATAGGCCGGCAGGCGAAGCTCGAAGCAGGTGCCGCGATCGCCCTCGCCCGCGGTACAGCGCACGGTTCCGCCGTGGGCCTCCACGATCTGGCGGCACAGGTAGAGGCCGATGCCGGCGCCGGGCACCTGGGCGGGCGTCGCGGGATTCTGGTGCTCGACCCGGAAGAACTTCTCGAACACGCGGTCGCGGTACGAATCCGGGACACCGATGCCGGTGTCGATCACTGCGAGGTGGATGGACCCGGCGTCGCCCTCGTCGACCCACGCCCGGACCCGGACCTGGCCGCCGGCCGGGGTGTACTTGAGGGCATTGGTGAGCAGGTTGGATACGGCGATGGTGAGCCGGCTCGGGTCGGCCAGCACGACCGCCGGCTGCGACCAGGGCTCGACGGTCAAGGCGACTCGCGCCTCCTCGAAGCGAGGGCGCAGCGGCGACGCCACGTGCTCGATCACCGCGAGGAGGTCGACCCGCTCCAGCGACAGCCGGAGCTGGCTGGCCTCGATGCGCGTGAGGTCGAGGAGCTGGTCGACGGTGGCCCGCAGCTCCTCGCAGCCGCGCGCCGCGGTGGTGACCATCTCGAGCTGGCGGTCGCTGAGGTGGTCGCGGCGCTCGGTGAGCAGGAGCAGGTTGAGCCGCATCGTCGTCAGCGGGGTCTTGAGCTCGTGCGAGGTGACCGCGATCAGCTCCATGCGGAGCTCGTCGAGGCGGACGAAGTCGGTGACGTCGTGCAGGACCAGGACGACGACCCGGTGCTTCGCCTCGGGCGCCAGCATGGCCGCGACCCGCGGCAAGAAGACCCGCCGGCCGTCGCGACCGGCGATGGGAAAGGCCCGGCTCGGATCGGCGAGATAGTCGGCGGTGCGGGCGCCGGTCAGGACGTCGCGGATCGCCTGCAGGGCGTCGGCGGGCAGCGGCAGCGCGTCGATCGCGGCGGTCGCGCCGTCGGCGATCGGGAACAGCCGTCGCGCGCTCGGGTTCAGCGACTCGACCGTCCCGCCGGCGCCGATCACGACCACCGGATCGGGCAGCGCGCGCAGGGTCGCCTCCAGGGTCTCCTTGATGCGCAGGATCTCGCCCAGGTTGCTGCGGTGGAACGCGGCGACGCTCTCGGCCATGCGGTTGAAGCCGACCGCCAGCGCGCCGAGCTCGTCGGTGGTGACCACCGGCACGCGGCGGTCGAACTCGCCGCGGCGGATGGCATCGACCGAGCGGGTCAGGACGCTGACCGGCCGCAGCACGGCGCGGCTGAGGAAGATCGCGACCAGCGTCGACAGGCCGAGGGCCGCCGCCGCCACCGCGCCGACGACCCAGGTCGCGCTGCGGGCGGCGTCGCGGGCGAAGACGCCGCTGGCGCGCACCGCGGCGAAGCTGCGCTCGCGGATCGCACCGCACGAGGCCACCGCCTGCCGCAGCGCCGGGTTGACCTGCTCGTGGTAGAACGCGCGCGCGGTCACCCCGCCGCCCAGACCGAACAGCTGGTCGCCCAGGTGCCGGTAGCCGTTGACGTCGCGGCGCAGGCTGCGCGCCAGGTCCTGGGCGTCTGAGCTCGCCAGCACGACCAGCAGCCGCCGGTACGCGTCATCGAAGCGCGCGCGCTCGGTCACCAGGTCGCGGCGGGCGGGCTCGAGCTTGCCGCCGACCGCGAGCAGGAGGGCGTCGTCCTCGCGCTCGAGCGTCGACGACAGCGTCGCGGTGAGGTCGATGGCCTCCTGGCTGCCGCGCAGGGTCTCGTCGACGACGCTGCCCAGGCGCGCGAAGGTGTAGCCGCTCCACGTCGCGGACGCCGCGGTGGCGATCACGATCAGGCAGCCGGCCAGGATGAAGCGCGCGCGCAGGCTGGTCATGGCGTTCACGTCAGCCCGTAGCGCTTGCGCTTGCGCTGCAGCGTGGTCGGGTCGATGCCGAGGGTCCGCGCAGCCGCATCCAGCGACGGCGACCGCGTGATGACCCGCGCGATGTGCTCGCGCTCGATCTGCTCGAGGGAGCACAGGTCGCCGAGCCGCGGCGGCTCGTCGCCGGCGATCGGGCGAGGCGCCGCCTCGGGGCGCGGCGACAGGCTCATGTCCTCGGGCTCGAGGACGGTGGCCGCCGACAGGATGACGGCGCGCTCGACCGCGTTGCGCAGCTCGCGCAGGTTGCCCGGCCAGCGATGGGCGACCAGCGCGCGCTCGCAGCGCGGCGAGAAGGCCAGGCTGTGGCGGCCCTGGGTGCGCTCGTAGAAGCGGAGGTAGTGCTGGGCCAGGGCGAGCACGTCCTCGCTGCGGTCGCGCAGGGGCGGCACCGTCAGCGCGATGACGTCGAGGCGGAAGAACAGATCCTCGCGGAAGCGCCCGGCGGCGACGTCGTCCTCGAGCCGGCGGTTGGTCGCCGCGATGATCCGGACGTCGGACCTGCGCTCGACCACCTCGCCCAGCCGCTCGTAGCTGCGGTCGTTGAGGAAGCGCAGCAGGCGGGCCTGCGCGTCGGCGGTGAGGTCGCCGATCTCGTCGAGGAACAGGGTGCCGCCGTTGGCCTCCTCGACCTTGCCGACCGCGTCGCTGATCGCCCCGGTGAACGACCCCTTGCGGTGGCCGAACAAGGCGCTGACCATGAGGTCCGACGACAGCATCGGGCAGTGGACGGTGACGAACGGCCGGCCGGCGCGCTTGCCGCTGGCGACCATCCAGCGGGCGAGCACGTTCTTGCCGGTCCCGCTCTCGCCGCGGAGCAGCACCACCGAGTCGGAGGCGGCCGCGCGCAGGGCGCGCGCGAGGAAGGCCCGGAAGGCCGGGTTGGCGGAGTCGAGGTGGACGCCGCCCTCGGTCTCCTCGATGCGGTCCTGGAGCTCGCTGACCTTGCGCCGGAGCACGTTGGCGGTGACGACGCGCCGCGCGGCGTGGCGGACCTGCTCGGGGGTGAACGGCTTCGGCAGGTAGTCGACCGCGCCCAGCCGCATCGCCTCGACGGCGGTCTCGAAGCTGGCGAACGCCGTGATGACGATGATGCCGACCCCGGGCTGGGCAGCCAGGATGCGGGGGATCGCCGCCAGGCCCGACTCCTGCCCCAGCCAGAGATCGAGGAGGACGACGTCGTAGCCGCCGCGCTCGAGCGCCTCCAGCGCCGCCGGCGCGGTGCCGACGCCGAGCACCCGGGCGCCGTCGGCCTCGAGACAGAGGCGGATCGACTGCCGGAGGTTGGGATCGTCGTCGACCACCAGGGCTGACCAGCCGGCGTCGGGGACGTCGTGACTCATCGTCTCCAAGCATAGCCGTCGCCGGAAGGCGCTGGCATCGGGGCGCCCGAGGCGTCGTCCCGGCAAAACGCCCGATGCCTCGGGGCGCGGCTGCGGCCGTGCCCGAGTATCAACAGGGCGCGCAGCAAGAAGGCCCGCCCGTGGTCGGCGATCCCGCCATGCGCGTGCCCGTGCGCGTGTCCGTGGTCGTGTCCCCTCGTCATCTCCGAAGATCGTCCAGGTACAGCGTCTCGGTCTGCGGCTCGTAGCCGAACAGCTCCGCGTAGCGGCTCCAGCCGACCACCACCTCGAAGACCTGCTCGGGGTCGCACGACGGCAGGCGGATGGCCAGCTCCTCCAGCACGACCTCCCTCGGGAGCTTGTTCTCGGGGGCCTTGCCGAGGATCCGCGCGACGAAGCCGAACGTCTTCAGCGTGCGGAGCCGATCGTTGACCGCTTGCTTGCGCGCGTTGGTGTCTCCGGCGAGCAGGCGTTGCCCCGCGTCGGTGAGCAGCACCGTGTTGCCAGGGGTATCGACGAAGCCCAGCATCTCGCCGGCCTTGATCACGCTCAGCGTGCGTCCGAAGTCGTACTCGGTCAGCTCGTCGAGCGCGAACACGTCCATCCCCTGCACGTGCAGCGTCAGCACCTCCATCAGGCCGATCACCTCGCCCAGGGTCACCGCCGGCAGCGGCTCGAGCTTGGCCGCCTCCGCGGCGGCCGCCGCCGCCGGGGCCGGAGCCGCCTCCGGCAAGAACTCGGCAACGAAGACGTCGCGCAGGCGCTGCACCATCAACTGGAACGCCCGGGCGTTGTAGTCGCGTGGGTGGGACAGCGGCACCGGCACGACCTGGCGGATGTGGCCCGGGTTGCGCCCCATCACCACGACCCGATCGGCCAGGAACACCGCCTCCTCGATGTTGTGCGTGATGAGGAGGACGCTCTCGACCGCGGCGCCGCCGTCGCGGTCGCCGGTCGGGCCGCCGCGCGTCACCAGCCGGTAGACCTCTCGGCGCAGGCTCTCGGCGGTGAAGACGTCGAGGGCGCTGAACGGCTCGTCCATGCACAGGAGCGCCGGGCCGCGGGCCAGGGCGCGAGCGAACCCGACGCGCTGCTTCATGCCGCCGGACAGCTCCTTCGGGTAGGCCTCCTCGAACCCCTCGAGGCCGATGAGATCGATGCAGCGGGCGATCCGCTGCTCCGCCTCGTCGGTGGCCAGCCCGAGCCCCTCGAGCGCGACCGCGATGTTCTGCCGCACCGTGAGCCACGGGTAGAGCGCGAAGCTCTGGAACACCAGGGCCACGCGCGGGTGGATGCCGACGAGGGGCGCGCCGTCGGCGAGAACCTCGCCGCTGGTCGGCTGGACCAGGCCGATCAGGCTCCGCAGGAGGGTGCTCTTGCCGCACCCGCTGGGGCCGAGGATGGCGACGATCTCGCCGGGGTGGACCGCCAGGGAGACGTCGCGGATCGCGAAGGCAGTCCGGGCGGCGTCGTAGGCGACGGAGACGTTGCGGGCCTCGCAGATCGGCGGTTCGGTCGCGGTGAGCATCGCCGGATCTCCTACGCGCTCAGGGAATAGCGCCGCTCGGCCAGGCGGAACAGCCGCTTCCAGAACAGCCGGTTGATGAGCACCACCGCCACGGCCATGCCCAGGACCCCGGCGACCAGGAGCGGGAAGTTGCCCCTCGCGGTGGCCTGGCTGATCAGCGAGCCGAGGCCGAAGGCGGTGTACGTCTCGCCCTGGACCGACACGTACTCGGAGACGATAGAGGCGTTCCACGCGCCGCCCGCCGCGGTCACGAGCCCCGAGACCAGGTACGGGAAGACGCACGGCAGGTACAGCCGCGTCCACATCCGCCGCCGCCGGGTGCCCATGACCCGGCCGACCTCCTTGAGGTCGGCCGGGATCGCCATGGCGCCGGCGATCACGTTGAAGAGGATGTACCACTGGGCGCCCAGCAGCATCAGGACCACGCACCCAGCGGTGAACGGGACGCTCACCGCCCGGAGCACCAGCACCACCAGCGGGAAGATCATCGGCGCGGGAAAGCTGGCCACCACCTGCACCACCGGCTGCAGCCGCTGCGACCATCGCGGCGACAGGCCGATCAGGATGCCCGCCGGCACCGCCCACGCGGCGCCGAGGACCACCGCGGCGGTGGTGCGCAGGAAGGTCGCGCCCACCGCCAGCGCGACGTGCAGCCAGTCCTCGTGGGTGGCCGCGTTGCGGAGCGGCAGCCGGGTCAGGAGGCCGACGACCGACCACGCCCCCCAGGCCACCAGGGCCACCAGCGCCACCGTCCCGGCCCGGCGAAGCACGGCTCGCGAGGTGACGCGCGCGGCGGGTGGCGTGCCGACGGTGCCGGCCGGCCGGGTTGCCGGCCGGCGACCGATGCGGAGGCGAGCGGCGGCGTCGCGCCGCCGCTCGTAGAACCACTCCGCGAGACGCGACTGCCGGAGCAGGCCCAGGAACCACGATTGCGGCTGCTCCGACGCCGCGGTGTCCTCGAGCTTGAAGCGCTCGCTCCAGACCACGATGGGGCGCCAGAACAGCTGATCGACCGCCACGATCATGATCGCCATCGCCGTGATCCCGGCAATCATGGCCGGGACGTTGCCTCGGTTGATCGCCTCGGCCATGTACGAGCCGATCCCGGGTAGACGGAAGTCCTTGTCGCCCAGCGTGAACGCCTCGTTGACCGTGAGGAAGAACCAGCCGCCCGCCATCGACATCATGGAGTTCCAGACCAGCCCGATCATGCTCGCCGGCACCTCGAGGATGCGGAAGATGCGGCGGCGCGGCAGCCGGTAGACCGCCGCCGCCTCGCGGAGCGGCTGCGGGATGCTCTTGAGACTGGCGTAGAAGCTGATGGTCATGTTCCACGCCTGCCCGGTGAAGATCATGACGATGCAGGCGATCTCGAGGCCGATCTCCCGCGTCGGGAAGATCGCGATCATCCCGAGGACGAGGCCGGGCAGAAAGCCCAGGACCGGGATCGACTGGAGGACGTCGACGATCGGGAGCATCAGCCGCTCGGCGCGCGCGCTGCGCGCCGCGGCGGTGGCGTAGACGAGCGTGAACGCGAGCGAGACGCCGTAGGCGGCGAAGCCGCGGCACAGGCTGAAGAAGGCGTAGCGAGGCAGCGCCGTCCACGACAGGCGGATGAGCGTCTTCTCGTGGAAGGGCGCGGTGAACTGCTCGCCGTAGGCGATCAGCCCGCCGACCAGCGACACCACCGCCGCGACCACGAGCACGTCCACGACCAGCGAGCCCCGCGTCCGCAAGGCGGCACCGAGGCCGGCGGGGCGTGGTGTCGTGGTCGCCATCGGCTCGCGTTCTTCTCGCACGGCGCGCCGGGCTCGGCCACAACCCGCGCCGCCGTGACCGCATTCTTCCGGGGCCAGGCCCGCGTGCGGCTGCGTTCTGCCTGGACGGAGGTGAGGACCGATCGCGACCCGCGATCCGTGCGTGCGGCGGGAGTATGCTCGACCGGGCGATGCGTGGCCCGGCGATCGCCGCGTTCCTGGTCACCGTGTCACCCGCCCACGCCGAGCCCTGGCTCGAGCGCGCCGATGCCACCGGCGACTGGGGCGGCCGGCGCACCTGGCTCGACGACCACGGCGTCGGAATCGATCTCGACTACACGGCGGAGGGCTTCGCCGGGGTCCAGGGCGGGGACGCGGCGTATCGGGGCAACGTCGATCTGGTCGTGACGCTGGACAGCCACAAGCTCGGCCTGTTTCCGGGTGGCACGCTGCTCGTCTACGGGCAGCACGCCCACGGTGGCGGCGTCTCCGACGAGATCGGCGCGTCGCTGCCGATCTCGAACCTCGAGGCCCCGGAGCTCACCCAGCTGTCGGAGCTGTGGCTCGAGCAGCGCCTCGGCGAGTACGTCGGCGTGCGCGCCGGCAAGCAGGACGCGAACCGCGACTTCGCCGGACCGCGCTTCGTCGGCAACTTCGTGAACTCGTCGTTCGGCGTGATCCCGACCGTGCCGATGCCGACGTTCCCCGCGCCCGCAGTCGGCGGGACGCTGCTGGTGCAGCCCGCTGCGTGGCTCGACGTACGCGCTGGCGTCTTCGAGGGCGCGCCGGAGATCGAGTCGTTCGGCGAGACCGCCTTCTCGGGCGACGGCGTGCTCGGGATTGCCGCCCTGGTCGCGCAGCACGACGTGGCGGGGCGTCCCGCGGGGCTCCACACGGTGGGCGCATGGCACCACACTGGCACCGGCGAGGCGGGCGTGTTCGGCGTGGCGGACCTGCTCCTGTTCGCGGCCCCGTGCGATCGGGACGACCCGCGCAGCGTGCAGGTCTTCGTGCGCGGCGGATGGACGCCCGACCCCGTTCAGCTGCCCGAGCTCTACGCGGGCGGTGGGGTCACCGCGCACGGCTTCCTCGGCGTGAACAACACGATCGGCCTCGGCGGCGGCTGGGTCCGCCGGCCCGGCGGGGACGAGGCCTTCGTCGAGGTCTTCTTCAAGCTGCGGACGATCCCGTGGTTCACCATCGAGCCGGACGCCCAGGTCTACGCGGTGGCCGACCGGAACGCCGAGGTGGTTGTCGGCGTGCGGACGAAGCTCAAGCTGTAGCCGCGTGATACCCTGCGCCGGCGTGCGGCTCCGGACCTGTCTTGCGATCGAGGGCGCCGTCGGAAGCGTGATCCTCACGGTCCTCGGCCTGTCGGCGGCGTGGGGGATCGGTGCGCTCTCCGAGGCACCCCGGCCGCCGCCGGTCGCGGCGGCGGTCCACCGCCCGCCACCGCCGCGGGCGGACGAGACCCCGCCGGCCCCGCCGCCGGCGCCGGTCGCCGCGATCCGCACCGCGGCCGCCGCCGTCGAGAGGGTCCCGGCCGAGCCGGCGCCGGCGCCGCCGCCGCCGCCGGCGCCGGCGCCGG
>Ga0075421_100012976_pt1 | contig 10369 bp, 13 predicted proteins | sample SoiMetdeltSBSDD5_FD_75292 | JGI IMG/M metagenome (GOLD analysis project Ga0075421, IMG submission 75292) | Bulk soil microbial communities from a Populus tree surrounding site in Tennessee, USA - Soil MetaG P. deltoides SBSDD5 | ecosystem: Environmental > Terrestrial > Soil > Tree plantation... | reverse complement strand
TGCATCTTGGCAGAGTGGTTCTCAACCGAACTTCTGTTCCAGCAATTCTTGAGAACGCGATTCGTCCTTTTGATTCACAAGCACGTGTGTCCTTCCCGGCAGTGCGGGTTTGGTCACCGTGGGCTCAATGACACACAGGATGCCGTTCTTACCAAGGAACTCTTTGATTCTCTTCGCTTCGTCCGGCGTGGCTGACTCGCGGATGACGACAAGGTTTTCATCCTGGCTATCGTACAGATTCGGCTCTTCCAATTCATCGACCAGATCGACCAGGCATTCGGGGCAGCGGCGAATGCCTCCCCCAAACTCAGCACCACATTCCGGGCAGTAAGCCATGCTTCCTCCGAAGCGCTAAGAGAGAAATCGGTTTATACAAATCGCAACTCATGGATTCAAGGCGTTAAGGCGTATTTTCTACATCCGCGATTTTTTTTCAACTGCTTTGTCACAGCCAGGAGTTGCGATTGAATTGGTTGGGTGGGTGCAGTCTGCGAAACTCGTATTCCCACACTGTCCGGCGCCACCGCCCTCTATGGACTGTTCAGCTTGGCAAGTGAAACTTCCTGCGACTCGCTCGAGCCGCTGAAACTCACTTGGCGACTAAAGAGCGTCGCGAGACGCTCTATCGCGATTCAGCAAGCGGCACGGGCTTTTTGTCTTCCGGGCCCTCATCTGAGGCTACGCGGAGACACCGCACCATACCATTTTCGGATATCAAGGGGAAACTCTTGGCTAGTCACCTGGTAGCTATTTTCTTGGGACAAGGGAGCCCGGCTTGGATCGGCGAACTGCAATCATCTGAGCCACGATACTCACGGCTATTTCCTCTGGCAGGATAGCATTGATGTCGATGCCCACTGGGGAGACAACACGGTCGAGTTGCTCCTGAGGGATTCCCTCTTCTCTTAGATTCTGAAAGAGCGCACGTTTCTTGAATTGGCTTCCTATCATTCCAATGAAGCGTGCCTGGGTCTTGACCGCCCAGCGCAGTACGTTCTGGTCGTCGAGATGACCGCGTGTGACAATCACAATATAGGAAAACTCATTGGGTATGATTCTGTCGAAGGCGGCCTCAAAACTGTCTGAATAAATTTCCACGGCTTCCGGAAAACGCTCTTGGTTGGCATATTGCGGGCGATTGTCGATGATGACGGTGTTGAAGCCGGCAAGCGTCGCGACCTTGGAAATGAACTTGGAGATATGCCCGGCGCCGAACACGTAACTGGTTGGCGTCGCCAAGATTGGCTCCACGAAAATCTCGACCTTCCCGCCGCAAATAAGACCCGCCTCCAGGTTTGACGAGTCTGTAAGGTCGAAGAGCAAGCGTCGTGGTTTCTCGTCGAACATCACTTGCCGGGCAGCTTTCCAAACGTCGTTTTCAACACAGCCGCCCCCTACAGTACCAACGGTGGAACCGTCTTCCCGAACGAGGATCTTGGCCGTCTCAAAGCTGGGAACCGACCCACGAATCTGAATGATCGTCGCCAGGGCACCGCGTCGCCCTTCCCGTCGCAAACGAGCAACCTCTTCATAAACATCAACATTCTTGGCTAACGTGGTCATTGATATCCTCGATTGGCCGCGGGTACCCTTCTTTATGGACTCGATGCCAACACGTTCCGTGCGCCATGAAACAGGGTTCCAAGACAAGGAGCATCGCAACGGTTCCAAAGTATAAACCAACTAGCCAAGGACTGTCCCCCTTGATATCCAGTGGGGCGCGTGACAGACAACATTTCCTACAAACTTGGCACTAACCCCCCAAAACCAACTGAAATTCTCCTTGATCGACTAAAGCAGTCCCGGCGGATTGCCGATTAGCAACACCGCGAGAAACATGAAAGATCGGGTCAAGTCAGTCAGTCAAGTTGGTGGGATACTCCGATTGTCGATGCGTGCATCATGTTCCCTCAAACTTCTTGACACCCAATTCAATTCTTGTATACTTTCGCATCTGTTGTAATGTTTTTAAGGATTTGAGAGTGAAAGCAGGTCGAAAAACGAGGTTGCGTATCCATGAAAGATCAGGTGCAAACTTAGTTTTCGAGGCTTCTTCAAGTTATAAAAACATGTACGACGATATTTTTATCATTTGAAAGGAGTCTCGAAATCGATGAGTAGAGAGACTGGGCGGGTTAAGTGGTTCAACAATGCTAAGGGCTATGGCTTTATCGAGCGGAGTTCAGGAGGTGACGTATTTGTTCACCACACTGCGATTCAGGCGGAAGGCTATCGAACCTTAGAAGAGGGTCAGTCGGTCGAGTTCACTGTGGTTCAAGGGCCGAAGGGCTTGCAGGCTCAAGAAGTAATCCGGCAGGACCAGAACTAGTTTCAAATCGCATTCTCCCCGATGACTCGGCCCTGGAACGAAGGTTTCAGGGCTTTTTTCTTTCTGGCGAGGAATTCAACTGTGTTTGTCCAAACGAACAGTCCGAAGCTGGTCCTACCGTGCAAAGATTGCCATCGACCGGTGAGTGATTCTGAGACGAATGCCTACCGACTGATTTCTGGGGTGCTCTACGGCTGGTGCGACGAGTGTTTTCAGAACCGGCCGACAGCCTCCGCCAAGTCAACCGAAAAATAAGCAAAGGCAGCTGTCAAGACCACAGAAATCCACGACCTTCGATTCACTGGGCGGCCTTTGCGGGTATGCTTGCTGTATTCCTGCACACATTCATTGACCCGGCGATCGGTCTCGCTCCACGCACCTCGGGTTATTGGGCCAGCTCCTCGCTGCTTTTGACGATCAACCATCCAAAGCTCTGTCATGAGCTTCCGCTTCAACTAAACAAAGATCCCAGTGAACCCTCGTAATGACGCGGCCAGCGTCCAACTGATTCGCAACCCTGACCGCTTGCAGAATCTCATCTGTCAGTGCTCACTCTGCCCCCGCCTAGTGAAGTGGAGAGAACAGGTTGCCCGCGAGCGCGTTGCTCGCTTCCAGGATCAAGAATACTGGGGCAAACCCGTTCCCAGTCTAGGTAATGCCCTGGCTCGATTGCTGATCGTGGGGCTGGCTCCGGCTGCTCATGGCGGTAACCGTACCGGGAGGATCTTCACGGGCGACCGGAGTGGAGACTGGCTCTACCGAGCTCTCTACAAGTTTGGCTTCGCGAATCAGCCGAACTCGACTGGCAGAGATGACGGACTAAGATTGACCGACTGCTACATCACCGCGGTGTTGCATTGCGCCCCACCCCTGAACAGACCCGACGCGAGAGAGATCGCGAACTGCCGTCCATACCTGATTCGAGAATGGGAGTTGCTGACGCAGGTCCGCGTCATCGTTGCCCTAGGCAGGCTTGCCTTCGACAGCGCTTGGTCCCTTGCGACTTCCCACGAAAGACGAAAACGTCCCCCCTTCGGCCACGGGTTGGAAGTCGCTCTCGATCCACTGCGGACACTGATCGCGTCGTTTCATCCAAGCCAACAAAACACCTTCACCGGCAGACTCACCGAGCCCATGTTCGATCGCATCTTTATGCGCTGTCGTCAATTGCTGTAGTCCGGGCCGTTGTGGCCCAGTTCGCCAAATTTCTGTTCTCTCTCGCTTCCGTTTGAGGACAGAGGCAGTCGATCCGTAAAAGGCTCCAACAAGAACCACATCCATTCCTCGACGGCTTGAGGTCGCTCGTAACTCCAGCCTGCTTGATCGTTCAGCGTTCCCGCGTCGAGTTGGCACCTTCCATTCTCTCAGCTGGAGTCACTTCCATGCCGCCCGGAGCTTCTAGACCGCCCGTGAGCAATAGTCCCGTGATTTCAACCGCACTCTGCCAAGTAGTGATCAAATCGGAGATATAGTGCTCGTGCAACTGGAACAGATTCCGTTGCGCGATGAGCACTTGCGGGTATGCAGCCGCCATTTGCCGGAAGCTGGCCAGGTAGAGGTCATAAGCCTTCTGTGCGCGCGGGATCATCTGGGTGCGGTATTTCTCAACACGTGTCAACGAGTCCTGGTATTGCTTGTAGGCTCTGGCCATTCGCAGGCGCAAGGAAAGCCTTACTCGCTCCACGTCGCGTCGGGCGCGCTCCAGGTTGGCTTTGGCTGCCTCGATGTTGCCTTGGTTCCGGTTAAAGAAGGGGATCTCCAGGCCGACATCGAAGAAACCTTCCAATCCTACCGGCCTTCCCCCCTGTTCCAGAAGCTCGCGGTTGTACCGGAGACCGCCGCGCGCAACAACGTCTGGGGTCTTTTCCACTTTTGCACGACGCAAAGCAGCCTCCTCGCGGGCAACGGTCAACTCTGAACTCTTGATTTCCGGACTCTCATCGAAAAGCACTACGCTGGCCTTCTCAAAGTCGAGCTTTGGCACCTCGTCAAGATTTCCCGCCAGAGGAGCCGGCTGCAACGAGGGTCTCCCGACCAGCGCTGCCAGTTCTCTCCAGATTCGTTCGAGTGCCGTGCTGGCCATGGCCAGCACGAGCTCGGCTTGCTCGGCTTCGATCTCGGATTCCAGAACGTCTGGCTGATCGGCAGCACCGACATTCGATAGTTCCTTGGAGATCTTCACGGCCTCACGTGTGAGCCTAGCCAGCCGCGTCTGCACCTCAAGACGTCTTTGAGCCCCCAAGGCTTCGTAATACAAGCTGCGAACCGAGTTCAAAACCCGGTATCGCTGGGCGCTAGCAGTTGCTTCTGCCTGCAGTTCCTCTTGTTCGAAAACACGCCGGCTTAAGCCTAACTTGCCGGCTGTGACGATTCTCTGCTCGACAAAGGCGCCAAATTCACCTCCTCTGATGATTGGTCCCGGAGAAACCTCATCCCCTGTCGCTCCCATAGTAGGATTGGGATAGAGTCCAGACTGATGTTTCCGTCCGGTTGCGGCCCTGACATTTGCAGCCGCCTGCGCCAGAGTGGGGTTGCTCTCCAAGGCCATCTGTTCTAAATCCTCAAGACGCAACTCACCGTCAGCTCCTTGTGCCTGGGCCAAAGGCCTGGCTGTGTCACGCTGGACGTCGGACGGCGCATGTTGATCCTGAGAGTGCAGGACCGGCTGTTTGCCAGCAGTTTGTCCTGACAGAGAGAACGGCAGACCCATAACCGCGGCAAGTCCCAGCATGATGCCTAGTGCCTGTGATTCAAGTCTCATTCCTATTCTCCTAGTTAGCTTGCGTCAAACTTCCAGGGGTGCTTGCTCGACCACCTTAGGGCTTGTGCTCGTGCGGCTGTTCAACCGGCTTCTCTTGTTGCATCGCCTGCTTCCTCAGCTCCATGATCTGGTCGTAGAGTTCGGGAGGAAGGACTCGCACTAACGTCATCATACCCATCATCGCCCTGTCCCAGGTGGGACGAAGGCCGTAAAACTCAGGCTTGTTTGGGACCCACTGCGACGTGTCCATCCACATATCCTGCGGATACCCTGGCACCTGCTTTTTCACAGGATCGTCCACGGGGTACATCCCACCCTCTTTGTGCATCGGATGTCCCTCGTGCTCCTGCGTCCGTTGGCGATCGCGATCCTGGGACCGTTGCTGGTTTGTAGGCTGCTGAGCAGCAAGCGACAAGCCGACCAAGTGGCTGATTGGTCTCTCCATACGAGCGCTCTCCCCAACGTCTCGCCCGAAGGAGGGCCCGAAGTCCTCGGACAACGCGTTGCCATCTCGGAGCATCCCCATGCCGTTTTCCATGCTCATTCCTGTATGCAGACCGTGACCGACATGCGAGATGGGGCCGACCATCGAGATCATTTGGTTCATCATGTGGTGAGGAAGATGACAATGCAGCATCCAGTCCCCGGCGTACTTGGCCTCGAACTCCACGCTGCGGGCCTGCGCCACACCTACAATCTCGGTGTTCCCGGGAGTCCAGCTAGCCTCTGGAACCCGCCCGCCTTCTGTTCCCGTCACCACCCAAGTGTTCCCATGCAGGTGCATGGGGTGGTGGTCCATTCCTAGATTGACCATGCGAAGCCTCACTCGCTCGCCCAGGCGCACGAGCATCGGCGTGCAGGCCGGGCCGGCTCTACCATTGATCGTGAGCCAGTTGAACTCCATGGCGAGGGTGTTTGGGACCGTATTGTTAGGAAGGAGAGCCCACTCCTGGAGAATGAGACCAAAGTCGCGGTGAACCTTTGGCTGGTAATTCTCTTTGGGATGCAGGATGAACAGGCCGATCATCCCCATCATTTCCTGCATGGCAAAGTGGGAGTGGTAAAAGAAGGTACCGTGCTGGTGAAGGGTAAACTCGTAGACGTAGCGCCCGCCCGGCATCACGGGGTCTTGGCCCAAGCCTGGTACTCCATCCATTTCCATTGGCACTTCAAGGCCATGCCAATGGACGCTGGTCATTTCAGGAAGATGGTTATCGAAGATCACGCGGACACGGTCCCCTTCGTTGGCCTCAATAGTGGGGCCGGGCACACCACCGTTATAGCCCCACGCGTCCACGATACGCCCGGGAACAAACTCAGTTCGCACAGGTTCGGCTACCAGATGAAACTCTTTGGTACCGTTCACCATCCTCGACGGCAGCTTGGGCACGTCCGGGGTTTCCACGGGCAAGTCGAGATCGCCTCTAGCCTCATCCTGAATGCTCGCCGCACTCCTGGCGTTCTGGGTTGGAGGGCGCTGGTGATGATGGACATGCTGGGCATGCGGTTTCTCTTGAGCACTCAGAGTCTTGTGACCCACCACCAGCCCCGCTCCCAGGGAACCAATCTGTCTAAAAAAATTCCGTCGGTTTTTGCTCATAGACTTCTCTCCTTAGTTTTTGACGCGCTTGTCAAGCTCGGATCTCCGCACCACTGCAGACTAGGTTCAAGCACAGAGAGATGCAGTTCGCACCTCAGGAATCCTTCACCAAACCGTGCGGCGGAGAGGCCCTGAAAAGCCTGGCCTTTCGCTGAGGCTATCGTTTGTTGAGAGATCAGATTCGAAGGCTTGAGTTAACGAGAAAGGTGCTCTGTCCAGTTAACGGCAAGAGCAGAGGTGGGGCATGCAGCCTGGGCTTCGGGAAGCTTGAATTTGGCTGGCCGGGTTGGTGGAGGGCGGCTCCCCAGGCTCTTGAGAACTCATTCCGACAGGACCCCGTAGTGAGCGTCGCCGAAGTGGCTGGAACCTGAGGAGCGTCAACAGCGCAATCACAAGCAGCCGCGGCGCCAATTGAAATTCCGGAAGTTGGCTTCGAATGAGGACAGGCCGGAGAACTCGCCTGGCACCGCGTCCTAGTGTGGCAGGTCTCCATTTGAGAACTGCAAGTTCCAATGCAACATAGAAAGAGGGGCGAAGAGAGGTTGAAAGAAACGGCAAGCGAAAGAACGACTAGTAGCTTCCTCTCAATCATAGGTCAACATTTCCAGTCATGAGCTTATACAGCACAGGGCAAGAATCAGGCGGCCCAAAACCGAAATTTTCGCACGGGTCACCTTATTTATCGGTCCTCGCTCACGGCTTACCTTCTTCTCCACGCATTCGACGCGGAACGCAATTCCAAGTCTACTTGCCTGGCGCACGATACTGGACGGTTTTCTTAGCCGCCGCATCCATTTCCTCAGGAGTCATCAGCACGGTTGTCTTGAGATGAACCGCTCCAGAAGCATTGACAGCGAGGGAAAGCGCAGCAGCACTCGCCTGGTCAGGCAAATCCGCAATGAGGAACACATCAGGTTCACCGAAGGCGTAGTAGAAACCCTCCACCTTTCCACCGAGCCCTTTCATGACCTCCTCAACTGCTGCCCGGCGCTTCGAACCTCCCTCTTTGAGAAGCCCCTTGGTACCATCACCTGTGTAAGTTGCCTGATAGAGAAACTTCGGCATGAGACACCTCCTATTGTGGGTAAGGCATTACGCTTATGGTTGGGTCGCAAGATATCACATCCAAGAAGGCTCATCAACGCCACCCCAACCGTCCTACGCCCAAGCGTGAATTGGTGTCAGTGTTATTGCACCCCAGACGCCAGCCATATCCTGGGCGGCGCCCCAGGAAAGGGGCTGTCCTGGTCGCCGTCATCATTGCGGTCGTCGACTTTCATCGGAGGCAAATAGACGTTAGAGCGATCTCTTGCCCTTGTTTTTCCTTTGCCATTGAGCTTCGCTTCTAACCGAGCCCAGCATTCAAGGCAGATGTCATAATTCAGGCCATCGATCTCTTTAAGCACGCACTTCTTGACTCGATTGCAAAGGTCACATCGGTAAGCAATCATCGTAATTTTCTCCCAACTATCTTATTTTCCAGAATACAATACTCAGGCCGATTTCTGAACTATTTCCAGGTGCGGCGCTTGTGCCAACTGCTCGAGGAGGCGTGCGATGGGAAAGATGAATGAACTGACCGTCTGGATCGAAAACAAGCCAGGGACGCTTGCGGCTATGGGAAAGGCATTAGGCAAAGCAAAGGTCAATATCCTCGCCTTCATGACCGACGAGACCGAAGGCCAAAGCCGCGTGCGGTTTGTGACCGACAAACTGGCTAAGGCCAAGAAAACGATAGCTGGCCTCGACCTGAAAACCTCCGAAGCAGAGGTCTTGGGAGTCAAGTTGGCTAACAAACCCGGGACACTGGCCGATGCGGCAAGCAAGTTAGGAAGTGCCGGCATCAATATCAACTACGGTTACTGCGGCGCACAAGAAGGTTCAAAGAAGCAATTGGTCGTTCTTGCTGTCAACGATGTTCAACAGGCTGCGAAGGCTTTGAAATAGACTGGCCTTAGGGAACAGGTTGCGAAGCTCCAAGAGGACCGTGGTCGGGCCTGAAGACTTCCGGACGGGTAGCAGCACAGTCGCTACCAAGACGGCAGGTAGTTTCCAGGCAGCACCGATGCTGCTGCAACGCAAAACTTGATTCGGGGTCTGGATGTTACAAATCCTCTGGAATACCCGTGGCTACTTCTTTTGGCTGCTCGTCGTCTCGTTTTCTTGTTGGATTTTGGAACGGCTCGCACCCTGGAGGCCGCAGCAGAAGGCATTCCGCAAACAAATTGGGCAGGACTTCTTCTGGCTCGTGTTCAATGGGCACTATGCCGGGGTGCTGCTGGCAGCACTCGCCAATTGGGTGTGGCAGTCAGCCACACCGTGGCGGTTCGGTCCAAATCTCCCAAATGACCTTTCGGGTGCTCTCACAGGCAGCCCGGTCTGGGTTCAGTTTCTGGTGTTTCTGGTCGTAAAGGACATTCTGGAGTGGTGCATTCACAATCTCTTGCATCGGATTCCCTGGCTTTGGGAATTTCACAAGCTGCACCACAGTATTGAGGAGCTGGACTGGATCGGCAACATGCGCTTTCACTGGATGGAAATTGTGGTCTATCGCGGACTGACCTACTTTCCGTTGTTTCTGTTGGGCGTGGACGAGACTGTCATTCTGTGGATCGCCGTGTTCAGCACGCTAATCGGCCACTTGAACCATTCGAACCTTAATTTGGATTGGGGAATCTTTCGTTATGTCTTGAACTCTCCGCGTCTCCATGTGTGGCATCATGATGTTGTCCAGCATCAGAAATCCGGTCAGAACTTTGGGATCGTTTTTAGCCTTTGGGACTTCCTGTTCGGCACCGCCTATCTTCCAGCTCGAGGTGAGCCAGCACGACTTGGCTTCGAACGAATGGCTGAGTTTCCGCAAGGGCTCCTGCAGCGCCTAATCTACCCGTTTTGGAAACGTCGATCCGTGGGAGTGTCGGGATGAGTGCGAGCAGCGACCCGCTTGATTGTCTATCTTCGTGCCTTTCGTGTCCATCGTGGATTGACTTTGTGGATCGGAAAACTCTGGAAACCTGACGGCCTTTGGAGACACATTGTGTCGTGGGTTTTGGAAGGAAACGCTGGCTTTGTTTCTAGCAGCAGTCTCCAGCCTTGGGGGGTCGGCTGATATGGGTCTACGAACTCGGCAGTGGTCAAGATTGCTCGGGGGATTGCTCTTGGTGGCCGCAGGCCTCTTAGGTGAGTCGGGTTTGGCAGACGTACAGAATCGCCAAGTCGAGTTCAACCGGGATGTCCGCCCGATCCTTTCCGACTACTGCTATACCTGCCACGGGCCTGATAAAGCAAACCGCACGACCGCGCTGCGATTCGATACCCAGGAAGGCGCATTTGCAGACCTGGGAGGCCATCGCGCCATTGTGCCCGGCGATTTGACCAAGAGTGAGATGATTCGGCGGATCACTGCTGCGGACGAGGCAGTTCGGATGCCGCCAGTTTATTCAGGGCGCACCCTGACGGCGCACCAGATCAACCTGCTCAGTCGCTGGGTTGAGCAGGGAGCTCAATGGCAAAAGCATTGGTCCTTCATTCCGCCCAAGCAGCCAGAACTTCCTACCCTGAAAGACAAAGGCTGGCCTCGTAGCCCGATCGATTTTTTCATCTTGGAACGGCTGGAGCGAGAGGGACTCAAACCATCCCCACAGGCAGAACCCACAACACTCATCCGCCGCGTGACGCT
>Ga0075421_100012975_pt1 | contig 10370 bp, 9 predicted proteins | sample SoiMetdeltSBSDD5_FD_75292 | JGI IMG/M metagenome (GOLD analysis project Ga0075421, IMG submission 75292) | Bulk soil microbial communities from a Populus tree surrounding site in Tennessee, USA - Soil MetaG P. deltoides SBSDD5 | ecosystem: Environmental > Terrestrial > Soil > Tree plantation... | reverse complement strand
CGACCCCTCCGATGTCAAAGGGCGCGACCAACCATGAGTGATCTTCCGCGGACCCGGCTCGGCTACACCGACATGTCGATCACCCGCGTCGGCTTCGGCGCCTGGGCGATCGGCGGACCGGGCTGGGAGACCGCATGGGGTGACCAAGATGACGCCGATTCGATCGCCGCGATCCACCGGTCCGTTGCGGCCGGGATCAACTGGATCGATACGGCTCCGATCTACGGCCTTGGTCACTCCGAGGAGGTTGTCGCGGCTGCGCTGGCCGGCATCCCGGCGAGCGACCGGCCGTACGTGTTCACCAAGTGCGCGCTGATCTGGGACGAGCACGACCGGATGGCGGCGCCCCGGCGAACGCTGGAGCGCCTGCGCTGGCAGGTCGAGTGGTCGCTGCGCCGGCTGCGGGTCGACGTGCTCGACCTCCTCCAGGTGCACTGGCCGCCACTCGAAGGCCCGTCGATGGACGAAGGCTGGCAAGCGGTGCGTGACCTGGTCGCGGACGGCCTGGTCCGGGCCGTCGGCGTCTCCAACTACTCGGTGGCTCAGCTGACCGCGGCCGAGAAGATCGGCCACGTGGACACGCTGCAACCGCCGCTGTCCCTGCTGCGGCGGGATGTCACCGCCGCGGAGGTCCCGTGGTGCGCGGAGCACGAGACGGGCGTCATCGTGTACAGCCCGATGGAGTCGGGACTGCTGTCGGGCAGGTTCACGGCCGAGCGGGCCGCCGCACTCGAGCCGGGTGACTGGCGGTCGCGCGCACCCGAGTTCACCGGTGCCAGGCTGGCGGCCAACCTGGCCCTGGTGGACAGGCTGCGCCCGATCGCCGGTCGGCATGGGGTGTCCGTCGGCGCGATCTCCATCGCGTGGACGCTGGCGTGGCCCGGGGTGACCGCCGCGATCGTAGGTGCGCGCCGGCCCGAGCAGGTCGACGGCTGGCTTGCCGCGGCAGACCTTCGGCTGGACGATGCCGACCTGGCCGAGATCGAGGCGGCGCTCCGCGAAACCGGCGTCGGCTCCGGACCACTGCGGCCATGAGCGCCGACGACCGGGGCGGCGCGGGCAGGGCCGGCCACTCGCTGCGGGAGCTGGGACTTCCCGAAGCAGACCCGGGGAGCTTGCCGGCGTCCCCGAAGCGGTTCCCCGACGGGGCGCAATACCGGGTGGAGATCCCGTCCGTCGAAGGCCCGGGGCCGTTCCGGGCGGTCGTGGACGCCGCCCGCGAGCACGGGATCCGGGTTCATCGGATCAGCCAGGGCAGCGGCTTGATGATGCTGACCGCGGCCGAGATCACCGAAATGGTCGAGCTCGGCCGCGCCGAGCGGATCGAGGTGTGCCTGTTCGTCGGACCGCGCGCCGCTTGGGACATCGGGGTCCAGGCGACCACGCCGGCAGGGCGGGTGGTAGCGGCGTCGCTGCGCGGCGCGGACCAGCTGCGGTACGCGGTCGAGGACGTGCGCCGCGGCATCGAGCTCGGTATCCGCTGCGTGCTGGTGGGCGACATCGGACAACTGTGGGTTCTGGGTCGCATGAAGGCGTCCGGTGACCTGCCGCCCGACCTCGCGATCAAGACCTCCATCTCGATGCCGGCGGCGAACCCGGCATCCGCCCGGGTGCTGGAGGACCTCGGCGCGACCACGATCAACCTTCCGCTCGACCTCTCGCTGGCGCAGGTCGCGGCGATCCGGCAGGCCGTCGACGCGCCGGTGGACGTGTACGTGGAAGGCGCGGACGACTTCGGCGGCGTGGTGCGCCACTACGAGGTGCCGGAGCTGGTCCGGGTGGGCGCGCCGATCCACTTGAAGTTCACGGTCCGGAACGCGCCCGGCCTCTACCCAACCGGGGCGCACCTGGAGGCACTCGCCGTGTCGACCGCGCGGGAACGAGTTCGCCGGGCGGCGATCGGTCTCGGCATGCTGGTCCGGTACTCCCCCACCGCGACGGGCTCACCGTGAGCGAACGGCCTGCCATGAGCGTCGAGCCGTGGGGCCGTACCGAGCTGGGCGAGATCGAGCGCTACACGCTGGCCAACGGCCGCGGCCTGCGAGTGCGGGTTCTGAGCTACGGCGGCATCATCCAGGGCATCGAGGCCCCGAACCGCGATGGCATCGTCGCCAACGTGGCGCTCGGGTTCGACAACGTGGCGGGCTATGTCCGGTCGAATGCGTACTTCGGGGCAATTATCGGCCGCTTTGCCAACCGGATCGCGCACGGCGGGTTCACCCTGGACGGGGTCGGCTATCAGCTCCCGCGCAACGAGGGCCGGCACAGCCTGCACGGCGGCCGGGTCGGATTCGACCGCCAGGTCTGGGTGGCGGATCCGATCACCGGCGCCGACCAGGTCGGGCTCCGGCTCACCCTCACCAGCCCGGACGGCGATCAGGGCTATCCGGGCGAGCTGTCGGTTGCCGTGGAGTACACGCTGACCGCGGACAACGGCATCCGGATCGACTATCGCGCCAGGACGGACCGGCCCACGATCGTAAATCTGACCAATCACAGCTACCTCAACCTCGCCGGTGAGAGCGCTGGCACCAGCTACGATCACGAGCTCTGGCTGAACGCCGATCGGTACACCCCGGTCGACGACACGCTGATCCCGACCGGCGAACTGGCGCCCGTCGCCGGCACGCCACTGGACTTCACCGCGCCGACCGCGATCGGCGCGCGCATCGACGACGACTTCGAGCAACTCCGGTTCGGACGTGGCTACGACCACAACTATGTGCTCAACGGCGGTGGGCGCGGTGCGCTCATCGAGGCGGCCCGGGTGTACCACCCGCGGTCCGGCCGGGAGCTCACGGTGCTGACCGATCAGCCGGGCATCCAGTTCTACTCCGGCAACCTGCTGGACGGCACGCTGGTCGGCACCGGGGGTCGCGCCTATCTCCGGGGCGCCGGGTTCGCGCTGGAGACCCAGCACTTCCCGGACTCGCCACACCACCCGTACTTCCCGTCGACCGTGTTGTCACCGGGATCCGACTTCCGGTCCACGACGATCTATCGGTTCGCTATTCGGTAGCTCCGTTCGGCTCGATGACCACCTTGACCGCGCCGGCCGTCCGATCGCCGAGCACGGCGAACGCATCGTCGACCCGGTCCAGCCCGAACCGGTGGGTGATCAGATCAGCCGGGTCGAACAGGCCCGCGCCGTACAGCTCGACCAGCCAGCGCCACGCCGCCCGGGACGCCGCGAACACACCCTGGACGCGCAGGTGGCCGAGACTGATCTCGTCCGGGTCGATCGCGGGCTGGCCGCTGCCGGAGATGCCGAGCAGCACGACCGTGCCCGCCCGGCGCGCCATGCCGACCGCGCTAGCCGCGCCGGACGCCGAATTCGTCGCCTCCACGACCAGGTCGAACCGGCCGCGCAGGGCCGCGTGCCCGGCGGCGTCGAGCTCGCCGCGCCGCGCGACCTCGGTCGCGCCGAGGCCGTATGCCCGCCTGGTGCGCTCCGGCCGCGAGCCGAGCAGGAACAGCTCGCCGGGGCTGCTCAACCGCAACAGCGCGACCGCCAGCAGCCCGAGCGGACCGTCGCCGACCACGGCGACCCGGGAGCCGGCGGCCGGCTGGCCGACCTCGAGCAGCCCGGTCGCGACGCAGGCGGCCGGTTCGATGAGCGCGGCGGAGGCGATCGCGCGGCCGGGCGGCAGCGCGTGGACCTGCCCGGCCGGCACCGCGACCTGCTGTGCGAGCGCGCCCGGCTCGGTGAACCCGGTCTCCGCGTACGGTCCGGTGCACAGGTTGTTGCGGCCTTCCGCACACCGCGCGCAGATCCCGCACGCACGGACCCCCTCGGCCACCACCGGCGTGCCGGGCTCCAGCCCGGTCACGCCAGGTCCGACGGCGGACACGAAGCCGGCCCACTCGTGCCCGAGCACCACCGGATAGCGGACGTAGTCCGCCGGCCGCCGGCCGTCGCGTACCTCCAGGTCGGAGCCGCAGATGCCGACCGCGGCCGGCGCCACCACCACCTCGCCCGGCCCCGCCACCGGATCCGGCAGCTCCGCCAGCCGGTGGTCGCCGGGCGCCGTCACCAGGTAGCCGCGCATGTCCGGTCCTCCTCGTCCTGCTCGCGCGTCATGCCTACGGCGGCGTGGTCAGCCGGCGTACCGGTCGACCGGCAGGCCCGCGACGTCACCTGGCGTGTAGGCATACGTGCGGCCGGCCCCGGCATCGTCGGCCGGCCGGCCGACCGCCGCGGTCGTGATGACCAGCGTCCGGTACCCGTCGCCGCCGAACGCGCACGAGGTCACCTGCGGCGTCGGCAGCGGGACGACCCGGTCGAGGCGCCCGTCCGCGTGGTAGCGCCGGACCGCACTCCCTTGCCACAACGCGACCCAGACGCCGCCGTCCACGTCCACGCACAAGCCGTCCGGTGACCCGGCGTCGATCATCGCGAACGGTCGCCGGTCACCGAGCTCGCCGGTTGCCAGGTCGTACTCGAACACGTCCACCCGGTAGGTCGGGGTGTCCACGTGGTACATCCGAGTGCCGTCCGGCGACCAGCCGAGTCCGTTGCTGATCGTGATGTCACCGAGGACCCGGACCGGTGTGGTGGCACCCGGGTCCAGTCGGTAGAGCGCGCCGGCACCGGGCATCTCGTCGTACGCCATCGTGCCCAGCCATAGCCGGCCGGCAGGATCTGCCTTTGCGTCGTTGGACCGCAGCTCCAGGCCGGCCGCGAGCGGCGGCGCACCCGCGGCCACGTCCGCGTCCCGGTAGCTGCCGAGCGGGAGCAACGTCCCGTCCGGCTCCAGCAGTGCGGGCCCGGCAGGCAGGCAGACCACGAGCCCGCCGCCGCGTCGCGGCACCGCCGCCCCGACGTGGCCCGGCAGCGCCAGCTCCCCGCCCGCGGAGCCATCCGGCCGGGCGCAGAGCAACCGGCTCCCCAGAATGTCCACCCAGCCGAACCGGCCGACGTGTTCGTCGAAGTACGGGCCCTCGCCGAGCATGCAGCGGCGCGCGTCGAACACCTCGACTGCGTCCAGCTCGATGCGTGCGGACATGGCGGGCATCGCGGCCTACGAGGACGGCGCGGTCGAGCCGCGGATCACGACCCGGGTCGGCAGCGCCTCCACACCCGAGTGCGGGACGCCGTCGATCGCGCTGAACAGCCGCTGCGCCGCGGTCCGGCCGAGCGTCTCGAAGTTCATGTCGATGGTGGTCAGCGGCGGCCGCGCGTTGCTGGCCAGGATCTCCCAGTTGTCGAAGCCCATCACCGCGACGTCCTCGGGCACCTGCCGGCCGCGGTCCCGCAGCGTATCCATCACGCCCCGGGCCACCTGGTCGCTGCCGCACAGGATCGCGTCCACGTCCGGGTGCTCGTCCAGCAGGATCGCGGTCGCGGCCCGGCCCCAGCCCTCCGACCAGGCACCGAATCGCACGCCGCCGACCAGTGGCAGACCGGCCGTCTCGAGCGCGGAGCGCGTCCCGACCGCGCGGTCCTGGGAGGCGCCGTAGCTGGGGTCGCCGGAGATGTGCGCGATCCGGCGCCGCCCGCACGCGATCAGGTGCTCGATGGCCAGCCGGGCGGCGCCGACGTTGTCCGGCACGATCGACAGGTCGCGCGGGTCCTCCGACGGCGCGTACGCGTACACAACCGGCACCAGTAAATCCTGGCCCAGCGACGGCCGCGGGTCGGTCCGGCTGCCGACGACGATCAGCCCGTCCACCTTGCGGCCGAGTAAGGCCTGGACGTGATGCTGTTCCCGGATCGTGTCACCGCGGGCGTCGCACAAGAACACCGCGACCTTGCCGGCGCCGAACGCGTCCTCGGCGCCCATCAGCACCGGGATGCTGAACCGGCCCTCGAGGTCGCTGGTGATCAGTCCGACGGTGCCGCTGCGGCCGGCGAGCAGGCCGCGTGCGAGAGCGTTCGGCGAAAAGGCGAGCCGGTTCGCGGCCTCGACCACCCGGGCGCGGGTTTCGGCTCGCACCTGGGTGCGGCCGTTCAGCGCCTTCGACGCAGTCGCCACCGACACCCCGGCCAGGCGCGCCACGTCGCTGAGCGTGGCGCTGCGCGGCCGGCCCGCGCTTCGAGCCTCGCCATCCACCATCGCCGCGCTCCCACCCGATCCCGTCAGCCGATGCGCTGACCATACACGACAGCCGAAATCGTTGCGGGTACCGTTTCTGTACTGGCTGCTCTCAAGCTCCTGAAACGGGTCCGCAAACACCCGGAGCTAACGGGTTGACAACGGCCTCTTGACCGAGATCAGGTGCCGGGCCTAGATTTCGGAAAACCTTTTCGGCCGGCACGCCGGATCTGCACTTCTAGGCAACCCAAGCGCGACGAGGCCGCGCCGGCAACGGTGGTCGTCGGCACACGTCGTACCGCGACCAGTGGAGGTCTGGGAGCGAACATGGGACGAACACAGCGAGTGCGGCGGTTAGCCGTCGCTAGTGCGGCCATTCTGTGCCTCGTCGTCTCCGGGTGCTCGGGGGACGACGACGACGCCGGTGGCGGCGGGTCGCCCTCGGGGGCGATGCAGATGTGGGAGCGGACGGGCGGCAACGCGCCAATGGTGGACGCGCTGGTCGCAGCCTGGAACGCGGAGAATCCCGACCGCCCGATCGAACTGACGTACGTGCAGCACGACCAGATGGTGCCGAACCTCAGCCGCGCGATCGCCTCCGGCGATGTGCCCGACCTGATGGGCCTGGACCTCATCTACGGTCCGCAGTTCGCCAGCCTCGGCCATCTCGAGGACATCACCGACGTGATCGGCAACGATCCGAACCTGGCGACGGCGAGCCCGGGCCACATCGAGGTGGCGACCTGGGACGACCGGCTCTACGGGGTGCCGCTATACGCGGACGTGTCGGTGCTGTTCTGGAACAAGGACCTGTTCCGCGAGGCCGGCCTCGACCCCGAGGTGCCGCCCCGCAACCTCACCGACATTCACGACATGGCCAAGGCGATCACCGCGGTCGGTGATGGTAACTACGGCTACTACCTGCCCGGCAACTGCGCGGGTTGCAACATCTTCACCTTCGCCCCGCTGATCTGGGCCAGCGACAAGAACGCCAAGATCGAGCCGACCGGTCCCGGCGACGAGCCGCTGGTCGGTACCTCGATCAAACCGGTGCTCGAGTGGGCCCGGATGATGCACAAGGAGGGCCTCATCGACCCGGCTGCACAAGCGGAGACCGGCGAGACGTTCGCCGAGGTCTTCGGCTCCGGCAAGGTCGGCATCATGGGCACCGGCAACTTCAACGTGGCACTGCTGCAGGACCAGAACCCCGACCTGGATCTCGGCGTGACCGTCCTCCCCGGGCTCCAGACCGGGCAGGCGTCATCGTTCGCCGGCGGCGACATCGTCACCGTGCCGAAGGGCTCGGACCGGGTCGAGGACGCGGTGGACTTCATGAAGTGGCTGCTCACCGACGAGATCCAGCTCGAGGTCTACGCCAAAGAGCTGAACATGACCACTCGCACCGACATGCTCGACAACGAGTACTTCAACGCGAACGAGGACGTGGCGGATACCGCGAAGGCCATCCCGCTCGGGCGGACGCCGTACACCGTCAAGTTCTTCGAACTCATCAACTCGCCGAACGGTCCGTGGCTGCAGATGCTCCAAAGGGTGTACTACACCGACGACAGCATCGATGAGATCATCGCCGACGCGAAGGAGCAGATGAAGACCATCGTCGCGCAGGAGTAACAGAGACGTAAGTCGGCCGCGGCGTGTCCATCCGGAGACGCCGCGGCCCTCTCACCTCCGGAGTAGGACGTGTACGCGAGCAAGCGCAGATCCCGGATCGGCCTGGCCTACCTGGCGCCGGCCGTGCTGTTCGTGCTCGTGTTCACCGCCTACCCGTTCATCCGGATGGTGTGGCTGTCGCTGCACAACTGGTCGCTGCTGGCCGAGCCGACCTACGTCGGACTGGACAACTTCAGCCGCGCATTCGACGACGACCAGTTCTGGACGTCGCTGAAGTTCACGCTCACCTACACGATCCTGATCACGCCGATCCTCATCGTCGGCGGCTACCTGGTCGCACTGCTCACCGCGCCGAACACGGTGCTGCGGCGGCTCACACGCACGATCGTGTTCCTCCCGGTCGTGATCGGCTTGGGCGCGTCCAGCCTGCTCTGGTATTGGCTGTTCAGCCCGCGCAGCGGCCTGGTGAATGCGGCGCTGACCGATCTCGGCCTCATCGACAAGCCGGTGCTCTGGCTCGGCGTCGACACGAACGTCTCGAACTGGGCGGTCATCATCTCCGTCGTCTGGAAGGTGCTCGGCTTCGGCATGCTGCTGTTCGTCGCGGCCATCCAGGCGATTCCCGCAGAGATATCGGAGTCGGCGATGGTGGACGGTGCCAGCTACTGGCAGCGGGTCCGCCGCCTGATCCTGCCGCTGACCATGCCGACCGTGCTGTTCGTGACGCTGGTCAGCGTCATCGGCTCCCTGCTCGCGTTCGACCAGTTCTTCCTCATGACCGCGGGCCAGCCGCACAACGAGACCGCGACCTCGGTCTTCTACGTGTATCTGAACTCGTTCCCGTTCCTGCGACTCGGCTACGGCGCCGCGCTGTCGCTGCTGCTCGCCGCGATCATCCTGGTCTTTACGATCATCCAGACCGCCCTGGCCCGCCGGAGCAGCCTGTGAGCGGCACCCTGAGCCTGCGCTCCCGGGCCGGCCGCACCAGATACCTGGTCGGCGCGATCTGCCTCGCGCTGTGCACGGTCATGCTGCTACCGCTGCTCGCCTCGGTACTCGCGTCGGTCAAGTCGCCGCAGGAAGCGGCCGCGGTGCCGCCGACGTACGTGCCGCACGGGCTGAGCTTCGACAGCTACCAGCGGCTGTGGGAGTTCCAGGCGGGGCTGCCGACCTACTTGGCCAACAGCTTCGTCGTGGCGTTTCTGACGATCGCGTTCGCACTGCTCCTCACCGTGCCGGCCGGCTACGCGCTGGCGCGCTTCCCGATCCCGGGCAAGGAGCTGTACTTCATCTTCCTGCTGCTCGCCTTGATCATCCCGTACCAGGCGCTGCTGACCCCGATCTTCCTGATGTTCTCCGACCTCGGGCTGACCAACTCGCTACTGGGTTTGGCCATCATCCATACGGCCATCCAGCTGCCGTTCAGCCTGTACATCATGCGGTACAGCTTCGAGGCCGTCCCGCGCGAGCTGGAGGAGGCGGCCGTGGTCGACGGCTGCAACTCCTGGCAGGTTCTGATCCGGATCTTCCTGCCGTCGCTGGTGCCGGCCGTGGTCACCGTCGCGATCTTCGCGTTCATCACGTCGTGGAACGAGTTCCTCGGCGCGCTGGTGATGATGAACGAGGACGGGAGCTACACGCTGCCGGTCGTGCTCGCGCTAGCCCGGACGCAGACCAGCCTGGGCGGCACCGACTGGGGCATGCTCCAGGCGGGGGTGACCCTCTCGATCATCCCGTGCATCGGCATCTACCTGCTGCTCCAGCGGTACTACGTGTCCGGCCTGCTCAGTGGGGCGGTGAAATGACCAAGATGTCCAAGCCATACCGGTCCGGCGCTCGCCCGGTCGCGCCGAGCAGTGGCCGGCTGCGGCCGCTGACACTGGCCGAGGTGCGGATCCAGGGCGGGTTCTGGGCGCAGCGCCAGGAGGTCAACGGTGCTGTCACGCTCGGCCACGCGCACACCTGGATGGAGCGGGTCGGCTGGATCGAGAACTTCCGGGCCGTCGCCGCCGGCCGGTCGCTCGCCGGGCGCGGCGGGCGCGAGTTCTCCGACTCCGAGATCTACAAGCTGGCCGAGGCGATGGCCTGGGAGGTCGGCCGGTCGGGCAGCACCGAGGCGGAGAACGCGCTGCAAGCGCTGGCCGCCACGGTCGGCGGAGCGCAACAGCCGGACGGCTACCTCAGCACCGCGTTCGGGCAGCCGGGCCAGCGCGCCCGCTACAGCGACCTGGAGTGGGGGCACGAGCTCTACTGCTACGGCCACCTCATCCAGGCCGGGGTCGCCCGGGTCCGCACGGCCGAGCCGGACGAGCTGTTCGAGATCGCACGCAGGGCAGCCGACCACGTATGCCGGGAGTTCGGGCCGGGCGCCAACGACGGCGTGTGCGGCCATCCGGAGATCGAGATGGCGCTGGTCGAGCTCGCTCGGGTCACCGGCGAGCAGCGCTACCTCGACCAGGCCGCACTGTTCGTCGAACGCCGCGGTCACCAGCGACTCGCCGACATTCCGCTCGGCCGCGCGTACTTCCAGGACGACGTCCCGGTCCGGGAGACCACGGTGCTGCGCGGTCACGCCGTCCGCGCGCTCTACCTTGCGTCCGGCGCAGTCGACGTAGCGGTCGAGACCGGCGACGCGGGCCTGCTCGCCGCCGTCGAGCGCCAGTGGGAGGCCACGGTCGCGCGGCGCACGTACCTGACCGGCGG
>Ga0075421_100012972_pt1 | contig 10370 bp, 6 predicted proteins | sample SoiMetdeltSBSDD5_FD_75292 | JGI IMG/M metagenome (GOLD analysis project Ga0075421, IMG submission 75292) | Bulk soil microbial communities from a Populus tree surrounding site in Tennessee, USA - Soil MetaG P. deltoides SBSDD5 | ecosystem: Environmental > Terrestrial > Soil > Tree plantation... | reverse complement strand
ACCGGATCGGATAGGCGGCTGTATGCGGTGTGATCACCCTCGGCCAGTAGCAGCCCGTTCGCGGTGGACCAGCGTCGCAGCCGTGCGTGCGGCCGGCTTCGCCAGCGAAACGGCCCCGCCGGGATGGCCTGACCCTCCCCATCGACCACGACCGCGGAATGGGCGGCGGTGCTCCGGAAGAAATTCCGCCATTCCGCGTCCCCTCTGTATCCGTACGTTCCGGGGTCCACCAGGAAGGGCTCCCCGAACGCGGAGCATTGGACGGCGAGAAGGTCCGCGTGGCCGTGCCCCCCGGTCACCGGACAGCCGAGGGGTCCCACGTCGAAGATGAGGTGGTGGGCTTCAAGGTCGAAGCCGCTCCGCATGACGACGTATCCCCCTTCCGGGAAGACACACGAGGCCGGTGCGGTCGGCAACGTCGGGCTGAGGTCATCGAAGGCCGCGACGCCTGACGTCCCCAGGAGCCACATGGTCTCCGGCGCCACCTCTCCCGCCGCCCACGCGAGGTCAGGGCGGCTGAAGAAGGCGGCCGCCGTCGAGAAGATCGCGCGGGGGTCATCGGGAGCGCGGGGAACCAGCGGGAGGAGCCAGCCCCCGTCCGCGTCGCCGATTTGCGGCATCGAGCCGTCCGGCTGCCGAACGGCCAGCAGGAAGTCGAGCATCCGCCGGACCCGGTCTCCCACCGAGCGCGGGACCGTCAAGCCGTTCCGGCCCGCCAAGATGAGGAAGTGGAGATAGATCTCCACGCTGTACCGCTGGTAATAGGTGGACTGCTCGAAGTAGACCCCGTCCGGCAGGACCTGACGCTGGCTCTCGGTCACCAGAATTCGTTCTCCCAGCGCGCGCCACGACGCCGAGCGCCGGAACTCCGGGAACAGCACGCCCGCATAGAAGAGCCCGAGAGCTTCCCCGGTGAGATGAGTGTTCGGGGAGAAATAGAAGGAGAGGTGGCGCTCCACGTGGCGCGCGTGGACCCAGATCGCCCCGAGCATCCGAAGCCCGAGCTCGGTGGTGAGCGTGGGCGACCTCCTGAAGAGGGCGAGCGCCCAGCACCAGGCGATGAGCCGGAGGGCCACCTCGAGGCTGCTGGCCCAGTTGATCCCGAGCCCCGGCGGGTTCTCACGCATCCAGTGGTCGACGTGGCGAGTGAAGGCCTTGGCGTAGCGCTCATCACCCGTCAATCGATAGGCGTGACCGAGCTCGACGAGCCATTGGTGCCGATTCAGCTCCCACACGACCTTGCTGTCGCCGACGCGGGCGGCGTCCAGGGGATCGAGCCGGCTCCAGTGGACGAGAGGAGCCCGCCGGCCCGACACTGGGTCGAGGTGCCAATCGGGCGGCTTTCCGAAGGAAAGCTCGCGATACCCCAGGAGGCCGAAGCCTCCGCGGCAAAGGGTCTCGGCTCGCGCCACCACCCGCTCGCGCCATGCGGGTAGGCGCTCCGCGACGAGGGCCGATGTCGAATCGCTGACGACGCCCTCGAAGAAGCGCGGCGAACCATCGTCCTGCGATGCCTCGACCCCGGTGCCGCGAATCCGGGCGAAGATAGTCTCCAGAGCCGCAGCCGACGCGATGCGGCCGCTCCCGGTCACGGGGGGCCAGGCCGAGGCGCGCAGGCGGCTCGACTCGATCCGCCTCGACAGCTCTTGCCGGCTCCGGTCGGCGAGCTCCCTGACGCCCATCCGCAGCAGCCGTGCGAGCTTCACGCCGCCCGTCCCGCGTACGCGGCGGCCCAGGCCTGACGCACGTGTGGCCACGTGTGCGCTTCCGCCGCCGCTCTCGCCCGTCGGACCATCTGCCGGGTGCCCTCGGGGTCCTCCAGGAGACCCACCACGGCAGTGGCCATGGCCCCCGGATCGCCGGCGGGAACCAGCCGGCCTCTCTCGCCTGCGCGAACCATGGCCGCGATGTCACCCGTTCCTGTCGACACCACCGGCAGCCCGGCGGCGAACGCTTCGAGGATCGAGAGGGGCTGGTTGTCGACGACGGAGGCGTTGACGAAGATGTCGTGGTCGGCGTAGAGATCGGGCATCAGGGCGGGCTCTACTCGCCCGAGGAACCGGATCCCGTCATTCCCGAGCGCGGCCGCGAGCCCGCGAAGGCGGCCTTCCTCGCTCCCGTATCCGGCAATCGTCAAGGTCGCGTCCGGGTAGCGTGCCCTGATCAGGCGGAACGCCTCCAGGGTGTGGCCCACGCGATAGTGAGGCTCGAGGTTCCGCGTGGAGAGGAGGCGCGGCCGCATCGGCCCGCGCTCCCGGTAGCCGAAGCGCGTCGTGTCCACGACGTTCGGAATTACCCGCGCCCGGTACCCGTGTGGCGCGAACACCTCGCGCAGATACTCGGACGGCACGACGATCTCGTCCGCGCGCCGGAGCCACGGATGGACGAGCGCCCCCCAACGCCCGAGATGATCGGCCGCCTCGCCGCTGTGGTAGTTCAAGACGACGCGCTTCCCCATCTGCCGGGCCGCCTCGATCGCGGGGACCGGACCCAGGAGGAAGGACCAGTACGACGCCGAGAAGACATGGGCGACATCGGCCTGCCGCAGGGCCCGAAGGCTCGGCAGGAACAGGGCCTCGTTGACGACCGTCCGTACGTAGGCACAGCGCCGGAGCCAGCGCAGGCCGAGCGGGAAGCGCGGGTTGACGGGAATGAGCTCGACGGCGTACCCATCGCGCCCCAGGCCCTCGGCCAGTGCGAGCGCCTGGACGCCGTGGCCGCCCACGATGTCCAGGCTCGCCGCGATCAGCGCGATGCGAGGGCGACCGGTCTCACTCATGTGCGGGCCGGCATCATCGATCGTGCGCACGTCGTCGCCCAGTGGCGTGCGGCGGCGCCACCGAGCACCAGGTCGCGGGCCATCCACCAGGCGATCCAGGGATTTCTCCCGGCATCCGCGACCCGATAGGGCAGCGAAGGCTGGCCGTAGGGCACGTAGCAGCGGATTCCGACCCCGATCGCCCGCGCAACCTCGGTGGCCTCTCGGACCGGTAGCCCGAGGAGGAGCTCCAGCTCGCAGGAGGTGCCGGCGGAACGGAGGCGATGGAGCGCCTCCCTGGCCAGGGGCGCGTCGTGGGTGGCCACCGCGACATGCCGGGCCCGCCCGGCGAGCCGATTCACGACCGCCAGGAAGCCAGCCCGCGCATCTGGTTCGGGTCCATCGGGATCGGCCCATTGCCCCTTGACAACCCGTACGCGGAGCCCGAGGCGGACGACCCGCTCCGCGTCGCCCGGGCTCCGGCTCCAGCGGCCGGGCAGCGTGCACCCAAGGCTCGAGAGCCCGTGATACTCGTCGATCAGGGCGAATGTCGGCTCGACCGTGTCGGGGGAATGCGAGTCGAAGTGGAGGCGCGCTCGGGCTCGCCATGCCCAGTCCACGATCTCCCCGAGAAGAGTTCGGGAGTAGGTGAGGGGCGGCGCCTTCAGGGACAGGTGACAGTCCCACGTCTCGCGCGCCAGCCGCTCGAGGCCGGCCAGCTGGGCATCCGCCACGTGGCGTGGCATGGCATCGTGCCCGTTCCAGAAGCCGATCGTGCTGCCAAGTCCGGCTCGCGCGAGCCCACGGCACACGTCGAGGGCGTCCGACAGGAGCGGGCCGGCGACGTAGGCTCGGGCCGCCCGCCCTGTCAAGGGCCACCAGCACAGCTGGCGGAGCCTGCTCATTCCCGGCGGCCCCGCGCGACGCGGGCAACACGCCGCGCAGCGCTGCTCCAGATGTCGTACGTGAGAGCGACCATTCCCTGCCACCCAGTCGGATACGCCGCCAGCAAGAGGCATTCGTGAGCGTGAGCCGTCCAGGGCCGCGTCCAGGGCTCGGTGCTACCCAGGAGCTCGTACGAGAGCAGACCGCGTTCCGCGGCCCAGCGGACCGTCTCGACCAGGAGGAGCGTGCCGGGCGAGCAGCGCGCGAACGCCTCGTCGTAGCCGATCTTGAGGAGCCAGAATCGCCCCGCGTACTCGACTCCGAGCTGCATCGCGGCGACCTGGCCTCCGATGCGCAGGAAACAGATCCGCAGGATGCCCTCCTGACAGGCGAGGCTGGCGTAACGACGGTAGAAGGGTCCGCGGACTGGATCGCAGCGAATGGCCGTTCCCTGCCGTCCTCGCCACCCCGCCGCCTCGACCCGGAAGGCTTCCTCCAAGAGGGGCGCCAGTTCAAACGGTGTCGGCGTCCGCACCGCGAAGCTCGTTCGCCCGATCTGCTCGGCAAGTCGACGCGCCCGCTGGAGGTCCCCCCGCCGTCTGGCAGTGAGGCGCTCCTCCGGTCGGGTCCAGTCGCCCGTCAGGGGAATGTACGGGCAGCCCGCCACGGGCCGGCAGAGCACGAGGCCGTGCCCGCGGTATGCCTTCCGCAAGGCCGCCACGGCCGGCGAACGAGCGGGAATGCGCTTGAGAAAGAGCGGGAGCCCCATGTGGATCAGACACTCGGCGAGCTGTTCGAGCGCGGCCGGGTCCGCGTAGAGGAAGTCCATGGGCTCGTGGATCTCGTCGACACCCAGGAGTTCCAGCCTCGGCATCCCCCGCCGCCGGCGGACGAGCGGGGCGATGGCCGTCGGCCGGGTCGGATCCCCGACCGCCACCACTTGCAGGTCGTCCGGCTGGATCAGGGTTTCCACGCACGCCAGCGCCCAGCTGTAGGACTGCATGGGACTCCCCGATCGGGACCCGAGCGCGTTCCAGGCCGCGGCCTGCTCGGGAGAGGCGTCGAATCTCTGAACGAGCTCCGGTCGCCCCACCGCGACGTCCGCCGAGCGGGAGCCACATTCAGCCTGAACCTCCAGTCCGCGCATCGATGACCCTCAGCTTGCGAGGCGGGCCATGGCTCTCGGTGCCACGGTCCGTTCGGCGGTCCCGCGCGTCCCATCGAGGAACGTGCGACACCAGAGCTCGAACGAGATGAGTGTCCACAGCTGCAGGTCGAACTCGCGGCCGCGTCCGTGCCACTTGAGGAGCCGCTCGATATAGCGCGGGTTGAAGATGCCGCGCTCCCGGCTCCGGCGGGCGAAGACGAGATCCGAGACGAATGGGGCGAGCTCGCCGCGGAACCAGCGTCCTAGCGGGATGGCGAAGCCGCGCTTGGGCCGATCGATGATCTCGGCCGGCACGAGCCCCTCGAGCGCTCGCTTGAAGACGTACTTTCGCGTGTCGCCGCGAAGCTTCAGCTCTGGCGGGATGGTGGCGGCGAATTCGACGAGCCTGTGGTCCAGGAGCGGCACGCGTGCCTCGATGGAGTGCGCCATGCTCATTCGGTCGACCTTCGTCAGGATGTCCAGCGGCAGGTAGCTCTGAAAGTCCAGGTACTGGAGAGCCGACAGCCAGTGACCGCCGAATCTGACGAGGCACTCGACTTCGCGTTGCCAGGGGTCGTACTCCACGATGTGGGCGAACACGTCCGGTTGAAAGAGCTTCCGCTGCTGGTCCATCCGGAACATGGTCGTGGCATCCAGGTATCGCTCCGGATGACCGAGCGTCCGGTGTCGCACGAAATTGCGTCCCCGCATGCCTTCCGGCATGAGCCGCGCCAGGGTGCCGAGGGCCTGTCGGACCGGTGCGGGCCAGCGCGCTGCTCTCCGCTCGCGCCCCTCCACGGCATACTTGTCGTAGCCGGCGAACAGCTCGTCACCGCCGTCGCCCGACAGGACCACCGTCACGTGCTCTGAGGCGAGCTTCGAGACCATGTAGGTCGGGATGGCCGACGAGTCGCCGAACGGCTCGTCAAGGTACCAGGCGATCTCGTCCAGACTCGACCTGACGTCCGGCGCCAGCACGAGGGTGTGATGCTCCGCGCCCACCTTGTCCGCCACCAAGCGGGCGTACTCGAGCTCGTTGTAGTCCTCCTCCCCGAAGCCGATGGAAAAGGTCTTCACGGGACCGGACATCAGGCGTGACATCGACGCCACCACCGAGCTCGAATCGACCCCCCCGCTCAGGAAGGCGCCGACGGGGACATCGCTGACGAGGTGCAGACGCACCGACTCTTCCAGGAGCTCACGAAGCCGTGCCACGAAGTCGGCCTCGCTCCGGCTTTCGTCGGCCTCGAACTGCACGTCCCAGTACCGTTGCTGCCTGATCGCTCCCCCCCGTTCGGCGATCAGCACATGGGCCGGCTCCAGCTTGGCAACCCCGGCGACGATGCTCTCTGAGCGCGGGGTGCTGAGGAAGGTAAACAGGTGACTGACGGCTCGCCAGTTGAGCTGGCGCTCGATCTCCACGCACTGGAGGATCGCCTTCAGCTCCGAAGCGAAAAGCAGACGCCCTCCCGCCACGGCGTAGTAGAGGGGCTTGATCCCCATCCGGTCGCGGGCGAGGAGGAGCTGCTGGCGGCGGCTATCCCACACCGCGAAGGCGAACATCCCTCGAAGCTTCTCCACGCACCGGATCCCAAGCTCCTCGTAGAGGTGGACGATCGTCTCCGAGTCGCTCGCCCCCAGGAATGTGTGCCCGCGTCGCTCGAGCTCGTCACGGAGCTCACGGAAGTTGTAGATCTCACCGTTGAACACGGCCCATACTGATCCGTCCTCGTTCCGGACAGGCTGCTGCCCTCCCTCAACGTCGATGATGCTGAGCCGCCGCATCCCCAGCCCCAGCCCGGGCTCGAGGCGGAACCCCTCGTCGTCGGGGCCGCGGTGACACATCACCGAGCACATCGAGCGGACCTCGTCCAGGCCGACGGGCCTTCCATCGAAACTCAGCACCCCGGCGATCCCGCACATGAGAGGTGTCTCCTCAGCCCGACTGCCGCGCCGCGCTCCGCGGGAGCCATCCGACGAGGGCGATTCTTTCCGCCTCGGTCAGCGTGTCCGTACCCAGCAGAATCGCCAGATATGTCCCTCCGTAGATGAGTGGCGTCACGAGCAATAGGCCCGGGCCGGTCATCTCGAGCTGAGTGTTGACGGCGAGGGCTACCAACGCGGCCGAGCCGGCGGCGGTGCCGATCGACGCGAGGCTCCGCCACGGCAGCAGTTGCCGCGTGCTCACCTCCAGGAGTCGCTTGACGCGCAGCAGACCCAGGCCCTTCGCCACGGCGGTCGCCAGGAGCGTTGCGAGTACCGCGCCCGGCAACCCGAGCGTGGACAGGAGCCAGCCGACGGACGTCACGACTGTGAGGAGGCCGGCCACGTGCATCAGCAGGAGGTAGCGCGTCTCGGCGTACACTCTGAGCACCGCATCGATCTGGAAGACGGCGAAGAGCATCATGAGCGACCAGAGCATGAAGATCGGAACGCTGGCCTCGTAGCTCTTCGTGTACAGGAGCACGATCAGCGCGCGCGCACTTACAAGCACGCATCCGACGAGCGGGAACAGGACCAGCGCGAGTCGGCGGGTCGTCTCGCGCCAGATGGTCGGAACGCCGTCGCTTCGGCGATCGCGCCGTCTTTCGCCCATCTGCACCATCATCACGTTGGCGGCCGGACCGGCCACGAGGTCCACGGCGGGGAGCTGTAGACAGCCCACCGCGTATATGGCGAACGTCGCGGCGTCGAAGCGCGCAGAGACGGCATACTGGTGCGCGCTCAGATGCATGATGCCGAGCACGGCGCTGGCTTGGAACGGCAGGGTATATGCCAGCTGGGCGCCCAGTAGTCGAGGGTCGATTCCGATCTCACCATGGAACTCGCGCGCGAGGTAGCGGGCCATCACGGAGAACCGAACGCCCGCGAAGACAACGGCTCCGACGAGGAGCCAGTCCAGCCGGTGAAACCACAGGGTGGGGACGATTAGGCACACCGCTCGGAACACGTCGGAGAGGCCGTAGGACAGGGCGGCTCCACCATAACGGTGGCACGACACCATGACGATCTCGAGGACGGCAGCGCCGAGGGTCAGCGTCAAATAGACCCCCAGTATCCAGAGATATGGGGACAGCGCCGGGTTACCCAGCCAGCGAGCGATGTCGTGGTCGAGCAGAGTGAGACACGCAAGGCCCACGAACCCTGCGGTGAGCAGGACGAGTACGGCATTGGTGGCGTACACACCTCGCTGGCGGCGGGCCAGGGGAAGGAAGTAGAAGAGACTCTCCGCCATCGAGGCGGCAAGCCCGTAAAGTGTCGCGTGAATCAGGAACAGCTGCTTGTACGTGCCGAACTCCGCCAGATCGAAGACGCGCGCGAGCACGACCGGGATGCATATGGTTCCCGCGAATGCCAGGGCGCGCCCCGACATCAGCAGTACGACCGGCCGGTAGGCCGCCTCCGTCGTCGGGCGCTCGATCATTCGCCCACCCCTGCGGGGTGTCCGCGCCGTAGCGGGGCCCAGCGCGAGTCCGCCGGCTCTCCTGGATTCCCGCCGCCGTGGTCCCGGCGGCACCGGGAGGGGATGTCGAAGACTTGATGAGCGTGACAGCTCATGACCGCGGGAGAGAACCGCCCGAGCGAATTCACGCACGACCTCTCCCAGAGAACCTGACGCGGGATGGTTAGCCACGGGCGGTCGGCGGAGCTGTGCCCGCAGACGGTATAGGCGAATCGATAGCCGGCCTCCGACACCATGCCGAGCAGGCCAGCGTTGAACCGCCCGTCCGGATAAGCGAAGTGCTCGATGGGGATGCCGAGGCGCTGCTGTAGCCGATCGCGCGACCCGGCGATCTCCTCGAGTGCCACGGGCCGGCTTTCGGAGGTCAACAGCGCGTGAGTCCTCGTATGGGAGCCGATGGTGACGCCCGCCCGCGCCATCGCCGACACCATCTCCCACGTCAGCGGACAGAAGCCTTCCCGGCTGTCCGAATCGAGTCGGATCTCATCCTCCAGGATCTGGAGGAGGTCCTCGAGCTGTGCTCGGCGCAACACATTGAGGAGGAGGCCTGTCGCCGCCAGGGGATCGCCGCCGAGACGAGCCGGCAGCTTGAGATCGACCGGGGAGGAGGTGACGTGGGGACCGGAGAGCGCCCGGGCGAGCGCGAGATGGCCGTCACGGCCATTCTCGAGGACGCTGGACAGAAGCGCATAGAGCCTGTCGAAGACCTGTAGCTCCGATGTGCCCATCAGGTCCGACACCACGAACATTGCCGCCGGGATTCCCTTCCGTTGGAGGAGAGGGAAGGCGTTCTCGTACACGTCTCGGTAGCCGTCGTCGAAGGTGATCGCGGCCACCGGCCGATCGAATTCTCGGCCGCTCTCCAGCCGGGTGCCGAGCTCGTCGAGCGTGACGAAGCGGTACCGGTGCCCGATCCAGTCCAGATGCTGTTCCAGCATGCGCCGGCTCGTCAGCATCGATGGAATCGAGGCGCGAGCGCTGGCGCGGAAGTCCTCGACGACCCGGTGATAGCAGATGACCAGCGGGACGTGCCTGAAGCCGGTGAGCACCCTGCCGATCAGCCGGTCAGCTCCAGTGCGATGGAGCGCGCCGGCCAAGCCATTCTTCACCACTCTGCGAATCGAGCGGCGTGCCATCAGGGTGTTCTCCATGCATCCAGCGAGATTTCGGCTGCCAGCCTGTCGGCCACCTGCTTCGGCAACACGCGCCGCACTATCCTCCGAGAAGCCCTGCTGAGCTCCCACGACCTCCGGTAGAGGAACCCGCGCGCGCGCGGTGGATACAGCGCGAGCCGCCCGAGTTCACGCGTGTCCCGTGCCCAAAGCCGCTTGTAGGGCTCGTCGCCGTGCAGGAGGTCGAACTCGTCGATCCCCTCGTTCATCGCGCTCCGTACGGACAGACCCACGGCGAGGGTGCCGACGCCGTACGAGGCGTAGGCGGGATCGAACCCGGACTGGTAGTAGTAGAACGTCGCGCCGTAGCGGAAGCCGTAGAGGGACGCGGCCGGCGCCCCGTCGAGGGAGAGGAGAAACAGCCTCAGCCAGCCGCGCCGGAGCGCCTGCTGACTCAGGTCCTCGTGGAAAGCCCGGAGAGCGGGGGCATGGAACGCATTCGATCCGCCCCGGTCCCCCCAACGTCGGTCGTGCAGCACGAGGAGCTTCGCCAGAACGTCCCGGCGCTCTCCCTCTGACTGCACCTGGACGAACTCGAGCTTGTGCTCCCGCTCGGCTTTCCGGAGCCCCCGCCGGAGGTTGGCGCGGTGACTGCGGCGAAGGGAGGCCAGGTAAGCCTCCCAGGAGAGCGACGCTAAGTCGACGAAGGGACAGTCGCCAGTCCGGCCCTCCGACGTCGTCCAACCCTGCTGGGCCAGGCGACCGGCCAGTTCCAGGGCGCAGGTGCCGCCGCGCCTGATCTGGGTCAGGTGGAGCATCATCCGGCTGGAGGCGAGGTACTTCGCCAAGGCATCCAGCGTCTCTTGCTCGCGCTGGCGGTGCACGATCACGTCCAGGTAATCGGACCCGACGCTACCCGAGCCCATGAACTCCAGCGACCCGAACGGGAGGAGACCGCCGAGCGTGGAGGGCTTTCGAGCCAGTGGCGCGATTGCCACCAACTCG
>Ga0075421_100012971_pt1 | contig 10371 bp, 10 predicted proteins | sample SoiMetdeltSBSDD5_FD_75292 | JGI IMG/M metagenome (GOLD analysis project Ga0075421, IMG submission 75292) | Bulk soil microbial communities from a Populus tree surrounding site in Tennessee, USA - Soil MetaG P. deltoides SBSDD5 | ecosystem: Environmental > Terrestrial > Soil > Tree plantation... | reverse complement strand
GCTCCACTGCGGGAAGTGAAAACCACATGGCCACCTCCACAGTGACCGTGTGTATCACCCCCCGCGAAAGCGGACACTTCACTTGCTACGAATAGCAGACACATCATGAACTCCCTACAAGGGGCGCCTCGCGGCGTTGACACCTTCCGGCGGGTGATGCTACCGTACGCCCTCCGTAGCGCCCGCCGCCACGCAAGCGGGCGGTGTGTGTGCCGGGGAGGCGCCGCGTGATCGAATACGCTCCCATCCTGATCTTCCTCGCCGTGGCCACGGCCTTTCCGGTGGTCACGCTGGTCGTCGCGCGCCTGCTGCGCCCCGCCCGGTACGACGCGGTCAAGTCCGAGGCCTACGAGTGCGGCGTGCCGCCGAGCGGTGAGGCGCGGGCCCGCTACCCGGTCCGCTTCTACGTCATCGCCGTGCTGTTCGTGGTGTTCGACGTCGAGACGATCTTCCTGTTCCCGTGGGCGGTGAAGATGCGCGCCCTCGGGATGTTCGGGCTCATGGAGATGATCGTCTTCCTCGGCATCCTGATCGTCGGATACGCGTACGTCTGGAAGAAAGGAGCCCTGGAGTGGGCCTGATCGAGGGGCGGTTCGAGCACCCGAACATCATCACGACGACGGTAGACAAGCTCTACAACTGGGCGCGCAAGTCCGCCCTGTGGCCCATGTCGTTCGGGCTGGCCTGCTGCGCCATCGAGATGATGGCGACCGTGGCCTCGCGCTACGACATCGACCGGTTCGGCGCCGGAGTGTTCCGCGCCACGCCGCGCCAGTCGGACGTGATGATCGTCGCCGGCACCGTCTGCGAGAAGATGGCCCCCGTCATCAAGCGGCTCTACGACCAGATGCCGGACCCGAAGTGGGTCATCTCGATGGGCGCCTGCGCCACGTGCGGGGGGCCGTTCCCGACCTACAGCGTCGTGCAGGGGGTCGACCGGATCGTGCCGGTGGACGTGTACATCCCGGGCTGCCCGCCGCGGCCGGAGGCCCTCCTCTACGGCTTCCTCAAGCTTCAGGACAAGATCGACAAGATGACCGTGGCCGGGCGGCAGACCGCCTAGTCCTTACGACCCGAAGAGCGGCGCGGCCCGTGGGCCGCGGGCGCTTGTGAAAAAAAGCGCGAGCGGCGGGAGACGCGGGCGAACATGACGGACGAGAAGGACGACAAGCCGGCACCGACGCCGACAGGGGAGGCCGCCGAGCCGGCCAGTCCTGCGGAGCCCGCGACCGGCCAGCCTGCGGCCGCCCCCCCGACCGCCTCGCCGTCGCCGGCCACACCGCCCGCGGCCTCGCCCGCGCCGGCCGCACCGCCCGCGGCCTCACCACCGGTGCCTGCGCCGCCGGCTGCCGCCGCACCGGCCGCGCCGGCAAAGCCCGCGGCGGCGGCCCCCGCGCCGCCGCCTCCCCCGGCGCCTCCCAAGCCGAACCCCCAGCTGGCCCCCGTGCCGTCGCTGGCGCTCGACCGGCTGAAGGAGAAGTTCGCCGACCAGATCGTCGAGGTCTCGTACTTCGCCGGCGAGGTGACCGTGAAGCTGAAGCAGGAGCGCGCCGAGGCGGTCTGGCGCTTCCTGCGGGACGAGCCCGAGCTGCGCTTCGACTACCTGAGCAACCTCAGCGGGGTGCACTGGCCGGATCGGCCGAAGCCGTTCGAGGTCGTCTACCACCTGTACTCCCTGACCAGGCGCCACCGGATCAACCTGAAAGTCGACGTGGGAGAAGGGGAGCAGCCGCCGACCGCCTGCACCGTCTGGCCGACCGCCAACTGGCACGAGCGCGAGGTGTTCGACCTGTTCGGCATCCGGTTCCACGGGCACCCCGACATGACCCGCATCCTGATGACCGACGAGTGGGTGGGGCACCCGCTGCGCAAGGACTACCCGCTCGAGGGGAAGCCCGAGGATCACCTGCAATACCGGCAGGTGACCACCGCGGAGCACGTCTACACGTACGACAAGGAGCCCATCAAGGGCTTCGGGTGGAAGAAGGAAGTCGAGAAGACCGGGGAGGGCCGGGGCTGATGTTCCGCACCGAGGAGATGGACATCAACATGGGGCCGCAGCATCCCTCGACGCACGGGGTGCTCCGCCTCAAGCTGACCCTCGACGGGGAAGAGGTCGCCGAGATGCGCCCGGTGATCGGCTACCTGCACCGCGGCGTCGAGAAGCTCTCCGAGCACCGCACCTACCCGATGATCGAGCCCCTGACCGACCGGCTCGACTACGTGGCGGCAATCTCCGAGAACCTGGGCTACTGCGGCGCCGTGGAGAAGCTGATGGGCCTGGTCGTCCCGCCGCGCGCCCAGTACATCCGGGTGATCCTGGCCGAGCTGCAGCGGATCGCCTCGCACCTGCTGTGGCTCGGGACGCATGCGCTCGACCTGGGCGCGATGACGGTCTTCTTCTATACCTTCCGCGAGCGGGAGATGATCCTCGACCTGTTCGAGGCCTTCTGCGGCGCCCGCCTGACCTACAACTCGATGCGCATCGGGGGGCTGTACGAGGACGTGCCCGCCGGCTGGACCGGCCGCGTGCGCCAGTTCATCGACATCTTCCCGTCCCGCGAGAAGGAGTACGAGGATCTGCTGACGGTCAACCGGATCTGGCTCGGGCGGACCCGGGGGGTCGGCATCCTGAAGCCCGAGGACGCCGTGGCGCTCGGGGCGAGCGGCCCGACGCTGCGCGGCTCCGGGGTGGACTACGACGTGCGCCGGGCGCAGCCGTACTCCTCCTACGAGCAGTTCGAGTTCGAGGTGCCGGTCGGGAGAAACGGCGATACCTACGACCGGTACATCGTGCGCATGGAGGAGATGCGCCAGTCCTGCGGCATCGTCCGGCAGGCCCTGGACAGGCTGCCCGAAGGGGAGGTCCGCGCCAAGGTGCCGAAGTACATCAAGCCGCCGACGGGCGAGGTGTACCACGTGGTCGAGAGCCCGCGCGGCGAGCAGGGGTTCTACATCGTCCACAAGAGCGGCGAGATGCCGTACCGCATGCGCTTCCGCTCCCCCTCGTTCGTCAATCTCCAGGCGCTGCCGCTGATGTGCAAGGGGCTGCTCATCGCCGACATCGTGGCGGTCATCGGGTCGATCGACATCGTCCTCGGCGACGTGGACCGGTAGAGGGACCATGGACCAGACGGGCCTCATCCAGTCGATCCTGATTCCGGCCGCCCAGATCCTGGTGATCCTGATGGTCCTGCCGCTGCTCATCGCCTACCTGCAGCTGGTGGAGCGCAAGGTGCTTGGCTTCATGCAGGTGCGGCTGGCGCCGCGCCGCGTCGGCTGGCACGGGCTCCTGCAGCCGATCGCCGACGCCGTGAAGCTCCTGATCAAGGAAGACACCATCCCGGAGAAATCGGACCGCTTCCTGTTCACCCTGGCGCCGATCGTCACCGTCATCCCGGCGCTGACCGCGCTGGCGGTCATCCCGTTCGCCTCCGAGTCGTTCACGCTCTTCGGCTACACGGTGCGGCCGTTCATCACCGACATCAACATCGCGCTCGTCTTCCTGCTGTCCATCTCTTCGCTCGGGATCTACGGCATCATCCTGGGGGGCTGGGCGTCGAACAGCAAGTACTCGCTCCTGGGGGCGCTGCGCTCGTCGGCCCAGATGATCTCCTACGAGGTGCCGCTCGGCTTCGCCGTCGTCGGGGTCATGATGCTGACGGGGACGGCGTCGATGGTCGGGATCGTGAACGCCCAGAAGGAGGCGGGCGTCTGGTACGTCCTCCCGCAGATCCTCGGCTTCTTCTGCTACTTCATCGCGGCCGTGGCGGAGACCAACCGCGTGCCGTTCGACCTGCCGGAGGCGGAGGCCGAGCTGGTGGCCGGCTTCCACACCGAGTACTCCGGGATGAAGTTCGCGCTGTTCTTCCTGGCCGAATACACCAACATGATCGTGGTCTCGTCCATCGCGACCATCCTCTTTTTCGGGGGCTGGCTCCGGCCGTTCCCGAACGCGTCCGGGCTGGACTTCCTCGAGAACGGCTGGCTGGTGCTGGGGCCCCTGGTCGCCGGCGCCTTCCTGGGCTGGCTCGTCGACCAGCGGCTGGGGGGTGGCCTGCGCCTGATGTTCGCGGGAGGGATCGCCGGGACGGCGCTCGGCGTCCTGATCGCGCGCAGCGACGTGATGGGCCTCGCCAGCTGGCACATGCCGGCGGTGTCCGGCATGTTCTGGTTCTCGCTCAAGGTGTCGTTCTTCCTGTTCCTGTACATCTGGTTCCGCGGCACGTACCCGCGGTACCGCTACGACCAGCTGATGGCGCTCGGCTGGAAGTGGCTCATTCCCCTGTCGATCCTGAACGTGATCGGCACGGGGCTGGCGATCGTCATCGCGGGGTGAGTTCGTGGCGAAGATCATGGACGTGAAGCCGGCCTCCGGTCTCCGGGAGTTCGTGAAGATGCTGTTCCTCCTGGAGCTGTGGGTCGGGCTCTGGGTCACCCTGAAGAACCAGTTCCGGCCGCACATCACGGTCGAGTATCCCAAGGAGCGGGTGGAGCTCTCGCCGCGCTTCCGGGGGGTGCCGCGCCTGCGCTTCCACCCGGAGAACGGCGAGGAGCTGTGCATCGCCTGCCACCTGTGCGAGACCGTCTGCCCGGACAACTGCATCCACATCGTGTCCGAGAAGAAGCCGGACGGGAAGGGGAAGCGGCTGGTGTCGTTCGAGATCAACTACGAGCGCTGCTGCTTCTGCGGGCTGTGCGTCGACCCCTGCCCGACCAAGCCGCTCACGGCCATCTACATGTCCCACGACTACGAGATGGCGGACTTCAAGAGGGAGGGGTTCGTGGCGCCCCTCAAGACCCTGCTCAACGGCATGGACCCGAAGGACTACAAGGAGTAGGGCGTGGAGCCGGCGGCGGTCATCTTCTACATCCTGGCGTCGATCGCGTTGCTGTCGGCGGTGATGGTGATCGCCGGCCGCAACGTGGTCCACTCCGCCATCTACCTGGTCCTGACCTTCCTGTGCGTGGCGGCGGTGTACATCCTGCTGCGCGCCGAGTTCGTGGCGGCGGTCCAGGTCCTGGTCTACGCCGGGGGGATCATGGTCCTGTTCCTGTTCGTCATCATGCTGGTGAACCTGAAGGACCTGGGGGCCCCGGGCGTCCGGGTGCACGCCACGGTCTCGGGGGTGCTCGGGGCCTCGGCGATCGGCCTGATCCTCTATCTCTACGGGCGCACGCCGCTGGTCGCCGACGCGCCGATGCAGGCGGTCCAGCTCCGGCCCGAGGGGGGCAACCTGCAGGCGATCGGCGTGGCGCTGTACAGCGACTTTCTCCTCCCCTTCGAGATCGCCTCGGTCCTGCTGCTCGTGGCGATGATCGGCGCCATCGTCCTGGCGCGCCAGAAGTACTGAGCCGAGGAGACGATGCCGGTTCCGCCGAGCCACATCCTGGTGTTCAGCCTGCTGCTCTTCGCCGTCGGGGTCCTGGGGGTCCTGACCCGGAGGAACGCCATCGTCATCCTGATGTCGATCGAGCTGATGATGAACTCCGCGAACATCAACTTCATCATGTTCGGCCAGAGGCTGCACGCCATGTCCGGCCAGGTGTTCAGCATCTTCACCATCGCCGTGGCGGCGGGGGAGGTGGCCGTCGGCCTGGCCATCGTCCTGGCCCTGTTCCGGAACCGCGACACCATCCACGTGGACGAAGTCCACATCATGAAAGGCTGAGGGGGCGGGCGTGGCGTTTCTCGGATGGCTCTTCATGATCCCGCTCTTCCCGGCGGCGGGCTTCGCGATCAACGGCCTGCTCGGGGGGCGCGTCCTGCCGCGCAAGGCGGTCGGGTACGTCGCCTGCGGCGCGGTCCTCCTGTCGTTCCTCGTCTCCCTGGGGGCCGTCCTGGGCCTCGGTGGCGCGGCGCAGCTCCCCGCGGCGCCGGGACTGACCGTGGACGCGGACGCCCACCGCGTGACCCAGGTGCTCGGCTCCTGGATGCCGATGGGGCGCTCGGCGTCGGGGGAGGAGATGAGCGTCGACTGGGCGTTCGCCCTCGACCCGCTGTCCGCCGTCATGCTCCTGGTCGTGACCGGAGTGGGCTTCCTGATCCACGTCTACTCGACCGGCTACATGGCGCACGAGCCGCCGCCGGCCCACGCCCGGTTCTTCGCCTACCTCAACCTGTTCATGGCGATGATGCTCACCCTGGTGCTCGGGGCGTCCCTCCCGGTGGTGTTCGTCGGCTGGGAGGGGGTCGGCCTCTGCTCGTACCTGCTCATCGGCTTCTACTACGACCGCATGTTCGACGAGAAGACCCGCATGTCGTGCGCCGACGCGGGCCGCAAGGCGTTCATCACGAACCGGATCGGCGACGTCGGCTTCGTCCTGGGGATGCTGACGCTGTTCTGGGCCACGGGGACCCTCGACATCCAGGGGATCCTGGCGAAGGTCGGGGGGCTTCCCACCGGCGTGTGCACCGCGGCGGCCCTCCTCCTGTTCGTGGGGGCGTGCGGCAAGTCGGCGCAGATTCCGCTGTACGTCTGGCTGCCGGACGCCATGGCGGGCCCGACGCCGGTCTCGGCCCTCATCCACGCCGCGACCATGGTGACCGCCGGCGTCTACGTCACCTGCCGCATGGCCCCCCTGTACCTGCACGCTCCCGGGGCGATGCTGACCGTGGCGATCGTCGGCGCCCTGACCGCGCTCTTCGCGGCGAGCATCGCCCTGGTGCAGACCGATATCAAGAAGGTCCTGGCCTACTCGACGGTCTCGCAGCTGGGCTACATGATGCTGGCGGCCGGCGTCGGAGCGTTCTCGGCGGCGGCGTTCCATCTCATGACGCACGCCTTCTTCAAGGCGCTCCTGTTCCTCGGGGCCGGCTCGGTCATCCACGCCCTGTCCGGCGAGCAGGACATCCGCAAGATGGGAGGGCTCGACAAGCACGTCCCCTGGACGCACCACACGTTCGTCATCGCGACCCTGGCCATCGCCGGGATCTTCCCGCTCTCCGGGTTCTTCTCCAAGGACGAGATCCTCTGGGCGGCGTTCAACCGGAGCCCGATCCTGTGGCTCATCGGTGCGGTCACCGCGGGGATGACCGCCTTCTACATGTGGCGGCTCTACATCCTGGTGTTCCGCGGCGAGGAGCGCTTCTCCGAGGAGGCGCGGCACCACCTGCACGAGTCGCCGCGCTCGATGACCGTGCCGCTGGCCGTCCTGGCGGTGCTCGCCGCGATCGGCGGCTTCGTCGGCATCCCTGGCGCCATCGCCTGGACGGACGGCATGGCGGATCGCTTCGGGCGGTATCTCGCCCCTGTCTTCGAGGCGGGCGGGGCGGCGCATGGCCACGAGGCGGTCCACGCGACGGGCCTGGAGATCGGGCTCATGGCCGTGTCGTTGCTCATCGCCGTCTCCGGGTTGCTCCTCGGCTGGATCTTCTACGAGCGCCGGCCGGAGATGCCGGCGCTTCTGGCCGGGCGGCTGCGCGGGCTCTACCGCCTGCTGGCCGAAAAGTACTACGTCGACGAGCTGTACGGGAAGATCGTCCTGGCCCCCTACTATGCCCTGTGCCGCGGCGCGTTCCTGTTCGACAAGTGGGCCGTGGACGGCGTGGTGAACGCCGCCGGCTACGTCACGCTCGCCACGTCCTACATCTCGGTCGGCTTCGACACCTACGTGGTGGACGGGCTGGTCAACCTGGCCGGATACACCGTGCGCGGGTTCTCCTGGATGTTCCGGAAGGTGCAGACCGGATTCGTGCAGTCGTACGCCACGGCCATGATCTTCGGGATCTTCGTCCTGGTGAGCGTCTACCTGCTCTCCACGGGCCACTGAACGCGGGGGATTGAAAGATGCCGCAATGGTATGTCGACAACGTCCTGAACATCGTCACCTTCCTGCCGCTTCTCGGGGCCCTGCTCCTCCTCGCCGTCCACAAGGAGAAGAAGGGCCTGATCATGCACGCGGCGACCTGGATCGCCCTGGCCGACTTCATCCTGTCCGTGCCGCTGTTCTTCCTGTACGACGCCGAGCGCGGCGGCTTCCAGTTCGAGCAGCGCGTCTCCTGGATCCCCTCGATCGGCGTCCAGTACTACATCGGCATCGACGGCATCTCGCTTTTGCTCCTCCTCCTGACCACCTTCCTGGGCTTCCTGTCGATCCTGTCGTCCTGGACGGCGGTCACCGAGCGCGTCAAGGAGTACTACATCTTCATGCTGCTCCTGCAGACCGGCATGATGGGCGTGTTCATCTCCCTCGACTTCTTCCTGTTCTACATCTTCTGGGAGGCGATGCTGGTGCCGATGTACTTCCTGATCGGCATCTGGGGCGGGCCGCGGAAGCTGTACGCCGCCATCAAGTTCTTCCTGTACACCCTGCTCGGGTCGGTCCTGATGCTCCTCGGGATCCTGGCGGTCTATTTCTACTATCCTCAAGTAACAGGCGGCGGGTACTCCTTCGACATCACCGAGTTCATCCGCGTCCTCGGCCCCTTGAACAACCCCGAGTGGCTGGAGATGCAGAAGTGGGTCTTCCTGGCGTTCTTCGTCGGGTTCGCCATCAAGGTGCCGATGTTCCCGTTCCACACCTGGCTGCCCGACGCGCACGTCGAGGCGCCGACCGCAGGCTCGGTGATCCTCGCCGGCGTGCTCCTGAAGATGGGCACCTACGGGTTCGTCCGGTTCTCGCTGCCGATGCTGCCCGCCGCCACGAAGCACTACCTGCCCCACATGCTGGCCCTCTCGGTGATCGGGATCCTGTACGGGGCGCTGGTCGCCATGGTGCAGAAGGACTGGAAGAAGCTGGTGGCCTACTCCTCGGTCAGCCATCTCGGCTTCTGCATGCTCGGGGTGTTCGCCCTCAACCAGCCGGGCCTGAACGGCGGCATCCTGCAGATGATCAACCACGGCCTCTCGACCGGGGCGCTCTTCCTCCTCGTCGGCCTGATCTACGAAAGGCGCCACACGCGGATGATCAGCGAGTTCGGCGGCCTGTCGAAGCAGATGCCCATCTACGCCACCCTGTTCATGATCATCACCATGTCCTCGATCGGCCTGCCGACGCTCAACGGCTTCATCGGCGAGTTCACCATCCTGGTGGGAGCCTACGGCATCCCGGCCGGCTACGGGTTCGAGGTCCTGGGCCTGCACGTGGGGGGGATGTTCTGGGTGGTGTGCGGCGCCCTGGGGATCGTCCTGGGGGCGGCCTACATGCTGTGGCTCTACCAGCGCACCATGTTCGGCAAGCTCGACAACCCCGAGAACGCCAAGCTGAAGGACCTCGATTTCCGCGAGATCATGACGCTCGCCCCCATCGTGGTCTGCTGCTTCTGGATCGGCCTGTACCCGAAGCCGCTGTTCCGCATCCTCGAGAAGCCCGTGGCCGAGATCGCCGCGCGCCTGGCGGCCGGCGAGGCCGCCGCGCAGACGGCTGAAGCCACGACGGTCCAGGGGGGGGCGCAGGGCCGATGACGCCGTTCGACCCGAGCGACCTGCACCTGATCGGCCCGGAGCTGGTGCTCGTCCTGAGCGCCTTCTTCGTGCTCGTCCTCTCGAGCCTGTCCGACCGCGGGAAGGCGATCTGGGCGCCGGGCCTGTCGCTTCTTGCCTGCGGCATGACACTCCTCGCGGTCTTGAGCTTCGTATGGAGCTTCGGCCTCGGGCTCCTTCACAACTCGCTGACGGTCGGTTTCAACGGCATGTTCGTGGTCGACGCGTTCAGCATCTTCTTCAAGGTGGTCTTCCTGCTCGCGGCGATGCTCACGATCCTCGTCTCGAGCCGCTACCTGGATTACGAGCACGCCAACGTGGGGGAGTACTACGCCCTGATCCTGTTCGCGGTCGCGGGCATGATGTTCATGGCCTCCGCGATGGACCTGGTCACCATCTTCGTGTCGATCGAGACGATGGCCCTGGCGTTCTACATCCTCGTCGGCTTCCTGAAGACCAACCGGAAGTCGAACGAGGCGGCGCTCAAGTACTTCCTGCTCGGGTCGTTCTCGACCGGCATCTTCCTGTACGGCCTGTCGCTGGTGTACGGCACGACGGGGACGACGCTCCTCACCCGGATCGGCGGGTCGCATGCCCGGATCGCCATGGCCTCGCCCGACGCCCCGATCTTCGTCCTGGGCGTCATCCTCCTGATCGTCGGGCTGGGCTTCAAGATCGGGGCGGTGCCGTTCCACATGTGGATCCCGGATGCCTACGAGGGGGCGCCGACCCCGGTGACCGCCTTCCTGTCCACCGGCTCGAAGGCGGCGGCCTTCGTGGTGCTGGCGCGCCTGTTCTCGACCGGCTTCCTGTCCATCGGCGACCGCTGGGCCACGCTCCTGGCGATCCTGGCGGTGGCCAGCATGACGCTGGGCAACGTCGCCGCCATCCTGCAGGACAACATGAAGCGGATGCTCGCCTACTCGTCGATCGCGCACGCCGGCTA
>Ga0075421_100012970_pt1 | contig 10372 bp, 11 predicted proteins | sample SoiMetdeltSBSDD5_FD_75292 | JGI IMG/M metagenome (GOLD analysis project Ga0075421, IMG submission 75292) | Bulk soil microbial communities from a Populus tree surrounding site in Tennessee, USA - Soil MetaG P. deltoides SBSDD5 | ecosystem: Environmental > Terrestrial > Soil > Tree plantation... | reverse complement strand
CCAGCCGCTTCGAACCGGCCAATCCATAGCCGCACCGTCGTCGGTGAGACGTGCAGGTGAGAGGCGATGTCGTCGACCGACAGGCCATCGAGCGCCGACAGCACGATTCGGCTGCGGGTGACGACCCGCTGCGGAGTCGTCGGGGCCCGTATCCAATGCTGCAAGAGCGCCCTGGGTGCGGCTTCAGCTGTCATGTCAGCTAGCGGTCTCCCAGGCACCACAGCAGCTAATTTCGTAACGAGATCCCCTGCGAATTTCTTGGCAAACTTCATAAGTCTCCGCTGGGGATGTCTTAAGGCCTCGGTGGACCAGACATCACACAACTAGCAATTCGGGCGGCAACAATAGCTTCGAGAGCCAAACACATCTCGAAGATGAAAAACGACGCGCGGTCGTAGATAGATCGCTTCGCGCGCTTGGTTTTTTGTGAAATTTGGACGACGACGACGGCGAGGGCCCGCTAGCTGGTCAGGCAAAGCGCTTGCCGCAGAACGCGGCGATTGTTATTCCAGACGACGCACAATCTGCAATCGTTTCTGCTTCACCTGGTGTGAAATTCTGCTTCAGGCGAGAGAACCACGATCGAGTGGGGTCAGACCCCAGACGGGAATGCTCACGGCTGCTGGTCGGCAGCAACCGCGCTGAGCGCCAGCTGCACCGCGTGGTCGAAGGATAGACCCGCGCCTTCTGCTCGCAGGCGCACGGCGGCGTCGCCAAGGCGGGCCCGCCACTGCTCGATATGGCGATCGAGCAGCGCACTCCAGAACCGGACCCCGATACGCACGCCGATGCGGACCCATTCGGCCTCGACGGCGGCGACGAGCCGAAGCGCCATCTCAGGCGCGGCCAGTTCGGCGAGCGACATGGCAACGCCCTGAATCTCGAAGCCGATCTCGACCCGATCTCCGAGCACCAGCGCGAGCCCGAGGCTCCGCTGGTAGAGCGCCAGGCTCTCGCCGTACTGGCCGTTGAGCAGCGCGCAATCGGCGAGATAGTGATACCCGAGGTGCTCGCTCCGGCTATTCGGATGGCGCTCGACGTAGCGCATGATCTCCTGCGCGCAGCCGCGCGCCTCGTCGGTGCGGCCCAGCGCCACAGCCAGCTGCCCGACGCCGACGCACGCGCGATTGCGCAGGTGCACATCCCCGCTCACCCGCTCGAGGCTCATCATCTCCTTGAACGTCGCGTAGGCGCTCTCATCGTCGCCGGCAACGAAATACGACCATCCGGCCCAATCGAGCGCCATCGCAAACTCGGTGGCGTCACCGATCTCACGCCACATGTCCAGTGATTCGCGAGACGAGGCTGCTGCCCCAGCGCCATCTCCCTGCCACGTTTGCAGGGCGGCCAGGCCGCCAAGCGCGCGCGCGCGTGCGGGGCGGCCGGGGGTTGCCGCGGTCGCGTTGAGGGCGGATGCGATTCGCTCGCGCCCCTCGAGCAGATGCGAGCGCGCGACCCAGAACCAGGCCAGGGCTCCAGTCATCTCCAGGTGACGTTCGGGCCCGGTCGCGCGAAAGAACTCCAGCGCGGCGCGGAGGTTGTCGTGCTCGAGGCTGAGCGTCGACAGCCAGCGGTCCTCGTCAGTGAGGCGGGCGGCATACGCGCGCTCGGCAATCGCGAAACACGCGTCGGCGTGGCGCGCGCGGGCGGCTCTCAGCCCGCCGCTGCTCGCGAGTCGGCTGCTCGCAAACTGCCGGACCGTCTCGAGCAGCGAGTAGCGCGGCTCGCGTCCGCCCAGCCGGTCAACCTGCACCAGCGACTTGTCGACCAGGCGCGACAACTGATCGAGCAGCAGGAACTCGTCGGCGGCCGACATCACCTCGGACAGCATGTCCAGGTTCCACCCGCCCGAGAACACCGACAGCGTGTGAAAAAGATGCTGCTCGTCTGGCGTCAGCTGATCGTGGCTCCAGGCAATCGTGGCCTCGAGCGTGTGGTGCCGTCCCGTCGCAGTCCTCGCACCGTCGGTCAACAGCCGAAGCGCATCGCCCAGGCGATCGCGGATCTGTTCGACCGACAGGACCTTGACGCGCGCCGCCGCCAGCTCGATGGCCAGCGGGATGCCGTCGAGCCGCCGGCAGATCTCGGCAACCGCGTCGACGTTTGCCGCCGTGAGCTCGAAGTCGGCAACCACCCGGCGGGCGCGATCGACGAACAGCCGGACGGATTCGAAGGCTTCGACGTCAGCGCCGCCGCCTGTTGTCGAGACGGGAATCGCCAGCGACCGCAGCGCGTACAAACGCTCGCCGTCGAGACCCAGCGCCTCGCGGCTCGTCGCCAGCACGCGCACGCCGCTCGACTTCAGCAATCGATCGGCGGCCGCGCGCGCCGCGTCCAACACGTGCTCGCAATTGTCCAGAATCACCAGCGTCCGCGTGCCGTTCAGGCGTTCGACCATGCTCTCCGCGAGGTCGCGACCCGCGCTCTCACGGACGCCGACCGCCGTCGCGATCGCGTTGACGACGTGGGCACCGTCGCCGGCCGGCGCGAGATCCACGAACCACACGCCGTCGGGAAAGCTCGCCAGTAGTCGTTCCGCGAGCTTGAGTGCCAGTCGCGTCTTCCCGCATCCGCCGATCGCGGTCATCGTGAGCAGCCTGGCCTCACCGATGAGGCGCGCGCAGGCCGCGAGCTCTCGATCGCGGCCGATGAATTGGGTCCGCTCCGCCGGCAGGTTGTGCGGGGGCGTGAATTCAACCGGTGGCGGCGGCGCCGGCGTCACCGCGCCCACCGATGCCGCGGCGAGCGCTTCGGCGAACTGCAGCGCGGTCGCGTGACGATCGCCGGGCTGTTTCGCGAGCGCCCGCGCAATCACATGAGCCACGGCACTCGGCGCGTCCTGACGAACGCTGTCAAGCGCCGGCGGCTCCTCGGTGAGATGCCGGCGAATGACCTCCGGTGCGGTGCCGCCGAGGAACGGGGGCCGTCCCGCGATCATCTCGAACACCACGCAGCCCAGCGAGTACACGTCCGAGCGCTGATCGATCGCCTCGCCGCAGGCCTGCTCGGGACTCATATAGGTCGGCGTGCCCACGATCGCGCCAATCGACGTGCCGGTACGAGTCCGATCGTCGGCGGCCACCGCGAGCGCGCGGGCGATCCCGAAATCCGCAACCAGCGGGATATCGTCGGCAAGCAGCACGTTCTCGGGCTTCAAATCGCGGTGGACGAGGCCATGGCCATGGGCATGCCCGAGCGCGCTCGCAATCTCGCGGCCGAGGCGCAGCGCGTGCTCGATCGAGAGAGGCCCGTCGCGCGCGAGCCGGCCGCGGAGCGTGTCACCGGCCACATAGGGCATCACGTAATACAGATCGTCCCCGGCCGCGCCGGAGTCGAACAGCGGGACGATGTGGGGGTGATTGAGCCGGGCGGCGACCTCGATCTCGCGAAGGAAGCGGTCTCGATCGAGACCGCTCTCGGCCGAGGGCTTCATGACCTTGACCGCCACGTGCCGCCGGTGTTTGAGATCCTCCGCGAGGTACACGGTGGCCATGCCCCCTCGGCCGATTTCCCGCACGACTTGATAGCGCTCGGAGAGGAGCATCGGAATGAGGACCGCGGAGCCGCAATTGTAGCCGACGCGGACCGCCGACGGTTGGGTCCAACATCGTACGCGTAGAACGATCAGGCTAGAACGAGATCTGCAGGCCGATGCGTGCCGACCGCGGGAGCGCGGGATGCGTGTGGATGTCGTGGACACCTTGCGCCGGCTCACCGGGCAAGCGGGACGTGTAGAAATAGTCGATGTCCGATACCTTGGCGTCGAGCAGGTTGAACGCCTCGAGGACCACTCGGGCCTTGCTGTTCAAGCGATATCCGACCTCGCCATTCCAGACCGTCGTGCTCGCGGACTCGACGGTTGCATCCTCGATCAGTGGACGCGGGCCGAAATGGCGAACGCGAAGGCTTCCGAAAAGCGGTCGCCGCGGCTCGACGGTCAGCCCTGCTGAGATGACGCGGGCGAGGGAGCCGGGAATCCTCGTTCCTGCCGGATCGTCGTCCGTGAATCGGGCGCGAGTGAAGGCCACGTCGGCGTCCAGCGTCAGCCACGGCCCGAGTCGGGCGTAATTCGACCACTCGATGCCGACACGACGGCTCGGCCGCCCCGCTTCCGTCGTTCCCGCATCGCCCACGAACAACAGCTCCGAATCGATGCCGAGGTACCAGAGCGCCAGCGTCGACTGCAGTCCGCGAATGCGGACCGTGCGCAGTCCGAGTTCCGCGCCCTTGGCACGAACCAGCGGCGTCACCCGATCGGCGGCGCTGCCGCTCAGCGGATCGACGGCGATCGTCGCCCCGCGGGCATCGTTGCTGTGAAAGCCGGTGCCGGCGTTGACGTAGATTTCGGTTCCGCGCCACGGGCCGACGATCACACCCAGCTTGGGGCTGATCATCGCCTCCGAACCGCTCCCCGAGTTCAGCGGATTGTCCGACGTCACCGAGAACTGATACCGATCGGCGCGCAACCCCACGGTCGTCCGCAGCGCGCGCGCCCATTCGATTTCAGACTGCGCGTAGAGGCCGGCCATGGTCTGTCCGACTTCGTCCTCGCGGGTCGTCGAGAGCCGTTGCCGCGCGGCGGTTCGATACAGCCCCACCGGGTCGAGCCAGTCGCGCCGCACCTGGACGCCCGCGGCGCTCTCGGTGTGTCGGCCGAGGAGATGACCAAGGCGTCGATACGTGACGCGGCCGCCGGTCGCGATGCGCCGCTCCGCCTGCTCGAACTGATCGCCGTTCTCCGGATCGTCCAGGAAGTAGGTGAAGTTGGAGACCAGATTCAAGCTGTTGCGGAGCACAAAGGCGGTGGCGCGAAGCGACGACGGCCCGCGCGAACGTTGATACTCCGCGGCAAGGCTCTGACGATCGGCTTTGCCGCCATCGCTCGGGTCGAGCAGTCCGAATCGCGGAACCAACCCGCTCGCGATCGCGCGCCGCGGCACCTGGTCGGTCGCGTTCCAGTCCGCCCAGTAGCCCTGGCCCGTCATCGAGAAACCGTTGCGGCTGTCGCCGCGGCTGAATCGCAAAACGCTATTGACCTTCCGGTAGTCGTCGGGACGGACCCACGGGCCATCGTTGCGATTGACTTCGATCGCGCCGAGCAAGGTGCCGCCCGCGACGCGAGGTGACGCGGCGCCAACGATCCGCGCCCACCGGTCCTCGCCGGCGTTCACGCGGACCATCGGGCGGTCGAGTTGATTCACGTAGTTGACGTTGGCCGCACCCGCCGCGGAGAAATCCCCCTCGTCCGCGAAGTACGGTCCTTTCTTGAACTGCACACCGCTGACGAGTTCAGGGATGAGAAAGCTCACGTCGGCATACCCGTGCGCGTGCGCGCCGGTCGGCGTGTTCACCGGCACTCCGGCCACCGTCGTCGAAAAGTCGGTTCCGTGATCGAGGTTGAAACCGCGCAAGTAGTACTGGTTGGCCTTGCCCTCACCGCTGTGCTGGCTGACGATCAAGCCAGGAACGGTCTCGAGCACCTCGCCGGCACGCATCACCGGGCGAGTATCCAATTGCGCAGCGGTGACGGCCCCTTGGCTGGCCGCACCAGCAATCCCGACCAAGTTGGCCGCCGGATTCTCGACGTCCGCGACGTTTCGAAACGTGGCGGTTCCGGTCACGATCACGTCGGCGTTGAGTGAGAGCGACATCACGCCGTCGGCACGGGTCGTCACCCCGTTCGCAATGACGACGCGTCGCCGAAGCACGGCGAAATTGAGCAAGCGGTAGGTCAGCTCGGCATTCCCCGATGGAACGTCGTCGAATCGATACGCGCCGGTTTGGTCGGTTGTTGCCGTCAGCTCACGAGACTTGGCGACGAGGTCGATGACCACGCCCGGAAGCGAGGCGCCGGTCTGATCGACGATGCGACCGGCAATCCGGCCGCCTGATTGCGCCCTGGCTTCGACGGTAGTGGTAAAGACGATGAGCAGCAGAAGAGCCGGCGCGCTGAAAGGCATCGTGAGCCCTCCAGCTCTCTCTACGCGGCACCCTTCCGTGCGGATTGGCTAGCGGCCGTCAGGCACTTCGCAGTGCGACCGTCGCGCCATGTGACCACTTCGAGTAGCAGCCGCCGCACAGCAGACCGGAAAAGCCGTTCTCGTTCACTCCTGTCATCGAGAAGATGCGGGAGCCAGTGTCTTCGGCGGGCACGAACGAGGCTGCGCAGACGCCGCACTTCTGGGTATCCCGGGAGCCAACGTGTTTGACCGAAATCGTGAGCGTGTCCATAGGGGAAGTTCTCTTTTCAGTGTCAGCGGCGCGAACGAAAGGCCCGACTCACACAAGTTCGACGAGGAACCAGGCCACCAAAGCGGCCACGAGCACCAGCATCAGTTGGCGCATTCTCACCGCCGTTCGCCGGTCACTCGCGGCTCCCCGAGCCAGCCACTCGCGCCACCGGGCTTCCGCCTCCACGTCGGGGATGACGGCAGCGTGATTCGTCATCGAAGGATCTCCTGTTGCATGTTGCACACAGTGTACGCACGGGGGCTGAGCCGCGCTGTCCCCAACAGCACAGCGCCGTTGCGCCCAGTCCGATACAGTCGGAGCATAGGCGCGTGCGGCGCCAGGGAGAGCCAACGTGCTGCTGATCGTCGGCGCCGTCGTCGCACTGTTCGGGGTGGGAATCATCGCCAGGCGACGAATGGAAGCCGAACGCACACTTGGCTGGATGAGTGAGCAGTGGCTCCTCCAACATCGGGCGTCGCAGACGCAGTGACTGTTGCTCCGGTCGGAGAACTCGGATCAAAACCAGGAGGCACGGCATGTCGCTCGTGTTCCATCAGCGGCTGACGCTTTTGTGGGCACTGGGGTTCGTCTCGGTTGCTCTCTCGGCATCGCCTCCCGCGATGCCGTTGCTGATCGTCATTCTCGTTATCACGACGATCGCAATAGCAGCAACAGGGCTGGAGCCAGCGCATGCCGTCCTCGCACCAATTCCCCGCGCCGCGGCCGGACACTCCGTCAGCCCCGACCACGCGGCTGCAGGCGCCGATCGAAGGGCCGCTACCCTCAGGAGCTCGTCATGAACAGAACGCGATCGTTGGTTATCGCAGTGGGTTTTGTCGTTCTCGGCCTTGTCATACCACTGGCCTCCGCGCCGGACTTGTCCCGATACCGCGTCTACGTGCTCGACAGCACTCTCGACGCCGTCGTCTCGGCGAGCGGAGCGCGCAGCGCCGACGCCAAGACGCTGCACACGCGGCCGGCGACGATTCAAGAACTGGAGTGGCGCGCGCCCTATGTCGGTTCCCGGGCCACGCTGGTCGATCCGGTGCGAGAGATCGTCTTCAGCTTCTACAACGACGCGCTGTATCAGATCGTGGTCAACTACGATCGCGACCGCACGGAAGGGCTGACGAACGCCGATATCATCGAATCCATATCCGCGACGTATGGCATCCCGGCGCTTTTGTCGCCAGCGATCAGGGCGAACCCACCGCGGGAGGCCTTCCCCGACAGCATCGTGCTGGCGCGATGGCAGAACGACGAAGCGGCGCTGACGTTGGTGCGCGGAACGTACACGACAGAGTTTCAGTTGATCCTGACGTCTACGCGGTTGGGCGCGCAGGCGCGCAGCGCGATCAAGGAGGCCGTGAGGCTGGATGCGATCGAGGCACCACGCCGCCAAGCGGACCTACTCAAGAAGGAAGCGAGCGATGCGACTGCCGCCCGCGACCAGAAACGGACCGCGAACAAAGCCGCATTTCGTCCATGAGGAGACCGACATGGTGACCTGCCTGATGTGCCACACGCCTGCGTCCCTGACGCAAGAAGCGATCGACGCCGGGAGCGACTGGCAATGCGGCAGGTGCGGTCAGCGGTGGGATGCGACCCGGCTGGCGGCCGTCGCCGCGTATGCGGCCTGGCTCGACGAACGCACCGGCGCTGGCGCCAACGGCCCTGAACGGTTGAGTAAGACGTGACGGTCTCTCCAGCAGCCGTTCGAGACCTGAAGCTGAGGAGCGCGGCCCGCCCAGCAACGCTCGGCCCGGCTCTCGTGGACGAGACGCCTGGCTTCCTCCGACGCGCGGTCGGGGCCATCGGCGACCTGCTCGGCCTCGCGGCGATCATCGCCTGCATCCCCATCGTGATCTTGGCGATCGGCACACCGATCGCCCTCTTCGTGCGGCTTCTGCTGTGGGTTGGCGGCGTGCGCTAACCGTGGGAGAGGCTCAGTGACGCTGTAACGCGGCCGTGATCGATCCACCATTCGAAGCGGACCCGACGCGCACGAGCACGACGTTGAGGCGGTAATACAACACTTCGTCAAAGAGTCCGCGTGCGACCAACGGAAACAGTGGACGCGCGCTTGTCGAGATCACCTGTCGTCGTGGGTCGGAGTCCTCGACCCACCTGCGCAGGTTGCCCTGTTCGGTGCGATTCAAGGCGGCGACGTTCTGCAGGACGAGGGCGCCGCATTCTCTCGCGAGCAGGGCGTACGGCGTTCGTATCGGGTTCCACAGCACTGGCTTGCGGAGATCAGAAACGAAGAGACCCAGGAGCGCATCCGTGGAGTGCTTGGGGCCCTCGAGCAGCACGTTGCAGCGCCAGGTCCGCAGACTCTCCCATTCGAAGCCTGCCAGATGATCGTGTTTCCACAAGGCGGGGAGCAAGGTATCCCTTCCGGGAGGCCCTGGCTGTCTTCTTTTGCACAAGAGATGCTTCAGCGGGCCCGCGTTCGGCTGAAGTTGAAACCGAGCTGTATACGTGTCACGCTGGGTGTGGATGGCCAGCCATGCCAGGGCGTAAACGCAAATCGGGCGGATTTCCGGGCAGGGTGAAGACCGGGAGCGGATCGATGGACGCCCCAGCGGCGACACCCGCGACTTTGATCGATTGGGCCAACGTGCCGGTACAGCGCATCGAGTACGCGGCCGGCGCGCCGATCTTTACCCAGGGCGAGCCGGCGACCAGCGTCTTGTACGTGGAACAGGGCGCCGTGCGGCTCGCGGTGTTGTCGCACACCGGCAAGGAAGCGGTCATCGCGGTGCTGGAACTGGGCCACTTTTTCGGTGAAGGGTGTCTGGTCGGCCAGGTTCACCGTATGGCAACGGCGTCGGCGATGAGCGCGTGCACGATCATCGCCGTGGAAAAGGACGAAATGGTGCGACAGCTCCACGCCCAGCCGGCGTTTGCCGATCGTTTCCTGACCCACATGCTGACCAGGAACATCAGGATCGAAGAAGACCTCATCGATCAGCTGTTCAACTCCAGCGAAAAGCGGCTCGCCCGCACGCTCTTGCTGCTGGCCCGCTACGGCGAGCCCAAGTCGTCCCACCGCGAGGTGCCAAAGGTGTCGCAGGAAACGCTGGCCGAGATGGTTGGAACCACGCGCTCGCGCGTGAACTTCTTCATGAACAAGTTTCGGAAGCTCGGCTTCATCGAATACAACGGCGGCTTGAAGGTCAACAACTCCCTCCTGAGCGTCGTGCTCCGCGATTAACTACCCTGCAAGCGAGCGCCGACCCCGGGCCGACGGGACTGTGCACTCCGGGACAGCGCGTCCGATCGAGACCCGCTAGGCTTTGAATTTCCGTCGAACCGTCCTCTATGACTGCACGAGACTCCGACCGCCGGTGGGCACCAACCAGCGTCGTGGCCGCGCTCCGCGAGCTGATCGCCGCGCTCGATCGCCGCGTGCCACACATCGAGCGAACCGGCGAGCGCCAGATCGCCAGGGACGCGGAGATGCTGAGGAGCACAGCGGTGAAGCGCATCAACGGGCTGCTCGTCGAGTGCGAGCACCATCGTTACGATCCGGAACTCGTCGAGGCGATCATGACCGACGATGGAGCACCTTCGCCCGCGAGCGGGATTGACGTGCGCTCGTGACGCAGCGATTGACGACGAGGCAAGAGGTCATGCTGTACGAGTTCATCACCACGCATCGTGACAGGATCGTGGCCCGGACGAGGGACCGGGTTCGAGGGCGGCGTTGGCCGCCTGTCTCGAGCCGGGAGCTCGAGCATGGCGTGCCCCGCTTTCTGATGCAATTATCGGAGACGCTGCGGCTGGAGGGGACAGCCGATCCCTTCCCGAGCGGCGCGATCGGTTCCAGCGCCACGCAGCGTGGCGCCGAGCTGTTGGCCGCCGGCTTCACTCCGGCACAGGTCGTCCACGATTACAGCGACATTTGCCAGGCGATCACCGAGATCGCCGTCGAGCACGACGCGCCAATCAGGGTTGAAGAGTTTCACACGTTGAACCGTTGCCTCGAGACCGCGATCGCCGAAGCGGTGACGGAGCATGCCCGTCTCACCGCGCGACGGCGCTCCGAACAGGAAGTCGAGCGTCTCGGTCAGACCGCGCACGAAATTCGCGATCTGCTCAGCGGCGCGCTGCTCGCCTTCCATGCCCTGAAGCGCGG
>Ga0075421_100012965_pt1 | contig 10374 bp, 2 predicted proteins | sample SoiMetdeltSBSDD5_FD_75292 | JGI IMG/M metagenome (GOLD analysis project Ga0075421, IMG submission 75292) | Bulk soil microbial communities from a Populus tree surrounding site in Tennessee, USA - Soil MetaG P. deltoides SBSDD5 | ecosystem: Environmental > Terrestrial > Soil > Tree plantation... | reverse complement strand
TTCAGGACGGCGAACACCGCCACGACCATCTCGACACTGCGTTCCAGCATGACTCCGACCAACATCTCCGGACCGACGCCCAGACCTCGCAAGTGGTTGGCCAGTTGATCGGCTCGCCGGTTCAACGCGTTAAACGTCAACTGCCGCCCCTGGGAAACCAACGCTATAACGTCACCGTTGCGCTCGCCTTGCCCCTCAACCAGTTCGTGAATCAGTCTACCGAAGGAGAAAGAAATCTGTTTTCGATTCCATTCATAGATGATTTGCCGCCGTAGCTTCTCCCCGATCAGATTCAGGTCGGCGACTGTGGCTTCCGGGCGCATGGCGGCGCTCTTGACAACTTCTCGATACTGCTCGGCCAACACCCAAATATCGGCGAGATCATACACATCGCTGTCATAGTGCAGCTGGAAGGAGACAGCCCCACCCGACTCAATGATTGACATCTTCAACTTGAATATGTCGGAGCGAACGACCTGCCTCATAATTGACCAATTGAGGTCGCCGCTGGTCCTTGCTCCGGGCCTCCGCTCATATTCAAACATCACTGGCCATTCCGACTTGGCGGCCTTTGAGCCGTTGCCTGCCCCCGCCGACTCCCAGGGATAATAGTCCTGAAAAGCGTAAGCATCGCTAATCGTCCTATTAATCAATCTCAACAGGCTGCCGGTTTGAAGATCCTCGCTCAGGCTGACCGTTATCGGAAGAGGTCTTGCAAATCGACCGATGGCTCCATGCAACTCTTTAAAACTTCTTCCATCAAAGGCCATGTAGGTAACTAAGTCGTTCTGACGAGTCAGCCTCCAAAGCAACGCTTGCCAACACGTCAAGAAGAACGCATGGCTGGAGGATTCCTGGTTAGTTATCAGCGCGTTAATTGTTTCCGACAGATGAGGCTCGAACTCCAATTCGATAAATCGGGGAGTAAATAACTCGGGCCGTAATCCGGTTTGACCAGTAGTATTATGTTCGAAAGAGAGAGCCAATCCGGTCCGCGAGGGGTTCGCCAGCTTCCGCCAGTACGCCTGGCCTTCCTCTCCGCCCTCGCCTTCGGACAGATCGTTCTGCCACTCGGAAAATTGGATGTATTGCAGAGGTTCACTGAGCGCGCCCTTTCCTTCAAGGCAATAACAATAAGCTTGACGAATCTCGTTAACCAAATTGCTGAGTGTCCAAGCGTCTGAGCAGATGGCGGGCAAATGAATAATCAAGACGCATTTATCTACGGCTAGAGTAATTAAGCAGAAATGGGCGGTCGGGCCTAGCTCGAAATCAAAGGGCATTGCCTCGTATTTCTGAATAACTGCTTCCAACTGTGTTGCCTGCGCCTCGGGCTCGAATACAGAGAGGTCCGTCTCGTGGAAGGCAACCTTCGTCTGCTCATTAATAACCTGAATTGGAACATCCATTCCGGGTAAACATTCGAACGTCGTTCGCAACATCTCATGGCGATCCGCCACTTCCCGTAAGGCCGCATTTAGGGCGTCCAAACGGATGGTTCCTTCCAGCGTGATTTCGCACATGGTAATAAAGGCTGGGTCGCTTTGCTGAAGCTTCCAAAGGTATCTTTGATGAGGGGCCAGACGAAAGCCCTCAATTATTCCTTCTTGCATATTCTATTCTTCCTTTTCCTGTTAGGTGTTGAGTCCAGGAGGGTGAGACGAGGAGATCGACTAGTGGGTTAAACACCCTGGTAAGTGAAGAGGTCTGCCATGGCCACCAGTATCTTTCTGGGCCCCAGGTAAGGCTCGCGTCCGTGAGACGCCAGAAAATTATCGAGCATCAAGATATCGCCCTGCCGCCAGGGAAAAGAAATCGCCGTTTGACGATACAGTTCCCGGATCTCATCGAGGATTGAGGTTTCAATCGCAGAGCCGTCGCCGTAGAACGCATTACGAGGTAGTTCGTCCTCTCTAAACTCCGATAACAGGGCTTCACGGACGGCGGACTCCAGATTGGACTGGTGGAACATATGCGCATGATTGAACCAAACCGTCTCGCCGGTTTTCGGATGAGCGACCACGACCTGGCGAATTGCGCGTGTCCTGAGCCGGTCCCCCTCCCTCCATTCGACCTCCATCCGCGCCTCTCGGCAATATTGCTCGACGACGGTTTTATCATTCGTCTGAAACGCGTCCTGCCAGGACATATCCACGCCCTCGCCGTAGTTCCGGACGTACATCAACTTTTTATCTATAAATCGCCCCTTAATCAGAGGGTCGAGAAGGCGGAAAATCTTGCGGTCGTCGGCGATCGGCGTACTTCCGCGTTGCTGCGCCGGCTCGACGCAATAGAAGAAAATTTTCTCCGGCCAGTTGTGAGAATAAGACATCTCATGATGCAACGGTATGTATTGATCAGCAGGGTATTCAGTCGATGTATACACCGCCTCGTCGACTTGAACACGAGGGGCGGCGCGCTCGTTATAACTCAACAACTCACGAGAGACTGCGCCGGCAAATTCTCTAAATTGCGTGACGGCGTCGCCCCTGAAACCTCTAAACAGTATCGCGCCATGCTTGATCAACTGTTGGTCGATAAAGGCAAGATTGCCCACGGCCCACGCGATGAGGTTTAGGCCGTCCGCATCCGGTTCAACCACCAGAGCGAACTGCCCTTCCTCGTCAAGAAGGCTGGTTTTGATTAAACGCTCTTCTGACAATCTGATGGATTTTCGGCCGCCGCTTTTAAACCTTTCGAAGATAGATTCTTCACGTCCTTCCGCGTCCATAATTAAATCACCACCTTATAAAAAATGGGACACACCTTAGTGCACTGTTAACTAAGTTTTTGAATGTTTTCCATAAACCGAAACACTCTACATTGGGACGCTAGTACAGTACCGCGCGCGTAAGCAGGCGGCTGACTTATCAGACGGCCGCTCGCTTACGCGCGCGGTACTGTACTAATCTCACGTGTTCTGATTTAAACAAATGCCAAAATACTTAGTTTACGGAGCACTCAGTCTGTCCACAGCGCAAATCTGGACGTATGTCACCCGAATCATCAGGAAATATGGGTCCAAACATCAGGACGGACAGACTAATGTCCGCCTCACTAACTGTACGACGGCTTGATCGCTTTGTGCTTAGCGGCGAGGAGTCTCTCATACCTGGACTGTTCGCGCGCTTTTCCCCTAACCACTTCTTCCTTCTTCTCAGCTTCCGTGAGGATCTCTAAGTCGGCCAGTTCCGCGTCCGGAGCCGCGAGAATGTTCTTGAGCAGTGTGACGAAATGGTTGTGCATTTGTGCGATCAGTTTCGCGTCAAATAACTCGGCCCGGTACGCCCAAGACGACCGAAGCCCTCTGGCGGTCTCTTTCAACCATACCGTCAAGTCGAACCTGACCGCCTCGCGGTCGAATGAGAATGACTCCAATTCCAGGTTTGGAAGATTCAGCCCTACCTCCGGCACGGTTTCTAAACCGAACGCCATTTGAATAAACGGCGCCTGACCGCTCTGCCTCTCCATTCCCAATTCTTCGATTATCTTCTCTATTGGTATGTCCTGATACGCGAACCCTCTAGTTGTGGATTCTTTCACCCTCTTAAGCACCTCTTTGTAACTAGGCCTGCCTCTTAAATCCACTCTTAACGGGAGCATGTTAATAAACATGCCCATCATTCTTTCCGTCTCCGCCCGCGTTCTGCCGGCAATTGCTGTCCCTACCATAACATCCTCATGCCCGGTATACTTGTGCAATAGGATGTCGAACGCCGCAAGCAACGCCATAAACATTGTCACGCTTTCTGCCCGGCATATCTCTTTGACCCCTTCGCTTATCTCCGAAGGTATGAAAAGCGTCAGTTCATTCCCCTTATAACTTGGCGCTTTCGGTCTCGGCCGGGCTCCGGGGAACTCTATTATCGGTAACTCCCCGCTCAACTCTTTCTTCCAGTACCTTAGACCCTCGTCTAATACTTCTCCTTGCAGCCACTCTCTCTGCCACGTCGCAAAGTCCGCGTATTGAAGCTCCAACTCCGGCAAGGAAGACGCTCGCCCATTGCCATATGCCTCGTAAAGCGCGACGAACTCACCGACCAGCAATTCGAGGGACCAGCCATCAGTTATGATGTGATGCATAGTAATCGTTATGACATGATCTTCCCCGGCCAGTTTCAGCGTCATCACTCTCAATAGCGGTCCCTGCGACAGGTTGAAGGGCCTTTCTGCTTCTTTTCTCACCAAGCGCCTGGCATGCGCCTCCGCCTCCTCTCCAGCCTCACAAAGATTGATGATCGGCGGGATCATCGGTTCGGCGGCGCCTATTACCTGACAGGGATTTCCATCTTGAGATTGGAAAGTGGTTCTGAGGACTTCGTGCCGCCTGACGATCTCGCCGAAGGCAAGTTCGAGGGCGGGGGTATTTAAAGGGCCGCGTAACCTGAAGGCTATCGATATAGTGTATGCTGTGCTTTCCGGATCCAACTGCTCCATAAACCACAATCTTTGTTGCGCAAACGAGAGCGGCAGATGTCCATTCCGGCTCACAGGTCTCATCGCCTGCGGCTCCATCCTTTCGCTCTCCCCGCATTCTCGCGCAATCGCAGAGGCAAGCCCCCTCACCGTCGGATTATCGAATAGGGCTCGGAATCGCAGTTTTATACCAAGGAGGTCGCGCAAACGGGCAAACACCTGAGTGGCGAGCAGCGAGTGTCCCCCCAATTCGAAAAAATTCTGCTGTACGCCAACCCACTCCAGCTTCAATACTTCACGCCAGACATCTGCTATAGTCTTTTCAAGCGGCGTGCGAGGCCCGTCGCTCCCGCTTGCCATACCTGCCGCAATCGGCGGCGGCAACGCCTTCCAATCCAGCTTACCGTTCGATGTCAGCGGCAATTGCGACATCTCAACAAATGCCCATGGAACCATAGGCTCGGGCAATTTCTCCTGCAGATATGCCCGCAACTCCGCTCTGGCCAGCGGCCTCTGTCCGGCGGATACCACATATGCTACCAGCCGTTTATCTCCAGGCTCATCTTCCCGAACGCAAACCGCGCACTGTCGCACCGCCCCGTGCTCCTTCAGAGCGGCCTCTATCTCTCTTAACTCGATCCGGTATCCTCTTACTTTCACCTGATCGTCATGCCTTCCCAAAAACTCGATCTCCCCATCCTCCAGATACCTTCCAAGGTCTCCGGTGCGGTATAACCGCTCTCCTGCTCGCCATCCAACCGCATCCGGCACGAATTTTTCTGCCGTCAGCCCGGCTTCGCCGATATACCCTCGCGCCAGCCCTGCCCCTCCGATGTAGATCTCTCCGACCACTCCTATCGGTGTCGCTCTGCCTTCATTGTCCAGGATGTGGATTCGCGTATTGACGATCGGTCTTCCGATCGCCGGCATCTTTCCTTCACTCACCACGCACACCGTCGCATCTACCGTACACTCCGTCGGCCCGTACACGTTGTAGTATTTCACCTCTCGGCTCGCTGATATCTCTCTCCACATCCGTGCGTCTATTGCTTCTCCTCCGACCAATACTATCCTCGGATATCCGCCCTTTTTCCCCAGCCCTGCCTCTACCAAGACTCTCAGGTGCGAAGGCGTGCAATCCAGCACATCTACCCCATTGTCCTTGATATACTCAAGCATGGATTCCGCATCCACCCGATCATCCTCCGGCGCTATGCATAACCTCTGCCCCCTCCCTAACTGAATCACTTGTTGGACCGACGCATCGAATACTAATGGCGCATTCATGCTGACTGTCAGATCTTCTCCTTCTCCTTTGTATGTCGCCCGCTTCAGTCCTTTCAGCAGATTCAGCGCCGAACCATGCTTGACCATGACTCCTTTCGGCTTCCCTGTGGATCCCGACGTGTATATCACATAGATCAGGCTCTCTTGACTCACCTCCACTTCCGGAGCCTCCCGGCTACAACCTGCGATCTGCTCCCAGTCCCCATCCAGCGTCACCACTTTACGTTGGCCGACTGGTAAGCTCTCAACCACATCCCGTTTCGTCACGATCACTTTCGCTCCCGCACCCTCCAGCATGCCCCCCAGCCGATCGATTGGCTGCCCTATCTGAAGCGGCAGATAGGCTCCGCCTGCCTTGAGAATTCCCAACAGCCCGATCATCATCTCGATCGATCGATCCAGATACAGTCCAACGACGCAGTCAGGCTCTACACCAAACGACCTCAGGTGATTCGCCAACTGATTGGCCCGGCTCTCAAGCTCACGATAACTGAGCTGCCATTCCTGGTAGATCACCGCGATCGATTCCGGTCTTACGCGCGCCTGCACTCCGATCAGCTCATGAATGAGCTTGCCATCAGACGGCCTTTTCTCCGTCTTGTCCCATCCTACTAACGGTCTCTCCACTTCTCCTCGCCCGATAATCTCTAAATCCCCGCTCTGCGCCTGCCCGCGCTCTACCCGCTTTTCAAATATTTTTGGCGCGCAATACGGCTGATCGTAATTGCCAGCCGTGGTATTCCATTCCACTAATATTTGCTGACGCTCGGCGGCCGTCAGCATTTCTAACTCACCAAGCCGCTCTTCGGGATTGGTCGCCATGGTTGCCAACAATAGCTGCAGGTGCTGCAAAATTCTCAGGATGTCCGCGGCTCCGAACCGGCTGGCGTCATAGGTCAATCGGAGGAGAAGCTCGGCGCCGGGCGCCGCTAATACATGCAGCGGATAGTGGCTTTTTGTGAACGTGCCAATCTCGCTGATCTGCAACGTTGAACCTGTTTGCTTGGGAATGTCTGCGTCAACCGGATAGTTTTGAAAAGTGATGGTCGAGTCGAATAAAGGTGTTCCTCGTGGCGCCTCGCTCCAGCCCTGCACCTCCATCAAAGGACTGTATTCGTACTCCAATGCCTTTGCCTGCCAGGCTTGTAACCTTTTCAGGAGAGAATGCACAGTTTCTGCGCCTGAAATTTGCGCACGGACCGGTAATGTATTAATGAACAGTCCTATCATCGATTCGATCTCCGGCAGCGGCGCCGACCGCCCCGAGACGGTCATTCCGAATGCCACATCCTCCTGACCGCTATATCGACTTAAGGTCAGAGCCCAAACTCCCTGAACCAGGATGCTCATGGTAACCTGGGCATTTCTGGCCAGCGCATCCAACTTGCTCGTCATTTCCCTGTCGATCCGGATCGCCTGCTCCTGGATTCGTTCCTCTCGGCGCAATTCCGATCCGCGATCAAATGGCAGTTTCGTAGGGGAAGTAAATCCCCGGAGTTCTCTCCGCCAGAAGTCTTCCGCCAGTTTCAGATCCTGCTGTTTCAACCATGCGATATAATCGCGATAGGGGCGCGGGCGCGCCAACTCAACCTCCTTGCCGCAGCGATAAGCCTCGTAGCGGGTGAAGACCTCTCCAAATAACAGTTGATTACACCAGCCGTCGAGCAAGATGTGATGACTGCTCCAGATAAAATAGTAGGCGTCTTCGCCGGTTCGCAGTAACGTCACCCTCATCAACGGCGCCCGGGAAAACTCGAATCCGGCCTCCTGATCCTTCGCGAGAAATGTCCGCAAACGTTCCGATTGTTCGGCGGCCGTAATGCTCCGCCAATCTTCTTCCTTCCATGGAACCTCGACCTCCTTATGTACAACCTGCTGAGGCTCACTCAGCCCCTCCCATAAGAAAGAGGTCCTCAAAATTGGGTGCCGATCCACGATTGATTGCCAGGACCGCTTTAACGCCTCCACATCCAGTCCCCTCTCAATCCGACAGCTCACCTGTTCGACATAGGTCCCGGAACCGGGCGAATACAAGGAATGGAACAGCAGACCTTGCTGCATTGGAGAGAGAGGGTAGATTGCTTCGATTTTATTATGAAGATTGCTCATCTCACTGGCTCCTTGGCAAGTTGCGCGAGAATCACATCAAGTTCGGCCTGGGTCAGGTTGGCGTCCGGAAAATCAGACGGGGTATATCCGCCCGCTTCGGAAGATTGGCAGTGCGCTATCAACCGCTCGAGTGATTCAGTAAAGCGCCGAGCAAGTTCCTCGACGCTCGATCGCCGATGGATGTTCTTACTATAGGTCCAATTAACTTCCAGGCTTCCGTCGATGATCATTCCGGTGATGTCCAGCAGCGTTCTTCTCTGATCTTCATGCGGTTGGGTAGGGCCGCAACTCTCGCCGGCAGGTTTGAAGATCGAACTCCCCCAGAAGACCTGATTAAACTGGCCGAGATAATTAAAGCTGATTTGCGGCTGAGGTAACCTGCGCAACCGCTCTCCCACTTCGGGGTCATCGCTCAGATACCGTAATACGCCATAGCCAAGACCCCTGTTTGAAATCGAGCGTAGCTGTTCCTTAATCTCTTTAAGCGCCGCGCCGGGATGCCCACTGTTGATTTGCAAACGTACCGGGAAGAGAGCCGTGAACCATCCGACCGTCCGAGTCAGATCTACCCCGTCGAAGATATCCTCTCGTCCGTGCCCTTCGAGCTCAATCAAAAGGCTGCGATTTCCGGTCCATCCCCAATGCGCATCGGCCAAAGCGGTTAACAGCGCTTCATTGATCTGGGTGTGATAGGCGGCAGGCACGTCGCGCAGCAGGGCCTGAGTTAGTTCCTGGCTCAACCGGACTGCGACGTTGTCTGTCGCCCCGACCGTGTTCTCTCCCAGCCCCTCGTCGACACGAATCGCCCCCGGAGCCTCTCCCCATTCCGGCGAGAACCAATATTCTATTTCCTGTTGAAACGCCTTCTCATGGCGGTATTCCTGAAGCCGTTCCGCCCAGCGGCGGAATGAGCTGGTCTTGAGAGGCAGCCGGACGGCCTCTCCGTGGGCCAATTGGTAGTAGGCCTCCTCCATATCTTCGAGCATGATTCGCCAGGAGACGCCGTCCATGACGAGGTGATGAACCACGATCAGGAGGCGCCGCTCTCCGCCACCCAACCGATACTCCACGGCGCGCAGGAGCGGCCCTCCAGTCAGATCGAGGCTTGCCTGGACTCGCGCCGCGTCCTCCTCCAGCATCCTGCGCCGCTCATCCTCCGGGTACTCTGTCAGGTCTCTCAGGGTAAAGGCGCCACTCTCCGCAGGTTTGCCATAGCTTTGAAACCACTGCCGGTCACCCCGCTCAAATCGCAGGCGCAAAGCATCATGATGAGCCAATAAGGCTTTCACGGCCTGTTCAATCGCCAGGCTATCGACCTCGGGTTCCAGTTCGAGGATGACGGCCTGGTTAAAGTGATTAACGTTTGTCCCACCCCACTCAAAAAACGCTTGCTGGATGGGGGTGAGAGGGACCATCCCGTCGAGCGCCTCCTGCTCCGCCTGCGCCATCGGAGCAGATTCGGCGACCTCGGCCAATTCCGCGACCGTCTGATGCTCGAAGAATTGCTTAGGAAGTAAGCGCAAGCCGGCCGCGCGCGCGCGCGTAATTACCTGGATGCTGATGATCGAATCTCCGCCCAGATCGAAGAAGTTGTCTGTTACTCCGACACGATCGAGGCGTAACAATTTCTCCAGAATGCCGCAGAGGATTTCCTCGTGTTCATTACGCGGCGCGACATACTCCCGCATCTGCAGTTTCGTCTCTGGGACGGGCAACATCGTCCGGTCGATCTTGCCGTTGGTCGTCAGCGGCATCCGCTCCAACTGGACGATCAATGCCGGAATCATGTACTCCGGCATTCTTCCCTTGAGGTATTCGCGCAACTCACTCGATCTGACCTCCGCCTTTGACGTCAGATATGCGACCAACCGCCTCTGGCCAGGCTCGTCCTCACGCATCACTACCGTTACTTGCTCCACATCGGGGCATTGCTTGAGAATCGCTTCGACTTCGCCTAACTCAATGCGGTAGCCACGCAACTTAACTTGACCGTCCAATCGCCCCAAATACTCCAGCTCGCCGTCCCAACGCCATCTCACCTGGTCCCCGGTCCGGTATAGACGCCGGCCCGCTTCCCCGCTGAACTCATCCGGCGCAAATCTTTCCGCCGTGACGTCCGGCCGGTTCCAGTACCCCCTCGCCAAACCCGCGCCGCCAATGTAAAGCTCTCCCGCCGCGCTCGCAGGCGCCAATTGCCCCAATTCGTCCAGCACGTACATTCGAGAGTTCGCGACCGGGCGCCCGATCGGCACGGGACCGTTGCGCCCCGTTTCGGCCGGAGCCTCGTAAACACAGCACCCAACGACGGTCTCCGTTGGCCCGTACTCGTTAATGATTCGCGTCGCGGGACTCTGGCGCCGCCAGTATCCCAGGTCCTCCCACATCAGAGCTTCGCCGCCGATAACAAGCTGCTGAATCGGCGGTCTCCGGCCCGTATCGCTGATAACATTCTCAATCACGCGCAAGCCCGACGGCGTGATCTTAACAAGGTCATAACCGTATGCGGATGAGACCTCGTCGGCCAACGCGTCGCCCCCGGCGTCTTCAGAAACAATGACGACA
>Ga0075421_100012963_pt1 | contig 10374 bp, 5 predicted proteins | sample SoiMetdeltSBSDD5_FD_75292 | JGI IMG/M metagenome (GOLD analysis project Ga0075421, IMG submission 75292) | Bulk soil microbial communities from a Populus tree surrounding site in Tennessee, USA - Soil MetaG P. deltoides SBSDD5 | ecosystem: Environmental > Terrestrial > Soil > Tree plantation... | reverse complement strand
CCAATGCTCAGGCACAAGACAATAACGGCCACGAGGCCGCCAGTGAAAATGGATCGACTAAGTTGTCTGTTCATACTGCTCCTTGTTAACTGTTTCGGATGGTGGAAAGTCATCACTGTTAAAATAATCAGTAATGACTGGTACTGTTGCGGCTCAGCTTTTGGAGAGAGCCGCGTTGCTCATCCCACACCGGCACCAAGTAAAGTACACTCAAGGTAAACAGGCGAATCCGCCAGATAACTGGCCGGTTATCCTTAACCAAAGGGGAGCCTCACGTTATGACTGCGCACGATTCCGTCTACGTCGCGTCGGCCGCAGCCTTCGGCGATGACTAATCGCTTGAACGCCAAGTCAATACGAGAGTGAGTGGAGGACGGGGCGACTCAATGTTGCCTTGTACGATGTCGTTCAAATAGCAATGTAAATTTGATTTGGGGACCGGTTTGAATTCCTTCGATTGTTCTCGTGGTTCACCCTGTATGGGAGCAAGAGAATCGTCTCCCCAGCCAAAGCTTGCAAGGGTGAGGCGCTCTGGAAGGGAGTCACGGCGTGTTGTGACATTCGATTTGGAGAAGAATTTGTATGGCAAATTGGAGGCCAAGCGTTTGCATTCCGCTAAGTGCTTGATAACAGGTGGAAGGCGATGCAATCAGCGCACAAAAGGAGCGACAGGTGTGACAGTTTGACGCTGCGATATAGGAATTAACGCATCATTTGGTCACGAGGAGATAGGATGTTCGCTTCGCGCCGGATGGTTCAATTGGCGCTGAGGTGGCGAGTTTGCAGGGTATCGCGCTACGAACAGGCGACCAAACGGCGCCCGCCGGGAAATGCTCCTCCATTGCTGGATATTTTACAGAGACCTTACCGGCCTGTGAGGGTTATTTAAACCAAACCTGTTACTATGTGTAGGTATTTGCTGTAGTCAGTAATCAACCGGACTAGCAATATTCACTTCAGATAGTTGGCGCGATTGTCTTGCAATTCTGCAAACAGACCAGGACATCACCCGGTCTGACGCTGTACCACCTTCAACCACGAAAGGGATATGCATGAGAAGAATACTCTCTATCTGTGCCATTACGCTCTCCCTGCTCTTGCTCTCATTGCGCTTGGGCGAGGCGTCATTCATGCAAGTCGTGCCCGGCAAAGGTACCGAGACGACGCTCGATATCGCGAGTTGGAACATCGAGTGGTTTGGCGACACCTCTAACGGCCCGACCAACGAGGCGCTGCAACTCCAGAACGCTCGTGACGTGATCGCCGGCGCGGACATGGACATTTGGGGGGTGGCCGAGATTGTCAGCCTCGCGCAGTGGAACAGCCTCAAGGCGCAACTGCCGGGCTATGCCGGCTTCATCGCTAAAGAGCCGAACGTCGTCAACGGCGCGGCCTTCTACAGCGATTTCAGCAACACTGAGCAGAACGTCGGCATTCTCTATAAGACTTCAATCGCGACGGTGACGGACGCGCGTGTGATCTTGACGGCTAACGACTTCGACTTCGCCGGCCGCCCGCCCTTGCAGGTCAAACTGAGCGTCACGCTCAACGGGGCTACCGAGGACATCGTCGTCATTGTTCTCCACGCGAAGTGTTGCAGCGACTCGGACAGTTGGACGCGCCGGCGCAACGCCGCCAACGCTCTAAAGTCGTACCTCGACGCAAACTTCCCGACGCAGAAGGTGTGGGTCATCGGTGACTTCAACGACGACGTGGACACCTCGATCGCGACCGGGCATGCGTCCCCATACGCCAACTTCGTCAATGACACAGCCCGCTATCGCTTCCCGACCAAGGCGCTCTCGGACTCAGGGATCGCCTCGACCACCAGCTTCCCGGACACCATTGACCACCACCTCAACTCGAATGAGGCCAACGGCGCCTACGTCGCCGGCTCAGTGGAGGTCTTCCGGGTCGACCAATTCATCCCGAACTACGGCGCCACGACGAGCGATCATTACCCCGTGCTCAGCCGCTACACCTTCGGCAGCGGCGGCGGCGGCACAACACCGCGCGTGACTGTTGTCTCGCCCAACGGCGGGGAGTCGCTCCCGGGCGGGAGCGTGCAGAACATCACCTGGACATCATCTAACGTCGCTAACGTGCGGATCGAATACACACTGGATAACGGCGCGAACTGGAACGTCATCGTCAGCGACCTGGCCTCTACCGGGAGTTTCGCCTGGACGCTGCCCACGACGAGCACGAGCGCGGCCAGGGTGCGGGTCAGCGACATGGCGTCGACCGCGACCGATCAGAGCGATGGAACGTTTACCATCACGGGCGCGCCGGCCCAGGTGATCATCAACGAGATTCGCGCCAACGAACCGGGCAGCAACACGGCGGGTGAGTTCGTCGAACTCGTCAACGTCGGGGGGGCGGCGGCGAACATCGGCGGCTGGACCATCTCAGACGGGACGGCTGTGCGCCACACCTTCGCCGCGGGCACGACGCTTAATCCCGGCAAGGCGGTCGTCGTGTTCGGGGGCGCTTCGGCCATTCCCGCGGGCTTGAGCAACGCATTGGCTGCATCGAGCGGGGGACTCAGCCTGAACAACGACGGCGACACAGTAAGCGTCAAGGACGGCGCCGGCGTGGTCAAGAACAGGTTCACCTATACGTCGGCGCTGTCGGGAACGGACGGAGTCTCGATGAACCGCAACCCGGACGGGACGGCCGCCGGCGCGTTCGCGCTGCACACGAGCATCTCATCGGCGCAATCCTCCCCAGGTGTGCGCGCGTCCGGCGCGCCCTGGTAACCGTTGTTGTCGGCCTAGAAACTGTTATTAACTTTTCCGCCGTATTTTAAGCAGGTTAGCAGTATCAACTGAGCCTTTGAGCGTATTTTAAAAGTTCTTGTCTAAAGCCCGCGGAGCGGGCGTCAGAGTAAAGCCCGGGGTGGAGCCGAAGGCGGAACCCCGGGTCAGGTTTGGAGCGCCATCAAGCCCGTGAAACGGGCGGCAGCCTTCCTGGCTGTCGCCCACTTCGTGGGCTTCGAATCCTTTACTACTGTACTCCTGGGGCTCACGCCCCAGGCTTTATGCTGTCGGGCGGCTCCGCAGGCTCAAATCGGAGCTTTTAAAACAGGTTCTTTGATCATTATGGACTCCTCTCGCAGGGCGCATCTTACGCGCCAGGCGACAGGATACCTAGTTTTTAAGCAGTTTCACGGGGATCACGAGGATAAGTCAGGTAGAGCAATGACTTTTCACTATCTGATCCCCGTGATCCCCGTGTCTCCACTTGATTGTTACTGCACATGCAATTGCAAATAGTTCTGACGCGCCCCCGGACGTGAGCGGGCGAGGGCGCGCAAAATCAAGCGCGGAATGGTTGTGGGCGGCGATAGTGGGGCGGGAGTGGGAGCATATGATCCAAAGATCTCTAAAATTGTTCGAAATCGTCCTTGGTCACGTACTTATTCCACTTCTCGACGGCAAAGTTCCTCAAAACAGGTTTTGCCTGGTTAAAAGCGGGATCAATGTTCATGGCGCCTCCGCCAAGGTCTTCTGAGAGTTTAGTCGTGCCGCGAATGGCGTATTTTGTCACTCCCTCGTGCATAATAAGTTTCAATGCGGCAGGGCTTACATCGCTTCGGCATGAGTGCTTATAGAGGAATAAGCTTTCAGCTACCCCGTTTGAATCGAGGTCGGTGATAAACAACGCCTCCTTCACAAAGCCTGCATACAGATCAAAGGAACAACCACGTTCGAAATCGGTTATCTTCCAGAGTAAGGATATGTCGCCGCCCTTTCTGACATAGTTGTACGCATAGACCTCTGCGTCGAAACAGCGTCCTCCGTCCGACACGCATTTTCCTTTCGAGGGAAATTTGCCCGTCTGAGTCAAGAGGAGAATGTTTTCGCCGTTGCTATCTGTCCATCTGGCCCCCATTACTATCTTGCCTTGATAACGAATCTCCCCGGGCAGAGATCGGGCGTCGAAACTCAGAATCGAAATCTTCCCTTGACTTTGGGTAGGGGCGTTGATCCCGGCGCCGGGCTGATTCGCAAAACCTTCTTCACGACCTCTGGTTTGTTGAACAGAGGCTTGGATGACCAAACTGAAGAGGGCCAATATCGTAAAATGTTTAATCAATCTCATAACGTTTCTCCCTAGTCGTTCGCCGACCGCCACATATCGCCAGACCTCATCGTCCTCAGTATAAGGCTCCACGCGCTCGTTCGCGCCGACCTCGACGCCGAGCGATAGCAGTTTCGCATTTAGTTTAATCCGTTTTCCATCGCCAGCAATTCGGCGGCGTACGTCTCCAGCCCTCGCCAAAACACGCCGGGCAGCAGATCGCCGAAAGCGTTTACCTCGATCAAGACATGCCTCCGATGGCCGGGCGTGAACAATAGATCAATGCCCGCATACAAACTTCCGGGAAAACATTCCATCGCGAGTTCACAGTTGCGCATCGCCGCGTCCCACGCCGCCCGCCCGACCCTTTCCCGCACTGCGCCCTCATCGCCGCGTTCATTGAGCAAATGCAGATTGGTCATCGGGCTGCGGCTCAATCGCGCGACCGTGTGACACGCGCGGCCCGCAATCACCACAACGCGCAGATCGAAAGTCCGATTGTCGAACCCGGCTTTCGGCGCCCACTGTTCGACGTGAACCCGCTGGCGGCACAGCGCGTCGATCAACTCGGCGATCTCGCGCAAGTCTCGGTAAACGCGGATGCGGCGCGAATTGTATAAGCGAAGCTCTCCGTTCTGTCGCGCCGTCTCGACCGTCGTCGTCGCCTGATGCCGCCTTCCGTCGGTCTGGTAGGCCACGACGCCCGAGGCGCTCGACCCGTAAGCCAGTTTGACGAAGACGCGGCGCCAGTTTCGCTCTTTCATACGCTCGCCAATCTCGTCGAACGAACCGACGGCGCCGAGACTTGGAGCCACGGGCGCGCCGCGCGCGCCGAGCGCCTGGTGGCAGGCGATCTTGTCGAACATCAAGGCGATCTCGGCGGGCGAGTTCATCCATTGAGGAAGCGGGCGAGGAGGCGGGCATTCGGCCAGTTGTAGTTCGATCAATCGCAGCGTCGCGCAATAACCGAGATACCATTGGCGGGGATAAAGGATGCGGCCTCGCTCAAAGCTCAAGTCCTGCGCCGCCCGGCGAGAGACGCGGTCAAAGCGTTCGTCGTCGTCAGCGGCGTCGGCGCCCGCGGCGATCAACGCCCGTTCGACCTCGAAATCCTTGCCTGGCGATTCGATGCGCACGACCGTTCCATCGCGAACTGATCGCGGCAGCGCCTCCTTGCCGGAGAGCAAATCAAGGTAAGAGACGACCTGCGCCGCCGGCAATCGCAGTTCATTGAGAGCGGCCTGAAACAACTCGATGCGGCGGCTGCCCGGATTGCCGATGACGACGAAATGATCGAGCCGTTCATCGCTACTCGCCGACCGCCACATACCGCCAGACCTCGTCGCCGTAAACGTCAGGCTTCTCGCGCTCACTCGCGTCGACATCGACGCCGAGGGATTGGAGTTTTGCGGTCATCTCTTCGGAACAAAAGTGGTGGTGGACGTCGAGCTTTTCGAGCCGGGCGATTGCGGGGCTGTCCAGCAGCGCCGCCGCGCCTTCATCGGTCAGCGTGCCCAGAGAGAGGTCGAGTACGCGAATACGTTCGACCACCGGCGCCGTGGCGACCGCTCGCGCGATCTGGTCCGCGATCTGGCTGTCGCGTAGCCCCAGGTATTTCAGCTTCGGAAACAATCCGCCGTCGAGAATGGGGGCGAGGTCCGCGACCGTCGCGTCGGCGCCATAATTCTCTTCTCCCAGCCACATCTCCAGGTGTTCAAGCTCCGGCAGGTCGGCGGCGGCCACTTCGCGTACGACGTTTGCGCCCAGTCCGCCGCTTTGAATGATGAGCGATTTCAGGCGGCTGTGTTTGAGCGACCCCAGGCTGAGTCCTTCAGCTCCGCGCACGCAGAAATGCTCGAGTTGCGGATAGGCCGTAAATAAAGGCGAAATGTCGCTCTGCCGAATCCAGGAGATCTCGCACTCCTCGCCGATGATATCGCCGAAGAAGATGGCGCGAAGCTTCGGCAAACGATCTCGCGCAGCGACCAGGGCCTCGACCACGGGGGCGGACGTTTCATCCATAGCGGAACTCAGCAGCCCCCAATCGCCGATGACGATCCCGGTAACTTGGTTCGAAGACGTGTCGTCGAGAAAGGCCGCGAATTTATCCGTCCATCGCCGCCCCTCCTCCGCCTCTTCATAAGACAACCGCAGAGCGTAACAGGCGCCTTCAGGGTCTTGTAATCCCGATTGCGCTTCCCAATCTTTTACGGGTTTACCGGCAAAATTCGTGATGTGTTCGTAGATCATTGTAGCTATTTCGACTCCAGGTCTTGACGCCGACGCCATGGACGCGTCGAGGTTGGGGACACCATTCTTGATTTCAAAGCGCGCCGAGTCATTGCGGTCTTGACAGACTCTGCTATAATCACGGCCGTAATTATACTCGGTTGTCAGTTTTTGCCGAATCCGTCTTAGTCAAAACAATAGCCACGGCCTAGACAAAGCGCTAGCCACGCTTTTTCTAAACCCTTCAAAAGTCAGGAGACAGTCATGGCCTACTTACCGGGTTTCGAGCACGACATTTTCATCAGCTACGTCCACGATAATAATCAGGACGGTTGGGTAACGAGACTGCATGATGACCTGCAAAAAGAGTTGGACGGGAGCGTCAAGGGAGTCAAAATTTGGCGCGACTGTGAACTCAACAGCAACACCAGGTTCGACGATAAGATCAGAAAGACAATCGAAGGTTCAGCGATCTTTTTAGCCATCACCTCGAAGCGATACCTGATGTCCGATTACTGCCGGCAGGAGCTGGAATGGTTCCACGGCAAGGCGCAAAATGAACCGTACGGACTGAGCGTGAATAGCCAATACCGCATCTTCAACGCGCTGATACACAACATCGAGTACGAGAAATGGCCCAAAGAATTCAGCGGGACTACCGGGTTACAGTTGTTTGATAGCTTCGGCAGGCCCCTGCCGGACGACGAAAAGACATACAAACTACAGGTCAGAAAGCTTTCGGTTGAAATCGAGCAACTCATCCTGGACTTAGAGAAAGAGCTCGACAGGGTCGCGAAAGAGACGTCGCCAAATGGGGGCGTTGCGGCGCCTGCCACGACTTCTCACGGCGCCGGGCCGCTTGAGCCGGATGAGGAAAACGCCTTCGTCATCTTCCTGGCCCAAAGCTCGACCATATTGGATGAGAAGCGGAAGCAACTGATCAACAGGCTGCGACCGGAGGCGGTAGAGCTGCGGCAGGCGGATCACGCGATCAAGATTCTCAACCAGGATAATGACCTTCCCCCGCCATACGACGCGGATAAACACGATGCGAAGGTCATAGCGGAGATCGGCAAAGCCAATTTGGTTATCAATCTGTTAAACCAGGACCGGGGGGTCAAGATGGAGAACAGGCCCGGGATGACTTACCTCAGGCGACAGGTCGAGCTGGGGATTGAACACGCGCGGCGGCAGTTGATCTGGGTTCCGAGAGTGCTGGAGATCGAAGACTCACAGCAACGGGATTTCATCGAACTCCTGAAGAATTCCGAGCGCCCGCCCACCACGGAAATCATCGATGATTCTTTCGACGAGTTCTGCCGCACGGTGAAAACGACCGTCGAAGAACAGATGCTACTGGCTCAGGCTCAGGCGCGAGACTCGGCGCCGCCCGCCGTGCTGATCAGTTACGATTCCCGAGACCGCCGCGAGGTTTACAAACTTGGCGGCCAACTGGAGCAGATCGGCGTCGAGGCGATCATCGAATCCGAAGTGAATGATCCGGAATTGCGATTCAAATTGCTCAAAGATTACATAAAACGGGCCCGCTACCTCATCCTGATCTATGGCGACGCCGAGATGAGCTGGTTGATCAACAAAGCCTTCACGCTGATGCAGGCCGCCACCGAATACGATCGCTTGCCGAAAACCTGCGGAATCTACCTCGCCCCGCCGCGCATCAAGGCGGACGAGACGAAGCGGATCAATTGGCCTTTCAACACCAGGGTCAGCCTGTTCGACAGCAACGACATCGCCGACCCGAAGGCCCTGAAACCCTTGCTCGGAATCGGTTGAGAGAGAGGAGATGAGGAAAATGACAAAGACTATTTCATCCGTTACTTCCAATGATTTCCCGACCAACCCATTCGTCGGTCTGCGTCCCTTCGAGAGCGAAGAGGCGTATCTCTTCTTCGGGCGAAACGAGCAATCTGTCGAACTGATGAAGAAACTGTATCAGCATCGCTTCATCGGCGTCGTCGGCAGTTCCGGCTGCGGCAAATCGTCCCTGATCCGCGCCGGGTTGATTCCCAAGCTCAGGGCCGGATTTCTGGTCGGGGAGCGCGATCAGTGGGTGATCGCCAAGATGAAGCCGGGTGACGCGCCTTTCCTGCGGCTGGCCGACGGGCTCGTCAATTGTGTCGCGTCCGGCGCCGGGTACGGCGTGACGACTTCATTGACCTCTTTATTGCCCCCAGGGCCGCGGACGCAGGAACTCGCCCAAAAGATTAGGGTCGCCGAGATGTCGGCCGTCATCCAGTATTTGAAACCCAAGATGGATAAAGCCAACGCCAACCTGTTGCTGTTGGTGGATCAGTTCGAGGAAATCATCAATTTCGGATTGAGGAGCAAGGATCCGGCGAAGCGTGAAGAGGCGGAGAGCTTCGTCTCGCTAATGCTGGAGCTGACAGAACAGCGCGCCTTGCCGATTTACGTCGTGATGACGATGCGCTCCGACTTCCTCGGCGAATGCGACAATTTCTACGGCCTGCCCGAAGCGCTCAACCGCAGCCAATACCTCGTCCCGCGCCTGACGCGGAAACAGCGCCAACTGGCCGTCGAAGGCCCGGTCCGCCTCTGTGGGCGGAAGGTCACGCCACGATTGCTCGACTGCGTGCTCAACGACGCGGGTGACCAATCGGATCAGCTTCCGGTCATGCAGCACGCGCTGATGCGCACCTGGGAAACATGTAGTCTGACAGGCGATAAAGAGCTAGACCTGCCGCATTACGAGGCGGCGGGCAAGATCAAATGGGCGCTCTCGAACGACGCCGAAAAGGCGCTCGACGGCCTGAGTCCGGACGAGTTGGAGATCGCTAAACGGATGTTCCAGGCGCTGACCGCGACCGACCAGGACAATCGCCGCACCAGCCACCCGTCGCATTTCACACAGCTGCTGGCCCTCACCGGCGCGACTCCCCAGCAACTCGACAAGGTCATCGAGCGCTTCCGGGGCGACGGGCGTTCGTTTCTGGTCAGAGATAAATCCGACGACCCGTTGATCAGCATTTCGCACGAGAGCCTCATCCGGCAATGGAAGACTCTGAATGATTGGATTAACGAGGAGCTGGTTTCCGTAGACATCTACTTGCGATTGGCGGACGACGCCGCGCGTTACGAAAAACAGCCCAGTAAGGGACGCTTGTGGCGCGACCCGGAACTGGAAGAGGCTCTGGAGTGGCGCCGGGAGCGAAACCCTAACCAGGCCTGGGCCGCGCGCTATCATCCGAAATTCGAGGCGGCGATGAACTTTCTGGACAGGAGCCGCGAAGAAAGTGAAAAGGAAGCTTTGGAAGAAGAGAGACAGAGGCGGATTGAAGAAGAACTGAAACAGGCAAAGGTCCGCGAAGAGAAGCTGCAACGCAGACTGATAATTATCCCTATAGTCTTCGGCCTGTTTTTACTCTCACTGGCGTCGGCGACATATGCATTCAAACAGAAGGGTGAGGCTGTCGCACAACGGACACTAGCAGTCAGTGAACGACAGGAAGCTCTCAAGCAAGAGGAGTTGGCCAGGGGGGCGGAAACCACGGCAAGACAGAAAGGGAAAGAAGCCGAGGAACAGAAAAAGCTCGCTGAAGAATCTGCGGAAGAGGCTCGGGAGGAGCGCAAGCGCGCGGAAGTCTTGAGAATGACAGCCGTAAGTGAAAAAACCAATGCGGAAAATGAAAAAACCAGGGCGGAGAAGAAAAGGCTAGAAGCTGAAGAATCCGCGGAAAAGGCCCGAGAGCAGCAGTATGTCGCCAACATCAGCCTCGCCCAAAGCGCCCTCGAAGAAGCGAACAAAAAAAGAGCCGAACGTCTGTTGAATTCGTTACAGCCCGAGCCGGATCAGAGCGATTTGCGTGGTTTTCCTTGGTATCACCTTTGGCTTCGCGAACAACAAGCAAAATTGAATGGGCACGCCGGCAGAATTAGGGCTGTGGCGTACGCCAGCATTACGCAAACCGGCGAAGACCGTAAATTGCTGGCCGCCGCCAGTGAAAACAAAACCGTTATCGTCTGGGACGCGGAAACTCGCCAACTGTTGGCGCGCTTGTCGTCTCATCATAAGGGAAATGTTTC
>Ga0075421_100012962_pt1 | contig 10374 bp, 5 predicted proteins | sample SoiMetdeltSBSDD5_FD_75292 | JGI IMG/M metagenome (GOLD analysis project Ga0075421, IMG submission 75292) | Bulk soil microbial communities from a Populus tree surrounding site in Tennessee, USA - Soil MetaG P. deltoides SBSDD5 | ecosystem: Environmental > Terrestrial > Soil > Tree plantation... | reverse complement strand
GCGGGCACCGGGAGCCGGCAGGTGACGGTCGCGGCGAGGCAACCGGTGGCGCCCGTCCTCAACACGTTCGCCGCCTCACCGACGTCGGTGGTCCAGGGGGTGAGCACCAGCGTCACCTGGACGTGGACCTACAGCAATTCACCGGATCCGGCACCCACGTGCAGCATCGATCAGGGAATCGGCACGCTCATCAGCGGCTCGGCGCGGAGCGTCACCATCACCGCCGACACCCTGTTCACGCTGACGTGCACGAACGCGGGCGGGAGCACCACGCGGCAGGTCACCATCGCCGCGACGCCGCCGGGGGCTCCGGCGATCGCCACCTTCACCGCGTCTCCCTCATCGGTGCTGTCGGGGGTGACGACCAATATCCAGTGGAGTTGGACCTACTCCAGTGTGCCGAGCCCGACCCCGACGTGCTCGATCGACCAGGGCGTCGGCGCCGTGACCAGCGGACAGGTGACGCAGGTGAACCAAACCGCCGCCCGGACCTACACGTTGACGTGCACCAACACGGGGGGCAGCGGCACCGCGCAGGCCACCATCACCGTCGTGCCGGTCTCGAACGGCATCACCAACGGCACCTTCGAGACCGGGTCGCTGGCGGGCTGGACCACCGCCGGCGCCACGTCCGCGGTGACCAGCGCGCACAGCGGAACCTACGCGGCGCGCACGGGCCTCACCACGCAGACCCTGGGCGACAGCAGCATCGCCCAGACGTTCACCGTGCCGACCGGGTTCACCTCGCTGTCCTTCTGGTACAGGGTGGTCTGCCTCGACTCCGTCACCTACGACTGGGCCACCGCCACGCTCAGGAACATTTCCTCCGGCACCACCACCACCGTGCTGGCCCGGGTCTGCAGCAACACGGGGGTCTGGCAACAGGTCACCGTCGCGGTGAGCGCGGGCACGGCGTACACGCTGACGCTGATCAACCACGACGACGACCTCGTCGCGGATCCGACGTTCACGCTCTATGACGACGTGACGTTGCAGTAGAAGAACGCGGCGTCGCGGCCCTCGATGAATCACGGGTGGCCGGCGTCCTCCTCGAGAGGGCGCCGGCGCCTCATGCTGACGTCCTGGGCCGGCGGCTGGTACCGTGGCCCGCCCATGGGCGAATACATGGTCATCAGCGGACGCGTCCGGCTCTCCCAGGGCGCGTGGAAGACCGTCCTGAAGAAGCGCCTCCAGTGCCAGGTCACCGGGTATGACAACGAGGGCAACGAGACCGAGGAGATGTTCCTTCCGACGCTGAAGGAGCTCTTCGAGATCGAGCCGAGTGACGACGGGCTCTTCAACGAGATCCAGCGGCGCTGGACCAGGAACGACTACGACCCGGAGGGGAGCGTCTGGACCTTCTCCGTGCCCCTTCACGACGATCTCTGGCTGGACCTCTCCTCCGGCGACCAGATGCCGAAGCAGCTGTTCGACCTGCTGGCCGCCGCAAAGGATGGTCCCGGCGTCGATCCCGCGGTGCTCTTCTGGGACGTGGCGTCGGAGCTCGACCAGGTCTGGGCGCTCACGCCGGAGGGCGCTCGACGGATGAGCGCTCCAGCCGGCGAGGACACCTCGAAGCTGTTGCTCGACGGCCGCCTCGAGGAAGGTCTCGCGAAGCTGGCCGCGCAGATCGAGAGGGAGTAGTCCCCGGATGGGAGATGGACCGCAGAACGGCAGGAGTCCTCTTCAGAGCATCGCGGCGATCGCGGCGGTGGCGATCGTGGCGTACGCCATCGCCAACGTCGCGCACGAAGGCTCACACGGGGTTGCGTGCATCCTGGTGGGCGGAAGGCCAGTGGCGATCTCGGCCGTCTACTTCGACTGCGACGAGACCGGAGTCGCCCCGGGCGTGTTGAAGTGGCTCCCGGCTTCCGGGACGCTGGTCAACCTCGTCCTGGCGGGTGCGGCCCTGCTGGTCTTGCGGTCCCTGAAGCGGACCGCCTCGACGGAGCGCTACTTCTGGTGGCTGCTCGTGACCGTGAACGCCCTTCAGGCCTCGGGCTACTGGCTCTTTTCCGGGGTGGCCAACATCGGAGACTGGGCCAGGGTGATCGATGGGCTTGGGCCCCACTGGCTGTGGCGCGTGGGGCTGGGCGCGATCGGTGCCGTCGCCTACCTCGCGGTGATCCGCTTCTCGCTCAAGGAGCTGGGCGCTTTCCTGGCGCCGGGGCCAGGCCTCGTACAACAGGCCCGCCGCCTTACCCTCGTCCCCTACCTGGCAGGAGGCGCGCTCTACGTCACGGCGGGGCTGTTGAATCCTCTCAGCCTTGAGCTGGTGCTCATCTCCGCGGCCGCGGCTTCGTTCGGGGGCACGTCGGCGATGGCCTGGATGTTCACCCTCGCGGATTTGCCGCGCTGGTCGTCCGCGGAGGCCGTGGAGCCGTTTTCGCCGGCCCTGTCTCGCGCATGGATGGCGGGGGCTCTGATCTCCGCGGTGGGATTCATCGCCGTGCTGGGACCGTCCGTGACCTTCTGATGCCGGCTGGCTACCCTGGCGATCCGGCCTGGGCAAGCGAGGGCGGGGACAGCCAGTCCGGCCAGCCGGCGGCGGCGTTCGCCTTCGCGGCCAGCGCGCGCTCCTCCGGGGTGGCGAAGCTCAGGTCCCACTGGCGCAGGCGCGGCATGGCGATGAACCGGAACCAGACCGGCGGCACCAGCGCGGCCAGGAAGCAGAGCACGATGCTGGGCATCTGCGGCGCCTGCGGATCGGGGTGGAGCCGGTGGAACGGCACGCCCTGGTCCATGTGGTGGTGCGCGTGGTTGGTGATCTCGAAGCTCACGGCCCGGACCACCGGGCTGAGGTGGCTCCAGGTGTGTCGCGTGGCGTGGCGCGAGCCGGGCACCCGGACCAGCCCGTAGTGCTGGAAGTAGTTGAAGCCCTCCAGCAGGAGCCTGGAGAGGATGAACGCCAGCGCCATCAGCCCGGCCGCCGCCCAGCCGCCCAGCGCGTAGAGCCCGGCCAGCGCCGCCAGCACCAGGGCCACCGAGCGGGCCGGATCCCCGCGCCAGGAGAACAGCCAACGCCCCGCGAGCGCCAGCCGGTGCCGCTCGGAGCGATACCCATACACCGAGGAGAAGATGCCGGCCCTCAGCACGAACGCATAGAGGGTCTCTCCCCTCCGCGCCGTATCCGGGTCGGCGCCCTCACCGAACTGGACGTGGTGCCCGCGCAGGTGCGCCAGGCGCCGCACCGGGTCGCCCACGGCGACCGTCATCAGGTGCGCCACCAGTCGCGGCAGCGGCCCGCGGCGGTGGAACAGCTCGTGGGCCGCCGGGCCGTTGGGCAGCGTCCCCAGCCAGGCGGCGCCGAGCACGCACCCGGCCAGCTGGCCCGGCGAAAACACGTCCGCGGCGACGATGAGCCCGATCCGCCGGGCCGCGAGCGCCATCAGCGCCACCTGAAGGGGCAGGTGGAGGTACAGCGGGACGTCCGCCAGCCGCGGGTGGCGCAGGTTCCGCTCCGAGAAGTCGGGGCGAATGAAGGACAGGTCCAGCGCGACCAGGAGCGGGAACGTCGCCGCGCCCAGCCAGACCCAGCTCCCCCCGAGCGCAAATCCAACCACCCCCAGCAGCGTGAAGACGTTGCCCAGGTAATACCGCAGGTACCCCATGGCCCCTCCCATGCGCTGACCCTACCTTGCAGCGGATATCGGGCGGGAATTTCTCCGGCGACCGGCCGCGGACCTAGATACCTTGCAGTGCAAGATGAAGTGCAAAAGGAGGTCATCGCCTGGCGCTCCCAGCTCCGGAAGGGGAGCCTGGAGCTGGCGGTGCTGCTGGCGCTGCGAAAGCAGAGGCGGTACGGGATGGAGCTGGTCGATCTCCTCAAGCTCGGGGTCCTGCTCGGAGCGGGCGAGCAGGGCTTCGGCCTGTTCGCCTTGAACCTGTTCCTCTCGGCCTCCCTGGGCTCGGTGGTGACGGCGCTCATCGGGGGGATCGGCGAGGAGCTTGGCTGGCGTGGGTTCCTCCAGCCGTCGCTCGAACGCCGGTGGGGCCCGCTCAAGGGGACGATCGCGGTGGGGTTGATCTGGGCCTACTGGCACCTCCCGGCCAACCTGATGGGTTACAACGACGACAAGCACCCGCTCCTGAACGCGCTCCTGCTCTTCCCGGTGGCCGTGGTGGCGATGAGCTTCGGCTTCGCCTGGCTCGCTCGAAGGAGCGGGAGCGCCTGGCCGGCGGCCCTCGCGCACGGCGCCAACAACACCCTCAGCGGCGCCTTCCTGATGACGCCGCAGACCTGGTCCGCCGACGCCGCCACGGAGCTGCTCTCCATGGCGCTCGTCTCGGCGGTCTTCGTGCGGATGTCGCTCCAGCAAAAGCGCGGACAGCGGCCGGAGCCCACCGGCGCTCCGGTGCCGGTCAGCGCCTGACCCACCGGGCGCGGCGCCGCAGCGCCACCCTCGCCACCACCATCGCCAGCGCCCAGCCGAGCGGCGCCACGCCCCCCGTGGCCTGGCATCCACACCCGCCCGGCGGCGCGTTCACGGTGACCGTGAAGGTGCAGGTGCTGGTGTTGCGGGCGCCGTCAGTGGCCGTCACCGTCACCGGAGTCGTCCCGGCGGGGAAGGTGCTCCCGGAGGCCTGCCCGTAGGTGACGGCCGGCGTGGAGACCGCGTCGGTGGCGACCGCGTCCGGGTAGGTGACGGCCGCGCCCGAGCTGGTGCCGTCGACGGTGACGTCCGCGGGGCACGTCAGCGCGGGCGGCGTGGTGTCCTGCACCGTCACGGCGAAGCTGCAGCTGGCCGCGTTGCCGGCGGCGTCCGTCGCGGTGACGGTGACCGCCGTCTGCCCGAGGCCGAACTGCGACCCGGGCGCCTGGCTGTACGCGAGCGTCGGGATGGAGACCGGGTCCGAGGCCTGGACCGCCGGGTAGCTGACGGTGGCCCCCGCCGCGCCGGTGGCCTCGACGACCTGGTCGCCGGGGCAGCTCACCGACGGCGCCGTCGAGTCCGCCACCGTGACGGTGAAGGTGCAGGAGGCGCTGTTGCCCGCGGCGTCCTGGGCTACCGCCGTCACCGTGGTGACGCCCAGCGGGAAGCTGGTCTGCGACGCGGGGCTATGGGCCGGCGTCACGCTGGAGACCGCGTCGGTGGCGGTCGCCGGCGTGAAGCTCACCACCGCGCCCGCCGCGCTCGCCGCCTCGAACACCTGGTTCGCCGGGCAGGTGATGGCCGGCGCGGTGGTGTCCACCACCCGCACCGTGAACGAGCCGGCGGCCGAGTTCCCGGCCCCATCCACCGCGGTCACCTGGACCACCGTCGCCCCCAGCGGGAACTGGCTCCCGCTCTGCGGGTCGTGCGTCACCGTGGGCGTGGAGACCGCGTCGGTGGCGGTCGCCGGCGTGAAGGTGACCACCGCGCCCGCCGCGCTCGTCGCCTCGAACGTCTGGTCCGCCGGCACGTCGAGCTGCGGCGCGGTGGTGTCGCGCACGATGACGCTGAAGGTGCAGCTGGCGGAGTTCCCCGCGGCGTCCGCGGCCACCGCGGTCACCACGGTGCTCCCCAGCGGGAAGGTCCCGCCGCTGGGCGGGGTGTGGCTCACCACCGGCGTGGAGATGGCGTCGGTGGCGGTCGCCGGGGTGTAGCTCACGGTGGCGCCGGCGCCGCTGGTGGCCTCGAAGGTCTGGTCGGCCGGGCAGGACAGCGCGGGGGGCGTCAGGTCGCTGACCGTCACCGTGAACGAGCCCGCGCTCGTGTTGCCCGCCGCGTCCGTCGCGGCGACGTTCACCGTCGTCGTCCCCATGGGGAACTGGGTGCCGGGCGCCGGGGTGTGCACCAGCACGGGCGTGGACACGGCGTCGGTGGCCGTCGCCAGGACGTACGTGACCACCGCGCCCGCGCCGCTCTGGGCATCGAACGTCTGATCGGCGGGCAGGCTCAGCGCGGGCGCCGTGGTGTCCTGCACGGTGACCTGGAACGTGCACTGCGCCGTGTTGCCGGCGTCGTCGGCGGCGGTCGCCGTCACCGTGCTGGTCCCCAGCGGAAGCTGGCTGCCCTGGGCGGGGCTGTAGTCGATGGCCGGCGTGGAGACCGCGTCGGTGGCGGTGGCCGGCGTGAAGTCGACCGGCGCGCCCGCGGCGCTCGTCGCCTCGAAGGTCTGGTCCGCCGGGCAGGTGATGGCCGGGGCGGTGGTGTCCACCACGGCCACCACGAAGCTGCTGGTGGCCGCGTTCCCGGCGGCGTCCGTGGCGACCACCACCACCGTGGTGCTCCCCAGCGGGAACTGGCTCCCGCTCGCCGGGGTATGGGTCACCGTGGGCGTGGAGACCGCGTCGGCGGCGGTGGCGGGCGTGTAGCTGACCTGCGCGCCGGCGCCGCTCGTCGCCTCGAAGGTCTGCGTCCCCGGCAGGGTGATGACCGGCGGCGTGGTGTCCCGCACCGTCACCTGGAAGGAGCACGAGGCCGTCTGCCCGGAGCCGTTGCTCGCGGTGGCGGTCACCGTGCTCACCCCCAGCGGGAACAGGCTCCCCGGAGGAAGGTCATACGTCAGGGAGGTGTACGCGGAGTCCACCACCGCGGGCGGGTAATTCACCGCCGCGCCCGAGGCGCCGGTGGCCTCCGCGACCTGGGGCAGCGGGCAGACGATGGGTGGGGGGACGCCGGCGAAGGCCTGCCTGGTCACCGCCCACAGCTCGCGGCCGCGGACCGGGTCGGCCGCGGCGAAGAAGACCAGCTCACCCGAGACGGTGAATTCGCCCGGCGTCGAGCTGCCCGACCCCGCGGCGATGTCGTGCACCAGCGCCGTCCCCGCCGCCGTGCCGTCGCTCCTCCACACCTCCAGCCCCGAGGGCCCGTTCGACGCCTGGAAGGCGAAGGGCTCGCCGGGGAGGACCTTGGTCGGGTTGAAGAACAGGGAGTTCACCGCCCCCGGAGCGCCGGGCATCAGGTCGGTCACCTGGACGGTGCCTCCCACCGTCCCGTCCGTCTTCCACAGCTCGTTCCCGGTCACGCCGTCCGAGGCCACGAAGTAGACGAAGCCGCCGTGAAACCAGAGCGGGTAGGACGCCGTGGTGGGCGAGCCCGGCGCGGTGTTCATCAACATCACCGTCCCCGCTTCGGTCCCGTCGCTCTTCCACACCCCCATGCCGCCGTTGAACCGGTCGTACGCGTTGAAATAGAGGACGCCCCCCGCGTCGAGCATGTTGTCGACCAGGGACGAGAAGTTGCCCGGGTTGATGTCCTTCACCAGCACCGTGCCGGCCGCGGTGCCGTCGCTCTTCCACAGCTCCCTCGCCATCCCGCTCACCACGTCGTCCACGCTGAAGAAGAGCGTGCCGTTGACGCCGGCGTACGTGGTGGGGGCGGTGCCGCCTGCGCCCGGGTTGATGTCCTTCACCAGCACCGTGCCGGTCGGGGTCCCGTCGCTCTTCCACAGCTCGTTGCCGTTCGTCCCGTCGTTGGCGTCGAAGAAGATCCACCCGTTGACCACGGTCAGCTCGTTCGGCGACGAGCCAGTGGCGCCGGGCCGGATGTCCTTCACCATCACCGTGCCGGCCGCGGTCCCGTCGCTCTTCCACAGCTCGGCGCCGTTGAGGCCGTCGTCGGCGCGGAAGTAGAGCGTGCCGCCGAGGTTGACCAGGTAATTGGGCGACGAGCCGGCGGTCCCGGGGTTGATGTCCAGGACGATGGTGGTCCCCGCCGCGGTCCCGTCGCTCACCCACAGCTCCGCCCCGACCCTGCTCTCGGTGGCGACGAAGAAGAGCTTGCCTCCCACGTTGATGGGGCTGGCGATGCTGGAGGAGCCCGTCCCGGCGGCGATGTCCTTGACCATCATCGTCCCGGCCGCGGTGCCGTCGCTCTTCCACAGCTCGGTACCGTTGATCCCGTTGTTGGCCTCGAAGAAGAGGGTGCCGTTCACGTCCGTCAGCAGCGCCGGGTCCGACTCGCCGACCGGGGAGGAGACGTCCTTGAGGAGCACGGTGCCGGCGGCGGTGCCGTCGCTGATCCAGGGCTCGGAGCCGACCGACCCGTTGTCGGCGCGGAACAGCAACAGCCCCCCGGCGGCGCGCAGGTTGGTCGGCGAGGAGCTGCTCAGGCCGGGCCGGATGTCCTTGACCAGGGCCGTCCCCGCCGCCGTGCCGTCGCTCTTCCACAGCTCGATGCCGCCGGAGCCGTCGCTAGCCCTGAACAAGAGCGTGCCGTTCAGGTTGGCGAAGGAAGAGGGCGAGGAGCTGTTGGTGCCCGGGTAGATGTCCTTGACCAGGACCGTCCCCGCCGGCGTGCCGTCGCTCTTCCACAACTCGGTGCCGGTCCCCCCGTCGTTGACCGTGAACACCAGCGTCCCCGCGTAGTCGTAGAACTGGGCGGGGGTCACTGTGCTCGAGGCGAAGCTGGACAGGCTCACGGTGCCCGCGGCGGTGCCGTCGCTCTTCCACAGCTCCGTCCCGTTCACCCCGTCGTTGGCGCTGAAGAAGAGGGTGCCGTTCACGCTGGTGAGGTCGTCCGGGGTGGAGCTGCTGGTGCCCGCCCGGATGTCGCTCACCAGCTTCGTCCCGCCCGCCGTCCCGTCGCTGACCCACAGCTCCTCCCCGGAGGAGCCGTCGTTGGCGGTGAAGAAGAGCGCGCCGTTCACGTTGGTGAGCAGGTCCGGGGAGGAGCTCGCGGGGTGGATGTCCCGGACCATCACCGTCCCGGCCGCGGTGCCGTCGCTCTTCCACAGCTCGACGCCGTTGACTCCGTTGGAGGCCGCGAAGAGGAGCGTCCCGTTGACGTTGGTCAACATGTCCGCGCCGGAGCTGGTCGAGCCGGGCCAGATGTCCAGGACCAGCTGGGTGCCGGCGGCGGTGCCGTCGCTCTTCCACAGCTCGCCGCCGGTGCCCGGGCCGCTGGCCACGAAGAACAGCGTCCCGTTGACGTTGACGAGGTTGCTGTAGGTGGGAGCGCTGGGCCCGGGGGTGATGTCCTTGACCAGGAAGGTGCCGTCGTGGGTCCCGTCGCTCCTCCACAGCTCGCCGCCGCTGCTGGAGTCGTTGGCTACGAAGAAGAGGATGCCGTTCACGTCGGTGAGCTGGCCGGGCGAGGACGAGGAGGAGCCGGGCCGGATGTCGCGAACCATCCTGGTCCCCGCCGGCGTCCCATCCGTCCTCCACAGCTCGGTGCCGTTGAGCTGGTCGCTGGCGGTGAAGAAGTGGACCCCGCCGCTGAGGACGTAGACGCCGGCGAAGCTGGAGCCGTTCGTCGGCGTGGCGACGTTGATGTCCCGGACCAGGAAGGCCGGGTTCACCAGCTGGGCGGGCCCGACCCGGGCGGGAGCGGCGGAGCCGGTGGACGACATCCCGAGCGTCGAGCGGAGCGCCTCGAGCGCCGGGGACCGCTCATCCGAGCACCCCGGGAGGGATACCAGCACGAACGCCTGGATGGGCAGGAGGATGCGGCGGATGGAGCGGGCAGTCGGAGGGAGCATTGGGGTCCGTACCTTGGCAAGACCGGCCCCAGGCGACACGCCGTCCCCAATTTCGGATGCATTTTTCGCCGCCGCCCTACATGGCCCTACGCACGCACCTTCACCCGCCGGCGAGCGCCCAGCGCCCAGGCCACCAGCACCAGGCCCACCCCGACCATCACGGGCCCGCTCGTGGACGAGCACCCGCCGCCGCCCGCGTAGACCAGCGCGTCCGCCGGGCCGTTCGGGTGGCTGGTGCGGTCGTGCGGGTCGGTGCCGTTCCGGTACTCGACCTGGTCGGTGTAGCCGTCGCCGTCCGAATCCACCCGCGGGTCCAGGGTGGTCTTGCCCGGGTCGGTCCCGGACAGCGTGGGCGTGCCGGCGCCGTCGTTGAAGCACGCGAAGTCGCCGTTGAGGGTATTGGAGGTGCTGGAGGTCGCCGCCCACGCGGTGACCGGCGTGGCGGGGGTGAGCTGGACCGTCCTCAGGTCCTCCCAGGGGATGGCGACGTCGAGGAAGTAGTCGGCGGCGGCGCCGTAGTTCGAGCCGGCCGCCACCAGGCTGCGCGCGTTCTTGTCCAGCGGGTACGTCTTCAGCGCCGGCTGGTCGGGCGGGTCGGTGGGGTCGTCCGCCAGCGTGGTGGCCGTGTTCTGGTAGAGCTGCAGCGTGCCGTCCACGCCGCTGGCCAGGATCTGCACCTCGTAGTTCGACAGCACCGTGTCCCGGTCCAGGAGCAGGCCCCAGGCGAAGGGCCGGGGCGAGCCGCCGGGGACCGGATCCTGGTCGACGCGGATGCGCAGGAACAGGTACTCCCCGTCGGCGGCGCGGAAGCCGGTGGCCGCGTTGAGATCGCCCACCAGGTCGCGCTCGCCCAGGGCGGACGCCTCGTCCCGGTAGGGGTCCGTCATCACGTCGGCGCCGCAGCGCAGCGGCACCCAGGCCGAATCGGCGGGGAAGCTCTGCGCGCGCGCGGCGAGGGCGCAGAGCGCG
>Ga0075421_100012961_pt1 | contig 10375 bp, 6 predicted proteins | sample SoiMetdeltSBSDD5_FD_75292 | JGI IMG/M metagenome (GOLD analysis project Ga0075421, IMG submission 75292) | Bulk soil microbial communities from a Populus tree surrounding site in Tennessee, USA - Soil MetaG P. deltoides SBSDD5 | ecosystem: Environmental > Terrestrial > Soil > Tree plantation... | reverse complement strand
GAAATCACCCGGAACAGCGTTCGGGAGGAAGCTTTCCGGTTGTTGAACAGTGCCCGCGGCGGCCAATGTGTTGCCGGTGACGTAGAACACTTGGAAACCGAGTCCGCGATTGAAGCGCCGCTCCATTTCGAATTGGAATCCGTTCCAATTCGAGAAGCCGGAACTCGTAAGGCGATTGACCTGACCGTAAACCTGCTGGTCATAGGGACGGCGAGCCACGCCCGAAAATTCACCGATGGGGAGTGCCGTGCGGCGAGTGACGTGCCAAATATAGTCGGGCACGCTCTCATTGGTGTTGACCGTCTGCAGGATGTTTGTGGTGTGGTTACCGACGTAGGCAACGCGCGCGACCATGTTGTCCAGGAACTCCTTCTCGATCGTAAAATTCCATTCCTGCACCTTGGGATCGGTGAAGTTGGGATCGATTTGGATGGCGGTGAATCCGCGGGCGATGGTTCGCGTGTCGTTGATATCGATGATCGAATCGTTCGACGTGTTCACGCCTGCGGTGTATCTCGGGACCGTGCGCAGGCCATAGTTGGGCAGTCCATCCGGAGACAATGCGGTGTTGGTGACGCTGTTCTGGAAGCTGGCGGAAACAATCTGCTGATTGTTCTGGCTTGAGAACCAGTCGGAGATCGGCTGCGTATAGTAGGAGACGCGATAGCCACCGCGCATCACGAAAGCTTTCGATCCGGAAAGACCACGATAGGCAAAGCCGAACCGCGGACCGAACTGCTTCCAGTTCTTGTTGACCAGGTGCTTCGGCAGACCGGCTTCTTCATAGCCAACAATCTTGCCACCGAAGCTGTTCAAAGCGGCCAAATTGGCAGGCAGTGTGGCCTGACGTTTCAGGAAGTTGTCGACGGTCGATCCCACGACGTAGGCCCGCTTCTCAGGCGAGAAGCTGGTCAGCAAACCATTTTTGTCGTGGAGTGGCGTGCGAAACTCGTACCGCATTCCCAGCGTCAAGGTCAGGCGCTGGGATACTTTCCAGTTGTCTTGGAAGTACGGCGCATATTCCTGGCGGCGCAAAAACGCCCATGGCCGGCGGAAGGTGGTCGAGTAGTTCATTTGACCGAGGAACAGGTTCGCTGTCGCGTGGCCGGTGAACGGCGCGGCGATCGGATTTTGCGGTGTCGAAGCCGTATCGTACAGCGATGTCGCGCCAGTGTCGACGTTGAAAGGCCCAGCAGCAGACACAATCGATTTCGGCACATCCTCAAACTTGAATTGGAAGCCGAAATTGAACTCATGCTTCCCATGCATCTTCACTGCATTGTCCTGCGCGCTGATCATGTTGCTGACGAGGAAAAACGGCTGTTCGCCGCCGAGGCTGTACGTGGATCCCGTCACACCGAGATTCATCCCTTCGATCGTGGTCCAGTTGACCGCGCCAAATGGGTTCGGCAATCCGAGCAGCTTGGCGTAGTTCGTCCGGTTGTCGCCGGCGCCACGGTTGTGCCAGTCGCGCAGCCCGCTGATAAGCACCTCGTTCGTCAATGTCGGGGAGAAGATGTGATTCCAGGTTCCCGACAAGGAATGGTTGGGCCACCAGCGTGTGGTTTGCTCAATGGTTCGGAAGCCGTCCACCGGGAGAAACGGCGCGCTGTTCCCACCGTACTGTTCATAGTGCTGGTTATAAGCGAAGCGAACGTAAATCAGATCGTTGTCTGAGATCCGGTGATCAACGCGGATGTTCCGCGTGTCCTGTTCGAGTGGACGGCGGAAGGTGCCAATCCAATTCGCGTCTACAAGCGGGTTGATATTCGGATGTGTCGGCATCGCAGTGTGCTCGAAGAGGAACTTCGCCACAGGGCTGATGCGGGCTGGATCGATGGTATTTGGGATGCCGTTGTGCGCCAGTGGCTGCCGTGACCAGTTGCCCTGCGTGGTGAAAGGATCGTACAAGTTAAAGCGCCGGCCTTGTGAGTCGACGAGCCCGCGGAAATCGCCGTTGCGCATTTCAGCCGTTGGCACCGACATGCGCGTGGTGGCGTTGGTGAGGAAGCGCGTTTGCTCCCAATTCCAGAAGAAGAAGGTCCGATTGCGGCCGTTGTAGATCTTCGGAATGATCACCGGTCCGCCAAGCGATACTCCGTATTCGTTGCGGTTCACGTAAGGCGCTTTCGTGAACGTGTCTTCGCGGCGCCGGGCCACGCCGTAAGCGCTGTTGCGATTGGTATAGAACGTAACGCCGTGAAACTGATTCGTTCCGGAGCGCGTGGACATAATCACCGAAGTGGGCCGCGAGAACTTGGCCGAAGCGTTGTTCACTTCCACACGAAGTTCTTCCACGGCATCCAGGCTGGGCTGCCTGGCAACGTCCCAGCCTTCCCATACCTCGTTCTGAGCAGAGCCGTCCACGACGAGCGCGTTTGATCCGCTTCGCAGTCCGTTGCCGCGGATCATGCCGCCGATTCCGTGGCCGTGTGACGACCATTGGACGCCGGGAACGGTGACCAGCAGGTTTTGATAGCCACGCCCGTTCACGGGCAACTGCTCAATGCGCTGGCGTTCGAGCGAGGTGCCAAGAGAAGGCGAATTGACGTTGACCAGTGGAGTAACATCGACCACTTCGACGACGGTAGTTGCACTGGCGACCTGCATTACGACGTCTACGGTGGCATCCTGCTGGACTTGCACGGTCAAGGCACCTTCGAAGGTCTGCAACCCCGTCTGTTCGATTTTGACGCGGTAGGGTCCAGGAATCACGCCTGGGAATACATATAGGCCGGCGTTGTTGGTTACCGACTCGCGCGCGACTCCGGTAGCAGTGTTGGTCAGGGTCACCTTCGCCCCCGGAATGACGGCTTGTTGGGGGTCGACGACAGAACCGCGAACAGTGCTGTTCGACGCTTGTGGCCACGCGCTGGAACAAATCAACAGGGTGGCAACGCAAAGTGCAATGCGAGATGTGTTCATATGCTTAACCCCGGTATCAGTCAAGACTGTTGGAACAGTTTACTCACATTTTGGAAGCAGGCGCAAGGACATATACTTGTTTTGCTTTCGGTAGCTTTGTGTTTTTTACAAACGTCTAGCGGGCAGGAAGGTTCCAGGTCTCGTCGAAGAGGCCAGCCGCCGCCACGTCGGGGACTTCTCTCTCTCTCCGACTCGAAGGATGGCGCAATCGCCATATTGGGGGCCGGAGGAGTCGCCCGCCCAGTCTTCCCAATTCGCGGTTAGGCCGCTGTTGAGCACGACATAGCGCGAAGGATTGAGCGGATTCCGATTTCCGGGACAAAAGAATCTGTCTCTCTCGGTGCTCAACGAGTCCCCGTGGGGACCGTCGAGCTTGGCGATCCAGAAATTGCTGCCGGGATCGCCGAACAGGACCACGTGGTAAATTTCGAAGTCGGTGGGCGTGACGTCCTTGTCGTCCTTGATGCGCAAGTGGCCGCGGAAGGCGGGTTGGTATTGGCGGTGGAAGACTTCGAGAATGCGGAGGGCCTGGCGGTTGGCGGCGGCATTCCAGGGAGAGCCGGTGGGTTTGACGATGAGGAGCGGTTTGAGAAACGCGTCGTCGATGGGGGCGTGAGGCGTATTGGGCGCAACCAGGAAGGCAATGTGCAGAGCCTCCATAAAGCGTAGACGGTTGGTGAAGGATTGGCCTTCGAAATGAAGACCTTCCTGCGCGAGTTGGCGGCGGGCCGCGACGTGCTTCGAGAATCCATTTGTAGGTGTTGCCGAAGATGCGGCACATGGGCTGCTGGTGGGACGCGAGGTCGGGGAGGATGCGCATTCGGTGAGATTCGTTGGAAAAGCCGCACAGAGCGATGCGATCGGAATCGACCTTGTATGCCTTGGAAACGACGGCGATGCCTTCGAAGACGTCGGCCTCACCGGGCTAGTGAAAGGCGTTGTTGCCGCGGCCGAACAATTCAATTTGAATGGTGCCGGGCAGGTACGGGCGGTCGGCTCCCCGCCGAGGGAAGGCGTGGATGAACTCTACTTCGTAGCGAGTGACGTAGCGGCCGTGCTCAATGACACGGCGACGGATTCTTTTCGGAAGAATTCTTCCGGATACATCAGGACCCAGCGGGCGGCTTCGGCGAAAATTTCGACGTCGACCAAGAGTGCATCATTGGCGCCAGCCGTGCGGAGGGAGTGGATCTCCCCGTCGAGTCGAGCAAGGGGGGACTTGATCTGATTCAACTCATCCGCACCGGGGAGATAGGGAGTGGTCCGAGGGCGGAAACGGGTCCAGGGAAGGATCTCACCGGGGCGACCCTGTCTGGGGGAGGAAACCTGAACGGTCTGGCAAACGGCGAGGCAGGCGACTAGGAAAGGAAATGAAACTGTGAGCGATCTCATTGGTTGTTCCTTCCGGGCTTCCAATTTCGAGCGTGACCATGTCACCGCCATGGGCAGGATTCGTGCCGGGCATTGATGTATAGTGAGGCAAATCGAACGCAAACGAAAGCGTTAGGAGTAAGGAGAAACGTCCATGAAAAGCTCACCAATCCTCTCCCTGGTGGCATTTGCAGCCGGTGCGCTGTTTTACACAGCCTCGGGAGCCGCACAGGAACGGGAACTTAAGGACGAGTCAGGGAAGTTCATCATTCGCTATGTCATTGAGGCACCGGCGTCGCTCGCGCCGGCGAAGACAACCGACCCAGCACAGCAGGCCGGGTTAATTTTGTGCTTTCAAGAACACGACATGCCTACGGACAACGACATCTTTCCGGTACGCCAAGCGCTGATTCGCGCGGGAAAGCTCGACCAGTACGTGCTGCTGGCCGCAGCTCCGCAGACGCGGAAGTTCGGGCCGGCGGATCATGAACCGATCGAGAAGCTTCTCGCGTGGGCGAAGAAGACGTATCCGATCAATCCGCGGCGCGTGTACATGTTCGGGAAGGGAGAAGGCTCCAAGATTTCGATGGAGTTCATGATGACACACCCGAACCTGGTTACAGCAGCGATCGGCTATAGCTGGGGTGCGTGGCTAATGCCCTCGGAGATCACGGAGCCGATCGACTTTGTGAACTCGGCACCCGAGATTTATTTGACTCTCGGACGCCGCGATCTGGCGCATCACCTGACGTGCGTGCGAGATGCTTATCTGCGGTTGAAGGCGAAGGGTTACCACGTCATCAACCGTGAGTTCGATGAACTGAATGACCGCAGCTATCATCAGCCGAGCAACGACGATGCGCTGGCCTGGGCCACGCGGCTGCGGAACAAGAATCAGCCGCTATCGGCAGAGGAGTCCAAGATTCTGCAGGCCCATGCGGGACCTCCGAAGGCGGTGAACGGTTACTACCCAGGGCTGGCGCTGGTGGGCGGTGCTCCAGCCGGGAAAGTTTTGGAGAGGCTATTCGCATCGAAGGATGAGGCGGTGCGGGCCGCAGCAGCGGAGACGTGCAAGCATGCAATCTTTAGCGCGTCGACGACGGAGGCACTTGCGAAGCTGGCGGTGGATCCTTCGCCGAAGGTGCGGCAAAGCGCTATGCGGGCATTGGCGATGTATGCGAACTGGCGGTATCCAGCGGCGCAGCAGGCGCTGATTGGAGTTGCGACGGACTTGAAAGCTGATCTGGCAGATCGTATCAACGCGGCTGATGGACTGGGCTATGCGGTGCGCTTCCAGGCGAAAGGTGTTCGGCAGGATCCCGCAATGTTTGCGGCGCTTGTGGCGCTTTCGCAAGACAAGCATGAGCATGTACGGGCGCCGGCTGTCGCCGCATTGGCCCCTGCGTATGAACCTCCACCTGCGGGCGCGGCACGGCGGCGTAGCCCGGAAGGCGGCTGGGAGAAATGGCTGAATGAAATTGCCGCTGTCACGAATACGGACTTCCAGAAGTACGAGGTGTGTCGATCCGGAAAGAACCTCGATGCACTGGCAAGCAGCTTCTGCGCAGCCGGTGCCGCGCTGCTTGGCCGGAACTGGGCGACAGGTCAGCCAAGGAAGGTGGATCTTGTTGGCGCTTTCCAAGGAATGACGAAAGCGGCCGACGCGGGATATGTTCCGGCTCAGGCAGCGCTGGCGATGATGTACGCCACGGGCAAGGGCGTAAAGCAAAACTACGAAGAAGCCGGCAAGTGGTGGATGACGGCGGGGGAAGGCGGCGACCTGGCGTCGGCTCGCTATGCCTGGAACATTTACCGCAACGGCGAAGGTGTGCAGCGCAATCCGGCGAATGCGAACAAGATGGCCGTGATGATCGGTGAGCCCATCCAGCAGCCGCGTGCGCCGCGGAATTCTGCCCCGGCACCGAATTCGGTGACGCAACAATGAGCGCCTGACTAGGGCCGGAACCACAGAACCCGATTCAGGTTGCCACGGCCGGGGTCAGAAAGAACTTCGCCCGGGCGGATGCAATCGACCGAATGCAGTCCCGGGGACTCGACGTAGCCGAGGACCTTCCCGGTCTTGTGGTCGACGTTGACGAGCCAGCCTGGGGCCTCGTTGATGACATTGCGCGGGTGAGTGCCAATCCATAGATTGCCGTCTGGAGCAGTTGTGATCGAAAAAGTCTTGCCTAGATGTGTCCATTCGCCGAGGAACTTCCCCTCGAGATTGAAACGTTGGATGCGCCCGTTCTGCCGGTCAGCGACATAGATGATGCCGTCTCCGAAAGCGATGCCGTGCGGGAGATGGAACTGTCCTGCGGCGGTTCCCGCGGATCCCCATTCCCGGATGCGCTGGCCTTGAGCGTTGTATTCGAGGATCCGGGCGTTTCCATAGCCGTCGGCGATGAAGAGACGTCCATTGGGGCCGAAGGCGATGTCGGCTGCACCGCGCGACCCCCGCCTCCCCTGGGGGAGTTCGCCTATTTCGAAGTGAAGGAGCTTGCGACCTTCTGGGGTGAACTTGAAGACGACGGAGCTGCCGGAGTCGACGGTCCACACGTTGCCTTGCGGATCAATGCGGATGCTGTGCGGGTTCGTGTAGAGGCCCTTGCCCCAGGAGCGGAGAATACGGCCATCGCGATCGATAACGACGACGTTGTTCTCGTTCAGGTTGCGGTGGAGCAGGTAGGTCTCACCGCTTTTCGCGGCAGCGACCGAAGAGATGTAGTCCGTGTTCCAACCGGGGTGCGGCAGCGGGATCTCAACGGGGACTGCTCTCAAGGAAAGTTTCCGGGAACTTCGAATCAGTGCAGCCAAGCGCTCGGCTTCTTCTGTGGTCGGTGTGGGAGATGGGGCTTGCGCGAAGGCAGTGAAGACGGCAAGTACGAAAGCGGTGTGTTTCATCGGGGAACCTGCGGAGCAGAGAATATCATGAACGGCGCCGCCTAGAGCGCGGGAAGCGCCTCAATCGGGCCGGCGAGCGGAGCGGCGTAGCGGAGAAAGTCGGCGGTTACGCCGTTGCCGGAACTGTTGATCCAGGAGGCCGGAAGGAGACGCTCAACTCCGGCAACGTCGCGGAGCGGCGTGGTAAAGGTCTCCGATTGAAAAGGATCATTTGAAACGCGGCGGAGGGCAATCATCAGACCAGAGGCCCCGCTTTCAGCAGCGGCAATGCTAGCTTGGCCGCACCGGTACGATTCGACGGCATCAACTTCGGACACGGCGAATGAGCACGAGCGGCCGAGGAGTCCAGGCTTTTCACTGCGAACGCGGAGACCAGTTCGCGTGCTCACGAGGCGCGCAAGGGAGTGGCCGAGGTTGCTGGCGAGCTCGTGCTGGCGATTGCCGGCACGGTCGAGGTCGGCGCCGAATGGATTGCCGGATGGATCGCGGAGTCCTTCACACACAGTGATGACCGCCCGGCCATGGAGGCGGTAAACGTCGAGGATGTCGGCGCAAATACGTTCAAGTTCGGGCGGGCGCTCAGGAACGTAGATGAGGTGGGGGGCGTCGTCTGGGTGTGAACGGGCGAGGGCCGTCGCTCCGGTGACCCATCCGGCATTGCGTCCGATGATCTCGATGATCGTCACCGGCGAGGGCAAGGCTCGGTTATCGGCTCCGATGTCGCGCACGGCGAGTGCATAGAAGCGGGCAGCGGAACCAAACCCCGGACAATGCTCTGTAATGGCAATGTCGTTGTCAACAGTTTTGGGAATGCCAATTACGGAGAGGTCCAGGCCTTGCGCCTGGGCCAACTCATGAAGGAGCAGGGCTGTTTTCATGGTGCCGTTTCCGCCGGTAAGGAAGATTGCGCGGATACCTTCCTCGCGAAAGCGCGCAAAGACGAGGGTGGCCTCGTCGGGGCCGAACGCCTTACGGCTTGAACCAAGCACGCTGCCGGGAGCTCGCCGGATGCGCGATAGAAGATCAGGCGCGACGGAGTGGAGTTCGATCCAGTTGCGCTCGAGCAAACCGGGCGCGCCGAAGCGCGCGCCATAGAGCCGGCGGATGGATCGGGAGGCGCGGCACGCTTCGACGATGCCAGCGAGGCTTGCATTGAGTACCGGCGAAGGACCGCCTCCGTGGACGACCACTGCGCCATCGAGTGGCTTCATACGATCTCCCAATATAGCCGCCAAGGCCGGGGCACAAGTGGAACGCGACCTCAAGAAAGAGGCGATAAGATCGTCTTCGTGACGCGCGTGTCTTCATGGGTGCTGCTTGTGGCCGTAGCGGCCTCCGCGCAATCGGAGGCTGAGTTGGAACGAATGGTCCACGCCGCACCAGAGGATGCGCAGGCGTGGCGCCAACTCGGATTGGCCCGGATTTCCGCCAATCGCTTGCCAGCCGCGGCCGAAGCGCTCGAACGAGCCTGTGAACTGGAGCGTGCTCCCGGCGACAGCTGTTACTTCCTGGCCCGCAACTATCACGCGATGGCGGACTACGAAACGGCGCGGTTAGCCTTTCACAAAGCCTTGCGGAAAGCTCCCGCAAGCATGGCGTCTCAAGTACACCGAGCGGCCGGTCTCAATTATGCCGCGCTTGGGCGCGATGAAGAGACAGAGCGCCATTTGCGGCGAGCGGCCGAATCGAATGCCGGAGGTGCTCAGGATGCGCGAGTGGATTTGGGGGCGTTCCTGTTCCGCCAGGGGCGACTGGAGGAAGCACGGCGGATTTTGGACAGCGCCGTACGATCGCGGCCGGATTCGCCCCGAGCAAATCTCGAGTCCGGGCGAGTTCTGCTTCAGGTGGGCGAGTTAGCGGAGGCCGTAAAGCGCTTGGAGAAATCCGTACAAACCAATCCGTCGGACTGGAGTGCCCACTTGCTTTTGGGGCGCGCGTATCAGCGAATGGGACGTGACGAGGACGCCGCGCGTGAGTTGAAGTTGGGCGAGAGCGGATGGCGGCGGAGCCAGCCGTCGAACTAATCTTGGGCAATTCGAAGCAGGCGGTCGGCCGGAACGTCGCGTACAAGTTGCGTTTGACCTCCGGGCCAACGGACCTCGATTTCGGCGACCTTCGCATCCTTTCCGAGGCCAAAGTGCGCGATCGGGGCGCTCGATGATCCGTAACCAACTGTCGTGGTAACTCGATTCCATTGCTCGGCTCCGGATACGCCGCGAACACGGATTAGGGCACCGATCCCGTCGCGGTTTGCTTTACGTCCCCTTAGTGTGATTGCCAGCCAGTGGTTCATCGAGGCGGACGTATTGCGGAAGAGTGCCGCACGTTCGCCGATTCGCGTAACGGCAACATCCATCTTGCCATCGCTATCGAAATCCGCGAATGCGGCGCCACGATGCATCGCCGCACGCTGGAATGATTGGCCTACGCGCGCACTCACGTCCTCAAACTTGCCGTTTCCGAGATTCGCAAGCACTCGATTCATTTGCTTTGAGGTTCGATGCGAGAACTGTTCGGTATTGTTATCGATTGAACCGGATGCGGCGAACAGATCCTTTTGCCCGTCATTATTGAAGTCAAACGCCCCGTTGCTCCAGCCGGTGAACATCATCGTCACGCGTCCGACTCCGCTGGGATAGGTGGCATCTTTGAAAAGGCCACGGCCCAAGTTCAGGAACACCGGGAAGGTTTCATTCGCGTTGGCAGTGACCCAAAGATCCTCGCGGCCGTCGTTGTTGAGATCCCTGGCATCGGCTCCCATGGAGCTCAGAGCGCGGCCGTCCTCGTTAAACGCAACGCCGGCCTGCACACCTAGTTCGAGGAATCTACCGTCTCCCTTGTTCCGGAAGAGAAAGTTCGGCACCGTATCATTGGCCACGAAGATATCGAGGTGGTCGTCCAGATCGAAGTCCAGAAATGCGAGCCCCATACCCTTGCCTGCATGCTGGGCAATTCCCGAAACTCCGGAGACGTCCTTGAAAGTGCCGTCTCCATTGTTGCGATAGAGCTGATTGGGAAGGGCCTTGTAGTGGCGTGGGTGGCAATACGTGCGGACTCCTTTGGTCGTGCAAGGCGGGTCCCGATCCGCACGCCACTCTACATAGTTGACGATGAACAGGTCGAGGTGTCCGTCGACGTCGAAGTCGATCCAACCGGCGGAGACGGACCAGGGTTT
>Ga0075421_100012960_pt1 | contig 10375 bp, 8 predicted proteins | sample SoiMetdeltSBSDD5_FD_75292 | JGI IMG/M metagenome (GOLD analysis project Ga0075421, IMG submission 75292) | Bulk soil microbial communities from a Populus tree surrounding site in Tennessee, USA - Soil MetaG P. deltoides SBSDD5 | ecosystem: Environmental > Terrestrial > Soil > Tree plantation... | reverse complement strand
TGATCGATGCGATCGATGGTCGGTTTTCCATTTGCGCTCATGTCAATCCTCCAATGGGAATCGCCCTGCGGAACGGTCGAGGCAACCCTTTCTATCCTCGATTCTCGCTCCTCTATCCTCGGCTGATTTATTTCCCCGATTTCTGCCTTGACGCGTTGATCAGATCACCGACCGGTTTCCATTCCATCCAATCATGGCGGCTGATCTCGATATAGTCGACGTCTTTTCTTCGACGCGCCGGTTCCGGCACAACGCTCAACGGCAAGTCCTCGCGCATCGAAGTCGTGGTATCGTCTTCCATCGTGTTGTTGGCCTGGCGAAAAGCGATCTGCCCGTCGCGCGACAAATACCAGTTGATAAACACCTTCGCGGCGTTGGCGTGCGGATGATTGTTCATCAGGACAATCGCGCCGTTATTGGAGCCGATCCCGGGCGCTTCCTTGAAATGATACGGGCTCACTTCCGAAACGGAGAGCCCCTGTTCCTGCGCGCGGCGTAACCGGCAAAGCACGCAGATCTGATACTTGCCTGCGGCAAGCCAATCGGTGCCCTGCCGAAAGTCGCTGAAGTAGGTCAAATCCATCTCGCTATAAAGCCGCTCAAGAAATTTCGGTCCGACCTGCGGATGATGATACATAAAAAGCAGCGCCGTCGAGACATAGTTGGCGCGCGGCCACAATCCGATCATCTTGCCCTTCCACTTTGGATCGAGAATGTCCCACACCGAACGGATCGAATCCAGGTTGACTAATTTCGTGTTGGTATAAACCGGCGGGCCGTAAAGCGAGCTTTGATAGACGAAGACGAACTGACCTTCGGGATCGACGTAGCGGTGCTTGCCCTTCCACCACTTGGAAAGGTCGGTCACCTCGGGCAACACGAGCGCCGGCGGCATCGGGTCGAGTGTCTTGCCGCGATAAAAACTGTTGTAGGTCGCGCCCGGCGCGCCCAGCATGACATCGACCAGAAACTGGCCGGCGCGGCGCTCGGCCATCACCTTGGTGACGATCTCGCTCGTCGTGCTGATGCCTACCGAGTTGAGCTTGATCTTGGGAAACTTTTTCTTGAACGCATCCCAGATCACTTGCAGATCGCCGACAGAATTGGTCGCGTAGACGGCCACCTCCCCTTCTTTCTCCGCGGCTCTGACAATATCTTCCCAGCGCGCCTGCGCCGCCACCCCGGTGTCTGCAATCACAAAAGCCGCCAAGTACGAAAGCGCCACAGCTATCCAACGTTTACACGTCCTGTTCGCCGGCTCCGTCTTGCTCTCGCTTCTCATCGCTCACCTCGCACTTCTCACTGCTCACTCGGTATCAATCTCTTGCCCCAGGCCGCGCCGCTTGGCTTCTTCATAAGCCTCCGCCGCCAATGCCAGATCGCCATAGCCGCCCTGGGAATCGCGGAACACCACGATGCGACCGGAATTTTCCGGCGGCGCGATTTTTTCGGCAATCACATCGGCAAATTCGGCGACAGCGCTCCACGCCAGCCTTCCGCTTTGGGACAGTCGAATCAGCGGCTGGTCCAGCTTGGCGTCATAATAGCCAAGTTCGTGCGCTTTGCTGGTGACGCAAACGAAATTCGCCCGCAAATAAACCTCGTCGTCGAACTCATTGGGCCGCCCGACGCCGAAGACGGCAAGCCCCGGCCGCAGCCACTTGCCCATCAAGGCCGCCGACGGAGAATTCGTGCTCACCAGGACGAAATCCGCTTGGGCGATCGCTTTTTCTGCGGAGTCCACCGCATGCACGGGGAGGTTTAATTTTTCCCTCGACTTTTGCGCAAACGACTGCCGGTTCTCCGCACTTCGGCTATAGACGAGAATGCGTTCGATGGGGCGAACCGCGACTGCGGGTTGGAGCGCCGTTAGCGCCAAACGGCCGCTGCCGATCATGGCCACCGTCCGCGCGCTGCGGTCGGCGAAGCGGTCGATGGCCAGCCCGACCGTCGCGCTGATGCGCAGGTTGCTGAACGGGTAGCCCATCAACGAAATCAATTTGCCGGAGCTGATCTCGAACAACAGCGCCATGCTCTCGCCGCCCGTCACGCTCACGCGGAAACCATTTTTGTTCTGGGCTTCGAGACCGCCCACGACCATGCGCATACCGCGATTCATAAAACGCAGCGGCGGCACCTGTTTGACTCTACCATCGGCTTGTTCGCGAAAAGTTCGTTCAAGCACGCTCATCGCTCGTTTGAGATCGAGCAGAGCGGAAACTTCCGAGCGGCGGAGCAAGAGTGTCAAAGCGAAACCCTCGTTTACATGATTCGATAGTAGCGGTGCAAACGAAGGCAATCTACTAACGAAGGACAAACGAGGTCAAGGCGCGTGCAGACTGTTTTCACGCGCCTGCAGGAGAGAAATTGTGAGGGCGGCTCTATTGAGCCGAAGACGCCGTCGTCAAGCGGCCACTGATGAAACGCTATTTTTCTGCCGCGGACTTGATCTCGGTTATCTTCACATCAAAAGATAGAGTCTTTCCGGCGAGCGGGTGATTGAAGTCCATAACGACCGTGCTGTCTTTTATCTCGTGCACGCGCACGGGGACGCCTTGTCCGGTGGGCGCCTGCGCCATCAGCATCGTGCCGACTTTCAGCGCTTCCGGCGGGAGTTTCTCTTTTGGAATCTCTTGAAAGGCCCGCGGATCGACCGGGCCGTAGGCATCTTCGGGTTTCACCGTGACTTTTTTCTCGGCGCCTACAGCCATCCCCGCAAGTTCTTTTTCCAATCCGGATATGATTTGCCCTTTGCCGTGCACATAGTGCATGGGCTCTTTACCCTTGCTCGTATCGACTACCTTGCCGCTATCGTCGGTTAATGTGTAATCGAAGGATACTTCGGAGCCGGGCTGAACGGTTGTGCTCTGGGCAGAAGCCGCGCTGTCAAAGCAGATCGCTCCAAGCAAAAGGGTGATGCAGGCAATCGCAAAGGATCGTATCGGTGACATTTTTCCTCCGGATCAGATTGTTTTTCTGCAGCGTATATTTTCAAGCTACGCCGTAAAAACACCCGGATCAACCTCGCCGGCAGATTTGCGAGAAAATTTTGCTATTGCGCCAGAATCTTTTTAATTCGATCGACAACCTCCGGCGGCTGTTCGATGACCTCTTTGGCGATTTTCGACATTTCTTCGCCGCTCACCGGTGTGATCTCGAGCTTGTTTTTGGTTGCGTCCGCGAGCAGAGCCGGATCGCTCATGCTCTTCATGAACGCATCGCGCAAAATTTTGATCCGATCAGCCGGCAGCCCCGGACTGGTAACGATCGGCCGGCCGAGCTCGCCGGAACCGAGCATGACGGTGACGACGCGCCGCCCGAGGTCCGAGGTTTTGAATTCGTTCATCAAGTCGCTGAGCAACGGCGTATCGGGCAGCCGCGGATCTTTCTTCTCGCCGGTCTGCAACAGGATTCGCACAAATCCTTTATTGCGCCAGGTGGTGTAAGGCTCGCGCGCGAAGTAGGCCGCAGTCGTAAAAGAGCGGCACACGACCTCGTTGCGTTCGGTGGCTAGATCAATCTCGTTGCCGCCGGCGTAACCCGTGACAATCGTAAACTTCGTGCCGAGCGCCTCTTCCAGCATGCGCGGAATGTAATGGCCGCTGGTACCCGTGCCGGTGGCGCCGCATTTGGGCGCTTCGCTCGCCTTGCGCACGTCCTGAATCGTTTTGTACGGCGCGTCCGTGCGCATGTAGAGCATATGTTCGGACTTGTCGGAGCTGGCGAGCCAGGTGAATTTCGTCCAATCGAATTTCACTTCCTTGTTGCCTTGCAGTTGATTGAAGTAATGCGCCGGGTTGATCGACGCCAGGGTGAGGCCGTCGGGCTTGGCAACGCCATAAACGTAATTCGCCGCGACCATGCCCCCGGCCGCGGGCATATTCTGCATAACCACGCTCGGATTTCCCGGTATGTGCTTGCCGATATAGTTGCCGAGCAGCCTCGCGTACATATCATACGCGGTGCCGGCACCCGAGCCGACGATAAAATTAATCGTCTTGCCTTGATAAAACGTGCTCTGAGCCCGCAGCTCGCCCGCTGGTAAGAATAGCAATACCGCTAATAGAGCAGCAAAAATCATAATTCCTCCCGACCAAAAAAAAAGTTCAACTGGCGCGGCGTCATACTAAATCCTGCTTTGCAGGCAATCAAGGGGGATCGTTCGGGCGGTAAACCTCGCGGGAAACAGCGCGGAGACGCGGATGATGTTGGTGTTCATGGCGAAACCCAACTATCGAACGGCGATTGCGAGCAACCTAAAGCGAGCACATCAAAATGCGATTAACCTGATTCGATCAGCCGTCGAACTCTAGTGAGCGCAGATCCACGATCTTCGACGGGTAGCCCAGCGAAACTCGTGCCTTGCGTCGAAAACTGTTCAGCCATGGCGTTTCGAATCAAATAGCGAATTCGACCGGCAACGACATTAGCAGACAGATGCGTCAAAGGAGCTGGCTGGAAACGCACTATCTATTCCTAGAAGTTCGCTCGTGTTGCACTGACGGCGATGGACAGCAAGATCACTTTCTTTTCGTCTATAGAGAATTTCCGCGAGGTACAAAACTTGCTATTCAACGCCTCGATCAAGGCGTCGGGGGCACAACCAACGATGATGAACAATAATCAAGACTGGCCGGTAGGGTTTAAGGGGATCGTCGGCATTGCAAGTTGTATGATCGGCCTCAGTGTTGTCTATTTTGGTTATGGCATAGGAACCGAATCACCGCAAAAGGATGCTGCGGCCGAGACGAGACCCAGTGCCCAAAACCACAGTAAAAAACCTGTGCGCGCGATGAACCTCGCGTTGGGTAACATGGTATTTTTCGCCCAAGAACTCGGCTTTACTGTGACGCCCGCAAAAGAAGGACTGGTCGATTCAAGCAAGATCGCGGCGCGCATCGAGAGCCAATTGAACGGTATCCGGCAATTGTACCGTCAGGAGGTCGCTAAGACTCCGCGCCTCGCCGGCGGCTTGGTGTTGCAATTCAACATCGCCCCGAGCGGCGAGGTAAGTCAGGTTCGGGAGCTTTCTTCCCGGCTAAGCGACGGCGAATTTAGAAAGGCTGTCGCCGCCGAAGCCTCCACGTGGTCGTTCGCCGAAATCGTCACGGAAAATTTACAGGTCACCTGCCCGCTGCTATTCGTGCACGAAGGCATGGATATCACCACAGTCGTCCACTGGGAGCGAGCGTTGACAGAATCGAGCGAGAAACCAGGTTTGGCGCGCGCCGCAGGCAATGTGGCGCCAAATCAACCGGTGAAGACCGCACAAGCTGCCGCTCCGGGCACAGCAGGACCAGCCGCGCACCATGCCGCGGCAAAAACAGATGTTAAGGAGTTCCAGATCAAGTATGCGACCGCGCTGCGCAAGAACCCGGATTTCTCCGCTCCGACCTTGACTACCTTCACTATGGGGACAAAAGTCACCGTCCTCGGCCGTCAGAGCGACTGGCTCGAGGTTCGTTCCATCCCGAATGGAGCGACCGGCTTCATTCGCAAAGAATTCGTCACGCCCATCGAAGTCGCGCGGCAATAACATTTCACGGCAGCAGAAATCTCATTTCACCAGAGAGGCACCGGGTTCGCAGAGTTCGGAGTCTTTTTTGACATAACTGTTTCCTCGGCGTCCTCGACTTCTCAGCGGTGAGTCCTCTGTTGGATCGATACAATCAGACTAACCACTGCGAGCAGCCATCCACAAAGAGCATTGGTCCGGTGCTGTCGAGAATCGAAGATCGAGGATAGAGGATTGAAAACGATCCTCGATCCTCGATCATCCATCCTCTATGCTCGTTTTTAGCGGGTTGTAATTAGGGAACTAGATCAGCTGCTTCAGCGCCTTTGCTAAAATCTCGACGTTCTCGACCCGCGACCCATGGCCCATTAAACCAACCCGCCAGATTTTCCCTTTGAGCGGCCCGAGGCCGGCGCCGATTTCGATATTGAAGTCGTCATATAAGCGCTGGCGCACTTTGGCATCGTCGACGCCCTCGGGAATCTTGACCGCGTTAATCATCGGTGCGCGGATCGATTCGGCCACCGCCGGCTCCAACTCAAGCTTGCGCATTTCGCGCACGAAGGTTTCATGCACCCGGCGGTGGCGCTGCCACGATGCCTCGAGGCCTTCCTCGAGCACAAGCCGCAGCGCTTCATGCAGTGCGTAGTTCATCGAAATGGGCGCGGTGTGATGATACACCCGTTCGCTGCCCCAATATTTTTCGATCATGGAAAGATCGAGGTACCAGCTCTGAACTTTTGATTTGCGTTGCCGCACGACTTCGACCGCCCGCTCGCTGAACGTTACGGGCGACAGGCCCGGCGGGCAACCCAGGCATTTCTGCGTGCCGCTGTAGCAGGCGTCGATGCCCAGCTCGTCCACTCTGACTGGAGCGCCGCCAAGAGAAGTTACCGCATCGACCAGAAATAGCGCGCCGCTCTCGCGCACGAGTTTGGCGATATCGTCGAGCGGCTGCAGCACGCCGGTCGACGTCTCGGCATGGACAATGGCAGCGAGCTTGTACTTTTTTTGCAATAGCGCCGTCTTGAATTTTTGCGCATCGAGCGCGGCGCCCCACTCCGCTTCGACTTTATCGACCTGCGCGCCGCAGCGTTGCGCCACATCGACCATGCGCGTGCCAAAGACCCCGTTCACGCCGATGAGCACGTCATCACCCGGCTCGACCAGATTGGCAAAACAGGTCTCCATGCCCGCGCTGCCGGTGCCGGACATCGGCAGCGCCAGGCGATTCTTGGTCTGAAACACCTCGCGCAACATCGCCATGCTCTGATCCATGATTTCCAAAAACTTGGGATCCAGGTGGCCGACCACGGGAAGCGACAGGGCTTCGAGCACGCGTGGGTTTACCGGACTCGGACCGGGACCGAGCAATGTACGAATAGGCGGGTTGGCTCTGGGTGCCGCGGGCATAATAACTTCTCCAAAAAAATTTACAATTTACTCGTCGTTCTTGACGTGCAGCTCCATGCTGCCGATCTTCTCGATCGTGCCATGCAAATGATCGCCGTGGTTGAGCTTGCTGACGCCGGCCGGCGTGCCGGTGGTGATTAAATCGCCGGTGCGCAGGGTCAGACAGCTCGAGAGAAAGCGAATATGCTCGCGCAGGCCGCAGATCATGTCGCTGGTGTGCGCGACCATCGCCTCTTTGCCGTTTTGCAGCACTTTGATGGAAAGATTTTGCGGTTCGTCGATTTCATCGCGGGTGACGATCCACGGGCCCAAGGCGCTGAAGGTATCAAACCCTTTGCGAATGTTGCGCGTGTTGTGCATGCCTTTGCCCCACGGATCGCGCTGGCTGATATCCCAACAAATCGTGTAGCCAAACACGTGGTCGAGCGACTGCGCCTCGCTCACCTTGCGCGCGCGCCTGCCGATCACCGCGCAGAGCTCGCACTCGAAGTCGACGAGCTTGGAAATCTTCGGCAGAACAATCGTGTCGCCCGGACCGATGATCGATGACGTGGTCTTGAGGAAAAACTCCGCCATCAGGTCGTCTTTATTCTTGATTTCTTTGTTGGCGCTGCCCATGCGATCGACCATCTCCGCTCGATGGGCGTAGTAATTCGCCGCGGCAGCCCAGAGCGAGCCCGGGTTGGTAATCGGCGCGAGCAGCTTCACGGAAAGTAAATCTTCGCCGCCGCCGCTGTTCGCGGCGTCCTTGGCAATCTGCATCGCCGCGGGATTGTTCGCCAGCGCGTCGATGATCTCCAGCATGGTATAACCCTGGCGCGCCAGTCCGGCTTTGATCAACCCATCGCCGATGTTGATCACTTTATTACCGACGACGACACCCGCTTGTTTGTTGTTGTAGTGACAGATTTTCATACCAAACCTCCGAGAAAGCTCATTCGTAAAAAGAACCTCATACCTGATGGGGCGTTCAAAGTCCACCGAGGAAGGCCGAGATGCAGTGACGCATTTTGGTCGACCAGTGTAGGCTCTGCGTAAAAATCGCGGTAAAGCAGATTCTTCGCTGCGCCAGACTGTGTAAAAACCCCTTTCATGGTTCGACTAAGGCTCACCACGAACGGGTGTATTACGAATTGAGTACTTATCCGTTCGCCCTGAGCACTGTCGAAGGGCTCCGATTGAGTTTTCACACACTCTGCCACTCAGAATGACGCTTCAGTGGAGTGGTCATCCTGAATCCTTAGGCTGTGCTCGGGACAAACTCCGCGAAGGATCTGCTTTAATGTGATTCACTACCCAACGGAGTGTTTGACGACACCTCAGGCTCGTCGTATGACAACATCACCAAGACAGATGGAGTAACGCGGGAGCATGCTGAACCTCAAAGTCGGAGTAACCAAGAATCCACGCTTCGAACCGCTGATTGACGGCGCGGTCAAATCGGACAGATGCCATCTCGACATCACGGTGACGACCCCGCCCGAGCTGTTTTACCGAAACTTGAAAAACGACGAGTTCGACGTCTTCGAGATGTCGATCTCCGAATACCTGATCACCCGCGAGAAGGCGACGGGGGATCGCTGGCAGTGGTGCGCGTTGCCGATCTTTCCCGCGAAAGCGTTCGTTTGGCTTGGCCTTTTCATCAATACCGCCAGCGGCATTAAATCTCTGGCGGATTTGCGCGGCAAGCGCGTCGGCGTGCCCGACTACGTCATGACCGCGGCGCTCTGGTTTCGCGTGTTTTTGCGCGAGCTGCACGGCATCGAGCCGCGCGAAGTATCCTGGTTCATCGGCCGAACCAAAGACTTGAGCCATGGCGGCTTGCTGAACATCGATACCCAACCGCCCGCGGAGGTTTCACTCACCTGGCTCACGACGGCGCAGACCTTCGATGCGATGCTCGATCGCGCCGAGATCGATACCGCCTACGGCTTTGCGCCGCGCCATGATCCCAAACTGTTTTCTCTCAACATCGATCGCTACGGCGGCACGCCGCTCGAAGGGAATCCGCGCATTGGCAAACTTTTTCCCGACGGCGGCTGCGCCGTGGTCCGAGCGTTTTTTCAGAAGACCGGTATCGTTCCGGCCAACCATGTAATCGTGGCGCAACGCCGTTTGCTCGAACAGAATCCCTGGCTCGGCGCCGAGGTTTTGCGGCTTTTCACCGAGAGCAAGCGAACCGCTTATGAGAGAAACAATTTCGGCGCGCCGGCGTACCTTTACTTTGAAGCGATGAATCGCGCCGAGCAGTCGGCGCTGTACGGCGATGATCCATTCCCGTTCGGCATCGAGAAAAACCGCCGCATGCTTGAAATGCTTTTCCGCAGCTCGCACGAACAGGGCCTGACGCAAAAACTCGCAAAAATCGAAGACGTCTTTCATCCCGCCCTGTTGGCCACTTAACCCGCAAAGGAGCATGCATGGCCGCTCGATTCCCCACAGTAGACGCCGACGGACACCTCGAAGAAAATCACATCGATTGGAAAGAGCGTTTGCCCGACGAGTATAAGGATCAAGCGCCGCAGCGCCGGCCAAGCGGCAATGGCCAACTGCGAACGATCATCGAAGGCAAAGCTTGGCCGCGGCCGGGTGGGCTAGGCATCGGCGTGGGCGGCCCATATAGCCGGCCCCATCCGCGCCGCCCCGGCATGACCGACCCTAAAGCTCGTCTGGTCGACATGGACAGCGAGGCCATCGACGTTGCCGTGCTGTTCGGCGCCGGACTCGCGGGAACGCTGCCCGCGCTCGATGATCCCCGACTTGCCGCCGCGCTCGCCACCGCGCGCAATACCTGGCTCGCCGAATACTGCGCCGCGGATCCGCAGCGGATCAAAGGCACGGCGGCGCTGGCGCAGCAAGATGTTCTTGCGAGCGTGAAAGAATTGGAACGGACCGTGAACGAACTGGGCTTCGTCGGCGCGTCGCTTTTCCCCAACGTTAAAGGCCGCCATTTGGGCGACCCATTTTACTTTCCGCTCTATGAAGCAGCAGAGCGTCTCAATGTGCCGATCTGTGTTCACATGTTTCTGGGGCGTTATGGCTCGGATGCCGTCGGCACCGATCGCGTCGACAAGTTTTTCTACTCGCATCTCTTCGGCCATCCGTTCGAGCAGATGATCGCGCTGTCGGTCATTATCGGCGAAGGCGTGCTCAGCCGTTTTCCCAAGCTTCGTTTTGTCTTTCTCGAATCGGGCTGCGGCTGGCTGCCCTATTGGTTCGAAAGGATGGACGAGCACTACGAGGTGCTCGGCGTGCAGCTACCCGACCTCAAAACGACACCGAGCGAGCTACTGGAGCGCGGCCAGCTCTACTTCTCCTGCGAATCGGAAGAGAAAGAACTGGCGCATGTCATCGACGTCATCGGCGAGGATTGGATCGTCTTCGCGTCGGACTACAGCCACTTCGACAGCCGCTGGCCCGGCGCCTCCGAGCCGATCGTTAGTCACG
>Ga0075421_100012959_pt1 | contig 10375 bp, 6 predicted proteins | sample SoiMetdeltSBSDD5_FD_75292 | JGI IMG/M metagenome (GOLD analysis project Ga0075421, IMG submission 75292) | Bulk soil microbial communities from a Populus tree surrounding site in Tennessee, USA - Soil MetaG P. deltoides SBSDD5 | ecosystem: Environmental > Terrestrial > Soil > Tree plantation... | reverse complement strand
GGCGTCACCGTCACGCTGCGCAACGTCGAGTCCGGCACGCTCCGGACCGCCGTCACCGAAGCAGATGGCCAGTATCGCCTGCCAGGGTTGCAGCCAGGCAGGTACGCCTTGCGAGCGGAGCTGGGCGGCTTTGCACCGGCGGAAGTGACGGATCTCACGCTCACGATCGGCCTTGCGGTGCAGCAGAACCTCACGATGGCGCTCCAGGGCGTATCGGAAGCCTTGACCGTGACGGCACAGGCGCCGGTCGTCGAGACCACGCAGACCGAAGTGGCGTCCGTTGTGACACAGGAACAGATCGAGATGCTGCCGATCCCCAATCGGCAGGCCGGGTCGCTGGCGCTGTTGATGCCGGGAACGCAGCTGCCCACCGGGACGCGTCGCGCACGGCCAACCGTAGGCGCCGGGGGGGCCAACGCCAACCTGACGACATCGTATGTCGACGGCGGACAGAACCAGATCTACAACTCGGGGCAGGAATTCCTCGAGGTGCCGCAGTCGGGAATCCGCGAGTTCCGCGTGAACATCAGCGGCTCGTCTGCGCAGTACAGCGCGGTTGGCGGTGTGGTGCTGACGGCCACCAAGAGCGGCACGAACCAGTTCCACGGAGAGGCATTCGAGTTCTTCCGTGACACGAGCCTCAACGCGATGGACAAGTTCGAGCAGGAAGCGCACGACGTTCGCGGCGCGCCGAAGCCGGACTACCGGCGCAACCAGTATGGCGGCGCGTTCGGGGGACCCATCGTGCGGGACCGGATCCATTTCTTCGCTGCGTTGGAGCGGACGAAGGAGCCGAAGACGGTGACGGTACGCACCGGGCAGTCACAGTTCTATTCGGGCGTCGAAGGGAATTTTCCGGCGGGGTACGAACGGCGGCAGTTGCTGCTGCGCGGGGACTTCCAGGTGAACAACGAGCAGAACGTGTTCCTGCGGTACCTATGGGACAAGGAATACACGTTCTGCGAGGAGTGTGGAGGCAGCCTGGCCGGGAACACTGGCACCGATACGAACTCGCCTCGCGATTCGCTGCTGGCGGCGCACACGTGGGTGATCAGTCCCCGAGTGTTGAACGAGGTCCGGTCGCAGATACCGCCATCGCACCTGGAGAACCTGGGGAGCCCGCCCGGCATCGAGCGGTGGCCGGCGAGCGGACGCGGGGAGTTTCCGGCCGAGCGCTTTCAGCCCTACACCATTGCGGGCTCCACCGGCGCGGTGTACGTGTTCCCGAGCCTGACGTGGGGGTCCACCGGCTACAGCAACAACAGGACCGAGCGGTGGGACATCTCGGACGACCTCACGCTCAGCATGGGGGGACACACGCTGAAGGCGGGCGGCGCGTTTCTCCGTTTCCGGTCGAATGAGGAATCGGCGCACAACATTGGAACCTGGACGTTCGGCACCGATCAGTTCTTCGACGGCAGCGCCGCGGCGATTCGAAACCTGCGAACCCCGATTCAGTTCACCGCGTCCTTCCCGCCGCTGCCGCGGCATCTCCGGGCGGACTGGATTCAGACATACGTGCAGGACGAGTGGCGGGTCCTGTCGAACCTGACGCTCGACTTCGGGCTCCGCTACGAGAACCTGCACCGGGCATTCAACAATCACATCACGTTCGACGGCCGACCACGGCTGGCCGAGCTCATCGACCCGGACTCGCGTGCGGACAACGACAACTGGGGGCCGCGGTTCGGGTTGGCGTGGGACGTCCAAAGCGACGGGCGCACCGTGGTACGCCTCGCCACTGGCAAGTACTACGGCAACGTCTTCGCCAACACCCTGCGCAACGAGGTGAACGCGCTGCTGCAAAGCCAGGTCAACATCCGGAATCCGTCGTATCCGGATCCGTATGGCGGGTTGTCGCCGCAGGCGTTCGTCACCGTGTCGGCGACCCCGAACGTCAGCATTACGAACGACCAGATTGAGCAGCCGGAGTCGAAGTCGATCAACGTGGGGCTGTCGCGCGAGCTGCGGCCGAATCTGGCGATTCACGTGGACGGCGTGTTCAGCAAGGGGACGAAGGCCAACCAGATTGCCAACGTCAACACCCCCGATCCGGTAACCGGCCAGCGTCCGCGGCCGACATGGGGGAACATCCTCGAATACCGCTCGGAGGGCGAAAGCGAGTACAAGGCGCTCTATCTGCGGCTCGACAAGCGCTTCTCGGGCCGGACCCAGTATCTCGTGTCGTACACCCTGGCGAAAGACGAGGACAGTGCAGCAGGGGGAGCCACCGTCGTCGATTTCTATCATCCGGAGTATGACAACGGCTACGGCAGTCAGGATCGGCGCCACACGCTGGTGGCCAGCGGAGCTGTGATGCTGCCGTTCGACGTGACGGTAGGCGCCGTGTGGAACTACCGCTCGTCGCGGCCGTTTCCTGCACGCGCGGGAATCGATCTGAACGGTGATGGCGCGGTGACGGACTATGTGGCAGGGACGACGCGGAACGTGTTCAACCGCGGCAACGACGCAGAAATGCTGGCACTGGTGAACACATGGCGCGCGTCACGGGGGCTCGCGCCGATCGCGGAAAGCCAGATCATGACCGACGAGTTCCAGCGCTTCGACGTGCGGGTCAGCAAACAGGTCAGCCTGGGCGGTGGCCGTCGTGCCGAACTCATCGCGCAGGTATTCAATCTGTTTGGAACCGATAGCTTCGGAGTGGGGGCGACGCCGTGGCAGATGAATGCGACGTCGAACTCGTTTGGCACGCTGAATACCGTGTATCCTCGGCAGCAGGCCGAGCTGGCGGTACGGTTCGTCTGGTAGGATTTGCGTTCTAATCTAGGGTGTCTGGAGAGCCTGGGGTGTCCAGGTCCCCAGTTACTTACGTAGGGCGCGGCTTTACGCCGCGCCAGGCGGGCCGTGAAGGCCCGCCCTACGACTGTAGGCGTTGTAAAGCGGAGGAAGGCATCATGAACAGCCGTCGGTTTCTGACCGGGGTGATCGTCGGGATCTTGGGCCTCTGTGCCGCGTATGTTCTCACCGTCAGCGGCGGCGCCACGACCGTTGTTGCCCAGCAGCGCGGCGAGATCGCGGGGCTGGCGCGCTTGTCGGGGAATGTGACGGCGCCGCAGGCCTTCAGGGCCGCGCAGGTGTACATCCGCAACGCGGACAAGAACATCACCTACATGGTGTTCACCAACGCTGGCGCATTTCGATCCCTGGCCCTCTTCCCGGGCAACTACGAAGTGCGGGTCAAGGCGAAGGGCCTCGAGTCCGAGGTGCAGAAGGTCGCGCTGCGGGCCGGTGAGAACGCCAAGCTCAGTCTCGCGATGCGGGCGGGCCAGGGTGTCGAGCCCGCACCTCAGAACGGCGTGACGTTCGCGCGCTATTCGGAAATCTATCCGGCGGGGCCCGGTCTCGAGGTGATCGAGCAGGGCTGCATGCGATGCCACCACGAGAACTTCATCTCCGCCAGACCGGCGAGTGAAGACGTATGGCGCGCGCGCCTCGGCCACATGATGGGCGCCGAGCTCCCCGACCGCGATGCGCGGGCATACACGGAAGGGGCGCTCTCGGGGCGCGTGCAGTGGTTTCCGTTCGCCAGGAAGGAGCGCGAGGAATTCATTGCGTATGTAACGAAGAACTTCGGTCCCGACGCCAAGCCGCGCTTCGTCCGCGCGGAAAAAGAAGTTCCGCTCGACGAGGCGGCGCTCAGCAAGGCGATGTTCATCGAGTACTACCTTCCGATCGATCCGCCTGGAACCGGCAGCAGCTCGCCTGAATTCGCCAAACAGGGACGCGGCATCCGGTGGGGGCAGGACGTCCGGTTCGATGCCGACGGCAACGTGTGGCTGACCGATCGCGGGTACCCACACCGGCTGGTAAAACTGAATCCGCGCACGGGCGAGCAGAAGGATTATCTGTATCCGGACGGAGCGAAGCTCGGGAACCATGACCTCACCATCGACCGGTTCGGCATCGTGTGGGCGCCCGAGCATTCCGGGCTCCAGCCGACCGGGAAGAAGCGGATCCTCGGCTTCAATCCGAAGACCGAAAAGTGGGAGCACCAGATTCCCGGCGATCCCGACAACGTCATCCGCAACGAGATGAAGTGGATGCAGTCGATGGCGCTCGACTCCAAGAGCAACCTGTACGTCGGCTGGATCATGGGAGGCGCGATCAGCAAATGGGAACGCGCCACCGGCAAGGTCACCGTGTACCCGATTTCGGATCGCGGGGCCGTTCCCTACGGTGTCATCGCCGACCGCAACGACAACATCTGGATCGCGCTGTGGAACTCCGGGAAGATCGCCAAGTTCGACACGATCAACGAGCAGTGGACCGAGTTTGCGCCGCTGACGTTCCCGGGCCACATTCGCCGGCTGAACGTGGACGCGCAGAACAACATCTGGGCGGCCATCTGGAATCAGGGTCGCCGGCCGGGCAAGCTCGCAAAGCTGGACCAGACGACCGGTCGCTTCACCGAGTACTCGGTGCCGCTCTGGACAGCGCAGCCGTACGACGTGAATCCAGACGGGGAAGGCAACATGTGGTTCGCGGATTCTCCGACGCCGGATCGCGTGGCGCTCATCAGCAAGTTCAACCCGCGCAACCAGACGTGGGCGTTCTATCCGAAGCCGCAGTTCGACGCCGACACGCCCAAGGTGCAGGTGACGCGTGAAGGCGCCATCTGGTACTCACCGCGCGGGAGCCGCGACATGCCGGCCATTGGCGTGCTCTATCCCGACATGGACAAGATCACGACGTTGGGCGCGTTCTACCAGTACGGGCCGCCAGGGAACCCGTGGCCGTCGCCGACGACGCAGACCGCCAGTCGGACGGCCAGCCGGTGATTTGCAATCGTTTAGGCGGGTCCGATAGGACCCGCCGTCCGTGTGATTGGGGGAGTCGCGTAGGCCGGGTCCTTTCACATGTAGGCCGGGTCCTTTCGGACCCGGCGAAATGGACTGCCGTTGCCGTGGTCGTCGCGGCCGCGGCGATTGGCGGCAGCGCACGCGCAGCGCAGACGCCCGGCAAACGTTCCGTCATGGACGGCGTGTACACGACCGATCAAGCCGCGCGTGGGCGCGCACAGTACAAGAAGCGCTGCGTGCTGTGTCACCTGGACAACGGACAGGGACACGCGGCCGTGCCGGTCATCCCTGGCGAATCGCTCGAGCGAGAGGGCGATGCCGAAGCGCCGGCAGTGGCGGGGGAGCCGTTCCAGAAGAAGTGGAACGGCCGCACGGCGTGGGAGCTCTATGGAACCATGGCGAGCACCATGCCCGTCGGAAGCCCCAAGATGCTCTCTCCTCAGGAGTATGCCGACCTCCTCGCGTTTCTGTTCGAGCTGAACAAGTTTCCCGCCGGCCAGAGTGAGCTCACACCGGCACGCGAGCAGCTCGAGTCGATCACGATCGGGCGATAGCTCGCACCATGTCGTTCACACTTCTCCGTTCTCGCTTCTCTGTTCGTGTTCACGTTGGAACGGAACCGAACCTGAACACGCACCAAGAACTGAGAACCGGGAAGCGGGAACGCCAAGGTTCCTTGAGGAGGTTACGCGTGAGGCGCTGGCTCGTCCCCTCTGTCGCGGCCCTGACTGTCATTGCGTCACTCTGGCTCGACACCGGAACAGGAGCTGCGCAGACCGCAACGCCCGCGCCGTACAACCCGCCGCGCACGCGAGACGGACAACCCGATCTTCAAGGGATCTGGCAGGTCCTCAACACAGCCGCGTGGGATCTCGAAGATCACAACGCGCGCCTCGGCGTGCCGGCCGGCCGCGGCGTTGTCGAGGGCGGCGCGATCCCCTATCAACCCGCGGCGCTCAAGAAGAGGCAGGAGAATTTCCAGAGCCGTGCCACGCTCGATCCGGAGAGCAAATGTTTTCTGCCCGGTGTCCCGCGGATCACGTACATGCCCCACCCGTTTCAAATCGTGCAGCAGCGCGACAAGGTCACCTTTCTCTACGAGTATCTGGGCGCGGTTCGCTTTGCCTACATGAACGGCAATCCGCATCCGAAGGGTCCCATCGAATGGTTCATGGGGGACTCGCGGGCGCGCTTTGATGGCAATACGCTGGTCGTCGACGTCATGCACTTCACCGATCAGACATGGCTCGATCGTGCAGGCAACTTTCACAGCGAGGCCTTGCACGTCGTCGAACGGTACACGCCGACAGGGCCCAACCACATGCTCTACGAGGTCACGATCGAGGATCCAAAGGTGTTCACGAGGCCCTGGAAGATCAGCATGCCCTTGTATCGACTCCGGGACGAGAACGCCGAGCTCCTCGAATATGAATGTCTGTCCTACCTGCTCGAGGACGCGTGGGACAAACCGGATGGCATTCCGTTCAACTAACTGGTACTGGAACATGCGAAACACATTCGCAGCCGTTGCTCTTGTCGTCGCCGCGCTTGCGGTGCAGGTTCTGTCCCTGCGTCCTGCTGCAGCGCAGGCACGATTCGATCCGAAAACACCCAGATTGCCGATGGCCAGGACGTGGGTAGCGTACAAGGCAACGTTGCCGCTGTACCGTCCGGCGCGCACTCCTGACGGAGTACCCGACCTCCAGGGCACATGGGGCGGACCGGGCGGAGCGGGAGGCGATGACATCGAAGAGCACGGGTACGTGGATGTCACCACGCCGCCCCAGGAAAGCTTTGTGTCGGATCCACCGGACGGAAAAATCCCGTACAACGCGTGGGCATTGGCGCGGCGCAACGAAAATCGCGCCGGACTCTCCCGCGGATGGCCTGGGGAGAGCGGCCAGCGTCTCTACGCCGACCCCGCGTCGTACTGCTTCACGATGATCGGGCCGAGGGGCGCGGTCGGGGAAATCATCCAGCAGGCGGGTCGCGTGATCATGGTGACTGCCCGGGTGCACCGCGTGATACCGACTGATGGGCGTCCGCCTGTCGGCGGCCAGGCGAAATTTTTCCGCGGCAACTCCCGAGGCCGTTGGGACGGCGACACGCTCGTCGTTGAAGTCACCGGGCTGAACGGCAAACATTGGTTCGACAGCGTCGGCAATATCTACAGCGAAAACACCCGCATGACCGAGCGCTTCAGGATGGTCGACGCGAACACGATCGACTACGAGCTCACGGTGGAAGATCCGACGATGTATACGCGGCCCTGGAAGATGAACTACCCGATGAGACGCGCCGGCACTGGCGGCACGGACAACACCACCGGGAAGTACGCCTGGCGGAACACGGTCACAGTTGATCCCGACCCGTACGCACGCGAGGTGTGGGAGAACACCTGCAACGAAGGCGTCGGGCACACCATCGCCGAGTTGCACAAGCTCGGTTTCAAATGGTTCAGGGGCGTTACGCCGCCGAAATGAACTGGTGAATTCCAATTGGTCGAATGGCGATTGTTGTCGAATGACGATTGTTGGAATGCAGAACTGATTGTCGATTTGAACACCGGGGCCCGCAATAGGGGCAAATCGTCATTCCGTTCAAACATTCGTCGATCACAAATCATCAACACTCGACCATCGATCAATCTAAAATCGGCAATATTCTTGTGCGCGATTAGCGCGCCGGAGGTCAGCATGAGAATCATCGCTATTGCAGCCGCGCTCGTCATGACACTTGCCGCGTCGGCCTCGACCCAGGAAAACGAGCCGATGCCGAAAGACACATCCAACCCCAGACAGGCGTTCTACATGTCCGCTGCGGACCTCGCCGCGGTTGCCGCCAAGCTTCCTTCGCGTCCCAGCGCCAACACCACGATCCTCGAGCGATACGACGCATCGTCCATTACGGGCCTCGGCTACCGGATGGCGATCGACCGGCGCATGCAGCCGCAGAATGGGAACGTCCACAACACGGAAGCCGAGATGTGGTTCGTTCTCGACGGGAGCGGCACCGTGACGACCGGAGGAAAACTGGTGCCGATCATGAAAGAGGGCAAGCAAGTCGGCCGGCGTATTGAGGGAGGGACGGTGCACAAGGCGTCGAAGGGTGACGTCCTGTTCTTCCCGGAGGGCGTGCCGCACCAGGCGACGGAGGGAACGCTCACTTTCATGACGTTCGAGGTACCGCGTCCGCGCGTCGAAGCGCGCTAAGCTCTCGCTTTCGAATCCGGGCAGGTGGACGTGACGATGAAGCGCGGCGTTCTTTTCTTCGGTCTGGCGATGTGCATGGCGGCGGGTGGACATTTGCTCGCCCAAACGCCTCGATTCCTCGTGCTCGAGCCCGGGTTTCCGCTGTGGGCGTACGGGTACAAGACGCTGCCTGCCATGCCGGATGACTGGTCGGTCAAGTGTCCCGGTAACACGCCGCGCGACTGCGATCGACCGGGTGGGATGCCGGCCGACCCCACGGGTGAGAAGCTGACGATTCCGGGCACCGGCAAGTACTTCAGCGTCGCCGAGATTACCTCGCCGTACAAACCAGCCGACTGGTATCCGGAAGACCACCCGCCGATGCCCGACATCGTTGCACACGGGAAGGAATCGCAGCGCTTCCGCGCGTGCGCGATCTGCCACTACCCCAACGGCCAGGGACTGATGCAGAACGGTCCGGTAGCGGGCCTGCGCGTCGACTACTTTCTACGCCAGTTGACGGAAATGGCAAACGGCAAGCGGAAGAGCGCGGACATCAACAAGGCAAATGCGTGGGAGATGGCCGCCATGGCCCGCAATCTGACGCCGCAGGAGGCGCAGCAGGCTGCGGAGTACTTCGCCTCACTCACGTTCAAGCCGTGGATCCGCGTCGTCGAATCGGAGACGGTGCCTCGTTTCACCGCGACCATCAATGGCCTTTTCCTGAAGGCCGATGGGAACGAGACCGAACCGATCGGCCGGCGGATCGTGGAGATGCCCGAGGACAGCTACCAGGCGAACATGCTGCGCAATCCGCGCGTCGGCATGGTCGCGTACGTGCCGCCCGGCAGCATCAAGGCGGGCCAGAACCTCGTGATGACCGGCGGCAACGGCAAGACACAGGCGTGCGGCACGTGTCACGGTCCTGACATGCACGGCACGCCTGTTGCGCCGCCGCTTGCCGGACGACATCCCGGATACATGGCACGCCAGCTCTACGACTTTCAGGTCGGTGCGCGGAACGGCGACATGGCGAAGGCGATGAAGCCAGCGGTGGAGAAGCTGACCGAGGACGATCTCATCGCCATTTCCGCCTACGTCGCGTCACTGCAGCCGTAACAAGTCACAAGGCACAAGGCACAAACCGACGAGCCTCAGAGACACGGAGGCCCGGGCATTTCATTTGCTCGCGGGCTTTTCCTCACGCTACGCGTGCCGCAAGTTGTTCAGCGAAAACGCGATTCAAACGAGCGTTCCGCATCCCGTTGCGCGAGAGCATCCGCGAGATGCAAAGGCGCTCGCGGCATGTCGTGGGATTTGAAATCAGGAGAACGACGCCATGGCTACAGCCAGTGCCACACAAGAACGCAGCAAGCCCGCAGCTGACAAGGATGCGATTCGTCCGTTTCGTGTGAACGTTCCGGAAGCGGAACTGACCGAATTGCGCAGGCGCATCAACGCGACAAAATGGCCTGAACGGGAAACGGTCACGGATCAAACGCAAGGCGTGCAGCTCGCGACGATTCAAAAACTCGCGCACTACTGGGCGACCGACTACGATTGGCGCAAGTGCGAGGCAAGATTGAACGCCCTGCCGAATTTCATCACCGAGATTGATGGGCTGGACATTCATTTCATTCACGTTCGTTCGAAACATGACGATGCGTTACCGCTCATCGTCACGCACGGATGGCCTGGCTCGGTCGTCGAGCAGCTGAAGATTGTCGATCCACTGATCAATCCCACGGCACATGGCGCGAGCGCATCGGACGCGTTCCATCTGGTGATTCCGCACATTCCGGGCTACGGGTTTTCAGGCAAGCCGACCACCACTGGCTGGGATCCCGCCCACATCGCACGTGCCTGGGTCGTGCTGATGAAGCGCCTTGGCTACACGCGTTTTGTCGCGCAGGGCGGCGATTGGGGCGCGCTCATCGTGGATCAGATGGCTACACAGGCGCCTCCGGAATTGCTCGGCATTCATACGAACCTGCCTTTCACGGTGCCACCCGACATCGCCAGGGCGGCCCAGGGTGGCGCACCGCCGCCCTCCGAACTCTCAGCCGAAGAACGACGCGCGTACGACCAGTTGGTCTTCATCTATAAGCACGGCCTGGGCTATGCCATCGAGATGGGGCAACGGCCACAGACGCTTTATGGGATTGCGGATTCGCCCGTCGGCCTGGCGGCCTGGTTTCTTGATCACGACGACCGCAGCCTCAAGCTGATCTCACGCGTCTTTGACGGACATTCTGAAGGCCTTACCCGCGACGATGTCCTCGACAACATCACTCTTACCTGGTTGACGAACACGGCTGTCTCTGGGGCTCGTCTCTATTGGGAAAACTTCGGAGAGGTGCCCGG
>Ga0075421_100012955_pt1 | contig 10376 bp, 6 predicted proteins | sample SoiMetdeltSBSDD5_FD_75292 | JGI IMG/M metagenome (GOLD analysis project Ga0075421, IMG submission 75292) | Bulk soil microbial communities from a Populus tree surrounding site in Tennessee, USA - Soil MetaG P. deltoides SBSDD5 | ecosystem: Environmental > Terrestrial > Soil > Tree plantation... | reverse complement strand
GTTCGAGCGCGTAGTTGATCATGCCGCCGACGAACGCGATGTCCGTGCCCGAGCGCATTTTCGCGAAAACGTCGGCGATCGAGCTGGTCCGGTTGAAGCGCGGGTCCACGTGCAGGATATAGGTGCCCTGCTCCTTGGCGCGCGCCAGCCAGTTCATCGATATGGGATGATCTTCCGCCGGGTTTCCACCCATGATCAGGACGACATCGGCGTTTAGCATGTCGACCCAATGGTTGGTCATCGCTCCTCTACCGAACGAGGCCGCCAGACCGACGACCGTGGAGCTGTGTCAGAGCCGGGCCTGGTGCTCAAGGTACACCAGGCCAAGGGCCCTCATGAGTTTTGCGAGGGGATAAGCCTCCTCGTTGTCCAATGCGGAGCCGCCGAGACAGGCGATCGCTTCCGTGCGATTCACGACGCGTCCGTCCACCGTCGTCTTGAAGGTCTTGTCGCGCGTTTCTTTGACGCGCGCCGCGATCCGCTCGAACGCCCAATCCCAGGTTTTTTCCTCCCACTTCGCGCCGTTGGGTTTGCGGTAGAGCACCTTCTGCAGGCGGCGCGAATTGTTCACCACCTGTATGCCTGCCGCTCCCTTGCTGCACAGAGTGCCCTCGCTGATCGGGTGGCCGGGGTCGCCCTCGATGTGGATGACTTTGCCGCCCCGCGAGGAGACGACCTGGCCGCAGCCGACGCCGCAGAATGGACAGACCGTCGTGGTATGGGTCGCGCCGCGGGTTTTGAGCGGCGGAATTGCCGGGGCGCAGCCCGACTGCGATAACGCGCCGATCGCCACAGTGCCGGTGGTCAGTCCCTTGAGGAACTGCCGGCGCGTTGACTTCGCCGGCGTCGCGTTGGCCGCGTCATCGTCGCCGTCCCGTCTTGGTTCATCTTCATTTTCGTTATTCATCTTTGCCCTCTCTGTGTGACTGGTCGATTTCTCGGGCACGCGGAAATTGGCAAGCGATTAGCAGCTTATACTGCGATGGTTGTCACCTCGCGCAGCCAACGAACGGCAAAAAACTCGAAGATCGTCGATCTGCGCCATTGATGCCAGCAGGCTAAAAGATCGCCTCCTTGACCTTGTGATTTCCCATAACAGAAGCCGAGTTAGTCAGGATATTGGACCTTGGTACAATACCGAAAACCTCAGCCCTAACCAGGGTAGATTCATACGATTCGCTGGATTTCTTGAGCCATCAATACCCCGTCAGGGTTTAGCCGCTTTAGCCGCGCCGGCTCCGCCCTTGCCATCCCGTAGCGCGTTCTGGCCTTTCCTGGAGAAATCGATCGACTCGCCGAGTATCCGCGCGGCCTCCTGCGGCGCGTGAAAACCGGTCGAATTTTCCGCCTCGACAAAATCCAGATAGAACTGCGCCTTGCGCTGGAAGTCTTGCGCCTTCGCCAGCTCAGCATCGGTCTTGGTCGCCGCCTTCGCGGCTTTGAGATCGCCGATCAAATCCATCAGCGCGTCCATCGCCACATTACGCAACTTGTAGGTGCGCTGCTGAATCGTCTCGACCCGCGCCTTGAGCTCTTCTTCGGGCCACTTGTGGCAGGTCTGGCAAGCGCGGTTGATGTTGAGCATCGGGCTGCGCACGTGATGGTCGCTGATCTTGAGCGCGCCTTCGCGCTTGTAGGGCATGTGGCAGTCGGCGCAGGTCACGCCCGAGCGCGCGTGGATGCCCTGACTCCATAACTCAAACTCCGGATGCTGCGCTTTGAGCGCGGGCGCGCCGGTGTCGGCGTGGGTCCAGTCTTTGAACTGCACCTCTTCGTAGTAAGCCAGAATCTCTTCGACCTTGAGCCCTTTGGCCCAGGGATAGACGAGCCGCTTTTCCGGTCCCTTGAAGTAGTATTCGACGTGGCATTGGCCGCAGACATAGGCGCGCATCTCCTGCCGCGTCGCCTGCTTGTTGACATCGTAGTTCTGCACACCCTGCGTGGCCTTGAACGCGCGGATGCCTTCGATAAAGCCGGGGCGCGTGACCCGCAGTTGCATGGTGCTTGAATCGTGGCAGTCGATGCACGCCACCGGATGCGAGACCAGCTTGCGCGCTTCGGCGTAGGGCATCTGGTTCATCTTCTCGAAACCTTTGATGAGGTCGCCGTTCCCCGCTTTCCTATAGGGCACATAGAGCGATGCGTGGCATTGAAGGCACGTGCCGGGCTGTTTGGCTACCTGTTGGCGCTCGGTGAAGATCTGGTCGTCAAGCATATAAGCGTGGCCGCGCTCCTCGCGGAAATCCTTGGCAAAGGCGTAGCCAGCCCACATCGCCTTCAAGCGCGGGTCTTCTTCGATCTTCGATTGTGAGACGATCGAGCGCGGATCGGCTTTGGTCGGCGTGCGCGGCTCGGCTTCGCTGCCGCCGAAGCGCGTGCGCACCTGATCCACCGTCCGTTTGTAATCGTCGTATTGCAGCGGAAAGTTTTTGCCCCAGATCGCCGGGTCCTCCGTATCGTCGGTAAGCTCCACCACGCGGTAAAAGGGGTTGCGCGCCTCCTGCTTGCGCTCGAAGATATTCATCAGCAAAGCGACGCCGACGACGGTCGCGAGCACGGCACCGCCGACGATGAGAAAGAACAAACGGCGGCGGCGGCGCCCAGAGACATCACTGTCGATTTCAGGCATAGTTTCTCCTAGCTCCCTACCCGGCGATTCGCCTCATCAGTGCAAATGACCCACCGAGTTGTGGCACTGCAGACAAGCCACCCGCCCCTCAGTCGACCCGGGATGGGTGGCTTCGATCGCGTCGACAATTTCTCCATGACAAACCCGGCACGCCTGTTCGGTAATCGCCTTGCTGTGCGGCTTGATCTGAATGTTGTCCTCGTAGCCTCCCGTAGTGAAGAAAAACGAGTGCCAGAAGCCGTTCGATGCCTTCGTCATGTACTTGCCGAAAAAGTTTGCCGGCGTGTGACAGCTATTGCAGTTCGTCACGGCGCGGTGCGACGACTTGACCCAGCCGTCGAATTGCTCCCGCATGACGTGGCAGTTGGCGCAGGCGGCCGGATCATCGGTCAAGTAGGACCAGCCCCGCGCATAGGCGAAAGTGTATGCGCCGATGCCGACGGCGATGCCGATCACCATGCCCACCAGAATGCCTTGGACCATGCGCGGCGTCATCTATTTTTCGATCTCCCGATGTCGAAACTGTGAGAGCGCAGCGATTTCCTAACCGTCCTCGAACCTTTGAATCGTTTTGAACGCCTTGAACGTTTTGAACCCGTTTTTTATCCTACGGCTGCCAACCACCGCCGAGGGCGCGGTAAAGCTGGACCACGGCATTCAACTGCGCGCCTCGCGCTCGCGCGAGCAAAATTTCCTGATCGAAGAGCTGTTGATCGGCAATCAAGATTTCCAGGTAGTTCGCCAGTCCCGTGTCATAACGCACGCGTGACAGCCGTGCTGCGTTGCCGAGCGCGGCAACACTCCGTTCAAGCTCGGCCCGCAGTTCGGCCAGCTTCTGCACGCTCACCAGCGCATCCGCTACCTCGCGAAAGCCGTTCTGCGCCGCTCTCTCATATTGCGCCAGGGCCTGATCGAAGCGCGCTTTAGTCGCCTCGTAGTTGAAAAAAATCCGCCACCCTTGAAAAACCGGCTGCAGCACACCCCCGGCCACCGACCAGATCTGCGCTCGCCTGTCCAGAATATTCGATAGATCGTGGCTCGCGCCTCCCAGCGCCGCGCTCAACGAGAAGTTCGGGAAAAAGAGTGCTTTGGCTGCGCCGATGTTAGCGTTGGACGCCGCCAGCAAATCCTCCGCAGCCTTGACGTCGGGCCGGCGTTCGAGCAGATCGGAAGGCAGGCCCACCGGCACATTCGGCGGCTGATACTGGTCCGTCAAAGTCGCGCCCCGGGAGATCGGTCCGGGATTGCGGCCGACCAGAAAATTGATGAGATTTTCCTGGACCACGATCTGGCGCTCGATCTCAGGGATTCCTGCCGCGGTACGCGAGCGGTTCGCCACTGATTGATCAAGTTCGAGCTGATTGGAAACACCCCCGGTAAGCCTCCGCCGGTAAAATTCCACTGTTTCGTCGTTGACTCCGAGCGTCCGGCGGCTGATTTCGAGCTCGAGATCGAGCTCCCGAAGATTGAAATAGGCCTGCGCAAGATCGGCAATCAGCGTGATGAGCACGCCCCGGCGCGCCTGTTCCGTCGCGAGAAAGATATTTGTGGCCGCTTCCGTCTCCCGTCGAATTCTGCCGAAGACATCGAGTTCCCAAGCCATGCTCAAGCCGAGAAACCAGTTTTGAAAGCTTCGATTGGAGCCCAGCGACTGCGATGGATCGGTGCGGCGCGACACCTGTTCTGCTGTACCGCTCATATTGGCGTTTACCTGCGGATAGAGGAACGAGCGCGCCACTCCGACCTGGGCTCTCGCCTCCTCTACGCGCGCCGCAGCCTCGCGCAAGTCGTAATTGTTGACGATCGCATCACGGGTGAGTTGTTGCAGCACAGGATCCTTGAAGAGCTCCCACCAGGGAATATCCGCGAGCGACTCCGCCTGATTCGGCAGCATCGCGCCACGGTGCTGATTCGGAATCAAAAAACTGGGGCGGAGATAGTCCGGACCCAACGTGCATCCGGTAAAAAGAAAAGCCATGATCAGCCCGAAAACGCTTCCCGAAAACCGAAACCTCAGGCCTGAAACATGATGTGGTGTCATCTCAGTGTGCCCCCTCGTGCGACTGCACGGCTGGAATGGGAGTGGGGACGGTCTTCTTCTTTCTCCCCAGGCCTTCGACGAACGCAAAGTTGCCGGGGATAAGGAAAACCCCGAGCGCGGTGGCGATCAGCATGCCCCAGAAGACCGCCGTACCCATGACGTTCTGCGCCCCGGCCCCGGCGCCGCTCGCGAGCATCAGCGGCACCACACCCAAGATGAATGCAAACGCGGTCATGAGAATCGGCCGGAAGCGCAGCCGCGCTGACTCGAGCGCGGCATCTTCAGGCGACATGCCTTCCTCGTGTTTCGCTTTGGCGAACTCCACGATCAGAATCGCGTTCTTGGCGGCGAGACCGATCAGCATGATGTTGCCGACTTGAACGTAGACGTTGTTGTCGTAGCCCATCAGCCAAACGCCAAAGAAGGAGCCGAGGGCAACGAGCGGCGAGCCGAGCAAAACAGCCCATGGCAGGCGCCAGCTCTCATACATAGCGGCGAGGAGTAAGAAGACAAAAACGATGGCGAGAGCAAAGGTCGGTCCCGCCGGCGGCGCGACTTTTTCCTGATAGGAAAGACTGGAATAGGCGAAACCCATCTCCTTCGGCATGGTCTGCTTGAAGACCTCCTCCAACGCAGCCAGGGATTGGCCGGACGTATAACCGCGCCCGGACACGCCGTTTATTTCGACCGAGCGGAAAAGATTGAAGCGCACCGTGATCTCGGTGCCGCCTTCAGAAGTAATGGTCACGAGTGTGGAGAGCGGGATCATCTGGTTGGTGGTGCGGCTCCGCACATAGATATCACCGATGTCTTTGGGCTTGCGGCGGTAGTCGGCCTCGGACTGCACGTAGACGCGGAACAGACGGCCGAAACGGTTGAAGTCATTCACGTAGGTGCCGCCCATGCTTGCGGACAGAGCCTGAAAGACCTCGTTGATCGGCACTCCGAGCTTACGCGCCTTCTCACGATCGAGGCCCACCTTCACTTGAGGATAGCGGGGATCGAAGGAGGTGAAGAGATTTGCCAGTTCGGGCCGCTTTCGCGCTGCTTCGAGAAACTCGCGGGTGAAGTCGCCAAGCTGTTGCACGGTGAGCGTGCCGCTACGGTCCTGCAACAGGAAATTAAAACCGGCCGATGCGCCAAACCCGGAGATCGTCGGAATATTGAAAGGAAAGACAATCGCCTCGGGTATGTTCGCCACCTGCCGCTGCACATCAGCCATGATGCCGCGCACATGGAGCGCGTCGGAATGCCGCTCTTCCCAGGGCTTCATACGAACGAAAATCGTGCCGAAGTTGGGTTGGTAGGTGCTCGTCACCACGCCGTAGCCGCCAATCGTCGAGAAAGAGTCGACCCCTTCGGTTTTGGTCAGGATCTTCTCGACCTGTGATAGTACATTACCCGTGCGTTCGAGAGACGCAGCGGGCGGGAGCGTGACGTTGACACCGAAAATTCCCTGATCCTCTTCCGGAATGAAGCCCGCAGGTAGCGCACCGCCGAAAAGGCCGGCGCCCACGGCCACCGCGGCGACGATGACGATGGTTAGTATGGAGCGTCGCACCAGAAGACGTGAGGTGCTGATATATGCGTTAGTGGTGCGGTCAAAGACGCGGTTGAACCAGCCGAAGAATTTTCCCAGCGGGCCCCTGGCCGGCCCATGGTGCGCCTTGAGCAGCATCGCAGAGAGGGCAGGCGCGAGCGACAGTGCGCTGAAAGCCGAGAGCAGCACCGAAATAGCTATGGTCAAGGCGAATTGCTTGTACATCTGTCCGGTCAGGCCGCCCAGGAAAGCGACCGGGACGAAGACGGCTGAAAGAATAAGCGCGATGCCGACAACCGGGGCCGAGACTTCTTTCATGGCCTGGATCGTCGCTTCCTTCGGGTTCATGCCGTGCTCGATGTGGTGCATCACCGCTTCGACCACGACGATGGCGTCGTCCACGACGATGCCGATGGCGAGCACCAAGCCGAACATCGAGAGCGTGTTGACCGAGAAGCCGAGCATCGGGAAAAAAATGAACGTTCCGATGAGCGACACGGGCACGGTGAGCAGCGGGATAATAGTCGCCCGAAGATTCTGCAGAAAGATAAAAACCACCAGCGTGACGAGGATGATCGCCTCGATAAACGTATGGACAATACCGTCGATGGAAGCTTCCACCGCGGGAGTCGTATCGTAAACGATCTTGTAGTCCATGTCGGGCGGAAACAGTGTTTTCCCTTGGCGCAGCGTCTCGTAGATCGCCTCGGAGGCCTTGAGCTGGTTCGCGCCCGGCAGCAGATAGACGGCCATCGTGCCGGATGGCTTGCCGTCGAGCCGTCCAAAGGAATCGTAGTTTTGCGAGCCCAGCTCGGCGCGCCCGACGTCCTTCACGCGGATCTGCGCGCCGGTTTCAGTCTGACGGAGAATGATGTTCTCGAACTCGTCCGGATTGACGAGCCGGCCGGGGGCGCTCACCGTGTAGGTAAACTCCTGGTCCTTCGGTGACGGCGCGGCGCCGACGCGCCCCGCCGGCGCTTGCAAGTTCTGCTCTTTAATTGCGGCGATAACGTCGGAAGGCGTGAGGGCGAGCTTGGCCAACTTGTCGGGGCGCAGCCAGATACGCATGCCATAATCCGCGCCGCCGAAGAGATCGACCTGGGCGATGCCGGGAATGCGCAGGAGCTGATCGCGCAGGTTGATGCCGCAATAGTTGGTCAAAAAGTTCGCGTCGTAGCTCCCTTTGGGCGAGTAGACGGAGATGAGCATCAGAATGCTCGGGCTTTGCTTTTTGACAGTGACACCCTGCTGGACCACCTCCTGAGGTAGCCGCGCCTGAGCCGACGAGACCCGGTTTTGGGTCAGCACGTTTGCCGTGTCCTGGTCGACACCGACTTCGAAGTTGACATCGAGCTGCATGCGGCCGTCGCTGGTGTTCGACGACTTCATGTAGATCATCTTGTCGACACCGTTGACTTCCTGCTCGATGGGCGTCGCTACCGACTGCTCCACCGCCACCGCGGAAGCGCCCGGATAGGTCGCCGTGACACGGATCGAAGGCGGCGCGAGGAATGGATACTGCTCGATAGAGAGACCCTTGAGGCTGAACAGTCCCATCAGAACCATCAGAATCGAAATAACGATAGCGACGATGGGCCGGCGGATGAAAAAGTTTGCCATGGCTTATTTCCCCTCCGCTCCCTTGGCCTTGCTCTCGGCCGGCGGCGCGTTTGGAGCCAGGGAAGTTTTCTCTGGCTTTACGGTCTTGGCATTGACCTTCACGCCGGGCTTCACTTTTTGAATTCCTTCCACGATGACCTTTTCGCCGGGCTTCAGTCCCGAATCGATAATCCAGAGATTGCCGACGCGTTCGCCGGCTTTGACCATGCGCTGCTCCACCGTAGCATCAGGCTTTACGACCATGAGGCTGTAGAGCCCTTGAATCTCCTGCACTGCAAGTTGAGGCACGAGCACGGCGTCTTCTTTGACATCGGTTACGAACCGGGCTTTCCCATACTGGCCGGGGCGTAAAATGAGTTCAGGATTAGGAAAGCTAAACTGCCCGGTCAGGGTACCCGTGGTAGCGTCCACCGCCCGCTCGATCGCGTCGAGACGACCTTTGTGGGAAAAGATGGTGCCGTCGGCAAGGATCAGCTCGACGCCGAATTTTTTCTCAAGGGACTTATCTTTCGCCGCGCCGACCCGAGCGAGTCTTAGATATTCCGCCTCGGCGATCGCGCAGCGGAAAAGGATCGGGTTGACTTGCGAGATCGTGTTGAGCAGCGTGTTTTCACCCCGCCCGACCAGGCTGCCGACTTTCTTCTGGGTCGTGCCGATGAGCCCGTTGACCGGCGAATTGATAGTTGTGTACGCCAGATCGAGCTTGGCCTTGGCGGTCAGCGCATCATAAGCCGTCACCTGGAACCGGGCCGCCTCTTGGGCCGACAACGCATTGTCAAGTTCCTGTTGGCTGACCGCCTTCTGCGCGGCCAGGGGTTTGTAGCGCGCCACATCGTTGTTGGTCTTTTCCAATCGGGCTTTAGCGGTCTCCAGGTTGGCCTGGGCTTGAGCCAGCGCCGCTTCAAACGGCTGGGGATCGATCTTGTAAAGAAGTTGTCCCTTTTTAACGAAGGAGCCCTCGGTGAAGTTGACCGAAGCAAGATACCCCTCCACGCGCGCGCGGATCTCCACATCCTCCGAGCCCAAGGTGGCGCCCACAAGCTCGATGTAAATCGGCACGTCCTGCTGAATGGCTGCGGCTACTTCGACCTCGGGCGGAGGCGGAGGCGGAGCCTCTTTTTTTGCGCAGGCAACGGCTAGACTAAGGCAAGCTATCAGAGTCGCCGAAATAGCCGTGGAGCGCTCTCGACGCGAGCCAATACGATTAAGCATCACGATATCCCCCAAACTTTAAATGCACCGATTACACGACTGTTTTCTAAAGCTCCGCGACCCAGTTTGGCCGAGCAAGGTCGCCTTAACATTCTTTGCTGAATCTTCATTTAGCAGGAAGCCATCAGACCACGCATCTCAGATATCCCAATGGTGCACTTCCGTATATTGGACTTTAGGCCAATGCCGGTTCGGGGCGGAACTTTTCGCGGACTGTCCCTTCCATGCACTTAATCCACCCAGTGCAACACGTTACGAATGATCGACCAACGCGGCTGGCGCTTGTCGGCTTGCTTTCCCAGAATCCAGTGGCCGTAGAGCGCGTCGATGGTGCCGTCGCGCCGTTTCAACTCAATCCATGTATTGAGGAAGTATGCCCAGTTTGGATCGCGCCCTGGCAAGGGATAGGCCAGCGGAATTTTGACGACTCCCGGTTCAGGCACGACAACCGTGTATTTCGGGTAAAGCAAAGTGAGCACCGCGCCGCGCTCGGCCGCTAGAGCGACGGCGTCGAAAGTTCCCTTTTGCAATCCCTCCTCGATCCGGTTGAAAGAATCCACCACCTGGAGTCTCAGCGCCGGGGCACGCGCTTTTACTCGGTCGATGAAGTACGGCAAATCAGGAACCGCCACCGGAAAGGCGCCGAGGTTGCGAATGTTCGCCCAGCCGGAAAACTCCTCGCGCAGGTGGTCTTTCACCACAAAGGCGAACGTTTCGTCAAGATACGGATCGGAGAAGAGCATGCCGGCGGCGCGCTCCGGCGTTACGGGAATGGCGGTCATCGCAAGGTCGATGCGGCCCGTCGCCAGCAAAGGCGGCAACCCCTTCAACTCTTCCATTTCGACGAATTCGACCTTGACATCAAGGTCGCGGGCGAGGAGCCGGGCCATCTCCACGTCGAAGCCGACAATGCGGCGCTCTCGGTTTAAGAATACGAAAGGAAGCCGATCGGTGAAAACGCCCACGCGGAGCATGCCGCGCTTTTTGATCGCGTCGATCAGCGGCCCCGCCGGCTTCTCGAGAGCCTCGCCGAGATCCGCCTGTTTGACGAGGCGCGCGTCGGGATCGGTCATGAGCGGGCGCATGCTGTAGACCATTTCTCCACCCGCAAAGGTCGGCTTCATCACGGCAACAAACAGGGCTCTGAGCCCGCCAATGGTTACCCCTGACAGGACCAGCGTGATCACGAGGTAACGAGCGATGCGAGCCGCGTTGAAACGCAGCGAACCTACGATGGCGGCGCTGCCGAGCAGCGCCACGGTCACCGTGTGAACCGCCGCCAGGAGAGCGCCGAAGCGCGAGTTGACGACGCCGGTGGCGACGAATAACTGGAA
>Ga0075421_100012954_pt1 | contig 10377 bp, 7 predicted proteins | sample SoiMetdeltSBSDD5_FD_75292 | JGI IMG/M metagenome (GOLD analysis project Ga0075421, IMG submission 75292) | Bulk soil microbial communities from a Populus tree surrounding site in Tennessee, USA - Soil MetaG P. deltoides SBSDD5 | ecosystem: Environmental > Terrestrial > Soil > Tree plantation... | reverse complement strand
TCGCGGCGCTCGGCCTGGTCGCGGTGACCTGGCGGCTGCATCTCCGGCGGGTCCGCGCCGAGATGTCGATCCTGCTCGCCGAGCGTGCCAGGCTGGCGCGCGACATGCACGACACGCTGCTGCAGGGCCTGTTCGGCGTCGCGCTCCGCTGCGATGCCATCGCCGCCGAGGCGGAGGCGACCTCGCCTCGCCTTCACTCGCAGCTCATCGACCTGCGGCTCAACGTCGAACAGTACGTTCGCGAAGCACGCCAGTCCATTCTCGGCCTGCGCTCGGCGGCCCTCGATCGATTCGGGCTGGCCGAGGCACTGCGAACCACCGGGGAGCAGCTGACGGCGGGCACGCGCACGGCGTTCGACTTCACGGTCGTCGGCAAGTCGCGGTGCCAGTCGCAGGCGGAGGAGCACGTCCTTCGGATCGGACAGGAGGCCATCACCAACGCCGTACGCCACGCGCAGGCGCCGACAGTGCGGACGGTGCTGCGCTACGGGACCGACGGCATCCAGCTGCAGGTCTCGGACAGCGGCCAGGGATTCGACGCCGGGATGGCGGAGCGCGGCGGCGGGCTCGGTCTCGCGAACATCCGCGGCCGGGCCGCGGCCGCGGGCGGCCTGGTGCGCATTCACAGCGAGACGGGGCGCGGGACCCTGGTCGAAGTCGAGGTGCCGTATGGCGGCGCAGACGCCGGCAGCTGACACCGCTCGTCCGATCCGCGTGCTCTGCGTGGACGATCACCGCATCGTCCGCGAGGGGCTGTCGATGCTGATCGGGCGCCAGGACGACATGGAGGTGGTCGGCCTGGCCGGCTCAGGCGAAGAGGCCGTGGAGCTGTTCACCCGTCTCCGCCCGGACGTCACGCTGATGGACCTCCAGCTGGGACGCATGACCGGCGTGGACGCCATCACCGCGATCCGCCGGATCGATCCGCACGCGCGCATCGTCGTGCTGACGATGTTCCAGGGCGACGAGGACGTGTTCCGGGCCATCGAGGCCGGTGCCGCCACCTATCTGCTGAAGGACGCGGCGTTTTCCGATCTGGTTCACGCCGTCCGGCAGGTCCACGACGGCAGACAGCCGTCGATGAGCCCCCAGGTGAAAGCACAGCTGGCGTGGCGGGCGACGAGACCGGCGCTCACACCCAGGGAAGTCGAGGTCCTCGATCTGATTCGCCGCGGCCTCAGGAACCGCGAGATCGCAGCGTCCTGCAATATCTCCGAAGAGACCGTGCAGACGCACGTGAAGAACATCCTGCTGAAGCTCGACGCGCAGGACCGGACCGCCGCGGTCAACGTCGCGCTGAGCCGGGGCATCCTCCACCTGGAGTGATCCGGCGCGACGCCCCGCGCACCGCTTGACAGGGTTGCGCCACGGGTGACAACGTGTCGCGGCAACGTGACACGCCGAACATTCCTCACGGCGTCTGCCGGCCTCCTTGCAGCAGTGGACCACGCCATGTCTCAGACTTCACCGGTGTCGCCGGTGCCGACCCCACGCGACTGGTCCGGTTCGGCGCCGCTCGCCTATCCCGATCCGGACATCATCGCCCTCGACCCGGCCTTCAACCGCTACATCGTGCGCAACACGCCCATCAGGCGGCTGCACGTCGGCACGCTGTGGGCGGAGGGCCCGGCGTGGAACGGGGTCGGGCGGTATCTGGTCTGGAGCGACATCCCGAACAACGCGCAGCTGCGCTGGCTCGAGGAAGACGCCCACGTGTCGACGTTCCGGAGCCCGTCTGGCTACAGCAACGGCAATACGTTCGACTACGAGGGCCGGCAGCTCTCGTGCGAGCACGGCGGAAGGCGGGTCGTGCGGTATGAGCCGGACGGCCGGGTGACCGTGATTGCAGACCGCTTCCAGGACAAGCGCCTGAACTCGCCCAACGACATCGTCGTGCATCCCGATGGCGGCATCTGGTTCACGGATCCGATGTATGGCATCGCCAGCAACTACGAGGGGTTCAAGGCCGAGTCCGAGCTCCCGGTGGCCGTTTATCGTGTCGACGCGAAGACCGGACAGATCAGCAAGGCGAGCGATGAGCTCGGCGCCCCGAACGGGATCTGCTTCTCACCGGATTACAAGAGGCTCTACGTGGCAGACACGGGAGGCCCCCGTGAAGTCCGCGTGTTCGACGTGGATGGCACCGCGCTCAGGAACGGCCGCCCGTTCGTGAAGCTCGATATCCCCGGCACCGGCGCGGCGTCGGCGGCAGACGGGATCCGGTGCGACGTGGACGGCAATCTCTGGGCCGGCGCAAGGCCCGGCGTGCAGGTGGTCGCGCCCACCGGGCAGCGGATCGGCCTGATTCGGCTGCCGGAGACCTGCGCCAACGTCTGCTTCGGGGGGACCAGGCGGAACCGGTTGTTCATGGCTGCCAGCCAGTCGCTCTACACCGTCTACGTGAACACGACGGGCGCTCACATCACCTAAAGGACGACGTGGTTCCTGATCCCTGATCCCTGATCCCTGATCCCTGATCCGGCGGTGCTTCGGTCAACCCGCGCCGTTCAGGGCCAGGCGCCGGATCGCCTGTGCCAGACCGGCGTCGTCGTGGCTGGCGGTCTCGTGCCAGCCGCGGTTCCGCAGCTCGGCGACCGCGTTGCCCATGATGACGGGCACTCCCGCGAACTCGAGCATCTCGAGGTCGTTGAGGTTATCGCCGACGGCCATCACCTGCCCCGGCTCGATGCCAAGCGCGCGGGCGCGCCACGCGAGGGCCTGCCCCTTTGTGGCCGTCGCAGACGTCACGTCGACGAGCGAGAAGTCCCGCCGCTGGTACTCGGTTCGGCACACCGACACCCCCTCCAGCCCCTGAACGGACGCGAAGACCTCGCGCATCGCCGCGACGCCTCCGTTGAACATCACCTGGATCGGATCCTCGGCGAGGGCATTTTCAAGGGGTGACGCGTGTCCGATGAAGTGGCGGTGGCGCTCCCAGTAGCGCCGCCTGGCCGGGTGCTCCCAATCCATCGTGTCGGCGACCACGTGGCCCTCGGCCTCGCGATCGAAGAGCAAGGCGCTGTGGTGCCGGAACGCCCGGGTCTGCTCGAGAATCCGCCGGGCCGCCTCGCGCTCGAGGAGGCGGCGCGCCAGGGTGCGGCCGCCGAGCGTGCGCTCGATGGCGCCGTTCGAGACGATGAGCGAAACGGTGTCGGGCAGGATCCCGGCCACCACGGCACGGGCAAACGGAAAGCTGCGACCCGTGACGAGCACGACGTGCAGGCCGGCCGCGAGTGCGGCGGTGATGGCCGAGATGTTCTGGTCCGGCACTCGGCCGTGGCTGTCGAGCAGCGTGCCATCGATGTCGATCGCCACGAGCCGGACGTCCATCACGCCATGCTACCGGCGGGACTGCCCGCTCGCAAACGGCCGCTCTCGCACCGCTTCACGCGGCTGCCCGCGCTAAGGGCGGAAGATCGGCGCGGACGAGAACTCCACCCAGGTGTTGCCCGGCGCATCGCTGTCGACGTGCGTGATATCGAGCGCCTGGTCCGCGTAGATCCAGAATCCGACCCCCTGCGCCAGCGTACGCGTCTGGTTGTCGGCCCAGATGCCGAGGTTTACGGCGATGACGTCGCCGTCCTCGGCGGCGACCGCCTGCAGCGGCCAGTTGACCACGGCCCGTGTGCGCCAGGTGCCGAGAGAAAAGTCCACGTTGCTTCGCGCGACCGGGAGGGCCATCGCCCGAATCAATCCGTCAGGCCGATGGACGGCGACCTGCAGGGCGAGCACGGCGCCAATCCGGCGGTGCCACTGGAGACAGTGAACCGCCAGGCTCACCGTCCCGCCGAGCGTCTGAGGACCATCGAGCTGCTTCGTAATCATCTGCACGTAGGCCCGCGTGAAAACCCCGTGATTCGAGGTGTTCCGGACGTCCTGCACGGAGGTCGATCCATCGGGTATGGTCTGTGCGCCGATCGAGGCATATCCCCCAGTCACATAGAGCGGCGTCGGTTGCGTCAGCTGATCGCTTGGCAGCGTCCAGGTGAGGTTCGCGATCGGCTGCGTGGTCCACCACTGCGGCCAGATCCAGGTCGCGTACAACCGGGTGCCGCCGCTCGTCACGATTGGGACCAGGGGGGCCGGCTTCGGGGCGGCGTGTGCGGTGCCAGCCGCGGCCAGGGCGGAGATCGCGCCCACGGCATGGATCGCCTCTCGACGGGTGAACGTGCGCGACATGGCGGGGGCCTCCCTTCGCGACGAGACTCGTTTGTGACGCCGGACGAAACCGGGTGTCGGGCAAGTCTCGGGGATGGCCCAGTCGGAGTCAAGGCCTTTGCAGCCTGGCTGCCGCCGGGCGTGGGCTAGCATGGCGGCATGCGATCCCTGATTGCGGCGATCGGCGGTATCGTCTGCCTCTCGGCGGCCTTCTTGGGGCAGCCGCCGTCCGCGCGGACCATGCGGCTCGACTACTTCCACACCGGCGGCACGTCGCCCGAGGTGTTCGCGCTCGACGAAGTGGTCATCGAACCGGCGCCATGGCCTGGCCCGGCCGGGCCGACCGAGGACCGGCTGCGCTACGGGGCCTACGGGTTCGACGTCCGCGATGCGGCCTCGAAGCACCTGCTCTACTCCGCCGGCTTCGGATCGATCTTCGACGAGTGGGTCACGACCGAAGAGGCCCAGTCCGTGAGCCGCACCTTCCACGAGTCGCTGCGGTTTCCGGCGCCGGGAGCGCCGGTCACCGTGAGCGTCCGCAAGCGCGGCTCGTCGAACACCTGGCAGGATGTCTGGACCACGACGGTGGACCCCAAGGACATGTTCGTCACCGCCGCGGCGCCGGAGCCGCACCCCGGCCCGGTGATCGCGCTGCAGCAGAGCGGCGATCCGGCCCGCAAGGTCGACGTCCTGCTGGTCGGCGACGGCTACACCGTCGCGGAGCGCGGTAAGTTCGAAGCCGACGCGCGGCGGTTGATGGAGATTCTCTTCGCCACCCCGCCATTCAAGGATCGGCGCACCGACTTCAACGTCTGGGGCCTGGCACCGGCGGCGCGCGAGTCCGGGGTGTCGCGGCCCTCGCAGGGCATTCACCGAGCGTCTCCGGTGGGCGCCACCTACGATGCGTTCGGCTCGGAGCGGTACGTCCTGACGTTCGACAACAAGGCGTTTCGCCGTGTGGCATCCTACGCCCCCTACGACGTCGTGGAGATCGTGACCAACACGCGGACCTACGGCGGCGGCGGTATCTACAACCAGTACAGCACCGTTGCGGCCGACAACGCGTTCTCACCCTACGTGTTCGTCCACGAGTTCGCGCACCACTTCGCGGCGCTCGCCGACGAGTACTACACCTCGCCGGTGGCGTACCTGCCCAGCGAAGCCCGAGAAGAGCCGTGGGAGGCGAACATCACCGCCAACGGCGCGTCGCCAAAATGGAAGGACCTGGCCGAGGCGGCAACGCCGCTGCCGACGCCCTGGCAGAAGCAGGAGTACGAAGCGCGGTCGCGCGCGGCGCAGGCCAAGCGAGCGGAGATCCGAAAGCAGAACCGCCCCGAGTCCGACATGGAGGCGCTGTTCCAGGAAGAGCGGCAGATGGACCAGCGTCAGTTCCCGGCCGAGAAGTTTTTCGGGAAGGTCGGCGCCTTCGAGGGCGCGCGCTACGAAGCGCAGGGCTTCTACCGCCCGGAGGTGGACTGCATCATGTTCACGCGCAGCCAGCAGTTCTGCGCCGTCTGCCGCCGCGCCCTCGAGCGGGCGATGGACACGTACGTGAAGTAGCTGTGGTTGGATTCAAGGCCTTCGTGCCGACGTCGTGCCCATCGTGCCTTCGTGGTCTCTTTTGATATCCTCCTTCACATGAAGTGGCTGGTGAAGGAAGAGCCCGCGCACTACCCGTTCTCGCAGTTCGTCGAGGACGGCACCACGGTATGGTCGGGCGTCAGGAACCCCGTCGCGCAGAAGAACCTGCGCGCGATGAAGCCCGGCGACAAGGTGTTCTACTACCATACGGGCAACGAGAAGTCCGTCGTGGGCGTCGCGAAAGTGGCCAGCGCGCCGCGACCGGATCCGAAGGACAAGGACGGCAAGCTCTACGTGGTGGATCTGGTGCCGGAGAAGCCGTTCAAGCAGCCCGTGACGCTGGCCGCGGTCAAGGCCGTCAAGAGCTTTGCTGATTTCCCGCTGGTTCGGCTTCCCCGCCTGTCGGTCATGCCGGTGACCGACGACCAGTGGGCGTGGATCGAGGAGCGAGGCCGCGGCTGATCCGGTACGGCTGGACGAGCGGCCGGACTCGAGGGTCGCGACGATGACGGAGAGAGGACTGGCCGCCGTCACGACGGGCCTCGTGCTCGCCATCCTGGGCGGCGGATGTTCGAACCCGCCGCCGGACCGCCCCGCGCTCGTATCTCGGACCCAGTCCGGGTCCAACCTGCTGCTGGTGACCGTCGACACCCTGCGCCGCGATCGCGTCGGCGCCTACGGCAGCACGGCCGGGTTGACGCCGACGCTCGACGCGCTCGCCAGGAGCGGCGTGCGCTTCACGCGCGCGTTCTCGCACGTGCCGATGACGCTGCCGGCTCATGCGTCGATCCTCACGGGACGCACACCGGTCGGCCACGGCGTCAGGGCGAACGGCACTTACCGCCTGAACGACGGCATACCGACGCTCGCGACTGTGCTGAAAGCGTCGGGATACAGGAGCGGCGCGTTCGTGGGTGCGTTCGTTCTCGATGCCCGCTACGGGCTCTCGCGAGGCTTCGACGAGTACGACGAACGCTACGGGCAATCCGGACGATCCACCTTCGCGTTTGCCGAACGGCGCGCGGCCGACACCGTCCAGGCCGCCGGAGACTGGATCGTTTCTTCCGGCGCGGCAGGCCCGTGGTTCGCCTGGATCCACCTCTTCGATCCGCACGCGCCCTACGACGCCCCGGTCGAGTACCGGGCGGGACGCTCGCCGTACGATGCGGAGGTCGCCTACACCGACGCGATGATCGGACGCCTCCTGGATCGGCTGCGCGCGGCTCGCGCGCTCGACCGCACCCTCATCATCGTCACCGCCGATCACGGCGAGTCGCTCGGCGACCACGGCGAGACCACGCACGGGCTGTTCGCCTACGACGCGACCCTCGCGGTGCCGCTCATCGTCAGCGGGCAAGGCGTGGAAGCGCGCGTGCTCGACGGGACGGTGGGCCATGCCGACCTCCTGCCCACGATGTGCGATCTGCTGGGCATTGCGCCGCCGCCGCACCTGGACGGCCACTCGCTGGTAGCGCCCCCGGAGGCCGATCGGCTGGTGTACTTCGAGGCACTCGACGCGGCGCTCACGCGCGGGTGGGCGCCGTTGACGGGGGTCGCCTCGGCCCGCTGGAAGTTCGTCGACCTGCCGGAGCGCGAGCTGTACGATCTCGCCGCCGATCCTGGCGAGGCGCGCAACCTGGCCGGGCAGGACTTTGCGCGCGTGAAGATGCTGTCCGACGCGAAGCACGCGATGGTGGCGCAGGCCGTGGCGACCGCCGCGCCCGCGGCTGCCGCCGCGCCGGACGACGAGGCCACGCGACGTCTCCGTTCGCTCGGCTACGTGGCGACCGCCACCGGGCGCCAGCCCGCGTCTCCTGTGGAGGTCTCCATCGCGGACGACCCCAAGAGGCTGGTCCAGCTCAACGAACGCTTCAACACCGCGCTGTCGGCGTTCAACGAGGGGAACGCGGGCGAGGCGCTGGCCGGGTTCCGCGCGGTCCTGGCCGAGCGGCCAGACTTCCTGAGCGCGCGCACCAGCGCGGCCACGGTGCTGCTCGCATCCGGTCACGCCCGCGACGCCGTGACATTGCTGCGCCAGGCGCCCGCGAGCCAGGCGAGCTCACCAGACCTGCTCGCGAAGCTCGGCGTCGCGCTTCGCGAGGCCGGCGACCTGGCCGCATCGGCGCAGGCGCTGGAACGCGCTCGAGCCGCGGGCGCGCAGAACCCCGAGCTCGCTAACGATCTCGGCGTCGTGTACGCCAGGCTCGGACGCGCGCGCGACGCCCGGCTGCTCTTCGACGAGCTCCTCCGCGTCGATCCGGACGATGCGTCGGCGTGGAACAATCTGGGCGTGCTGGAGCTGTCGTCCGGACGTCAGGCAGACGCCGCGCGGGCGTTCCGTAAAGCCGTGGAGGCCGACCCGGAACGCGGCGATGCCTGGCAGGGGCTTGGCGCGGCGCTGCTCGGCGGCGATCGGCCGGCGGCCATCGACGCCTGGCGTCGGGCCGAACGCCTGCTGCCCCGGGATTTCGACTTGCTCTTCAATCTCGGCGTGGTCCTGGCCGAAGGGCCGAGCCCGCGTGAGGCGCTTCCCTATCTGCAGCGGTTCGTGCGCGAGGCGCCACGCGGCCGGTACGGCCCCGACATCGCGCGCGTCGAAGCCATGATCCGACGGGTGCAAGGGTGAGGCTAGCAAGGCTCCGCCTCGGACCGGCGAGCATGGCGAGCCGGCTGCGGCTCCGCCCAGAATCATGGTCCCGCCCTTCAAGCCGTCTGGGGCCACCGCTCGCGTGGGCGCTCGCCGCCCTCGCCATGGCCTGCACGCCTCCGCCGGCTCCCGCGCCGGCCGCCGACCCGCCGCGTCTGCCGCATGCCAACGTGCTACTGGTCACCATCGACACGCTGCGGGCGGATCGAGTGGGGGCCTATGGGGGCACTCCAGGAGTGACGCCGACCCTGGATCGGCTGGCCGCCGAGGGGCTCCGCGTCGACACGGTGTACTCCCACGTGCCGCTCACGCTGCCTTCTCACGCGGCGATCATGACCGGCGCGTATCCGCACGCGAACGGCGTGCGCGACAACGGGTCGTTCCGCTTCGACGGCAAGCTGCCGACGCTGGCGAGCACCTTGAAGGGCGCCGGCTATCGCACGGGAGCGTTCGTCGCGTCGTTCGTGCTGGACGCGCGCTTCGGCCTGAACGCCGGCTTCGACGTCTACGACGATCGCTACGGCGCTCGTCCGTCGGGCGGAGACCTCTCGCAGGTCGAGCGGCCGGCAGATGCCGTGCTCGACACCGCCGTGCAATGGATATCGAGCGCCGAGCAGCCGTGGTTCGCGTGGACGCACCTCTACGATCCGCATGATCCGTACGAGCCGCCTGAGCCGTTCCGCACCCGCTTTGCGTCGGACCCCTACGCTGGTGAGATCGCGTTTGCCGACGCGCGGCTCGGAGCCGCGCTCGATGAGCTGGGACGTCGTGGCCGCCTGGCCAACACGCTGGTGATTGTCGCCGCCGACCACGGCGAATCGCTCGGCGAGCACCAGGAGCGGACGCACGGCCTGTTTGCCTACGACTCCACGCTGCGGGTGCCGCTCGTCGTCTGGGCGCCGCCGGCCATCCAGCCGGGAGTGCTGGGCGGGCCCGCCCAACTCGTCGACGTCATGCCCACGGCGCTCGACCTCGTCGGCGTGCCGGCCGAGGTGCCGCACGGACGCAGCCTGTGGACGTTTGCAAAGGCGGGCCGCAGCATCTCGGACGCGGGCGTCTACTTCGAGGCGCTCAACGCGAGCCTGACCAGGCATTGGGCACCGCTCACCGGCGTGGTGTCGGGCGGCCTGAAGTTCATCGACCTGCCAATCCCCGAGCTGTACGACCTGGCTGCCGATCCAGGCGAGCAGACGAACCGGTTTGCCGAACGAAAGGATGCCGCGCCGGCGCTGGCCCGACGGCTGGCGGACCTTCGCGCTGGCGGCGCGCCGCCCGCGCCGAAGCCGGTCGACCGCGACACCGAGCAGCGGCTCCGTTCGCTCGGCTACGTCTCGACGCCGGCAGGCCAGCCCGCGCGACCGGCAACCGAGGCCGATGATCCGAAGACGTTGATCGCCCTGCACAACACGCTCGACGAAGCGCTGGAGGCCCTCAAACGGAACCGGCCGGCCGTGGCCGAGCGGCTGCTGAAGAAGGTCATCGCCGCGCGCGCGGACTTCACGGTCGCGCACGATCGCCTGGCGCAGCTCTATCGCGACACCGGGCGACTGCCGCTGGCCATCGAGACCCTCGAAGCCGCGTCGCGCGCCGGGGTGGCCGACGCCGCCTCGCTCGCAGCCCTGGGCGGCTACCTGCAGGAGGCGGGCAACCTGACGCGCTCGGTAGCGGTGCTGGAGGCCGCCCGCGCGCTCAACCCGTCAGCGATGGAGGTCTACGAGAAGCTGGGCATCACCTACACGCGCATGGGGCGCTTCGGCGAGGCACACGAGATGTTCGCCCACATGCTGTCGGTGGCGCCCAACTCCGCCACGACTTACAACAACCTCGGCTCGCTGTATCTGACCGAACGGCGATGGACCGATGCCGCCGACGCACTGACGCGGGCGCTGGCCATCGATCCGAACATGGCCAACGCGCACAACGGGCTCGGCGTGGCCTTCGCGCAGCAGGGACAGCTCGATCGAGCCATTGCCGAGTGGCAGCTCGCATTG
>Ga0075421_100012950_pt1 | contig 10377 bp, 12 predicted proteins | sample SoiMetdeltSBSDD5_FD_75292 | JGI IMG/M metagenome (GOLD analysis project Ga0075421, IMG submission 75292) | Bulk soil microbial communities from a Populus tree surrounding site in Tennessee, USA - Soil MetaG P. deltoides SBSDD5 | ecosystem: Environmental > Terrestrial > Soil > Tree plantation... | reverse complement strand
GCCTTCCATGCGATCCCCACCGGCAAGCTGCGTCGCGCCTGGGCCTGGCAGAACGTGCCGGACGTGCTGATCAACGCGCCGGCCGGTGTCTTTGCGGCCTGGCGCCTGCTGCAGCGGCTCCGGCCTCGCGCGGTCTTCGCCACCGGCGGCTTCGTCGCCCTGCCGGTGGCGGTGGCGGCCAAGCTCGCCCGCGTGCCGCTGGTCGTCCACGAGCAAACGTCGGTGCCCGGCCTCGCCAACCGGCTGGCGGCGCGCCTGGCCACGCGCGTGGTGGTGACCTTCGCCGACTCCGCGCGTCTCTTCGGCGCCGCCGACGTCGCCCTCACCGGGAACCCGCTCCGGCCGGAGCTCCGACGCGGAACGCGGCAGGACGCGATCACGCGGTTCAACCTCGATCCGTCGCTGCCGGTGGTCTACGTGACGGGCGGCGCCCAGGGCGCGCATGCGATCAACCGCGCCATCGGCGACATCCTGGAGCCGCTGCTGGCGCAGACGCAGGTGATCCACCAGTGCGGCGACAACAAGACCACGGGCGATCTGGCGTGGCTCACCGCCCGGCGCGGCGACCTGCCCCACGGGCTGGCGCTCCGCTACTCGCTGCTGCCGTGGGTGGGCGACGAGCTGGCCGGCATCTACGCGGCGGTCTCGCTCGTGATCGCGCGGGCAGGCGCCGGCACCGTGAACGAGTGCTGTCAGCTCGGCCTCCCGGCGCTCTACATCCCGCTTCCGGGCACGCGGGGCGACGAGCAAACGGCCAACGCGCGCCTGGTCGGCCGTGCCCGGGGCTGCGCGATCCTGCCACAGGCGGGCATGACGCCCGCCCTTTTGCTCGAGCGCATCCAGGCCCTGCTCGGCGACCCCGCGGGTCTCAAGGAGATGGGCGAGCGCGCGCGCACCCTGGCCGTGCCCGATGCCGCCGAGCGTCTGGTGACCGTTCTCCTGGACGCGGCGCGGTGAGGCTAGCGCGCGGGAGGGCGTCCGCCGAGGTCGGCGCGGAGCGGACAGGTCTCGCACCGCGGGAGGCTGCGGCAGTGCGACTTCCCGGCGGCCACCAGCAGGGCGTGGAACTCGTTGAACAGCGCCGGATCGGAGGGCAGGTGCGACTCGACGAGCGCGCGCGCCTCCTCGTAGCCGGCCCGCGGGGAGAGCAGCCGATGGCGCGCGAGCACCCGGCGCGCGTAGGCGTCGGCGACGAACACCGGACGGTGGGCCGCGTAGAGCAGGATCGCGTCGACGGTCTCCGGCCCGAGCCCGGCAACGGAGAGGAGCTCGCGGCGCAGGGCCGGGAGCGGGGCGCGGCGCAGACCGCCGAAGCGGCCCTCGAACCGCGTCAGCAGCCACGTCGTGAACGCCCGCAGCCGTCGCGCCTTCAGCCGGTACGTCCCGGCGGGCCGGATCAGGCTGGCCAGCTCTTCCTCCGGGACGGCCGCGAGCCGCGCGGGCGTCAGCAGCCCGCGCGCGCGGAGCGCCGCCACCGCGCGCGCCGCGTTGCTCCACGCGGTGTGCTGCGTCAGGATCGCGCCGGCGGCGATCTCGAACGCCGAGCGGCCGGGCCACCAGTGCTGCTCGCCGAATCGGCGAAGCAGATCGCGGTAGAGCCGCAGCAGGCGCGCCTTGACCGGGTCGGGCGGCGGGCCGGGAATCCGCCGGCGTGCCGTCAGCGCCGGACGGCCTGAGCGGATGCTCGGGGTCATCCTCCTGCTCCAGGCGCTGACGGTCGCGGTGAGCGGCCCGGCGACATCACCCGAGTATCTTCCCCTGCGCGTCGCGGAGGCCGAGGGCTTCTTCGCCCGGGAAGGTCTCGACGTCACCCTGCGCACCACGCGCGCGGAGCCCGGCGCCGCCGAGGCCCTGACCCAGGGCCAGGCGGATCTGGCGGCGACGTCGTTCGAGGCGATGCTGCGCTTCGGTCCGCGGATCGCCAGCCAGGCGCCGCGGCTCGTGTTCGGCCTGACGGCGGCCCCGCCCGTCGTCCTGCTCGTCGCCGACTCTCACAGCAGCGTCGTCCGCTCGCTGGACGATCTTCCCGGTACGCGGGTGGGGCTCAGCTCTCCCGGATCGCCGGAGCAGGCGTGGTTCGCCTGGCTCCTGGCGCGCTCGGGTCTGAGCGTCGCGCAGATGTGGCTGGTGAGCCGCGGCGAGCGCGGCGTGGTGCACGCGGTCGAGACGGGTGACGTGCACGCAGCGCTCGTCCCCGAGCCGGCGGCCTCGCGGCTCATCGCGGCCGGCCAGGCGCATCCGCTCGTCGATCTCCGGTCGCCGGCGGCCGTCCGGCAGGCTGTCGGCGCCCTCACCGTGAACGCCGCCCTGTTCATGCGGAGCGATCGGCGGGTGCGCGATCGCGACCTGACGGCGTTCGCCCGCGCGGTGCTGGCCGCCGAGCGGCGCATCGCGGAGGGCGACCCGGAGGCGATCGCCGGAAAGCTGCCGCGGGCGGTGACGGCGGGACCCGAGGGATTCGAGGCCCGCCTGGCCGCCTGCCGGACGATGTACCTGAGTGGCGGCACCGTCACCGTCGAGCAGGCGCGCGAGACGTTGTCGCTGATCCGCGCCCATCTGCCGTTGCCGGTCACCACGCGCGTCCAGCGCCCGGAGGACCTCGTGCACATCGAGCCCACGCGGCGGGCGCTCACTCAGCCGGCGGCGCGCTGACCACCGCCCCGAAGCGACGCAGCAGCGCCGCCGTCGCCGGGAGCGGCAACCCCACCACATTGCTCCACGAGCCGTCGACGCTCTCGACCAGCGCGCCGCCGAGACCCTGGACGGCGTAGGCGCCGGCCTTATCGAGCGGCTCCTCGGTCGCCACGTAGGCGGCGATGTCGGCATCCCGGTAGGGCTTCATCGTGACGCGGCTGATGACGGTCTGAGATTCCTCGCGGCCGCTCGGCCTCTCCACGACGGCGACGCCGGTCATGACCTCGTGGACACGGCCGCGCAGCCGCCGGAGCATCGCCGCCGCCTCCGCCGGCCCGGAGGGCTTGCCGAGCGCCTCGCCGTCGACGACCACCACCGTGTCCGCGCCGAGCACCAGACCTTCGTCCAACCGCGCGGCGACGGCGCGCGCCTTCCTGAGGGCGAGCCGCGCCACCGCCTCCGCGAGCGACCCGGGCTCGAGGGTCTCGTCGACACCGCTCGGGTCCACCGAAAAAATCGGGACCAGGGCGGCGAGCAGGTCCCGGCGGCGCGGCGAGGCCGAGGCGAGAACGAGCCGGGGCGCCGGGCTCAGAGACGGCGCAGCGCGAGCGCGGCGATCACGATGCCGAGGACGCCGACCACGTTGACCTTGAACACGAGGCCGAAGGTGAGGGCGAGGAATCTCAGATCGAGCGTGGCCGGACTGGTGAGGCCGATCGAGGGGCCCTTGGTGAACAGCTCCTGAACCCATCCCGAGGTGAGGCCACCGAGGAGCTCGCCAAGGAGCGAGCCGACCACGAGCCCGGCGATCACCACCAGGAGGACCACTCCGATCCCTCGCTGGCCAGCCACCCGGCCCCGCCGCTTACGTGACGATCAGCGGGTTCGCGTCAGTGACGACGCGCGTCTGCGCGTCGATGGCGGTCCGGATGTGACGCGGGAGACTGTAGACGTGCTGGTGAGTCACGCCGTCCCAGTACTCCAGCCGCGCGCCGGGCAGCCGCTCGGCGATGATCTTGTCGACGATGGCCGGCGACTGGGCCCGCGGGTCGACCTTCTTGGTGGCCGTGATGAACCCCCACGGGGTGCCGAAGCAGGACATGAAGATCTGATAGCCGGCGACGACGGGAAAGACCTCCCGCAGCGTCCGGTGGATGCACGTATAGAAGTCCAGCTCGCCGAGCTTGGTCATGCCCGCCTGGAGGGTCATGGCGCCGCCCGGGGTCAGGCGCTCGCGGACCAGCGTGTAGAACTCCTTGGTGAAGAGCATGCACGCCGGGCCGGCTTCCAGCGGCTCGACGAGGTCGACGCTGATGAAGTCGAACCGCTCGCTCGTCTTCTCCAGATAGGCCCGCGCGTCCTCGGTGCGGACCTCCGTCCGCGGATCCTCGAACGCCCCCTGGTGCATCTCCGGCAGGTGCTGCTTGCAGAGGTCGACCACTTCACCGTCGATGTCGACCATGACGGCCCGCCGCATGCTCGGGTAGCGCAGCATCTCGCGCAGGGTCGCCCCCTCGCCGCCGCCGATCACCAGCCCTGACTCGGGTCGGTTCTCGGTCGCCAGCAGCCCGGGGTGGACCAGTCCTTCGTGGTAGAGGAAGTCCTCGGCCTGGGACGACTGGATCCGGCCGTCGAGGACGAGCAGCTTGCCGTAGGCGAACGTATCCATGATCTCGGCATGCTGGTACTTGGTCCGGGTTTCGACGATGGTCCGGCGGATGGCGTGCATGTGGCCCTCGACACCCGTCGTCGGCTCGAAGAACCACTTGTAGTGCTGCTGGTTGATCAACTGACGGCGACCGAGGCTTTGTTGACGATCGGCACCGACGAGTTCAGGAACATGCCGCGCTGGACGTCGACGACGGACGTCCGCTCGGCGGCGAACTGCTCGACCAGGTAGTTGGCGGCGACTTCCGGGTTCAGCACGTCGCCGCAGGAAAAGATGTCGACGGCGGCGTAGCGGTACTCCGGCCAGGTGTGGATGGACAAGTGGGACTCGGCGATCACGACGACGCCGCTGATGCCAAACGGGTTGAACTCGTGGAAGACCACGTCGACGATGGTGGCTTGGGCCCGTTTTGCGGCCTCAACGAGGGCGGTCTTTACGGCTTCGAGGTTGGTGATCGCGTCAGGATCGCAATCGAACAACTCAAGAAGCAGGTGACGTCCCAGGGCGTTCAATCGGATGACCCTCCTTTGTCCGATCCGTCCATCTACCGCACCTCTCCTGCGGCGAGCCGTCTGCCGCCGCCTTTGCGACGGAAATATTTTCCGCCGCGTGGAAAAACTAATTGACTGTAGGGTCGCCTGTCGGCCATTGCAAGAAAAAAACGCAGTCGCGGACGATTTTTTGCCGGCGACGACTCGCCGCGCGTCGCGGCGTCGCGCCGCTGCCCGCAACCGTCGCGCCGCCGCATCCGTGACGCCGCCGTCGCCGCACCGGTTGCGACGCATCCCGACGCGAGGCGCGCGCGGCGACCCGAGCGCGACGCGCGCGGCGTCGTCACCCGCCCGCCGCCGCGCCCGCGGAGCGCCGCCGCGCACGCCGACGCGCAGTTTTCTCTTGCATTGGCTGAGCGGCTAAGTAAATTGACAAAAGATTTTGGTGTCCCGCGTCGTGCGGGAGTCGATTGGAGGCGAGAACCTCAAGGTGGCGAGGAGGAGCGAATGACGGGGAAGGTTACGATGGCGGCGGCGACGGCCGGTCACGCGGAGGGCAGGACTACCCTCAATGCCTTCGACAACGCGCTTCTCGCAGCAGGCATCGGCAACATCAACCTGATCAAGGTCTCCAGCATCCTGCCCCCCGAAGTCCCTGTCATCGATCTCCCCAAGATCAAGCCCGGCGCCATCGTCCCCACCGCCTACGCGGCGATGACGAGCGAGACGCCCGGCGAGACGGTGGCGGCGGCGGTCGGCTACGCCGTCCCCGACGACCCGGCCAAGAACGGCGTGATCATGGAGTTCCACGGCGTCGCCTCGAAGGCGGAGGCCGAGCGCCAGATCAACGCCATGCTCGACGAGGCATTCCAGGTCCGGGGCGAGATCATCAAGGAGAAGCGAGTCGTCGCCGTCGAGCACACCACCGTGAAGATCGGCTGCGCGCTGGCCGCCATCACGCTGCTCGCCGACGAGGATCTCGTCTAGCGCTGCTGCGCGCCGGGCAGGCATGAAACCGGTTCACCCCCGCTTCATCGCCTGCTACGACCGCTCGCTGGCCGACGCCCGGATCGTCATCTACGGCATCCCCTTCGAGGGCCGCGTCAACCTGCGCAAAGGCGCCGACAGCGGCCCGCTGGACCTCCGGCGCGCCTCCGACTCGATCGAGACCTACTCTCCCTTCCTCGATCGTGATCTCGACGACCTGCGCATGGCCGACATCGGAGACTGCGAGATGCCGGACGGCGCGCCCCCGCGCGAGCAGCTCGACGCGGCGCGCGACGAGATCCGGGCCTGGTGGAAGCCCGGCCTGATCCCCTACATGCTGGGCGGCGACCACACCGCCACCGTGCCCGTCATCGAGGCGATCGCCCCCGCCTTCCCCGACCTCCGCATCCTGCAGCTCGACGCGCACCCGGATCTAAGAGAGGAGTTTCTCGGCGAGCGCTACAACTACGCCTCGGCCATGGCCCGCGTGATGGACACGGTGCCGGCCGAGCGCGTCTACCAGGTCGGCATCCGCACGGGCGCCCGCGAGGAGTACGCGCGGTCGCGGCCGCACTTCTACCCGGCCTTCGCCGTCCACCCCGTGGAGGCGATGCGCGCCATCCTTCCCGAGCTTCGCGGCCATCCTCTCTACGTCACCATCGACGTCGACGTGCTCGACCCCGCCGAGGCGCCGGGCACCGGCTCGCCGGAGCCGGGCGGGCTGCGCGTCCCGGAGCTCATCGACATCGTCCGGATGCTGGGTGAGTGCAACGTCATCGGCGGCGACCTCGTCGAGGTCACCCACGCCTGGGACCCGAGCGGCCGCACGGGCATCGCCGCCTCCTGGATCATCCGCGAGTCGCTGCTGACCTGGTGGGGCGACCGGCCGTGAAGGGCGGACGCGAGCGCGAATACACGGCGCCGCGGCTCTACGAGATCGCCTTCGACATGAACCGGAAGGGCGAGGTCGACTTCCTCGTCCACTGCTTCAAGCGCTTCGCCCGTCGCCGCGTGACGCGCGTGCTCGACATCGCCTGCGGGACCGGGCCCCACCTGATCCGCCTGGCCGACCGCGGCTACGAGATGTCGGGGCTCGATCTCTCCAGCAAGAACATCGAGTTTCTCGGTGAACGGCTGGCCGCCAAGGGCCACGCGGGAGAGCTCGTGGTCGGCGACATGACCGACTTCCGTCTGAAGCGCCCGGTCGATGCCGCCATCTGCATGCAGGACTCGCAGGGGCACCTCCTCACCAACGACCAGCTGATCTCGCACCTGCGCAGCGTCGCCCGCGCCGTGCGACCGGGCGGGCTGTACGTGTTCGATCGCTACATGGTCTCCTCGTGGACGGATCCCGCGCGCCGCTGGTCGTGGTCGCGACGCCGGGGGACGGTCATCGTCCGCGCGTCGTTCTCGGCGCTGAACGACGTCAACCCGGTGAGCCAGGTCTTCCGCGAGCACATGGTGCTCGAGGCGATCGAGAACGGCACGCGCCGCGTCTACAAGCAGAGTCACCTGTCGCGCATGCTTTTCCCTCAGGAGCTGAAGGCGCTGGTGACCCTCGCGGGCGGCTTCGAGTTCGTGCAGTGGTTCTTCGGCTTCAAGCCCCACCAGATCCTCGAGCGCTCGAAGCATCCGCTGCTCATGGTGGTCGTCCTCCGCCGCACCCGCTGACCCTCCTGTAAGCTGCGGCCGTGACCTCCGACGCCGTCCTGCGGCTCCGGCGCGGCCACGACCGCGCGCGCGTGCACCCGTGGATCTTCAAGGGCGACGTGGCCGATGTTCCGCGCACGGAGCCGGGCGGCGCCGTCACCGTAATCGACTCGATCGGCCGCTTCGTCGGCCGCGGACTCTTCAACCCGCGTCCCGGCCTCTGCTGCCGGATCGTGACCTGGGAGGACGAGCCGCTCGACGACGCGCTGTGGCGCGCGCGGATGGCGCGCGCCGTGGAGCGCCGCGCCGGACGCACCGGCGCCACTCGACTGGTGTGGAGCGAGGCCGACGGCCTGCCAGGGGTCGTGGTGGACCGTTACGGGCCGGTGGCCGTGCTGCAATGCCTGACCCTCGGCATGGCCCGCCGGCGCGCGGCGCTGGTGCGAGCGCTCCGCGACGCCATCGGCGACGTCGCGGTCCTCGCCGCCGACGAGCCGGCGGCCGCGGCGCTCGAAGGTTTCACGGCGCTCGCCGGGTGGGTGGACGAGCCTCGCGGCCCGGACAGCGTGGTGGTCGACGAGGGCCCGGCGCGGTTCCTGGTCCGGCTCGGCGTCGGCCACAAGACGGGACTCTATCTCGACCAGACCGACAACCGCCTGCGCGTCGCCGGGCTGGCGGCCGGCCGGACGGTGCTCGACGCCTTCGCCTACACGGCCGGCTTCGCGTGTCAGGCCCTGGTGGCCGGGGCGGCACGCGCCGTCTGCATCGAGTCCTCGAAGGAGGCGCTCGCCGGCGCCGTCGACAACCTGGCGCTGAATGGCGCCATCGATCGCGCGGAGGTCCGCGACGCCAACGCCTTCGACGCCCTGAGGGCGCTGGAGCGGGCCAATGCCCGCTTCGGCTTGATTGTGCTGGACCCGCCTCCGTTCGCGCGGACGCGCACGGCCGTCGCCGGCGCCCTGCGCGGCTACAAGGAGATCAACCTGCGCGCCGCGCGTCTGCTGGAGCCGGGCGGCATCCTGGCCACGTTTTCGTGCTCGTTCCACGTGACGGCGAGCGCGTTCGAGGCCGTGGTGGCCGACGCCGCCACGGACGCCGGCGTTCGGCTCGCCCTGCTGGACCAGCTCGGCCAGAGCGCCGACCACCCGTCGCTCCTGACCGTCCCCGAGACTCGATACCTCAAGGGGCTCCTCCTCCAGGCGCGATAGACCGGGGTGGTACGCTGAGACCATCTAAGCCTGTCACCGAGGTGACCCGTATGGATGCCGCGAGCTTCGATCCCACGCGATCTCGTGCACGGCTGGATTCCTCCCTGCTCCGGATCGCCCGCACCCGGCAGCGCATCCGGGCGTCGCACGTGCTGACCAGGCCGATCGCCGGCGGCGAAGGCTCCGGCCCCACGGTCACCCCCATCGGTATTCGCCGCCGCATCCGGGGGATGATCGAGACCGGCCAGCTACCCGCCCTGGCCGACCGCCGATCGTGGATCGGCCAGGGGCACGGTCAGGCCTGTCTCCTCTGCGAGCAGACCATCACCGCCGCTCATTGGGAGCACGAGGTCGAGATCCTGCCGCTCGGCGAGATCCGAGCGCACGGCGTGTGCTTCCGGATCTGGCTCGAGGAGTCCGAACAGCTCCGCAGGAGCGCCTAGCTCACCACCCGCGCGTCTCGCCGTGCGCGAGGACCCAGATCCGCCCGTCCGGCAGTCCTTGTCTTCGCGCGGCCGCAAGGAGCCGGCGCGGCGGCTCGTCGATCGGCTCCTCGGCCAGGTCGAAGGTGCCCCAGTGCATGGCCACGAAGCTCCGGGCGGCCACGTCGGTGAAGATGCGCAGCGATTCCTCCGGCGTCGTGTGCGTGTGGGCCATGATCGACGGCGGCGTGTAGGCGCCGATCGAGACGAGCGCCAGGTCGAACGGCCCCAGGCGCTCGCCGATGCGCCGGAAGCCGTCGTAGTAGCCGGTATCGCCCGCGAAGAACGCGCGCCGGTCGCGGCCCGCGATCGCCCAACCCACCCAGAGCCGACGGTTCATGTCGAACGGCGTCCGCGACGACCAGTGCTGGACGGGCGTGGCCGTGAACGTCACGCCGCCGACCTTGCGGCTGTCCCACCAGTCGAGCTCCTCGGCCCCGCTCACGCCGATCGACTCGAACCACGCCTTGAACCCCAGCGGCACCAGGAAGCGCGGACGATGGGCGGCGGCCAGACGCTGCACGCTCACGCGATCGAGATGATCGTAGTGGTCGTGGGAGATGACGACCACGTGGATCGGCGGCAGGTCCTCGAAGGCGACCCCGGGCGGCATCAGCCGCCGCGGTCCCGCAAAGCCGAAGGGGCTCGCGCGCTCGGAGAACTGCGGGTCGGTGAGCACGTTGAGGCCGTCGAGCTGCAGCAGGAGCGTCGCGTGGCCGATCCACGTCACCGTCGAGCGGCTCCCGTTCTCCCGGAGCGCGCGGCCGTCGTTGGCGACGCGCGGGAACGTCGGCGGCGCCGGCCTGCCGGCGACCGAGGCCCACACCCGGCGCGCGCGGAAGGCCTGCAGGCTCCAGAAGCCCGGGCGGGCGAAGGCGGAGCTCTCGTTGGCGAAGCCGTGGGCGCGGTGGTGCGCGGGCGCGCCCGGCACCGTGCCCCCGACCCCGCCACAGCCCGCCACGAACAGGAGGATAGCTCCGAGTCGGAGCGCCGTCCCCGTGCGACCTCTCAGCGGCGATCCCCGATCGGCAGCTCGATGCTGAAGGCGGCGCCGCCCTCGCGTCGGTTCTCCGCGTACAGCCGGCCGCCGTGCTGGCCGATGATGCCGTAGGACACGGACAGGCCGAGGCCGCTGCCCTCCCCCGGCGGCTTCGTGGTGAAGAACGGATCGAAGATCCGCGGCAGTGCCTCGGTCGGAATTCCCGGACCGTTGTCGAGCACCTCGACCAGGACCTTGTCGGCGCGCGGCCGCACGC
>Ga0075421_100012948_pt1 | contig 10378 bp, 9 predicted proteins | sample SoiMetdeltSBSDD5_FD_75292 | JGI IMG/M metagenome (GOLD analysis project Ga0075421, IMG submission 75292) | Bulk soil microbial communities from a Populus tree surrounding site in Tennessee, USA - Soil MetaG P. deltoides SBSDD5 | ecosystem: Environmental > Terrestrial > Soil > Tree plantation... | reverse complement strand
GGGACAAATTGAACCTCCTTGTCGGGATCGACGCCGTTGCGCGCTAAGATTATTCTTGCCAGAACTTGAGTCGCGTCGCCGAAACCGGCGAGGCCGATCTTTTTGCCGCTGAGATCTTTGATCGACTTGATCTCCGGATGCGCCAGCAGAACGTGGGGCGAGCTGGTCATCAGCCCGGCGACCAAGCGCACAGGCAGCCCGCGGATCGCCGCGCGGATCACCGTGCCGGTCAACAAGGTGAAGTCGATGTCGCCGTTGGAGAGCGCCGCGATGGACGGCGCCGCACCCATGACAACGATATCCGCGTCGAGTCCTTCGTCTTTGAAGAATCCTCTGTGCTGCGCGACTCCGGCCGATAGAAAGATCATGTTGTACCCACCTGAGACGGAGATGCGGATCCTGTCGGCGGCGAGTACCGCAGGAGCGATGAAGACGCTTAGAAATAGGACGAATATGACCAATGGGATGATCAAACTCCGTGCGTGGAATTGGTAAAGGGTTGGCAACTTCATTGGTGAGGTTCCTATAACCGCGGGTATGTCGGAGTGTCAACAGGAGCGGATCTCTAACGATCACGGATCCCAACTCGTTGCCGTGGCCTTGACCCTTTCCGTCCGACCGGTGTAGTTGTGGCGAAACAAAGGTGGGCGCATGCCATGCGCCCCGACGGAAGAAATGATTGGTTGATTTCCAATGTCTGAAACTTTTGCAGCCTTTTGATTACTATGCTTGGAAATCTGCACTGCTTGGGCAACTTTTCCGGCATCTGGAATGCTAGAACATGGGGATGGACTCTCGCCAAGGCGCAAAGCGCGCCAAGTTCGGAGGGAAAAGTTGAAATATCTTGAAGAATATTTTCAGTGTTTTATTCCGAACTTTGCGGCCTTTGCGTCTTTGCGGGAGATATCCGAGTTTTGGTTGCGGCTTTGCCGCGCCAGGTTCTTTGCGGTGAATTCATTCGTTTCCAAGGAGGTTTGTTTATGCGCGTGCTAAAAATTAATGATCTGCAGGAAAAACCGATGGACACGGCGACACCGATTGCGGGCTGGACCGGCGGTCCGGTGAGCCGGACTCGGCAGGCGGTGATCGGCGATGGGCAGTCGGAAAACTTTCGCTGCAACGTGGTCAATTTTCGCGTTGGCGCTACCACCGGTTGGCATGTTCACGATTGCGATCAGATACTCGTCGTGACGGCGGGGAAGGGCAAGGTTGCTACGGAATCCGAAGAGCGTGACATTTCCGTCGGCGACATCGTGCATATTAGAGCAGGAGAAAAGCACTGGCACGGTGCGACGGGGGAAACGCCAATGTCGCACATCACGGTGACGACCGTCGGTAGCACGTCGAAACACTAGCCGCGTTGCGACGCGGCGAATTAGATCTTTCGCTTGCGCTCAAGGATCACAACACGTTTGAACGCGCAGTGCCGTGAACGCCGGCATGTTTACGGGGCCAGGAAGGCGATCGTTGCCGGTTTGTTTTGGCTGAAGTGTTTGAGGAAGAGTCCCTAGCAAGTCCACGATCGCATATTTCGAATTCATGAGGAGCAAAATATGAGAGGACGCTTTGCCTGCAAGCTGGTTCTTCTTGCCTTGCTCGCGATCCTGAATCTTCCCGCTGTCGCTGCCGCGCAAAAGTTGGTAGCCGGCTATTCGGCAGTGAGCGCGATCAGCGCGCCGTTTTGGGTGATGAAGGAGGCCGGCTTTTTCAAGGAGGAAGGGCTGGATGCCGAGCTGATTTACATTTCCGCGTCATCGACCATGGCGCAAGCGATGCTTGCGGGTGAAGTGGCGATCTCCACCGCCAACAGCCAGGTCATCGTCGATACCGGCTTGCAAGGCAACGATCTTGTGGCCATGGGCGCAATCGTTAACTTCGTTGCGCTCTACGTCATGGCGGCGCCGGAGATCAAGACCCTTGCGGATCTCAGAGGCAAGCCGGTGGGCGTGAGTCGATTCGGCGCGACTTCGGATTTCGGTATTCAAATGCTGCTCAAGAAATACGGACTGGAACCGGTCAAGGACGTCCCGCTCATCCAGATCGGCGGAATGCCGGAGTTGGCCGCCGCACTTTCGAAAAAATCCATCTATGCCGCGGCCATGTCCTTTCCCATGGGTCTCGTCGCTCAGCAAGCGGGAATGAAAGTGTTGGCCAATCTAGCCAAGGAAGACATTCCGTTTATTCATTTGGGCCTGACGACCACGCGGCGCTTCATGAAGGATCGCAGAACCCAGGCCAAGTCGTTCCTGCGCGCCTACGGCAAGGCCGTGCATTTCATGCATGCGCGGAAAGAAGAGTCGACGCGGATCGTTTCTCGCTACGCCAAGATTACCGATGCGGGCTTGCTCGCGGGCACGATGCAGTACGCGTACGACTTTGTCGAGAAAATCCCGCTGGTCAAACGAGAAGCGGTGCAAGCAACCTTGGATGAGATCGGCAAAAAAAATCCTAAAGCTAAGCAAGCCAAGCCGGAGCAGTTTTATGACAACAGCTTGGTTCAGGAACTTGTCAAAGAAGGCTTTTTCGTCTCCTTGTGGGGACGATGACGCAGAGTTATGTAATTTCGAGAACGTGCAACGATAAATATTTGCACAACATATATCGCGGATCTTGCTGATCTGCAGTCATCTAAGCGAGGAAGCCGAGTTAAGGATTTGATTATGAAGTTCTCCATTTTTATGATGCCGCTGCACTATCCGACGGAAAACCCGTCCGGACGCTCGCGACAAAGTGAAAAGGGCGATTGTCGGCGTGTGAAATGTGTTTCCGCGCGGGAAGAAGAGTCATTGTGATCCGCCTCACTCGATTCCGAGGTTTTTTATCAATGTCGCAAGATATTTTTCGTGCAGACCGAGAGATTTCGCCGCAGTAGCACGGCTGCCGCCGCTCTGGGAAAGAGCCCAGACTATGATTTCTCGTCGGCAAGCCTCCAACGCGCTGCGGTAGGAGAGGTTCACTGTAGCCATCCCTGCGCCGGTCTTGCCAACTTTTGTTCCGGCGATTCTAGAAGGGAGATCGCGGCATTCGATGCGCGGCCCCGGTCCCAAAACGACCGCTCGCTCGATAACGTTGGCGAGTTCGCGAACGTTGCCCGGCCAATTGTAGGCGAGCAGCTTCTCCAATACCTCTTGGCTGATCTCGCTGAAATGTTTTTTCGCCTCCCCTGAGAAGCGCTTCATAAAGTACTGGCTCAAAGGCGGAATGTCTTCCTTTCTCTCTTTCAAAGACGGAAGGGTGATCGGGATAACGTTGAGGCGATGATACAGGTCGGGGCGGAAGCGACCGTCTGTGACTGCCTGGTCCAGGTCGCGATTGGTTGCGGCGACGATTCTTACGTCCACGCTGATCGGTTTGGTGCCGCCGACTCGCTCGAATTCACGCTCTTGCAGAAATCGCAGTAGTTTTGTTTGCAGCTCCGGCGAGATGTCGCCGACTTCATCGAGGAAAACCGTGCCGCTGTGGGCCAACTCCATCTTGCCCTTTTTTAGCTCGTGGGCGCCGGTGAAGGCGCCTTTTTCATGGCCGAAAAGCTCGCTCTCCAGCAGTTCCTTGGACAGGCCGACGCAGTTGATCGCAATGAACGGTTTGTCTTTCCGCTCACTCCAGTTGTGGATCGAGCGCGCGAAGATCTCTTTGCCGGTGCCGCTTTCGCCGAGAAGGAGCACGGTGGACTTGCTCACCGCGGCTTTTTTGGCGGTTTCCACCGCCTCGTTCATTCCTGCGTTTTTGCCGATGACCAGGTGATAGCGCCTGTCTACTTCTTCGGTGAGGCGCGCTACTTCTCGTTTCAGATTTTCGCGATCGAGCGCTTTTCTGACGACGATCTCGAGATGCTTGGGATCGAAAGGCTTGAGAATAAAGTCGTAAGCGCCTTCCTTCATCGCCGCTACCGCGCTTTCTATAGAGCCATGCGCGGTGATGACGATGACCGGGACATCGATTCTGTCCTGCCGGAGCGCTCGCAGCACCTCCATGCCGTCCATCCCCGGCATCTGGAGATCCAAAAGCACGACGGCAGGCGCTTCTCGACTGATGGCGGATAGCGCTTCCCGCCCATCTGTCGCCATCGCTACCTCACAGTTCAAGGCGCCAAGCCGCGCCTCAAGCAGCTCCCGCGATGCTGCATCGTCATCGACAATCAAGACTCGGCCGCCGGTTGTGTCCATTGCGATTGCCATTAGTTCTCAACGACCATATTGCACGGCAGCACGTGGATTCGTGAAGAACTTGTAATCTGCCTAATCCTTGTTCCTCTTTCGTCGCGGCGTTAGTTGCTTTCGAGCATGGAGGATGGAAGATCGATGATCGCCAACTTTTATCTTTAAGCCCCGCTCCGAATACGCGCCGCAACCTCTTGCAAAAATATCGTCTTGTCAATCGGCTTCGTGACGTAGCCCGCGCAACCAGCGGCCGCGGCGCTTTCTCGGTCTCCCTTCATCGCGTAGGATGTCACGGCGACTACCGGGATGTATCGCGTCGCGGGATTCTCTTTTAATTTCTTCGTCGCCTCGAGCCCGTCCATTCCCGGAAGCTGAATGTCCATTATGATGAGGGCCGGCCGGTCGGTTTTGAGGATCTCGAAGGCTTCCTCGGCGCTTGTTGCCTCGCGGACTTCATAGCCTTGCGACTCGAGCAGGAACTGGGTCAGGTCGCGGTTCGCCATGTTGTCTTCGATCAAAAGAATTTTCTCACCGGCCATCTTATCACCTTATTTTGGATTTTCGATTGAAGATCACTGGAATTCTTCGCGTCATGCCCGCGGATGCGGGCATCCAGTGGCCTTTGTAATGCCTGGATTTCGGCGCCCTAGCTATCGCCAGCTTGGCCGGAATGACATGGAAATTATGTTGGGAATTTTTGTTACAGTACACGAGCGGTGGTTTTCTAATCCAAAATCAATCTAAATTCGAAAACTAATTGAGCGGCAGCGTAAAATAAAACCTGCTGCCTTTTCCCGTTTCGCTCTCTACACCAATCGACCCGCCATGCATTTCGACAAGCTTCTTTGCCAACGCGAGCCCCAAGCCGGTTCCGTCTGGCTTGCTGCCCGCGCTGCCGATTTTGGCCTGCTCGAACTCCAGGAAAATTCGCTCGCAGTCTTCGCCGGCAATTCCGGGCCCCGTGTCTTCCACCTCGACGCGCAGGATTTCGTCCGAAGCGTCCGCCCGCAGCCAAACCCGTCCGCCTTCGGGTGTAAACTTGATGGCGTTGCCGACCAGGTTGAGGACGATCTGTCTGATCCTGGCGGCGTCCATGGAAACGCGAGGAATCGGCCCATTGTTTTCGAGATGCAACTCAATGAACTTCTTCGCGGCCAAGGGCCTCAACGTGTTTGCCGCCGCTTCGAGGACGTCCGCGATGGCCGTCGTCTCTTTCTCTAGCTCCAGGTGTCCTGCCTCAACCTTCGAGAGGTCGAGAATCTCGTTGATCAGCCCAAGCAGATGCTTGCCGCTGTTCAGGATGTGGGTCAGGAACCGCAACCGCTTCGCTTCGTCGACATCCAACGATGGATCCAGGAGCACATCGGAAAATCCGATGATCGCATTGAGCGGCGTGCGCAGCTCATGGCTCACGCTGGCGACAAATTGCGATTTATGCTGACTGGCCGTTTCGAGCTGCCGGTTCTTTTCCTGGATTTCCTGAAACAAGCGAACATTCTCGATGGCGATCATGGCCTGGTCGGCAAAAGTCCTGAGAAGCGCGATTTGTTTTTCCGAGAATGGACTGACTTCGGTGCGGCGAATCAAGATCACCCCGATGGGAACACCTTCCCTCATCAACGGCGTCGCAAGCACCGTGCGCGCGCCGCTCATTTGCTGCCATGGTTTGGATTCCGGAAACTCAGTTTCCAGTTCCGCGGCGAGATCGTGGACGTGAATCGTTTCTCTGTCGAGTACGGCTCGGCCGAGAGGCCTGCCGCGACTGATCGGAAGGCCGGCCGGCGGGACCGGCATTGATCCATGAGCCGCCACCCGCCGAATCAGTCCGTCCTCGATGCGAAAAATCTGCGCATCGGTTGCCTCACACAGTCGCGCCGCGTTCTCAGCTACCGTATCCAGTACAGGCTGCAAGTCCGTCGGCGAGCTGCTGAACACCGAAAGGATTTTGCTCATGACGCTCTGCTGTTCCAGAGCCTGGCCAAGCTCGCGCCGCAGCTTTTCGACTTCACCCTTTAGCTCGGCATAGGGCTCGTCACCGGATGCCGATGGCTTTGTCGCTTTTAATTTCCGCGAGTCTGTTTTTGCAGGGAGTTTTGACGGCATAGGACTCAATGACTGCCTGTTTATTGCCAACGATCGGCGCCGTCAAGGGATTCTTGATCTTACTTGGCACCGACTCCGATGAGCGCTTCACCGGGGATTTCCAAGCCGTCCGAAGTCTCAAATTGTCTGAGTTGACGCTCGATTTCGCTCCACGCCAGCTCACGCTCGACGTCGCTCAGCTTGGCCAACAGGTCTCGAAGAAAAAACGGCGAAAATTCCTTCAAGGCGCCTATGGCCTCGGCGGGGCAGGCGAAATGCCGTCGCAGGTTGACCGCTTGGACGGCCACGTCGTGGAAGCCGGCTTGCCTGTAGATATCTTCGAGCATGCCCGCTTGAGCGAGGGCGAACGCACCGGGACGCGCCGGCGCTGGCGAGATGATTTTTGCCCGGCGGCGGATCACGGCAAGCGGCATCCCTAAGTATGGATTTTTATCTTCCGCGGATAAAACAAGAGCGACAACTTTTCCCGAAGGCTTCACCACACGGCGCATCTCGATGAGCGCATTGACCGGATTGCGAATCAGCATCAAGCCCATACGGCATATCACCGCGTCGAACGAGTCCGGATCGAGATCGAGGTTCTCGGCGTCCATAACCCGCGTTTCAATGGTAGTCAGCCCCGCAGCGTGCGCCGCCCCGGCAGCGAGATTCAGCATGCTGGCAGAGATGTCCGTGGCCAATACGCAGCCCTTCGGTCCGACTCGTCGAGCCGCCATGAGAGTCTGGTCCCCCGTGCCGGCGGCGACGTCGAGAACTCTGTCACCGGAGCGGAGATTGGCCAGGTCCAGCATCAGCTCGTTTGCCGGCCCGGTCGCCTCGGCGCGGTGCGCTTTGCCGCGATGCCACCTTTTGGCGCCCTCGCGCGACGCGAAGATCGATCCGGTCTCGTTTGAATCAGGCGATCTCGCGGTCATTATTCCTCCGTATGTGCTTTGCGCTCTTCGGCAAGGATCCAGATGCCGGAGAATCTGCAATCGATGACATGAGAAATCAGGGTTGCCTGGAGCCGGCTTCGACTTGCTTCACGAAAGACAAATCGGTCACCTCGTTTGCATCCACGCTCCTGGCTTGCGGGTGTTCGTCGACCAGCATATCCAACGCCGTCCTGATCGCCTCGATCGAGGGATAGGGAAACTTCTGAGTCTTGGTACTGAAATAACCGTAAGTTTCTCCGAGAATTTCATCGCTCGCGCCTCTCAGGTATTTCCTCATCACGAGGAGACTTTTCTCTTTGTTAGTTTTAAACAGCTGAATAGCTTCCGTTAGCAGCGTAACGAGTTTGGCGGTTGTGTCTGGGCTTTTCTTGACAGTGGCCTTGAGGGCGGAGAGTCCGACGTAAGGAATCAGCACCCCAAGCTCATCAAAATCCAGAAGTTCACGAAAGCCCATCTTTCTCGCCAGCAATCTTGCCGGAGTTCCAAGTATCGCGGCATCGATAACACCCTTCTCCAACGCTGGAAGAACATTGGGGGGTGCTCCCAATGGGACAATCTTTACGTCGCGCGCGGGATCAAGGCTCAGCCTTTTTCTGAGGACGTATGTCACCAAGCTGTTTGTTACGTCCCCTGGAATCGCGGTGCCGATAACTTTGCCTCTCAGGTCGGCGGCGTTGGTTATTTGGGTCTTCGAGTAAATAGAAAAGCCGGTTGTGTTGGCGAACGACGCTATGATGACGTGGTCCCTCGCCCCGCGAGCGTAGGACTGGACCGTTCCGAATCCGGTTTGCACAGTGTACTGCACCGCGCCACTGTCCAAGAGCAGGCCCGGGCTCGTTCTACCTGAGAAGATCGCTTCGAGGTCCAAGCCGTGTTTCCTACCTAGGCCTTCCGCCAGCGCAATCCAAAGCGGCGCATAAGCGCCGGTGACCGCGGGATATCCTATCTTGACTTTCTCAGCGCCGCTGGCGCACAACGGGAGCGCGGCGAAAGCGAGAAGCTCCAGATAGAACAGGAAACCAGCAAACAACATTTTGTACATCATGACTTTGCCCTCTCCGTTTTCTTGCCATGCATGAACGGCAATAACCATGAGGCAGTTTCCGGCGGGTTTTCCCCAGCGTCCCAGTGCCATACTGCCTAAATAATACGTGAGCTACGAATTAGCCTGCAAGGAACCTGCTTTGTTTTGTTCGTTCGGAAACGTAGATATTTGCAGCGCAAGTGGCGCGCCAAACCGGAAAGCTCGACCCTCAGTAAAGTAATGCGCTGAATTAGCGGGAGAAATTGTTTTAGAAGGGTTTTAATCAAACGCGCGAGAGCAAAAAAAGGAAGATTTATCTTACTTCTCTGGAATAAAAATCTTCCGCAGCGACCTTTTTTTGAGCTTTGAACGCGGTTTTTTAATCGCTGTGAGTCAAATTCCCGCGGCTTGCCATGTTAAGCTGATTTCCTTTCCGAAGTCAGTCATTCCCGCATGTTTTAAGCGGTGGTTCGACCGGGCTCACCACAGGCGGATCCGGACCCCGATAAAAACATTCGGGGGTGACGCCTTTAGGAATCTTTCTGTCGTGTTCTTCTGATACCCCGCAGCTAGTTGCGGTCAGTCTCATCCTTGTTGCTCGTCACCCCGCTTCTGTCGTAAGTGTGGTAGAGATAAACGCGCGCGTGCGACCGAGCACTAAGCTTAACCTCCGGTGAGGGACGGACGAATGAAATTCTCAATCTTCATGATGCCGCTGCATCATCCGACGGAAAACCCGTCGCTGGCGTTCGATCGCGATATTAACCTGATCCGCTATGCCGACGAACTCGGCTTCGACGAATTTTTTATTGGCGAGCACCACTCCGGCGGCTGGGAAACCATGCCGGCGCCGGAGATGGCGCTGGCCAAGGCTTCGGCGCGCGCGCACCGCATTCGCCTTGGCACCTCGGTGATCAGCGTGCCGTTTCATCATCCGTTCCACGTCGCCGAGCGGATGGCGTTTCTCGATCATCTCACCCAGGGTCGCGCCATTCTCGGCGTGGGGCCTTGCGCCTTGGTTACGGACAAGAATCTTTTCGGCCTGGCGACCGAGAAGCTTTACCCGATGATGGCCGAGTCGGTTGACATCATCGTGCGCCTGCTCGAATCGCCGGAGCCGATCGACTACGACGGTCAATTCTGGAAGCTCAAGCAAATGCGTTTGCAGCTCCGCTCCTACCAGCAGCCGCGCATGCCGCTCGCCGTCGCTTCGTCGGGAAATGCGATCAGTCTCGAGCTCGCCGGCAAATACGGCATGTTGTTTCTATCGCCGGCGGGGAAAAACAAGCGCAACAATCAATCGAAAGCGGAACAGTGGAGCGCGGTCGAAGCGATCGCGGCAAAGCACGGCACGCAGACATCGCGCGACAATTGGCGCATCGCGACCTGCGTTTATCTTGCCGAGAGCCGGGAAGAAGCGTGGCGCGATGTCGAAGCGAGCATCGATCGCGACAATGAGTATTTTTTTTCAATCGGCTTGAAAGCGCCCTACGAAGCGTATCCAGGGCAGCCGGCGCGGGAAATCACGGCGCGCTCGGGCGCCGACCGGCGCGATTGGATCATTGGCACGCCGGACGACGCGATTGCGCAGATCGAGCGCATGCAGGCGGAAACCGGCGGCTTCGGCGGATTGATGCTAGCCACGCACGAGTGGGCCGCCAGCGATAAGCTGCGCCGATCCTACGAGCTGTTCGCTCGTTACGTGATACCGCATTTTCGCGGCCACACCCAAGGATATCGCGACGAATGGCGGCGTATCCAGGAGACCGTCAAAGATGGCGGCTTTTCCCCTACCGGTGCCGGACAGCGCAGCAACCTTGCGATTAAAGTCTAATGTGAGAGCACAAAGAGGAAGGATGAAAACCTTCCAAGCGGCGTTATTTTCTAAAACTTCACTTGCTGTGCCGCCCCGCCGACGGAATTCCTTATTTCCGCGTGTTCCACTTGCCGTCCCGTATTGGAACAGCGCCACCTACGGCGCGGTTTTTAGCTCGCTCGTCTCCAACGCCATCATCGATGGCGCGGCGCTTGAGGCGCTCCGCTCCTTGCTGATCCATCAATTTGGCGTTGAGGACGCCATGCTCTGTGGCTCCGGCAGCTTGGCTCTGGAAACCGCTTTGCGCGCGTGCGGCGTGCGGCAAGGTGGTGAAGTGGTC